>Ga0316231_1002405_pt1 | contig 18001 bp, 12 predicted proteins | sample TBH18027metaG_FD_206002 | JGI IMG/M metagenome (GOLD analysis project Ga0316231, IMG submission 206002) | Freshwater microbial communities from Trout Bog Lake, Wisconsin, USA - TBH18027 | ecosystem: Environmental > Aquatic > Freshwater > Lake > Hypolimnion/Profundal zone | place: USA: Wisconsin...
GTCGAGGCCTGCCGTAAAGCCTGGCAGTTCCTGACCGACGATCCAGATCGCATTCACTCAATCGGAACCCGCGAATGGGCATCGGTCAGTGGTTAGGGCGCCTGGTATAAGACGCGCCATTGGTTTGTTTCCTCATGAGAACCGGCCACGCTCTTGTTTCTGGCGGAACCGGTCAGTCTTCACATTGTTGGCATCTGTATACCATCCGGACCATGGCTGACAAGGCCGCCCGCCCGGCGGGCGCACGGCGGCGAACTTCCAGCGCTAGTCAGGCTGATATGCTGCGCCATCCGGTTTGGCCGATGCCTGCGCAGGCGCGAGGCAAGGGCAATGCGTCCGACGCTCATTGCCATGGCTGGGCTTCTGGTGCTCGCCCTGGCACGCGCTTCCGGATCTGATCGTGCCCGGCGCCCCGAAGATCGGCTTCATCAGGGGTGGCGACGTCACCGTCGATCCGTTAGCCCCAGGAACGGCACGGCGCCTGGCGGAGAGGGTGAGAGACGAACTTATGGCATATACAATTGAAATAAACGGAGAATCATTCGGCTTTGATAAATCGATACCCTGCTTCATACCCGACCATGTCTGTGATGGCCGGGGCCGCAGGGGGTCGCCGACCAGCACCATCCTGAAATGGCGGTTGGACACCGCCAAGCCGTTCAGTCACGCGCGCGATGCTGCCCTGACCACTCGCAACTGATCTGGCGGCGATTGGTCGCCGATGCCGCGTGCGATCGGCTATGGCCGAAGCGGCGCCCGCTAAATGTCATGTCTGGTGGATCGGGATGTCCGCTCCATCGCGCAGGAACAGCGGGATGCGATCGAGCGGCGCTGGCACGGTGACGCGCTGGGCGCCGGCATAGGTCTGCCTGGTCCAGGCACAGGTCCAGTTGGCGCCGGCGGGCAGATAGACCTCGCGTTCTCGGGCCTGGTAGTGCTGCACCGGGGCCACCAGCAGGTCGGGCCCGAACATGTGGCAGTCGTCCACCTCGGCAGCCGCCGTATCGTCGGGGAATTCAAACAGCAGCGGTCGCATCGGCGGCGCGCCGGTTTCGCTGTATGCCCGCATCAGGCCCATCACATAGGGGTGCAGCTGCTCGCGCAGCGACAGGTACTGGCAAAGGATGGCGTAGACTTCCTCGCCCCAGCTCCACACTTCGTTGTCTCCACCGGTATCGGTGAACACGAGCACCGAATCCTTGCCATACGGCTTGGCCGGCTTGTCCGGCAACCTCGCCACGTCGTTCGGAATGCGGAAACCGTGCAGTCGGAACACCGGGCAGAACGCGCCCCATTGGAACCAGCGCACCAGCAGTTCGCGGAATTCCGGATCCTCACCGTTGCCCTCGTAAAAGCCGCCGATATCGGTGGTCCACCAGCCCACGCCGGACAGGCCGATATTGAGCCCGGCGCGGATCTGCGTGCGGAACGACTCGAAGCTCGAGCGGATATCGCCTGACCACAGCAGTGTGCCATAGCGCTGGCTGCCCGCCCAGGCCGAGCGGCAGAGCAACATCGGCTCGTGCTCGCCGACGGCCTGCATGCCTTCCCAGAAGCCGCGCTGGTGAAACAACGGGTAGGCGTTGAGCAGTTCCATGCCACCGCCGAGATGGAGGCGCATCACCTCCGGGTGGGTCGGCCGGCACTCGGGTTCGCAGGCGTCCAGCCAGAACGCGCGGATGCCGTATTGCATGTAGTTGCGCCGTACCACGTCGAACACGAAGGCGCGCGCTTCGGGGTTGGTCGAATCATAGAAGGCCAGCGGAACCTTGTAGAGCGCGCCGGTATCGGTATCGAGTTGGATCTTGAAGGTCGGCACGCCACGATCGGCGCGTATGAGCCAGCCCTCCTCAAGCATGACCGGCGCGTTCTCGCTGTTCAGGTTCACCGTCGGCCAGATCGAGACCATCACCTCGATGCCGAGGTCGCGCAACTCGCGCACCATGGCGGCCGGATCGGGCCATGCCACCGGATCGAACTTCCAGTCGCCGTGCCGCGTCCAGTGGAAAAAGTCGATCACGATGCAGGCCATCGGGAGCCCGCGACGCTTGTGTTCGCGGGCGACGCCGAGCAGTTCCTCCTGGTTGCGATAGCGCAGGCGGGATTGCCAGAACCCGGCGGCCCAGGCCGGGAAGGGCGGCGCGTGGCCGGTCACGTCGGCGTAGCCGCGCATGATCTCGGCCGGGCTTCCGGCGGTCACCCAGTAGTCAAGTTGGCGGGCGCATTCAGCGCGCCAGCGGGTCAGGCTGCGGCCGAATTCGATGCGCCCGATCGCCGGGCTGTTCCACAGGAACCCGTAGCCGCGACTGCTGAGCGCGAACGGGATGTTGACCTCGGAATTGTCCTGCAGCATCGGCAGCACGCAGCCCTTCTGGTCGAACAGGCCGTGCTGGCGCTGGCCAAGTCCCCAAAAACGTTCGTCGTCGTGGGCGCGGAAGGTGGTTTCGATCTGCCAGGTTTCCGCGGATTCAGCCTTGTAGTGGCGTGGCGGCGGCCAGGCGAAATGCGGCCGCTGCTCGGCCAGCAATTCCTTGCCGGTGCGCCGGTCGACAAAGCGGAGATTGATTTCCTGCTTCGGTTCACCGTGCGTGTTGACGATGAACACCTCGCAGGCCAGCCGCCCGTTGTCGATGCGCGCGCTGTCGGTGGCAATTGTCACCTCGCCGTGGCATCGCGCATCGGCAAGCAGGGCCGACAACGCCTCGTCGCGGAAGTCCTGGGCAATGGTGCCGCGGATGCGCAGCCCGTCCGGTCCCCAGGCGTCAATGCGGAGGGCCTCCGCGTTGTAGCGACACAGCAGGGCGCCGTCCTGCTCGGTGAAGATCGGACCCATGGACGTTCTCCCCGCACCAAAATCGATTTTGGCTATCGCATACGGCATGCGGCCCCGTCAACCGCGTCGGAGGAACTGGTCCGCCGCGATGCAGGGTCGCAATGTTGCCGGCGCACCGGCGACGTGCTCGATTGGTAGCGGCAGGGAGGCAGCATCCATGTTCCTCGGGATCGATTTCGGTACGTCGTCGGTCAAGGCGGTGCTGGTCGACGACGCGCAGCGTGCGCTCGGCAGCGCGTCCACCGCGCTCACAGTGTCCCGCCCGGCCCCCGGGCACAGCGAGCAGGACCCGCAGGATTGGTGGCTGGCGTTGCTGAAGGTGCTCGACGCGCTGCATGCCGCGCATCCGACAGAACTGGCCGCCGTCCAGGGCATCGGCCTGTCCGGCCAGATGCACGGCGCGGTGCTGCTGGACGCGGCGGGCGACGTACTGCGCCCCTGCATCCTCTGGAACGACGTGCGCGCCACCGCGGAATGCCGGGAACTGGAAGCGGCCTGTCCCGACCTGCACGCGATCGCCGGCAATCTCGCCATGCCGGGCTTCACCGCGCCCAAGCTGCTGTGGGTACGCCACCACGAACCTGAGGTGTTTGCCCGCACGACGCACGTGCTGCTGCCCAAGGCGTGGATCCGTTACCGCCTGACCGGCGAGATGATCGAGGAGATGTCTGACGCCTCCGGCACGCTGTGGCTCGATGTCGGGCGGAGGGAGTGGTCGCCGGCCGCGCTCGCCGCAACCGGGCTCACGCCCGCGACGATGCCGCGCCTGGTCGAGGGCAGCGCGCCGGCCGGCGTGCTGCGGAGCGAGTTGGCCGCGCGCTGGGGCATGCGCCGGGATGTCGTGCTGGCCGGCGGCGCGGGCGACAATGCCGCCGGTGCGGTCGGGCTGGGCGCCATCCATCCAGGGGACGCCTTCGTCTCGCTCGGCACCTCGGGCGTGCTGTGGGCCACCACGGATCGCTTTTCGCCGTATCCGCAGGCCGCCGTGCATGCGTTCTGCCATGCCCTGCCGGGCCTGTGGCACCAGATGGGCGTGACACTGTCTGCGGCGGCCTCACTGGCCTGGTGGGCGCGCGTCACCGGCCAGGACGAGGCGGCGTTGATCGCCGAGATGGGCGAGCCGCGGGCGCCGAGTGCCGCCCTGTTCCTGCCCTATCTCTCCGGCGAACGCACGCCGCACAACGACGGCGCCATCCGCGGTGCCTTCGCCGGCCTGTCGCACGACACCACGCGGGCGGCGCTGACCCAGGCGGTGCTGGAAGGCGTCGCCTTCTCCATGCGCGATTGCCTGGACAGCCTCGCCCGCTCGGGCACGCGCATCGCCGAGGCCGACGTGATCGGCGGCGGCGGGCGGTCGCGCGCCTGGGTCGCCCTGCTGGCCGCGGTGCTCGGCATGCCGTTGCATCTGGTGGCGGAGTCCGAGCACGGTGGCGCCTTCGGGGCCGCCCGGCTGGCACGACTCGCGGTGACGGGCGAGGTGCCGGAGACGGTGTGCACGCCGCGGCCAAGGCTGGAGACGATCCTGCCCGACCCCGCGCTCACCGAGGCCTATGCGAGCCGGCTCGTTGCCTACCGGGCGTTGTACCCCAGCATCAAGGGAGCCCTGCCATGACTTGCACCGACTTTTTCGACGGCATCGAGCCGGTCCGCTACTCCGGCCCGGATGCGGTCGAACCGCTCGCGTTCCGCAGCTACGACAAGGACCGGATCGTGCTCGGCAAACGGATGGAGGAGCATCTGCGTTTCGCCGTGTGCTACTGGCATTCGTTCGCCTGGCCCGGCGGCGATCCGTTCGGCGGCGAGACATTCTTCCGCCCCTGGATGCACGGCGACGACGCCATGGCGATGGCCCGCGCCAAGGCCGACGTGGCCTTCGAGCTGTTTCGGCTGCTCGACGTTCCATTCTTTTGTTTTCATGATCGCGATGTGGCTCCCGAGGGCGACACGCTGGCTCGCTCCACCGCCAACCTGCAGGCCATCGCCGACCTGTTCGCGGCGAAGATGGAATCGGCGAAGGTGCGGCTGTTGTGGGGCACCGCCAACCTGTTTTCGCATCCGCGCTACATGGCTGGAGCGGCGACCAACCCCGATCCGGACGTGTTCGCGTATGCCTGCGCGCAGGTGAAGGCGGTGCTCGAGGTGACGCACCGGCTGGGCGGACAGAACTATGTGCTGTGGGGCGGGCGGGAAGGCTATGAGACGCTGCTGAACACCGATATCGGCCGTGAACTCGACCAACTCGGCCGCTTCCTCACGTTGGTGGTCGAACACAAGCACCGCATCGGGTTCCCCGGTACCATCCTGATCGAGCCGAAGCCGCAGGAACCGACCAAGCACCAGTACGACTTCGACGTTGCCGCCGTGCACGGCTTCCTGCGTCGCTATGGGCTGGAACGCGAGGTCAAGGTCAACATCGAGGCGAACCACGCAACCCTTGCTGGGCATAGCTTCGAGCACGAGATCGCGCTGGCCGCGGCACTCGGCATCCTCGGCTCGCTCGACATCAACCGCGGCGATGCGCAATCGGGCTGGGACACCGACCAGTTCCCGAACAGCGTGCCCGACGTGGCACTGGCGCTTTATCACGTGCTGCGCGCCGGCGGGCTGGGCCGGGGCGGCCTCAATTTCGACGCCAAGATCCGCCGCCAGTCGATCGACCCGGAGGACCTGCTGGAAGCGCATGTCGGCGGCATGGACGTGTGCGCCCGCGGCCTGTTGGCCGCCGCAGCGATGATCGAGGACGGCAGGCTCGCCGGCGAAGTGACCGCTCGCTATGCGGGCTGGGACACCAGGGAGGGCCGCGCCATGCTCGGTGGCGAGCGCTCGCTGGCAGACATCGCCGCGCGCGTCGAACGCGATAACATCGAGCCGCGCCCGCGGTCCGGCCGGCAGGAGCATTTCGAGAACCTGGTCAACCGCTACGTGTGACCGACGCCGGGTCGCTCCCATCGGAGGCGCGCACGACGAGGTCCGGCGTCCAGACTTCCTGCAGTTCGGCGGCCGGCTTGCCGTCGAGGACCTGCATCAGCATCTCGGTCACCCGTTGCCCGGCGGCACGGAATGGCGCGCGGAAAGTGGTGAGCGGCGGGTTCGCGTACGGCGCCATCGGGCTGTCGCCGCAGCCGATCACCGCGACATCGCCGCCGGCCAACATGCCGCCGTCCGCCAGCGCCCGCAGCGCCCCGAGGGCCTGCACGTCGTCGCCGCAGATCAGCGCCGTCGGCGGCGCTGCGCGCGCCAGCAAGGCACGCGCAGCGGCATGGCCGGCCGCCTCGGTCATTTCCGCGTGCACTACCAGGGCGCGACTGCGCCGAAGCCCCGCCGCCAGCAGCGCCTGTTCGTAGCCTTGCCGCGCATGCGCGCTGAACATCAGGTTGGCCGGCGTGTTGATCAGTGCGACGCGGCGATGGCCGAGGCCGAACAGCCGTTCGCATGCCATGCGGGCGCTCGCGGCATGGTCGATATCGACGGAGGCAAACGGCTCGGGCGTTTCGCTGCGGCCGACGGCGGCAAACGGATAGTGCTGGCGCAGCAGCCAGATCAGCCGCTCGTCGGTGCGCCGGGTGCGGCACAACAACATGGCCTCGACCTGGCGTTGCTCCACCATACGGCGCAGGCAGTCGAACTCGTCCTGCTCGGACTTCGCGGTGGTCACCACCAGGTGGAAGTCGGTCGCGCGCAGTGCCTCGTCGATGCCGGCGAGCAGTTCGAGGGCGAAGAAGTTGGCGAATGATCCGCGCGGCGGGGCCAGCAGGAAGCCGATCGCTTCGGCGCGGCCGGTGCGCAGCCGGCGGCCGACGGCGCTGGCACGGTAGCCAAACCGCTCGGCGGCTTCCTCGACCCGGCGGCGGGTCTCCGCGTTGACATCGGCGTAGCCGTTGAGGGCACGCGAGACGGTGCTCATGGACAGGCCGATGGTACTGGCGAACTGGGACAGGTTCACCGGAACATTGTACTCCACAATCGATTCTGTTGACAGCATAGGGTGGTCCCCGTATGCAAGGCCAGATGTCCAATGACCGACGGTCCGCCCGCAGCCGTGTGCGTCGGGGCGGGGACGGCGCGGTCCGGCGTCGCCGGGAGGAGCAATGGCCAGCGTCAGCCTGCGGGGGCTGGAGAAACATTTCGGCACCCAGCGTGTCATCGAACAGCTCGACCTCGACATCAGCGACCAGGAATTCGTCGCTCTCGTCGGCCCCTCCGGTTGCGGCAAATCGACGCTGTTGCGCATGATCGCGGGCCTCGAGGCACCTACCGGCGGCAGCATCCTGATCGGCGGCCGGCGGATGAACGAGGTGCCGCCGATGCACCGCGATGTCGCCATGGTGTTCCAGAGCTACGCGCTCTATCCGCACATGTCGGTGTTCGGCAACATGAGCTTCGGGCTGCGCATGCGCCGCCAGCCGCGCACGGTGATCGAGGCGGCGATCGCCGAGGCGGCAACCGCGCTCAATCTCGCCGACTACCTCGAACGCCGTCCGACCCAGCTTTCCGGCGGCCAGCGGCAGCGCGTGGCAATGGGGCGCGCCATGGTGCGCGCGCCGGTCCTGTTCCTGTTCGATGAGCCGCTGTCCAACCTCGATGCCAAATTGCGGGTGCACATGCGCACCGAGATCAAGGCGCTGCACCGCCGGCTACAGGTGACCTCGATCTACGTCACGCACGACCAGATCGAAGCGATGACCATGGCCGATCGTATTGTCGTGCTGAACGGCGGGCGCATCGAGCAGATTGGCACGCCGGAGGAATTGTACGACCGGCCTGCCAACGTCTTTGTCGCCGGCTTCATCGGTTCGCCATCGATGAACATGATGCCAGGCACGGTGGCGCCCGACGGCGGGTTCGTGCTTGACCCGGGTACCCGCCTCGCCGGCCTGCTCCCGCCGGCACCGGCGGGCCAGGCAGTGATTTTGGGAGTCCGGCCCGAACATGTGCTGTTCGACCCCGCGGCGGGCGGTGGCAACGGCCTTGCGCGCGTGCTGGAAGTGCAGCCGACCGGCGCCGACACCATCGTGGTGTGCGACCTCGCCGGCCAGCCGTTGGTCGCCAGCCAGCGCGACCATGCGCATCTGGTGCGTGGCAGCGAGCTAGCGGTCGCTTTCGCGCCAGGCCGGCTGCAGTGGTTCGACGCCGCGACGGGTGTGGCGCTGCGGCCGCATTGACCGCAAGGCGCGTGGCGTTTTGCCGACGCGCATAGGGAGGATCGGTACATGAAACGGCGTACCTTCTGCACTTTGGCGACGGCTGGTTCCGCTGCCCTGGCGTTCGGCGCCCGGCCGGCGAGGGCTGCCACGGGCACGGTGTCGATATGGCACATATTCGGCTACTCGACGGAGCCGGGGCTGATCAATTTCGGCCACTTCAACCAGAGTCACAGCGATCTGCAGATCGACGGCAAGTCCATTCCGTTCGGGCAACTCTCTCAGCAACTCGTAAAGGGTGTCGCCACCGGTGACGTGCCCGATCTGATCACCATCGACAACCCCACCGTCGCGAGCTTCGCCAGCCAGGGCGTGCTGGAAGAGGTCGGAGCCCGGGTCGCCGCCTCCAGGATACTGGCCAAGGACCGTTTCTTCCCTGGTTCCTGGGCGACCACGATCTGGCAGGGCAAGCAGTTCGCCGTGCCTGGGGAAGTCAACGCGCTGATGTTCTACGTCAATCGGGACATGTTGCGGGCCGGCGGCGTCGACCCCACGAAGATGCCGCAGACCTGGTCGGACCTGACCGCGATGGCGGCGAAGCTCGCCGATCCGGCCAAGGGGAAATACGGTGTCGGCGTTTCCGCCATCCAGACCGAGGAAGGCACCGCCCAGTGGATGCCGTTCCTGATGGAATCTGGCGCCAGCCTGAAGACCCTGACCTCGCCGGATGCCGCGGCCGCCTTGCAGCTTTGGGTTGACTGGGTGCAGAAGGGCTACGCCTCGCGCGACATGCTGGTGAAACGCCAGTCGGAAATGACCGATGCCTGGATCGCCGGCAACACCGCGATGTCGCTGAGCGGCCCGTGGGAATTGCCGCGTATCCTGCGCGACGTGAAGTTCGATTGGACGGTCACGCCGATGCCGGTGCGCGATGGCAAGGACATCCATGCCACCACCCTCGGCGGCTATGTCTGGGCGATTCCCAAGGGCGCGAAGAACATCGACGGCGCCTTCCAGGTGGTCGAATACATGCTGCAGCCTGAACAGGCCGCCCGTTCGTTCGCCGGCGGCCGGCTGCCGGCGGTGCGTGACGTGCAGCCGCCGGCCGACCTGCCGCGCGCGGACGTCTACGCCGCCTACGAGGCACAGTTGCAGTACAGCCGGCCGCGTGGCCCGTCTCCGGTCTGGCCGCAGATCTCCGATGCCGTGCAGCGGGCCATCCAGCAGGCGGTCACCGGCCAGCAATCGGTGCAGCAGGCGCTGGCCACCGCTTCGACGACGATCGCGCCGCTGTTGCAGCGGTATCCGATCGAAGGCATGTGATGACGGCGAGCGGCGCGCGCGGTGTCGTTGTCCCGGCCTCGGGCCGATGTCGCGCGACTACTTGCAGCACGGCTGAACTGATGGCAAAGCGCGGCGTATGGCCAGCGCACACAAGGAGGATTGGCGCATGAAACGGCGTACCTTCTGCACTTTGGCGACGGCGGGTTCCGCCTCACTGGCGCTCGGCGCCAGGCCGGCCAGGGCCGCCACCACGGTCTCGCTGTGGCACATCTTCGGCTACTCGACCGAGCCGGGGCTGATCAACATCGCCCGCTTCAACGCGAGCCGAAGCGATCTGCAGATCGACGGCAAGTCCATTCCGTTCGGGCAACTCTCTCAGCAACTCGTAAAGGGTGTCGCCACCGGTGACGTGCCCGACCTGATCACCATCGACAATCCCACCGTCGCGAGCTTCGCCAGCCAGGGCGTGCTGGAGGAGGTCGGAGCCCGGGTCGCTGCCTCCAGGATACTGGCCAAGGACCGTTTCTTCCCTGGTTCCTGGGCAACCACGATCTCGCAGGGCAAGCAGTTCGCCGTGCCGGGCGAAGTGAACACGCTGCTGTTTTACGTGAACCAGGACCTTCTGCGCGCGGGCGGGCTGGATCCGGCCAAGCCGCCGCAGACCTGGGCCGAACTGACCGCGGTGGCGGCGAAGCTCGCCGATCCGGCCAAGGGGAAATACGGCGTCGGCGTGTCGGCCATCCAGACCGAGGAGGGCACCTTCCAGTGGCTGCCGTTCCTGCAGCAGTCCGGCGCCAGCCTGAAGACGCTGACCTCGCCGGATGCCGCGGCCGCCTTGCAGCTTTGGGTCGACTGGGTGCAAAAGGGCTACGCTTCGCACGACATCCTGGTGAAGCGCCAATCGGAAATGACCGATGCCTGGCTCGCCGGCAACACCGCGATGTCGCTGAGCGGCCCATGGGAATTGCCGCGCATCCTGCGCGACGTGAAGTTCGCCTGGACGGTCATGCCGATGCCGGTGCGCGAGGGCAGGAACATCCATGCCACCGCATTGGGCGGCTATGTCTGGGCGATCCCGAAGGGCGCCAGGAACATCGATGCGGCGTTCCAGGTGATCGAATACATGCTGGCTCCCGAGCAGGCCGCGCGCTCCTTCGCCGGCGGCCGGTTGCCGGCCGTGCAGGACGTGCAGCCACCAACCGACTTGCCGCGTGCCGAAGTGTATGCCGCCTTCGAAGGCCAGTTGCAGTACGCCCGGCCGCGCGGTCCCTCGCCGGAATGGCCGCGGATTTCCGAAGCGTTGCAGCGGGCCATCCAGCAGGCAGTCACGGGCCAACAATCGGCGCAGCAGGCGTTGGCCACCGCCTCGGCCACGATCGCGCCGCTGTTGCAGCGGTATCCGATCGAAGGCATGTGACGACGGCAAGCAGCACGCGATGTCCATTTCCCTGCGTCGTCCGACCGATACGACACCATGGCGGATGTCGCGTGACCGCTTTCTCGACTCGCCGACGATTTGGGCTCTCCTGATCGGCGCGGCCGCGCTGTTCCTGCTGCTGCTGGTCGGCTACCCGATCGCCTACAACCTGGTCATGAGCGTTCAAGAGGTGACGCTCGGCAACCTGCCGTCGTTCAGCCGGCCATGGGTCGGCCTGGAGAACTACCGGCAGCTGCTGGCCGATCCGCTGTTCCTGTTGGTGGCAAAGAACACGCTGATCTTCACCATCGCCAACGTGGCGGTGCAGTTCGTGCTCGGGCTGGGGCTGGCGCTCTACTTTCAGCTCAGCTTTCCGGCCAGCAGCTTCCTGCGCGGGTTGGTGCTGGTGGGCTGGATGCTGCCGCCGCTGGTGATCGGCGCCGTATGGAAATGGCTGCTCGGCTCGGACAGCGGATTCGTCAATTACGCTTTGCAGGGACTCGGGCTGATTTCCGGCAAGATCTACTGGCTATCCGATCCGTCGCTGTCGCTGCTCGCCGTGACGATCGCCAACATCTGGTTCGGCGCGCCGTTCAACATGATCCTGCTCGCCGCCGGGCTGGCGGGCATCCCGGCCGATATCTACGAGGCCGCGGCGCTCGACGGAGCGGGGCCGGTGCGGCGCTTCGTCTGGATCACGTTGCCGCTGCTGCGGCCGACCATCTACGCCCTGTTGTCGCTCTCCACGGTCTACACGATGCGTGCCTTCGACCTGATCTACACCATGACGCACGGCGGACCACTCGACAGCAGCAACATCTTTCCGGTGTGGTCGTACCGCATGTCGTTCGAGCTATTCGACTTCGGTGGTGGCGCCGCGATCGCCACCGCGATGTTCGCCCTCGTACTGGTGGTGGCGCTCGCATACGTGCGCAGCGTCAACGCGGAGCGCCCGATGTGAGCGGCCCCGCCCCCGCCAGAGACGCCATGCGGCGCGCGTTGGTTCCATTGCGGCCGTGGCTGCTGACGCTGGGCGGTGTCGCGATCGCCGCGGTGTATCTGTTCCCGGTGTACTGGATGGTGATCTCCTCGCTGAAGGCCAATCCGGAGTTGTTCGCCGCGGTTCCGACGCTGTATCCGCACGCTCCCACGCTGGCGGCCTTCCGCTGGATCTTCGAGCGCGAGAACGTCGGGCTCTACCTGCAGAACAGCGCGATCATCAGCTTCAGCGTCACCGCGCTCACGCTCGTGCTGGCGACCGGTGCGGCCTATGCGCTGGCGCGCACTCGCACGTTCTGGACCGCGGCGATGGTGGTGGCGATCATGGCCGTGCAGGTGTTGCCGCCGCCGCTGCTGGTGACGCCGATGTTCGTCATCTTTCGCCAGATCGGGCTGGTGAACACGCAGTTTGCGGTGATCCTGGCGACGACGACCAAGGTGCTGCCGTTCGCGATCATCATGCTGCGCACAAGTTTCGCGCAGATCCCGGTGGAGCTGGAGGAGGCAGCGCGGGTGGACGGCTGCCCGCGGTTCATCGCCTTCTTCCGTATCACCCTGCCGCTGGCCCGGACCGGCTACATCGTGGTCAGTTCGCTGGTGTTCCTGCTGGCGTATGGCGAATTTGTCTATCCGCTGTCGCTGATGAATCGCAAGGAGCTGCAGCCCGGCCCGGTCGGCCTGTATTCGTTCGTCGGCGCGGACTTCGCGGACTGGTCGGATGCGTTGGCCTTCGCGACGGTGTTCGTGGCCCCAGTGATCGTGCTCTACATGTTCCTGCAACGGCGAATCGTCAGTGGCCTGACCGCGGGGGCACTCAAGTAGCGGCGGTCCGCTTCGCCTGGCGCACCACGGCTGGCGCGGTGGGCAGGCCCTCGCGCTCATACCAACCGCCCCAAGTGTTGACCCATAGGGTGGGTCAACGGCGGTTGCTATGAGTCTTGGTTTTGCGCGCGGCCGCCCCACCATCCCCGCGCGCGATACCAACCGACCCCAATGATGGAAGAGTCATCATTGGGGTCGGTCGGTATCATTCACTCGATTCGACCGCGATCGAGTAGCTGGTTGTCCAGGGCTTGCCAGGGGTCATCGCAATCGCCGTCGGCACTCCCATGAGTGCGAGCGGATTGGCTCCCGCCGAGGCATCGGCACCGAGATCGAATGCCGCACACACGGGCTCGACACCCACGCCGAAATGCCGGCCGGACCACGGCCAATGCCGCCGCCCGCCGCTGCTGATCCATAGGACGCAGGACGGCAGGACGCTCGCATCCCAGCGGAGCCGCACCAGGTAATCGTCAGCGTGATTGCGAAGCACCATCTGGCCATCGCACCGACACAGTTGCACCAGTTCCTCTGCCGGATGGATCAGCGGCAGACGGCTCAAATCGACGGTGGCGCCATCGCGAAGCGGCACCGAGGCGAGCGACCGGAACATCGCACCCGCTTGCAGACCGCTGATTCCAGGCTCGAAGTTGCCAGGCCACGTCATGCCGAAGTCGAAATCGCCCGGCTCTATTTCGAATGCGCCTGCCACGACCGGCAGAGCAAAAACCGGATGAAGGCCGATCGGAATGCGGCAGCTCCGCCGAACTTCCACTTCCACGGTGATCCGGATTTCCGGAGCTCCGGATTTGCCGGCGATGATCCGTCGCAACCGACGAACCGGTCCGCTTCCAGAATAATCAATGGCGAGGCTCAGGCAACCATCGGAAACGACATCGAGCGACCAGGTACCGTTTGCGGACTCTCCGTGTGGGGGCCCATCGTCCGCGCCCGCTGCAATGGCGCGCCATTCCGGAAGGAGCAAATCCGGGGCGCGGCGGTAACCGAACGGCACACAACTCCAATCACCCCTTCCGCGCGCCATCAGCCCGGTCAGGGGCGTCTCCTCGGGAGGACAGGGCTCGTCGGCCCATGGCCAAATGTCGAACGGTTGCACCGTCCGGCCGCTTGGCAAGCGGAACCGCACCGGCGCCACCATGGCTCCGAGCGGTTCAACGACAGCATCTCCGTGGGACCACCGGAACGTCCAGGGGTCGCCGCCCATCTCAGATGTCCTTGAGGTCCTGCCAGAGAGGACAGGCAATCGGCTCGTCCTCCTCGATCGCGGAAAAGCGGCCCAGACCACCGAGGAAGTCGTTGTCGGTCAGGTCGTCGTTCACGACCGATACTTCGCCCACCAGAACCGGCTCGGTATCGTGTGCTCCGTAGAAGCGATGCATGAGTCCCTGAGGAAGCGTGATGCTGCTGCCGGGCTTGAGCACCAGGGGACTCGCGGCAGCCACCGCCGTCCTTGCTTCGTCGACCATAACGCCGACCGGTGCATTATCGAGATGCGCGCCGTCAGCAGTGTGGGCGAGCTCGATGATCAGGTCGCCTCCGCCACGCACGATGATGTCCTCCATCTTGACCCGATGACAGTGCCACGGCGTTTCCTGGCCGGGCCGCACCATCATGATCTTTTCCGCATAGGGTCGCTCATCCGGCGCGCCCAGCCGTCCGTTGCGGACACAGAGCAGCAGCAGGCCACGCTCGGCGAACCGTCCAGAGCCGAAGTCCGTCACGTCCCACCCGATCTGTCTGGCAACACAGTGCCGCGCCCGATCGGTGTCGTTTCGCCATTCTTCCAAGCCCCAACGTGCCCAGGGCGGCAATTGGAAGCCGTGGCGGTCCATCATGAGCATGGCACTTCGCAGCAAGGCGTTCACTTCCGATCGACGCATTGGCCTAGTCCTTCCCGATCTTGCTGGCAGCGCTGGTCGCCCACAACGCCGCTGCGATGTTGCCATCGTCCGGCGGCTCTGGCAGCCGGCCGTCCGCGATGTTGCGATGCATCGCCGCGGTCCATATGCCCTTCGGTGGAACGGGGCCGAAGCTCGGCCTGTTCATGCCTTCGTAGCGGTCGAAGGTGATGAGCGGCTGCGCCTGGCGACGGGTTGCCCGATGCAGCACGTCATCCGGCAGTGCGGTTCCCAGGTACAATTCGAAGGCCATGTCGTGCGTGCCCTGGTCGGTATGCCAGTCGTGATGGTGGTAGACCGCCGGCAAGCCACCGCCCCACGCCATGCGCGGGCTTCGCATCAGCGTCCACTGCCACTGCCCTGCGTCGACGCTGAGGCTGTATGCATCATTGGTCACGAGGGCGACCTCGCAGTCATCATAGGTGAGTCGCGACCAACCGAGAACGGGCCACTCGACCGGCGACAGCGCTCGCTCGACCGCGCCTCCCAACACGCCGTCGGTGCGGCGCCTTGCCATCCTCGCCATTCGGAAGGGGAACTGGAGCAGACGGAACTTCTCGTCGAAGTTGACCTCGAGGCGAAAGAATACCCTAGGCTCGCCGCGTACCACACTGATGGTCCAGCGGACCCGCGAGGTCCCGAGGCGCGATTCGAGGTGCACGCGCGCGCGTAATGGCCCGGTTTCTTCCACCACCCACACACCCGCGGATAGTGTCGTCTCGACTGCCTCGGCCCAACGGTCCGCATGGAAAGTCCAGGTGTCCGTGCTGTCCTTGCGGAGCTGCAGTCCAATACCCTCGTTGCCCAGCAGTTCCCGACCGGCAAACGTCAAGCCGGAGATGCCATTCGGACCAAGGCGCAGGAGAACGTGACCATTCCCAATATGGTCCGGCGAGACAGTCAGATCGGTCTCGGTGGCGACATCGGGTCGCGCATCCGAACGTACCAGGAAGTGACCGGCCGAACCGGCTGCAATTTCGGCGGGGAACAGAATGCGGGGAACCAGTTGCATGGCCTCCGGTTGCACGGCCTGAACCGGAAGCGGATGTCCGTCGAGGTCACTGATCCATCGCTTGTGCCAAATGTCGAAGTCAAGCCATGGCTCGTGCTCCACGAGGCCACGATAGGGCTGGTCGTCCGAATTAATCGCGACGATCTGATGTTCGTTGACGCGTGGAAGGCTGCGGTATGACCAACGCCGGGTCGCTTCCACGACCACTTCTTCCGCCGCGATACGGGCGCGTCCCTGCATGGCGCGACAACTCGGCCAGGCCGATGGGATGGAAGTACCAGTAACGATGTCGTGGAACTCGGTTAACAGCAGATCATCCCAGGCGCGCTCGAGCCTGCCGAGGTATCCCGACTTCTCGGCCTCACTTCCCGCGCACAGCGAAACAATGCGCTCGGCCTGATCCATCAGTTGCTCGCCGTGGCGTTGCGCGCGCTTCACGTCGCTCATAGCGCTGTAGCATCCCGGGAAAGTATGCTGCAACTCGCCGCGCACGACCGGCAGCATGTCGCGTTTGCTGGCTATCGTGTCGAAGAAGGTTTCCGGGCAGGAAAAGCGGAGTTCGATGCCGGGAAATGCGTGGCGATGCTCAATGATCCAGTCGATCTGCCCTTTCGTTGGCCCTCCGCCATGGTTGCCGATACCGTAGAAGCACATGGTGTGGCCGAGTGCGGGATCGGCGTTGTCCACCGCCACCATGATCTGGCCGTAGAGTTCGGTGAAGGCGGCCGCATAGCCGGGAATAGCGCGAAAGCCCATGACCTCCGCCCCGCCAGCGCCCTGCCAGCGGAAGGAGTTGAACGGAATGGCGAATTGGTGCGGCTCAGGCCGGCGGACGACGTATCCGACGCAGCCGTGCTCAGCCAGCAAATCGGGCAGGAAGGCCGGGTGGCCGAAACTGTCGACATTGCAGCCGACCCGCGGAGTCAGACCGAAACGATCTCGGAAATAGGCCTGCCCCCTGCGGAACTGGCGACGCAGCCCGACTTCAGTGGGCAGGTTCAGATCGGGCTGGATGTAGGTGCCGCCGACGACTGACCAACGGCCCTGGTTCACCAGTTTGCCGATCCGCGCGAACAGGTCTGGGCGAAGCCGCTCGACCTGCTCGTAAACCCATGCTTCGCCCCGCGCGAAAATGAAGTCGGGGTACTCATCGCAGCGGTCGACCGCCGATGAGACGGTGGCCAGGGCCTCGTCAACACCGGACTGCCAGCCCCACAGCCAAACGGGGTCGATATGCGCGTTTCCGACCATGTGTACGACGATCATGGCATGCGTCCTTATTCCTTGAGAGCTCCGGCCGTGAGTGCGCCGACGATAAAGCGTTGGAAGACCAGGAACACCACAATAGCCGGAAGCAGCGACAGTACGCTGGCCGCGGCGACCAGTTGCGTGGCGGACCCGGTGTAGGTGCCAAGCAGGTTGTAGATGCCCACCGAGATCGGCAGCAGGTCGGGCTTGCTCAGCAAAATGAACGGCACGATGAACTGCGACCAACCCATGATCGCGGTCAGAATGAAGGCGGCGGCAAGCCCCGGCACGCTCAGCGGCAACACGATCCGCCGGAACGCCCCGAAGCGCGTGCAACCGTCGATCATCGCCGCTTGCTCAAGCTCCGGCGGCAATCCGTCGAAAAAACCCTTCATCAGCCAGGTCGACATCGGCGAGGCAATGGCAACATAGATGATGAGCGCTCCGGCGTGGCTTTCGGTTAGGCCCAGCGAATCCATGTAGCGGTAGAGCGGCACCATCACCACCAGGGGTGAGATCATCTGGAAGGCCAGCACGGCAAACAGCGCTGCCTTCTTTGCCTTGAAGTCAAAGCGCGAGCAAGCGTAGGCGGCCGGCGCCGCAATCAAGGCCGCACCGGCGGCGCCGCCGACGGCAAGTTTCAGGCCGTTCAACAGGTACAACGGAAACTGCCGGATTTGCAGCACTTGGGCGAAATTGATGAGTGTCGGCTCCCGCGGAATCAGTCGCAGTTCGCTGACGAATATTTCCGCCGGGCCGCGCACGGAGAGCGAAAGCAACCATAGCAGCGGCAGCATGAAAAACAGCAAGATGCCGCCGTAAGCGAGATAAAGGCCGATCGCGGTAGCGCGGCGGCCGCCGGGGAGCAGACTCATCCGATCGGCCTCACCGGAGCAGCCGGGCGTAGCCTGCGGTCATGCCGAGGCCGATCAACAGCATCATGACGGCGAGCACACTGCCTTCTCCGAGATTGAAATCGTGGAAGACCGTGTTGTAGACGGCGAGCGCCAGGACCTCGGTCGAACGGCCGGGCCCGCCACCGGTGAGCGGGAGCACCAGGTCGAAGGTGTTCAGGGAAAAAATCGTGACGAGGATGACGTTGATCAACAGGATCGGTTTCAGTTGCGGCAACGTGATGTAGCGGAATGCCTGAAACCGTCCGGCACCATCAATTGCGGCAGCCTCGTAAAGACTGCCGGGAATCAGTTGAAGGCCCGCATAGAGCAGGATCATGCTCAGCGCGGTGCCACGCCATATATTCGCCAAGGTAGCCGACCAGATCGCGATGTCGGGGTCGGAAAGCCACGCGATGGAGCGCATGCCGGC
>Ga0316231_1002407_pt1 | contig 17995 bp, 13 predicted proteins | sample TBH18027metaG_FD_206002 | JGI IMG/M metagenome (GOLD analysis project Ga0316231, IMG submission 206002) | Freshwater microbial communities from Trout Bog Lake, Wisconsin, USA - TBH18027 | ecosystem: Environmental > Aquatic > Freshwater > Lake > Hypolimnion/Profundal zone | place: USA: Wisconsin...
CCTGATTGATTTCCGCGGAGAAATCCGTCACCCGCACCACCTGGCTGAAATCCCCATACACCAGCAACCCATCCGGCACATTGACCGCCACCTTCAGCTTGCGCTGGATGACGAGCAATGCCGCCCGCCTATCTGCCAACCCGAGGTTCGGATCTGCCAGCCCGAGGTTCGGGCCCGCAAGGGTGCCGGCGGCGGTAATCGTGTCGCTCGACCGCTCGCGCAGACTGCGCAGCGGATTGAATCGCGAAATTGAAACGCGGTCCTGCCACTTGCTCACGTTGCCCAGGCCCACCGCCGGCGTCCCAAACGTCGCCATCAGGTTCGACTTCTTCCACTTGCGATACTCGCCCGAGAACGTCAGCTCTGTGAACGTCGCGCCATCCGTGTCATCATCAATGGTATTGGCCGCCGTCTCCATACTTAATATCTGGACGCCCTTGTTAAAATTCCGATCCGTCAACGCCTGTTGCAAAATTGCCGCCAGCTTCACGCGCGCCGAAGGTTCGTCCTGCGCTTGAACCCGGCCGCCGATAGCCAGATGCAATTCCCCCGTGAAATTGTCCCGCTCCGTGATCGTGTAGGTCGCCGTCGCGTAGCTGGCCAGATTCGGAAACAGGATGTAATCCGCCCCCAGGCTCCAATCAATCCCCGTCTCCGCCTGATTGATTTCCGCCGTGAAATTGTTCACGCGCACGACCTGGGTCCAGTCGCCGTAAGCCAGTGTGATTTCATCCGCCGACGTGACTTCCGCTTTCAACGCCCGTTGCAGCGCCAGCAATTGCGCCCGGCGCGCAACCACACCCAAGGTGGGATCTCCCGCCAGCGTGCCACCCGCTTCAATGACGCCCGTCGCCCGTTCGCGCTGGGCGCGCAACGGCGTGAACCTGGTGGTGTCCACCCGATCCGCCCACTTGCTCACGTGGCCCAACCCCAACGCCTCGGCCCCGGTGCCTTGCACCGTCGCCATCTGGTTCGTCGTTTCCCACTTCCGCCAGCTCGCGCTGAACGTCAACTCGGTGAACGTGTCGCCGTCCTCGTTGGCGTTGATGATGTTCGGCGTGGTCACCAGGTTCAACTGCTGCCCAGCTTGATACCCCCGGTCTTCCAGCACCCGCGCGAAAATCGCGGCCAGCTTCACCTGTGCCGAAGCCGCGTCCGGAGACTGGATCTTCCCCGTCACCGCCAGCGACAGTTCGCCCGTGAAATTATTCCGCTCCTCCACCGAGAACTCCGCCGTCGCATAGTCCGCCTCGTTGGGAAACAGCGTGTACGTCGCCGTCAGGCTCCAATCAATCCCCGTCTCCGCCTGATTGATCTCCGCAGTGAACGCTGTCACCCGCACCACCTGGCTGAAATCCCCGTACACCAGCACGTCCTCCGCCACGTCCACCGCCGCCTTCATCGCCCGCTGCCAGGCCAGCAGCGCCGCGCGCCGGTCCTTCAACGACACCGTGGCATCCCCCGCCAGTGTGCCCGCCGCCTCAATAACGCACGCCGTCCGCTCCCGCTGCGGCCGCAATGGATTGAACCGCGAGGTGTCCACCCGGTCCGCCCACTTGCTCACATTGCCAAATGGCACCGGCGGCGTCCCAAACGTCGCCGGCTGGTTACTCGCCTTCCATTTCCGATACTCCGCCGCGAAAGTCAGCTCCGTGAACGTCGCGCCATCCGTGTCATCGGCAATAATGTTGGGCGTCGCCTCCAGGCTCAAAATCTGACCGCCCTGCGCGAACTTCCGGTCACTTACCGCCTGCTGCAAAATCGCCACCAGCTTCACCCGCGCCGCTGCCTCGTCTTGCGCTTGAATCCGGCCGCCGACCGCCAGCCGCAGTTCGCCCGTGAAATTGTCATGCTCGGCCACCGTGAATTCCGCCGTCGCGTAGCTCGCCAGATTCGGAAACAGGATGTAATCCGCCGCCAGGCTCCAATCAATCCCCGTCTCGGCCTGGTTGATTTCCGCCGTGAAATTGTTCACGCGCACCACCTGCGTCCAATCGCCATAGGCCAGCGTGATCTGCGGCGCGGACGTGACCTCCGCTTTCAACGCCCGCTGCAATGCCAGCAAGGCCGCCCGCCGCGATACCACGTCCAAGTTGGGGTCTCCCGCAAGCGTGCCGCCCGCTTCGATGACGCCCGTCGTCCGCTCGCGTTGCGCCCGCAGCGGCGTGAAGCGCGTACTGTCCACGCGATCCGCCCATTTGCTCACGTTGCCCAGCCCCAGCGACGCCGCCGACGTGCCGCGCACCGACGCCATTTGGTTCGTCGCCGCCCACTTCCGCCAGCGCCCGGTGAACGTCAACTCAGTGAACGTGTCGCCATCCTCGTTCGCGCTGATGCCATTCGGCGTCGTCACCAGACTCAACTGTTGGCCCGCCTCATATTCCCACGCTGCCAGCACCTGGCCGAATACAGCCGCCAACTTCACGCGCGCCGAGGCTTCATCCTGCGCTTGAATGCGGCCCGTCACTGTCAGTGTCAACTCGCCCGTGAAGTTGTCCTGCTCTTCGGCCGTGAACTTCGCCGTCGCGTAGGCCGTCTCGTCGGGGAAGAGCGTGTAGCTGCATGTGAACGAAAAGTTGATCGCGTTGACGAGCTGGTCCAGGTCGCAGGAAAACTCCTCGATGCGCACCATCCCGTTGAACACGCTGCCGCCCTCCCCAAACTGAAGCACTCCTTCGGCGCTGTTCATCTGCTCGGTCATCGCCGCCGCCGCCGCCGCCAGGTTCGTCCGCCGCTGCGCCAGCGGCAATTGGCCGTCCGCAAGGACTTGCCCCTCGACGTGGATTTTCCCACGCGTCTCCCGGCGTTGCTTGCGCAACGTGGAAAACCGTTCCGTGCCGGCGGAGTGTTGCCAGCGATTCACCACGTCAAACTGGTAGGCAGCGGCGGAACCATCCTTGGAGAAGGTGAGGGGCAAATTGTTGGTGGCGCCGCCCGGCGCCTGTTCGTAATAGGCGAACACCAGATGCACCATCTGATGGTGCTGACCCCATTCTTCCGGCAGATCCTCGCTCATCAGCACCGCCGTCTGGTTCACGTAATCCACCCCCACCGCGTCATTGGTCCATTGCAGCACCGCATTGGGCAGCAACAGCGCCGTGCGCAGTGAATCAATTTGCGCCCGGTTCTGGTCATACGTCGGCAGGAACAAATCCACCGTCACCTCCAGCCGCACCTTCGCGCGCTGCGGCTGCTCGCCGCCCTCCAAGTCGCGCGACTGCTTGATGCTGATTTCCCCCAGCGCCGAAATATCAAACGAGTTGTAATAGAGTTTCATAAAATCAATGAGTCTTGCCCGGATACGATCCGCCCATCTGTCCCGTTGGTTGGAACTGCAACCCGTTGCCATTGCCACGCCCAGGTTGGGCCTTGAAGAGCGCGTCCGCCCGCGTGGCCAGAGCCGCAAAGGCCGTGTTCAACTTGCCCGCCGTCGTCGTCAGCAAATCCAGCGCCGCCGTAGCGTTTTTGATCGCCGTGTCATCCCCGCCATTCGCCGCCACCGCCGAACCGCCGCCGGCAGCCGGACGAGGCACGGGCATCACCGCCGCATTATTTGGCGCGGGCGAGGCCGGATGCCCCGGCACTGGATGTTGAGCGTTGAATGTTGCTGCGAGGCCGACGTTCGGCTGTTGAATGTTTCCGCGCCCCTCAATGCTGTGGTTCTGCCCGCTGCTCCATGGCAACCCTGTCGCCGGATTGATCGCCGCCGGCTTGCCATTGCTGCCCATGATCGGATGCGGCTGCCCGGACCGCGTATGCCAACGGCGCGAAGCCGCATCGGCAGCGTCCATCGCCGCCGCGTATTTGCGCGCCTTGGCGTCGTCGTCGTGTGATTTGAACTTTAGCCGGTGCTGAGGGGCAGGCACTTCCATTGCGTCCACGCGCTCGCGCTGCCGCTGCAACATGGCCTGCTGCGCTACGGACACCTGCTGATGCGTCTTATCATCGCCCACCGTCGCCCGGTGCAGATCCCGCAGACCGCCGTAGAGGCGCGCGGTGCTGCCAATTGCCATCCCGCCGACCGCCCCAATCGCCATACCCATAGGGCCGCCACGTGCGCCGGCCGTTGCCCCGCCCGCCGCGTCAGCGAACAGTCCGTAGGCCGCGCCGCCATAGGTGTCGCTACTGCCAAGACCCATCTTCCCGCCCGCCCAATTCAGTCCGGACGTCACGCCAAACCCGGCCGCTCCATGCGCCAGATGCGCGCCCATCCCGGCCCAATTCTTGGGATTTGAAATGAAGCCGCGCGCCGCTGTCCAACCGCGCGACCGCCAGCCTTCCCCCGGCAGATTATTGACCGCCTGCCCAAACGAAGTGCCGCGCGGACTCCATGGCGCCGTCGTCGTGCCCCGCCCCGGCGACCACGCCGGCAGCGAGCGTTCATGCGCCACCGCTTGCCGCGCGGCATCGCCCGGCGACCAGCCGCCCAGCCAGCGTTCCTGCGTCGGAATCCGGATGCGATTCATGCCATGCCCGAAATCATCCAGCGGGATCCCGGCAGGACGATAAATGCCACCGCCCGGCACCAGCCTTGTGCCCGGCGCAAACAGGTTGTCATGCGAACGGTGGAACAGATCCTCAAGGGTCAAGCCGGCTGCCCCCTTGGGAATGGCCATCCGCTGGAACCAGTCCTTGGAGTCTTGCACTGCCCCCCGGCTGATCGTGTAACCCGCCTTGCGAGCCACACCTCCAGCGGACAGGTTCTGTCGGCTCAACACGTACTCGCCCTTATGCACCACGCCTGCGATTTCGTTGGGATTGCCATCGCCGGTATAGCCGCCGCTGGCAAAACCCGGTAATTGGTGGCCGTCCGCAAGGACCTTGTTTCGCTCGAACAAGAGCCGCGTCATCTCCGGGTTCATCCCCGTCAGGCTGCCCACATCCTGACGCATCGCCGGGCTCATGCTGTACAACTGGCCTTGCGTCACACCGCCGCCCAGCGCCAGTTTGAACGCTGCCAACTTGCGCAGCATGTCGGCGGCGCCGGAGCCAAAGAACGACCGCGAAAATTCCCGGTTCTGGTCAATCGCCAGTTGGTGAATCTCCGCTTCCACATCCGCCCGCCGGCGTGCCAATGCCAGCGTATGCTCGTAAGCCAGCGCGTTGTCTTTGGCCAGCCGGCCAGTTAGTTCCTCCGCCTCGGCAGTGCCAGCCACGGTACGGCCCAACTGCGCTTCCACGCGGGCCGCGTCATCCGTCAATTCTTTCCGCACGCGCAACAACTTGTCCGTCTCGTCGTAGCCGTAATTGGCTGCGCGCGAAGCGTTCTCCGCCCCCGTCACGCCATGTTGCTCCGCCGTCAGCAACGCCGCCTGCGGCGCGCGCGCCTTCGCCGCTGCCAGTTCCGCCTGCAATTTCTTTTCCTCATCCACCAACCGCGCGCGCGTCGCCTTGCCCTCCGTCGTGTCGTCCCCGCTGGCGTCATACGCATCCTTTGCCTGCCGCGCCGCCGCGAGTTGCGCCGTCAGCATCGCCGTCTGTTGCGCCAGCTTCTGCGCCGGGTTATGCGCCTCCACCATCGTGAACCGCTCCTCGATGCCCGCCAGCAAACCCTCTTGCGTCTTGAGCAGGTCCAGATACTTCTGCTGTGTGATTTGCACCGTGTCAATGGTGCCATCCAACTCCTGATAGGCCCCGTCGAGGTTTTGCACATCGTCCCGGTTCTGTGCCAGCTTCCGGCTCAACTCATCCCCCAACACACTTTGCGCCTGTGTGGGATCCTTGCCGCCCGCCATGGTCTTCGCCTTCGCATCCTCATTGGCCTTTTGCTTGGCCAGCAAGTCCTTTTCCTCAGCCGCCAGGAACGCCTGCTTTTTATCCAGCGCCGCGTGCTGCTCGTTGAACGCTTGCGAGCTGGCCCGACCGACCGCCGCCTGCGCCCCCTCCGTGTCATTGCTTCCGCGCGCCTTCAGAAAGGCCGCCGCGTTCGTCACGCCCGCCGGACCCATCCCGCGCATCGTCTCTGCAAACACATTCGCGTTCACGTCCGTCATCGTGCCGTTGCCCAGCATCTTCTTGGCAATGCCGAAGCTCTGCCCACGCAATGCACCCGCCCGCTCCTGCCTGCGCCAGTCCTCCAACTTGCCCTCCCGATCCACGCGGGCGTTTGCGGCATCGGGATGCAGCAGATCCGCCATCCCCCGGTCGTCATGCAGGAGCGCGTTGTAATCCCCAATGCCCGGCTGGAAATCCGGTTTACGGTACTCCGCCACCATGTGCATACGACCATCGGCGCCCATTTTAGCGCGGAAAGTCCGATCTGACTGAATATCTGGTGTAATCAGACGGAGCAGCGCCGCCACCTGCGACCCGATTGGGTGGGCATTCATGCGCGCCATCATATCCGCGCGCTGCGCCTTGACTTCCGCGTCACTCGGCGCTGGCCCGGTGAACTGATCCGCCGTGTCGTGCATCGCGTTCTTGGCCACCGCCACCCCCAGGTTGACTCTCGCCAGCACGTTGCCGCTCATGATCAGCCGGTCGTACTCCGCCCGGAGCCCGGCCATGTTCGCCTTCACCGTGTCCAGAATCTTCGCGTTGGCTGTCTGTGCCGCGTTCAAGCCCAACTGCGAATCAATCGCCTGCTTTAAAATCTCCGGGTATTGCTCGATCACCACCGGCACCCGCGCGGCATTGAACCGTCCACCCAGCGTCCCGCCCAGCGCCTGCTGGCTGCGCTTCCCTTGCAACCCCCAAATAGCCGACAAGTCGCCCAGCGTCTGTCCCACCGGCTTCTGGTTCAGCTTGCTGTCCAGCGTTTCCACCTTGTATTTGTCCCGCAAGGTCTGCTGCACTTCGCTCTTGTTAAGTTCCTGGAAGACATACTTCAGCGCGTTGCCCGTCGTGCTGCCCGTCGCGCCCGTCGTGCCCGTCACCACCGCCAGCATGCCCTGCAACTCCGCCAGGCTGATGCCCGCCACGCGCGCGGCGGCCGCCGACCGGTCCAGCCCGGTGAACATTTCTTCCAGCGTCACATTGTAGCGCAGCGACGTGGCCACCAAGCCCCCGAGCGTGCTGTCCAAGTCCGACGCCTCCAAATGGTAAATGTGCATCAGCGACTGCAACTGCTTCGACGTTTCCGCCATGTGCATGTTCGCGATGTTCGCCGCTTCGGCGCTCACCCTCACCTCTTCGTTGATAGTCTTGCGGTCACCGCCCAGGCGCGCCCACGACTGCGCGCTCTGCATGGTCTCGCTCGTGGCCCGGCCTTCCACCGCCGCCAGCCGCAGCATGTCCGTGGTCAACTCCTGCACCGTCCCGCCGACGCCGCGGAACACCACGTCCAAGTGCGCCATCTCCGTGCTCGTCTGCACCAACTGGCGCATCGAGTAGCCGGCCAGTTCCGCCGACTTATAGAGCACCATCACCGCCGCCGACCAGGCCGTCACCTTCACCATGTTGGCCGCCATGTTCCGCGCCGTCAGCCCTTCCATCGCTTGGTCGAGCCGGTCATGATTCTTCTTCACCGCCGGGAGCGAGGAAACCTTCCGCGCGACCGCATCCCCCTCCTTGTTGTACTCCACGCGGTATTTGCTCAACCAGCCGTTCTCCGTCAAGTGGTAGGTCGCGCCCGTCCGGCGCCCCGTCAGCATGTCGAAATTTTCCTTGCTCAACTTCGCTCCGCGACGCTGCAAGTCCGCCTCCGCGTCCATCGCCCCTTGCGTCGTGACCGTGTTGAACAGGCTCTGGGTCTGCTGCTTTTGCGTGAACGCCGCCGTCTTCTTCCGTTCGCGCGCAATGTCTTTGGTCGCCCGCTGGCCCGACTGGTGGTATTTCCCCATCGCCTTGCGGTGATCTTCCAGCGCATCAATCTCCGCCTGGATGTTCGCCCGCTTGACCTGGTCGTCTTTCTGCTCGGCCGCGTAGCGTTGCTTCAGCAATTTCTTGCGCTGCTCACCGGCGCGCGCCATTTCCTTTTGTTCCGCCTCCGGCATCGTCTCGTGTAGAAACTGGTCCAGCATGGGCCGGTGCTGCGTTCCATATGCCGCAAAGCTCTTCTCCGCCGCGGCGGAATAATCCGCCCGCAGCTTCTCGTAGCCGCCGCCCCGACGCACACCGTGCTCATCATGGGTCACCGGTGTGCCACGATTACCAGCCAGCGGGAGGTCGCGCAAATACTCCCGCTTCAACTTCGCCAGGTGCGTCCGCAACGCCTCCGCCGTCGCTTTCTCCGTCAACTCCCGCGTGGTTAGCTTAAGCACCTTCCCCTCTTGTTCCAACGCCGCTTGCGTGGTATGCGGTCCAAGGCGCCGCGTCGTGGTGATCCGGTCCTCTGCGTTGGGAGTTTCCTCCACCCGCCGTTCCACTTCCGGGCCGTCCGCCGGCTCCAGCACGCGCTCCTCTTCGCCGCCTTTGCCGCCGCCGCTCCCCTGCCCTTTTTTCCCGACCTCCGACCTCTGACCTCTGACCTCCGACTTCTGTCCTCCGCCCTCCGTCTTCGCCGGCTTGATCTTGGCCTCCTTGATGGCCTGTGTGACCGCCGCCGCCATCGTGGACGGCGAATACACCGCCGGCCCATGGTCTTGCACCGTCCCTTGCAGGATCGCCCGCAACGCACCCTCACCACGATCCCGGTTCGCCAGCGCCACACCCGCGTAACCTTTCTTCAGTATCTCCCGCAGTGGCGCGCTGAAGCTGAATCCCTTGGGCAGCTTGGGAATCCTTTCCTCCAACCCGCCGCCAAAGAACATGCCCGCCGCACCAGAACCCCTGAAGCTGCTGGTGGGATTCCCTTTCGTGCCGCGGAACGGCAGGAAGTTTTTCAAGTGCTGAATCTGTTCCTCCCGCGCCGCGAGCGCCTTGGCCTTGAACCCCGGATTCCGCGCAATCTCATGCTCGATCTTGGCGATGGCGGCGTGGACTTCGCTGACCATCATGTTCGCCGACCGCCGAATATCCTTCACTGCTTCCGGCCCAAACCCCGCCCGGCGCGCCACCTGCCCCACCCCGGCAGATAACTCGCCCTTGGAATTGTAAGCGAAGTTCGCGAACTGCTGCGGCGACAGCTTGAACATGGAGTTGGTGCCGATGCCCGCCAGTTGGCTCTGCACCTGCTTGATAGCCGCGCTCAACGCCTCCAGCTTGCGCTGCGCGTTGTCGAGCCCGGGCAACCGCGTCATGGGCGCGGTTGCCCGAAACTCCACATTCTCAATGACGGTCGTCGAGCCGCCGGCTGCTGCTTCACTGCTCATTTGCTTTTAATCGCTGCTTCAGTTTCCTAAACGTGTTGTCGTCCCGGTCATTCCGGGCTTCTTCTTTCTCGCGCTTCTTGTCGCGCCATTCCTGGCGCCGCGCTTCAATGGTGGCCTCGAACAAGGTGAACGCCTGCATCAGCGCCCGGTCATCCACGCTCTCCGCCCGCCATTGGCGCGGCGTCAGGCCCCACGCCTTGGCCGCGCGCAACTGCTCGAACTCTTCGTCATAGCCGGGGATGTCTGGCGGATCATCCTTGTCCGGCTTGGGCGTCCACCCCCTCAGCTTTCCGAGGCGGGTGTGGAGGTAAAATTTGCCCTCGCTTTCACCTCCGCATTCAGGCCGCCGGCCACAGCGGTGAGCGCAATCAACTCCAGAATCGTCGGGGGGAGGAGGTTCTTCACATAAGCGTGAATCGCCGCCGGCTCTGTCAGGCCCTTGTTGCCGTCCGCCACTTCCGGGCAGCAGTGATAGACAATCACCGAGCGCGCCGTGTCTTCCGCCGTGTCGCGGTCGCGCCGGTACACATGGTTGAGCATGTCATAATCGTTGCGCTCCTTCACCCAGGGCGGCATCACCGTCCGGACGATGGCGCGTCGCTGCTCGTCCACCACGACGTTGATCCGCTTCACCGTGAGGTTCACTTCCCGCTCGTCAATCAGGAACGCGCAGTTCAATGGCCGGTCAATCGCCGCCCTCAATTCCGCCAGCGTTGTGATCGGCGGCACCGTTTTTGCTTTTTCTTTTTCGTTTTTCATTTTCATTTTGGTTATTCATCCATGCTCAAACCACCCGTGAAAATTGGGTCCAGCGTCACGCTGGTGTCTGCGAGAGAATCGGATACCGCAGCGTCGCGCCCAGCGACACCAACCGCAGCACGTACTCGGTTTCCTGAATCACCCGCGGCGCGTGGACCTTGAGCCGGCAGATGCCTTTCGCGCCCAGCGCGTGCGTCTCCGCCTTGTTGCTCAACACGCCGAACAAGCCATCGCTCCCGCTCTTGCACAGCGCCCGGCTGTTCGCCCCGTTGGCGCGCACCCAAAAGTTCCAAGCCACCGCCTCGTAGCAAATCTCCTGGCGTGCTCCGTCCACGTTCTCCCAAGCCGTCCATTTGCGCCGATGGCCTTCACTCGACACCAGCGTGATGGCCAGCCCGCCAGATCCCCCAGACCCTTGTAATGGCTGTGTCACTGCGCTCTGTTGAAACAGCAGTTGCGCCGCCGGAAACTGAACTTGCGGCGTGGCCCCCAGGTCATGCTTGCCACCGTCGAAATACTGCGACAAGAACTCCTGCATGAGCTTCATCACCGAAGTCTCCAGCGCATTGGCGTTCACCGCATCGTTGGTCAAAGGCCTCATAATTCAGTCCTCACAATCTTGAGTTGCTCGCGAAATCTCCCCGGAAACTCCCGGCGCACCAGCACGCTCCACGCCGCCAGCACCGCCAGCAGCCACTCGTTGATCCGGTCACTGGCCAGCCGGTTCGCCGTCTGACGCCGCTGGATGTAATTCACGATGTGCTTCATCAGGTGATGCTTGGCCTCCAGCTCGCTCAAGTCCGGCTGGCCCGTGACGGGATTGATCCGACCGCTTGGCTTGGCGTTGAGCTTCGAGTCCGGCGTCAGCATCAGGTAGCCAATCCATCTCCCGATTTCCTCGTCCGACTTTTCCCAGTCGCGGGCATCCTTCTTTTTCTCGTTGGCCACCCAGTCAACCACCATCTGGTCAAACTGGTTCACGAAACCCGACCACAGTGTGGGACCGCTCCCCTCATTCAACGCCCGCGTCTGCAGGCCACGCGCCATCGCAAAATCTTCGAGGTACAGGATCGGCGGAATGGGGTTGCTCATGCGCGCAAAGAACCCCGTCACAAACGGCCCCGTCAGCACCGTGTTTATGAAGACGTCCACAAAACTCCACTCCGCTTGCTTGGCGTTCGCCCACAGCGCTTTCTTGGCCTCCGCCCGCAGCAGTTTGTCCCAATCCCCGGCCATCAACGTGCGCATCAGAGCCGTGCGCACGTCGCGAGGCCGGCGGATTGCGCGATCTAAAACACCCTGAATGTTGCTCGTGATGGTCATTCGAAAGAAGTTTATCATGGCCCTCCCAAACGAAGGTGGAACCTCTAAGCGCGCGGATGAAAAACCTGCCCGAAATAACGAGCCAACTCGAAGGGTATCTTGGCCCGCTCCGCCCGCCGCACCGCATACGCCGCCGCCGTCCGTCGCGGTGAATACATGACGGATTTGCGACGCACCGCGAAGTCCGGAACCACTGCCGGCACGTCGCCCCACAAATGAAACGGACCGCGATGCAGCGCCGATCGGCCCACCCACGGCTGCGCCCCGCGCACGTTCTCTTGCACCAGTGGCACCCCCAGTGTTCGCGCAATCAATTCCGCCCGCCGCCAGAGCGACAAGTCCGGCTGAGGAGGTTGTTTCGCCCGCGTCCAAGGCATGCACCAGCGCGAGAATTCCTCACATGGGGGCGAGGACATCACCACCAGCGGCCGCAACCCCCGCCAGCCTTCCCAGGTCAGCAGGTCCGCTTGTACAAACTCACCGGGATACGACGCCGAGAAGTCCGCCAAGTCCACCCCCATGCACCGCCAGCCCGCCGCCAGAAACCCATCGCTCCAGCCGCCCAGACCGCAACATAGATCCAGCATCAACGGCTTCATGTCGCCACCCGCACCAGCACCGTCCGGAACAGTTGCTTCCCCTGCACCGTCACATCCCAGGTCTGCGCCAGCTTCTCGCCAATCTGCTTGGCTACGTAAGGCTTTCCGTTGACCACAAAGACCAGGTCGCGCGCGCTTGCCGCGCCGGAGCTTGCGGCAAGCGAAGGCGGGTCAATCGCGGCGTCACCGGGGAAATCCAGAATCAAGTCGCCCACTTCCACCTCGTTGAACTGGCGCACACTGCTTCGGCCCGCCTCCTGCACCTGATGCACAAACGCCGGCAGCGTCTTGGACTGTGCCACCAGCGCCGCCGCCGGCAACGATCCGTCCACCGGGTCCGGCGTCGCGCCTTGAATCACCGCATTCCATTGCAACAGAATCGGCGTGCCGTTCTGATGCAACTCGCGGGCAATCTCATTCAGCATGTCACCGACTTGGAGGTCCATAATATTAGTTCGGAATTCAGAATTCAGAATGTGGAATTTAATTCGGAGCTTTTACTCCGCACTCCGCATTCCACACTCCGCACTCAGCCCGTGGCCGTCCACGCCAACGCCGTGCAAAGGGCGGGATTCATCACCATCACCGGCGCGCCGGCATACTCGAATTCAAACCCTGTCGCCGCAGGCAAGGCCCCATCGGTAATCACGCGCGCCCACAAGCCCGCCGGACTGACCACTCCCAGGAGCGTCGTGCCGAGGAAACACTGCAACTGCGGAAAGTCCGTTGGCAGCGTGTCATGCAGTTCACCCACCGTGACGCCAGCGGCCGTCGTCGTCAGCACCGGCCCGGTCGCCCCAAAAAACGTGATGCTGCTGCCATCCGCCGCGATGGTGGCGTGGCCCGTCGTGCTCTCGCCGGTCGCCAACAGAAAGCCGCTCAACGTGTCATAGGTGTAGAGAGGGTAGTACCCGTCCGACCCCGACCAGAACACCACCATCGGCATGGCGATCACCGGTTGCGGCGGGTAGCTCGCCCCGCCTGCATCCACCAGGACGTACTGCGCCGCAAACTCCTGCCCGTCCACAAACTCGGACTCGAGGTTCTGCGCCCCGAAGTTCCGCGAAGCAATCGTCACCCCGTAGAAGGTCCGCCGATGCCACTGCTGGGTGTCCTCTTCCGTCCAGATCACTTCCAGCACATACGTCTGGTTCGTTGGACTGAACCCCGCCAGATTGTTCAGCGGCAGCGCCCACACTCGCTCAATCGAAACGTCATACTGCGGCACCAGCGGATGCTTGATGGGATACGGCGCCCCTGACGGCCGCGTTTCAAGCACCACCCACTGTTCCCGCACCGTCAACCGCTCCGCTACCTGACCGCTCCACAGCGCCGTCCCGAGCGACAGGCCGTCCGCTTGCACCGTGTACAGCGTGACCTTCGCTTCGATCAGGTCTAAAATGATTGTGTTTTGCATGGTCTATCTCTTGGTACATAAGCACCCGCCCGCGTCCGTGACAGGTGTTGCATTCGTATTTGGCTTCGGTGTCATGACAGTCTGGGCATTCAACGGGAAGCCACCGCTTCATACCTACGTCGTATTGATCTGGATGCCGCCCGTCCCGATGATGGCTTCCGCCACCGGTCCCTGAACTTTCATCTGTGTCATCAGGCCCCACACGTTGATGCCCGCAAGCGAGTTCACCCACGAGTAGTAGGATTGGAACGACGCCAATTGATGAGGGTTCTCCGTGTAGTAGCACAGGTTCTCCAGCTCCAGCAGGAAGTCCCGCTGATCATTGCGCCGCACCTTGAGCCCGCGCGTGCCCCACATTTCCCCGCGCACCTGCGGCCGCAGCAGCGTCCGGGCCGACCAATACACCGCCAGCGCAAAGTCCGAGGCCCGCGTCAAGGGAGGCGTAATGTTCATCGCGTCCGGGGTGATTGCGTACATGGCCCCCAAGTGGCCACAGCGAACCACCGTCCGCACGACGCCCATGATTGCCGCGTCCTCAAATTTGTATGGGTGCCGGAAATCACCCATGATCGCGCGCACCGGCTCGCACATATCCGACAGCGCCGAGAACAATGTCGGCGCCGCAAACTCTTGCACCTCGAACCAGATCCAGCCCGTCGCCGGAAAATACTGCGTCTGGCCCGCGCTGTTCGTGAACGTAAACTGCGCCCGGTACCGCCCCGGTGCCATCGTGTCCGTCGAGGTCAGCGTGTAGGCCGCCTGCCCCTGCGTTGGATCACCCACCACCACCGCTGCCCGCGTCTGCGTCTGGCTGCCGCCCAGCCCGATCACATAGCCCGAACTGTCCGCCGCCACAGGATTGACTCGCTCGAATACAAACGCAACCGGCAGTGCCCCGCTGATTGCGCTGCCGACGTTCGGCTTCGGCCCCGTCAGGTCCACACCCAACTGGCCCAGCAGTCGCACGGAAGATCCCGACGCAACCTTGATCACACGTTCCCTCTCGGCAATAGCGGCGCCGCCGGTGTCACCAGCGTGGACCAGGCCAGATAGCCCGGCGCCAGCACATAGCTTGGCGCGTTGAGCAGCTTGATGTGCGCGCCCCGGTCGAAGACATCAAACGCAAATTGCGAACAGATCACCGGCGAATGCACCCCCACGTCCTGCGCCTCACCCAGCAGCTTGCGCAGGAAGCCGCTGAACCGGCAGAGATTTTCCACCGAGTACGGCTCCTTCGCCGCCACCGCCGCGTCGCAGTAGGCCAGCGCACCCGCCACCCCTTCCGGCGTCAAACCGGAAATATCGAACGCATCAATGCCTGCCAATTCAGAGTCCAGGAGCAACCGGTAATGCACCACCGGCATGTAGGCTTCACAAATTCTATTCGTGGCCTCATCCACCAGCACCGCCACATGCGTGTATTGTGTCCGCGTCTCATCCACGATCACCGTGGACAAGACGTCGCGCGCATGGACTCTGAATAGCAGGAGCTTCACGGCGTTCAGAACGTAAAGCCCGCCCCAACCCTGATTTGTGGCGTGCCGTCGAATTTGCCCTTGGCCATCCATGGTATGGACAAGCCCAGTGTGGCGTAACTGTTCACCGTCAACATCTTGACAGCCTTGACTTCCGGCTCGACTTCAAAGCTCTTCAGCGTGCGGTCGTAACCAGCCAACAGGTTGGCTTCAATTTTAAAGTCATACTTCTGAACCAAAGCGAAGCCCGCTTCCGCCTCGACGGCGTTGAACTGCGAACCGACGCCCAGGAACTCGCCTTCCACGCCGAGGTTCCACCGGCCCATGTCGTACTGGACGCGCAGATAGTCCGAGGCTCCGCTGCCCGTAGCCTGCTTGTAGCCATCTTCGATTTGCAGGGTGACGTTCGTCCAATTGTAATTGGTGTTGAACGAAGTGCCCCACACCGCCACTTGGTTAATAAAGTTCGGGATGGGGTTCGTGACCGCATCCGGGACCGGCGGCGGATTGACCGGCACATTGGTTTGCGCTTGGAGGTTCACCGTCGCCAGCAAAGCCGCGACGCCGATAATTGCCATGATGTTCTTTTTCATATTTGTTTTGTTGTTATTCTTCAGTGTCTGAAGGGGGGTCATTGCGATGGATCCACTCGCGCCGAAGCTTCAACAGCCATACCGCCAGCGCGACCGTGCCCACCAAGCCGCCGACGATGGCGGTGTAATAGCCGGCAATCCACGTCGCCGCCGCCCATGTGAGGCCGGCAGCCAGTTCGATTTCGCGCTCGAGAGTTTTCATGGTGCGGAAGCTTCCGTAGGCTTAGTGCAGTTGGATCATCACGCGATAAGTCGTGTTCGTGCCGACCACAGAACGAATAATGGTCAGGCGTTGCAGGTTCGTGGTGTTGATCGGCACATTGCTTTGGATGCCACCGGCCGTTTGCACCAAATTGATGGTGGCGTCCATTTGCGCCTGCGTCAGCACCACCGGCTGAACGGTGACGTTGAGCGCGAAGTTCGTCACCCCAACGAGCGCCGGGAGCGACGGAGGCACATTGTTGCTGACTTGTGCCGGGAGGTTGATAACACTCGCCACCAGGGCGAGTCCGATGATTGTTAGTGTTTTCATTGGAAAAGCGGCAGCTTGAACACTCCACCACTGCTGTTGGTGAAGTTGGCCCAGGCCTTAGGGGTCGTGGTATTGGCTGGCGCGGTGGCGTTGGTGGGGCCATTTAGAACCATGTTGGTCAGACCGCCGCCGTTGCCAATATGTGTTCCGCCAAAAACGTTGTTGCCGTTGGTCAAGATCACGGCACCGGCGAAGTTGGTGTTTACCAGTGGCGCCCGGTTTCCATTGTTGTCGGTCCACCACAGAATGCCTCCACTCTTTTCCAGAGCACCGTACAGGGTGGAAACCGACAAGGCTTCATCGCGGAGCAGCAAAGCGGGGACATCCGTATTGCCCCCGGTGCGAATATCCACATAGGCATGGCCGGGATACCACAACGTATGCTCTGCGACCGGGTTAAACCCGAGCTGAACCCGGCTGTAGCCATCGTACTTGATGGCTTCCGCGTAAAGCCAGCCACCCGCTCCGCCCAAAGCGCTTGTGTTTTTCCGGCAAAGCTCTTCAACCTGGCCGCCATCTTCACCATAATTGCCGTACATGCAAGCCACCCCCACTGCAATCCGGTTGTCCCCCGAGCCGTTAACGCCGTTGCCGGTGGACACGCCCAGCGCGTGAAAATTATACATGTACGTCTGGACCCCGCCTTCGCCGACCGTTCCGTCCGGGTAAGGATACGTACCCGTATAGCCCATATAGTAGTTTGGATAAGTAACCCAACCGCCGGTGATAAGCTGATTTTCCAGTCCCCACAACGTGTCGTTGGCGTAATAGTTGCCGACCAAGCCAAAAATGGGAGGATTGTCAGAACTAAAGGCGCCGGGAATGGCCGTATTAGTAACCAGGAATTGCGCAGTCAGACCCACATTGGCCTGGCCGTTGGTCACCCCTGCCGCGGCCGTTTGGGCAGCCCAAGCATACCCCCCGGCGATGGCGGAGTTGATCACCGGAACCTGGCCATTGGCTGACGCCCCATTCGTACTTAAACCACCACCGCCACTGCCGCCGGCGGCGGGTGTTCCCCACACGTACCCCAAGGAAGCAGTGTTTGTGGAGATCGGAACCTGCCCATTGGCGGTCACCCCGTTCGTCACCAGCGGATTGGCGGCAAATGCGCCGCCCAGCAAATTCACCACCCCGGTATTGGTAGTCAAGACGGTGGTATAATTGGTCACATAAACGTAATTGGTTGTGACTGCCCCACCACCGCTAACCCCAAAAGATGAAAATGGATTGGTCGCTGCCAAATACACAATTTCATTGGTGGTGAGTGCCCTGCTCCACACGCCCACTTCATCCATCATGCCAGTGATGCTGCGGCTGTCGCTGCCACCATCACTGCCGAGATAAAAGGTGTTAGGCCAAGTGTTGTTCAACGTCCCCGAAGAGAGAGCGTTACTCACCAGTACTCCACCCACATAGAAGGCTAGATTCGTGCCGGTGTAAACCGCAGTAAAGAAGGTCCACCCACCCGGCCCATTCGTCCATCCCGTCGGTTGCCAGACCTTGGGCGAAGTGCCACTGTAATAGGTGGCCGCCGTCATGCCGTAAGTGGCGCCGCCGTAATAAAATGAAAAGGTCGCTGATTGGTAATACATCCTCAAGGCGGCACCCGTCGGCGAATCATGCACCCACAGGCTAACTGACATATTCGTTGGGGACACACTGCCGACATGCTGGAGGCCCACCCCGTTTGGCCCACTGTTGGTGAAGTTCGCCGCATTGCCAATCACACCAGCGGCGGAGGTCACATCGCTTGCGGTATCCGTCAGGTTGTATCCGTTGCCGCTGGAGTCGGCGCGCGTCCCGGAAGTTTCATCCAGCTTCCAGTATGCGGTCAAATTGGTCAGCAACCCCACTCCAGCCGATGCGGAGTTGGTTACATAAACAGTGTTCGTGGTGACCACAGGGATGATGGCGCTAGTGGTCCACCCAGTCACCCCGCCGCTGCCGTTCAACCCATTGGTCCCGTTCAGCCCCGGTACGCCCTGAACACCTTGAATCCCTTGTGCCCCATTCGTGCCGTTGACCCCGTTGACACCGTTGGTCCCGTTCAGCCCCGGAACGCCCTGAATCCCTTGAATCCCTTGAATCCCTTGCGCCCCATTT
>Ga0316231_1002408_pt1 | contig 17992 bp, 19 predicted proteins | sample TBH18027metaG_FD_206002 | JGI IMG/M metagenome (GOLD analysis project Ga0316231, IMG submission 206002) | Freshwater microbial communities from Trout Bog Lake, Wisconsin, USA - TBH18027 | ecosystem: Environmental > Aquatic > Freshwater > Lake > Hypolimnion/Profundal zone | place: USA: Wisconsin...
TGATCCATTCTCTTCATGCACAGAAGCATAGGAGCTGCATACTCCCCACGCAAATCGTCTTCTGTTCTATCACGCATTCTCGTGATAGTCCTAGATCAAGATCCCGCTCGACTGACCGCTTACCGCGGATCACTGATTACTCGCCTATATGCCCATCATCCGTGTCGAACTCCCCGCCCACCTCCGCACTCTCGCCCGCATCTCGGGCCATGAAGTCGCGCTTGACGTTCCAGCGCCGCCTACCATCGCTTCCGTTCTCGACGTACTCGAAGCCGCCTACCCCATGCTCTGCGGTACCGTCCGCGACCAGGTCACCCGCGAGCGCCGCGCCTTCCTCCGCTTCTTCATCTGCCAGCAGGACATCTCGTTCGACTCCCCCGACGCGCCACTTCCCGCCGCCGTCGTCACTGGAGCCGAGCCGCTCATCATCCTCGGTGCTGTCGCCGGTGGAGCTGCCCCCGATCGTAGGAGTCTATTTGAGACGCTATGATGTCTATACCTTCATGCGAATCGCCTCCCTTCAAACTGGGTGCCCCACCGCAGAATCGGGTGCCCCATCCTTCGCGCACTTTGCGAAGGGTGGGTTGCTCTTCATCCTCCTGTTCCTCCTTACCCCCCTGGCGCGCGGCCAGGGTAACTACGAAATTCAGGTATACGGTTCCGACACTGTCGCGCCCAAAACCCTCATGGTCGAACTGCACTCCAACTTCACCCCCGAGGGCCAGAAGAACCTCATCGACGGCGTCTACCCCACCAACCACCAGGAGCATGAGACCATCGAGCTCACCCAGGGCATCAACGCATGGTCTGAGGTCGGCTTCTACATCTTCACCAGCGCGCAGGCGGGCCACGGCGTGCAGTGGGTTGGCGACCACATCCGCCCCCGCGTCCGTGTCCCCGACTCTTGGCACTGGCCGGTCGGCGTCTCGCTCTCCACGGAGATCGGCTACCAGCGCGCCGTCTACTCGCCAGACACCTGGACCTGGGAGATTCGCCCCATCGTCGACAAAACCCTCGGCCGCTGGTACCTCGCCCTGAACCCCGCTCTCGAACGTACCTGGCACGGCCCCGACATCGCTCAGGGCATGGCCTTCTCTCCAGGAGCCAAGATCGGCTTCGACATCACCAAAGTGGTCAACGCGGGCTTCGAGTACTACGCCGACTACGGCAGCATCACCAACCCCGACACACTGCACAACCAACAGCAGCAGATCTTCGCCGTCACCGACCTCAACGTATCGCCCAAGTGGGAGATCAACATCGGCATCGGCGTCGGCCCCACCGCGGCCACCGACCATCTCATCGTCAAAGGCATCCTCGGCCGCCGCTTCGACTGGGGCCACCACGCACCGGTCAACTGATCGCGCTGGCTACTTGGTCGGAAGGGAACGGCTTCAGAACCTGTCCTGAGCACAATCGAATAGATGCCGAAGTGCGCGCTCTTTTTGAAGACCCGGGTCTCCGCCTTACCGCAATACCAGCGGCGTAAACACTCCATCCTTCGACACCGCCAACTGGATCGGCCGCGGAGGCCCCATTGGAGGCACCGTCACCTCCACCCAAAGCTCCTCGCCCTGCTTCGGCGGAAAAGGACTCTTGGCCGTATCGGAGATAAAGTAGTCCAAGCCTTGCGAGAGCGTCGCCCGATCGCAGGGCCTGTTTCCCCACATCGTCAACTCATCAGTCATCTCCGGCCTGTCGGTATCGCTGGCCAGCACGGGAACCAGCTTCCCTCGCTCGACCTCCAGTCTCACCGCCCATCGCCAGGTGGAGGTTAATGCTGTCGCGGATTGGTCTGCGTATCTCTTGTGGTAGGCCTCATCGCGGGGCAGCGCACATGCGTCGACCACAAGCTGCATCGCCAGATACCGCCCGCGCAGCGGCGCGTTTGGATTGTGCTGCGCCGCCCTCACCCACACCCGCGGACACGTCATCCGTTCGTACAGATACTTCCCTGCGATGCTCAACACCAGCACCGCCAGCACCGCCTGCAGTAGAGCCGCGCGTCCCACTGGGCTCATCGATCTCATGCCGACACCTCCGAGATGCTCGCCACCATCCGTCGTCGCGCCTTCTCCAGCGCCCAGCCACCAGCCAGGAAGAGCACACCCAGCACAATCAATCCCAGTGACCGGTCCAGCTTGCCCATAATGTCCGAGAAGTAGAACCACACCACCGTCAGTGCGAACGCCGCAATGCCGTAGTTCACAATCCCCCGGCTCGCCTCGCGCACGCCCCACCACGCAAGAAAGACGCACGCCGCCGCCACCACCGCGTACATCGCCACACGCGGTTCTGTGTGTCTCCAGCCGGAATTGTCCGTCGTCACTACATTCAGCCAGGGAACCGCGAAGGCCATCACCGCCACCACCACACCCGGCAAGAGGCTCTTTCGGTTCGCCCGCCATCCGCAGCCCAGGACGAGTAGCAGAATCGCGTAGCCCCACAGGCGCAGCGAGAGCGGCACAAAGCCCCAGTCGTGCACGTAGCCGCTCCAGATCCATCCCTCTGAGAGTATCCCCGTCGAAACGATGAGCAGAACGCAGCCCACCGCGAACAGAATTCCGTAGACCACCCTTCGTCGCGAGTGCAGAAAGGCCGTGAGATACACTACCCCGAGCACCGCGATGATCCGGCACAAAAAGACACTCGCTCCATTATAGAAACTCGCCTGATCGGCCAGCTCGCAGAGCAGCCACGCGGGTACCAGCAGCAGCGCCAGAGTCTGCTGAAACTCGTCGCCCAGCAGCCACCACCCCGCCGCCGCGCAGATCGCCCACAGCATCACCGCTGCTGGCCAGTGCTCCTGCATGTTAAATATCTGGCCGACCAGTGCAATCGCCGCGCCGCTGGCCACCGTTCCCAGCACATGCATCGTCGTGGCAAATCCGCTGAACCGCTCACGCGTGGCGATCCCGGCAACGTGGAAGAGTGCCAGCATGGCCATCACCAGCGCCAATCGCGCGCCCGGCGAAACGTCATCCCAATGCGCCGCAACAAACAGCAGCACTCCTGCGCCCAGTAGAATTCCACCCATCACCAGCGCCAGGATCACCTGCCAGCGCCGCCCACTCGGCTTGGCTTGCGACTTCTCGTACCGCCGAATCGCCGTTTCGGTTACCTCATCCAGAACTCCCGCACTGCGCCAACGAACCAGAAACCGTTCAAACGCCTGCATGGCCCACTCCACAAATCGCCAACAGTAGAGCAGAACCCCGCCGCGCACACAAGCGGAATCGGCGGAGCAGATGAGACCGCAGGATCTCTCTCTCGCTCAAACCTCACTCACTATTAGGTCTGATCCAGCCGCGCCAGCATCTCCGCCACCGTGCGACCAGAGACGGGATCAACCATCGCCCCCGCAATCTCCGCCAGCGGCTCCAGCACAAAGCGCCGCTCCGCTATCGCCGGGTGCGGTAGTGTCAGCTCATCGTTCTCCAAAACCAAGTCGTCCATCAGTAGTAGGTCGAGATCGATCGTGCGCGGCCCCTTCGCCGGAACAAGTACCCGGTCCCGCCCCATTGCGCGCTCGATCGCCAGCAATGCGTGCATCAGCTCCACAGGCTCCAGCTCCGTCTCCAGCAGCATCGCGCCATTCAGAAACATGGGCTGATCGGAGGTGCCAACAGGCTCAGTGTCATGGAACGACGCGACGGCGCGCACCTCACCCAACTTCGCTACGCGCCCAATCGCTTCGCACAGATTGGCCTCGCGATCTCCCCACGGCGAGGTAAGGTTCGACCCCAGCGCAATCGCTGCGATTCGCCTCACGCTCTCCCCCGCACGGGTGCGTTACGCATGGGCGGCAACAGTCTCCGCCATCGCGCCCGCACCCACTGCTGTCGGCTCGGGAACTACATCGTAGCCGCGCGCCAGCTCCCACGCCGAGCGGTCGCGCATCAGTCGTTGCACCAGCGCGGTATGCATGGCGTGTCCTGCGCGCTCGGCCACCACATGTCCCTGGATCCGCCGTCCCGCCAGCGCCAAATCGCCAATCAGGTCCAGCACCTTGTGCCGCACAAACTCGTCGGCAAAGCGCAGCGGCCCATTCTGTACTCCTTGTGCGGTCAAAATTATGACGCACTCCTCGGACGCGCCCCGAATCAGTCCCATGTCGCGCAGCTTCGGCTCGTCTTCCCTGAAGCCGAAGGTCCGCGCCGGCGCAATCAGCCGTGCGTAGTCGCCGCTCTCCAGGTCGCCCTGGAACCTGGCCGACCCGATGGGCTGCGGAAAGTCGATGCTGTAGTCGATGCCGTATCCCGATCCCGGATAAACGCCGATGAACTTGCCACCCTCGCGCACCTCCACCTCTTTCAGGATGCGCAGGTACTCGCGTCGCCGCCTCTGCTGCTTTAGCCCGACGGACTGAAATGCCTCGACATACGGCAGCGCGCTTCCGTCCAGAATCGGCAGTTCAAGGTTGTCCACCTCTACGATCACGTTGTCCACGCCGAACCCGATCAGCGCCGACAATAGGTGCTCTGTGGTTGAGATCAGCACAGAGCCCCGCATCAGGCTGGTGGCGTAGCTCACCTTGGCGACATTGCGCCCCGTCGCCGGAATCTCGAAGCCGTCCAGGTCTGTCCGCCGAAAGACGATCCCCGATCCAGCAGGCGCGGGCACCAGGCGCATCGATACTTCTGCGCCGCTATGCAGGCCGATGCCGCGAAACTCGATCGCCGACCGGATCGTCTGCTCGGGATGTGCGTTCTGGGCCAATAAAATTGGTCTCCCAACCAATCTATGATCCAGATTACAACCGGGAAATCAGCTCCGAAATGTGGCAAATTGACCACACTTAGCACATCTCCACTGTTTCCATCCACTCCTGAAAAAAGCTCCCCTGCGATACTATCCATACATTCTATGAACGAACCGGCAGCCATTCTCGAAGCAGTGAACTTCCAGTCGAAGTGGCTCGCAACCACCCTGCGCGATCTCGTCCTCGTCGAGTCGCCCAGCGACAACAAGCCCTCCGTCGATGAGGCCGTTCACCTCGTAGCAAGCCTCGCCAAATCCTCCGGTGGCCACGTCAAGATTCACAAACAAAAATACTTCGGCGACGTACTTGAAGTCCGCTTCGGCCCCGCGCGCAGTTCCAGCAAGCCCATCCTCCTGCTCGGCCACCTGGACACCGTCTGGCCCCTCGGCACGCTGCGCACGATGCCCTGGCGCAAACGCGATGGCCGGTTTTACGGCCCCGGCGTCCTCGACATGAAGTCCGGCGTCGCAATGGCCCTCGCCGCCATCCGCGCGCTCAACCAACTCGGCGTCAGCCATCCCATCACCCTGCTTTTAAACCCCGATGAGGAGGTCGGCAGTCCCGTCTCCCGCCCCATCACGGAGCGCCTCGCGCTCGCCTCCGCCGCCGTCCTGGTGCTGGAACCCGCGCAGGGCCTCGCCTGCAAGACTGCGCGCAAGGGTGTCGGCGACTACCGCCTGCACGTCACCGGCATCGCATCCCACAGCGGCGTCGACTTCACCAGCGGCCACTCGGCGATTCTCGAACTCGCGTGCCTCCTGCACACCGTCGCCGGCTTCACCGATCTGCGCCGCGGCCTCACCGTCAATCCCGGCGTCATCTCCGGTGGCACGCGCTCCAATGTTGTCGCCGAGCACGCCTTCGCGGATATCGATGTGCGCATTGCCCGCGCCAGCGACGCCGCCCACGTCGACCGGCTCTTCCGCAGCCTGCGCTGCACCGACCCGGGCTGTTCGCTGGAGGTTACCGGCGGCATCAATCGTCCCCCCATGGAGCGCAAGCCCGGTACTGTCGCACTCTACAAACAGGCCCGCCGTCTCGCCGCAGACCTCGGCTTCCAGCTCGACGAGGCTTCAACCGGTGGAGGCTCCGACGGTAACTTCACCGCCGCGCTCGGCATCCCTACCCTTGACGGCCTCGGCTCAGTCGGCGAAGGCGCGCACGCCGCCCACGAATCCATCCTCATCCACCACCTCGTCCCCCGCACCGCCCTCCTCGCCGCCCTCCTCGCCAGCTTGTAGAGAAGAGAGCTGTGTTGCCACGCTCTTCGGTCCTGCCCGCCTTATGCAGCTAACTGCATCATCCGTTCCCGCAGCAGCCCGTACGCCTGGTTGATCGCGATCATCTGGTCGTTGGCCAGTCGCCTTGTCTCTTCGCTGCAGTGCTGCATGCGGTCGGGATGCCACTGCCCAGCCATCCGCCGATACGCCGTCTTGATCTCCGCCCACGAGCTGTCTGCCGTCACTCCCAGCAGGTAGCAGGCCTGGCAAGGCGTCATCGGAATCGCAGCGCCCGCCGTCCACTGGCAGTCGCGCCCTGCCGGAAGTGGCTCCCACTCCTGCGACGCATCTTCCCTCCGCGCGGCAGCCTCTTCGCCACGCCACACCGGCCACTCCGCGATGCCTTGCCCCACAACCGCGTAGCCATGAGTCGTTGCGGAACGGTCCACCCACCACGCTCTCTGCTGCACATACGATTGCGCTCCAAGGTTGTCGATATCCGGTCTATGAAGCACACCCTCCGTCTGCTGCCATCGTCTGCGCCGCAGATTCTGCACCGCCGTGACCGCGCCCAGTGTCCAACTCTCCTCGAAGAACAGGGGGTCGGGCTGTGCATCCTCTCCCACCAACCCCCTGATCTCTTCGACCAGCGACCACGCCTGCCCTGGCTGGTTCGACTCAACCGCAACGCTGCTCGGCTGTGTCTCTCTGTAGCCGTGCTCCTCGTTCGCCTGGCCGATCATCCTTGCCTCCGCGCGCAGGTCCGCGGCACCGCGTCGGTCGCCCGTCGGTGTCCGTTCTGCCTGCAAGTGCCGCTGTACTTTGCTTATCGGCAGATCGAAAAATTTTTCGCGCGAAGTAGAGTGCCAGCCATGCCACCGCGCTCGGCAGCCGCGCCGCCTGCGATACAATCGAAGGTGCTGCACTCCGCGGCAATCCACCAGAACTGCCAGAATCAGGGGTTATACCTTATGTCGATTCCCGCCACGCAGATGCGCCCGGGCATGCTCATCAAGCACAACGATCAGCTCCACCTCGTCTTCTCGGTCGAGCACCGCACCCCCGGCAACCTGCGCGCCTTCATCCAGGCCAAGCTCAAGAACATCCGCACCGGAGCCATGTTCGTCGAGCGCTTCCGCTCCCCCGACCCTATCGACCGCGTCAAGGTCGACGAGATCAAAATGGAGTACCTCTACAACGATGGCGACGACTTCTACTTCATGGACCAGTCCTTCGAGCAGACCGTCCTCAAGCGAGACACCCTGGGCGACGCCGTCGAGTACCTCACGCCCAACCTCTCCATCAGCGTCAGTTTCCACGACGGCAAAGCCGTCGGCATCGAACTGCCCACCTTCGTCGAGATGACCGTCGTCAAGACCGAGCCCGGCATCAAGTCCGCCACCGCCTCCTCCGTCACCAAGCCGGCCACCATGGAGACCGGCCTCGTCGTTTCGGTCCCGCCCTTCATCAACGAGGGCGAAAAGGTCCGTGTAGACACCGCCGAAGGCGCCTACCTCAGCCGCGCGTAGACTAAATCCAGATGAACCGGACCGATCTACAGAAGCTGTCTAATTCGAGGATTCGTGAGGCCCAAGTTCTCTTCAAGGCAGGAGAATACAGCGGTGCATACTATCTGGCTGGATATGCGGTAGAGTGTGCTCTGAAGGCTTGTGTAGCCAAGGGAGTCAAGCGTTACGATTTTCCTGAGAAGGGTCTTTCCGACAAAGTATTCACGCACGACCTGCCTGCGCTTTTAAAGCTTTCGAAGGTGAATACAGACTTAAAGGCGGAATACAAACGGAACCCTCGCTTCGCCGCCTGTTGGGATGGAGTCGTTCAATGGTCGGAAGCGAGCCGCTACTCTGTTTGGACGAAGAATCAGGCTGAAGCTCTTTTGGACGCAATCGTGAGAAGGAAGGACGGTGTGATGCCATGGATCAAGCAACGCTGGTAGGTCCTGACCTAAGCGTCGGACGGGAGATTGTCTCCGTCCTCGAAGGCGCTCAAATCAAACAGATCACTGCCCTCTTCGCGCTGTTTCCGGAGTACTCCGACTGGAGACTGGTTCTGTCCTCTCCCTCCCTGGATCAGAACCACTCCCTCAAGGCGGGCGAGAAGGTTCACGAGATATTGCACGGTAAGTTCGACTACAGCCTTCCGCTTCTTATGATTCTTCCAACGAAGGATTCCCTTATTCGCGATCTTCGCAAGAGTCTCGGCAACGTTAGGGCTGGAAGCTCTATACGGCGCCCCGTCTACATACACCTCGGCGGCCAGACATTTGGCAAACGGTACGTCACGGATGCTTTCATCATCAGCTTTCCGGGTGTCATCGGCTGACTATGGTCCAGCATTATCTAGTCAAAGGCCGGGTGCAGGGCGTGGGTTTCCGCTGGTTCGTGCAGAGCGAGGCAGCCCGCATCGGTCTGCGCGGATGGGTGCGCAACACCGACGACGGCCATGTCGAGGTCCTCGCCGCCGGCACGCCCGACCAGTTGGAGGACCTCGTCCTCGCACTCGGCCGTGGCACCCGCGGCAGCCGCGTCGACAACATCGAAAGCCATCCCCTCGCCGAGAGCGAAGCCGAAGAGCTGCAAGCATTCCAGATTGAAGGAGCGTGGTAATGTCCCCAACCAAACCCATCGACTGCGAGCCCCTGAAGCAGCTCATCCGCACCGTGCCCGACTTCCCCAAGCCCGGCATCCTCTTCTACGACATCACCACCCTGCTCAAGGACAAGGCCGGCTTCGCCCAGCTCATCGACGCGCTGGCCCAGCACTACATCGGCCGCAAGATCGACCTGGTCCTCGGCATCGAGGCGCGCGGCTTCATCTTCGGCCCGGCGCTCGCCTACCGCCTCAACGCCGGCTTCGTCCCCGTGCGCAAGCCCAAAAAGCTCCCCGCGCCCACCGCCCGCGTCAGCTACGACCTGGAGTACGGCACCGACTCGCTGGAGATCCACCTCGACGCCATCCAGCCCGGCCAGCGCGTCGTCCTGGTCGACGACCTGCTCGCCACCGGCGGCACCATGCAGGCCACCGTCCAGCTCGTCAAGCAACTCGGCGGAGAGATCGCCGGCCTCGCCTTCGCCGTCGAGCTCGACTTCCTCAAAGGCCGCGCCAAATTCCCCGAGTACGACGTCTTCAGCCTCCTCCACTACGACGAGTAGAATGTGGTTCGTATCCATAGGACCTTTCCATGAAATTCGGGCCCACTTCTAGCATCGTGACTACAATAGCCTTCGCCTTTGTGTCCCTTATCCAGGTCAAGTCGCAGCAGCCGTCGGACGATGCCGCATGGCAGAGATATCAGCACATCCTTCACACCTCCACATTGGAATGGTCGTCAGAGCCGTTCCTGCTGAAGGCTGATTACCAACTCTACGACCTTGACGGCCATCCAGTAGAAAAAGGCACAGCGGAGGAGTCGTGGACAGAAGCAAATGGTGAGCAGATTCGCATCCAATCGCCGTCTCTTGTGATCGGCGATCAAACTCCTGCGGACGAGTATGCGGTACACACTCGCGAGAGCTACTTGGTGCACCAGGCTCTCTACGCGCTTTCTAATCCTTTTCCGTCGCCAACCGAACAGAAAGATTTCGCGATGGAGGAGTTCCACCAAACCCTCGCTCATTCGGATTTAAGCTGCTTCTCTCTCGTCCAACCCGGCAAGACGCGAACACGTGAGTCCCACGCCTATTGCACAGGTGAAGCGAATCATATTACGACCATGACGGGTCCATTCTTTGTCATCGAAAGAAGCGACTTTCGCCAGGTTCGCGGCCACCAGATTCCCAGTCACGTCATTTTGTCCTACGAAGGAAAGCCTGCTCTCTCCATGCAAGTGACCGAACTTGAACCACTACCCGAAGTTAACGATCCGAACATCACACTAAAAAGATCACCGCCTAACCGTATTCTCCTCGATAGCGATTCGATGCAATTCCTCAATAAGACGGAGCCCAAATACCCAGTTCTGGCGAAGATGGCTAACATCTCAGGATCAGTGGTTCTCACAGCCATCGTCACAAAACAGGGAACGCTTGAAGGTTTGGATGTTATCGCCAGCCCAAGGTCAGTCCTCACTAAGTCTGCCAGGAATGCTGTTCAGAAATGGACCTATCAACCATTTCTTTTCAACGGTGTTCCATCAGATGTAGAAACTGTGATCATAGTCAACTTCACCTTTAGCTCTCATTAACCTCTATAGCATCGATCCCTGATAACCCGCATCAAATCGCCCAACAGGAGCCTTCCATGAAGTCCCACGGCTACGCCGCGCACGACACCAAATCCCCTCTGGTCCCCTACACCTTCGACCGCCGCGACCCCGGCCCGCGCGATGTCGTCATCGAGATCGCCTACTGCGGCATCTGCCACTCCGACATCCACCAGGTGCGCAACGAGTGGGGCAACTCGATCTATCCCATGGTGCCCGGCCACGAGATCGTCGGCCGCGTCACGGCGGTAGGCGCGGAGGTCACTAAGTTCAAGCCGGGCGACCTCGCCGGCATCGGCGTCATGGTCGACTCCTGCCGCGTCTGCCCCAACTGCCAGGCCAGCCTGGAGCAGTACTGCATGAAGGGCTTCGTCGGCACCTACAACTCCAAGGGCTACGACGGCGTGCTGGTGCATGGCGGCTACGCCAACAACATCGTCTGCGATATGCGCTACGTCCACTCCATCTCGCCCAAATTCGGCGACAAGTTGGCCGGAGTCGCTCCCCTGCTCTGCGCCGGCATCACCACCTACTCGCCGCTGCGCCACTGGGGAGCAGGCCCCGGCAAGAAGGTTGGCATCGTCGGACTCGGTGGCCTCGGCCACATGGGGCTCAAGTTCGCGCATTCCTTCGGCGCGCACGTCGTGCAATTTACGACCTCTGCCAGCAAGATCGCCGACGCTCAGCGTCTCGGCGCCGACGAGGTCGTCATCTCGAAAGACGCCAACGCCATGGCCCGCCACGCAGCCAGCTTCGACCTCATCCTCGACTGCGTCTCCGCCCCTCACGACCTCAACGCCTATCTCAACCTGCTTCGCCTCGACGGCACGCTTTGTCTGGTCGGTCTCTCGGAGAAGCAGCTCCCCGTCGCGCCCTTCTCCCTCACCTCGTTCCGTGTCGCGCTCGCAGGGTCCAACATCGGCGGCATGAAGGAGACGCAGGAGATGCTCGACTATTGCGCCGATCACGGCATCGTCTCCGACATCGAGCTCGTCTCCATCTCCAAACTCGAAGAAGCCTACGACCGCGTCGTCAAGAGCGACGTCAAGTACCGCTTCGTCATCGACATGGCAACGCTGAAGCCTTAGACGTTGATGGCCATGCCTTCCACGCTACTGAAGCCGTCCAGCAGCGCCTCGGCCACTGTCGGATGCGCGTGGATGGTGAACATCATCTCCTCTACCGTCGCCTCCAGCTCCAGAGCGGTCACAGCCTCCGCAATAATCTCGGTCGCAAACGGCCCAAGGATATGTACGCCCAGCACCTCGCCGTACTTCGCGTCCGATACCACCTTCACGAATCCATCGTGCGCGTCCAGGATCGTCGCCTTGGAGTTGCCCACAAACGGGAACTTGCCCACCTTCACCGTATGCCCCAGCTCCTTGGCCTTCGCCTCCGTCAGTCCCACGCTGGCGATCTGCGGATCGCAGTACGTGCAGCCTGGGATCCGCGCCTTGTTGATCGGCTTCGCGAACTTCCCTGCGATCCGCGCCGCAACCACCAGTCCTGCCATGCTGCCGACATGCGCCAGTTGCGGCATTCCGCCCACAATGTCCCCGATCGCATAGATCCCCGGCTCGGTCGTCTCCATCCATTCATTGGTCATGATGAAGCCGCGATCCGGCACAATCTTCGTCTTCTCCAGCCCAAGGCCCTCGGTCCGCGGCGCGCGGCCAACCGCTACCAGCACCTTCTCCGCCTGCTTGCTCTCCACCTTGCCGTTCGCATCCGTCCAGCTCACCAGCGCCCCATCCTTGTTCTTCTCAATCTTCGTGTCCTTGATCCCCAGGTTCACGTCGAACCCGCGCTTCTTGAACAGCCTAAGAAGCTCCTTGCTGATCTCCTCGTCCTCCACCGGAACCATGCGCGGCAGCATCTCCAGGATCGTCACCTCCGCGCCAAAGCTCTTGAAGATCGACGCAAACTCCACACCCACCGCGCCCGACCCGATCACCACTAGCGACTTCGGCATCTCCGCAATCTTCAAAATCTCGTAGTTCGTCAGGATCGTCTCATCCGCCTTCAACCCCGGCAGCATCCGCGCATCCGAGCCCGTCGCCAGCACCACCTTCTTCGCCTTGACCGTCTCCGTCTTGCCGTCCGCCAGCTTGACTTCAACCGTATGTACGCCGTCCTTCGCCGACCCGGTCAACCGCCCAAATCCCTTGAATGTCGTAATCTTGTTCTTCTTCATCAGGAAGTCGAGGCCCTTGGTGTGCCGCGTGATCACGTCGTCCTTGCGCGCCAGCACGCCCTTCCAGTCGATCGTCGCCCCCTCCACGCCCGCTATCCCATAGGTCTTCGCATGCTTCAGGTGGTCCCATATCTCCGCCGTAAACAGCATCGCCTTGGTGGGGATGCAGCCCCACAGCAGGCACGTGCCGCCAAGCCGGTCGTTGGCGTCCACCAGCACTACCTTCAACCCGTACTGTGCACCGCGGATCGCACAGGTATATCCAGCCGGGCCCCCACCCACTATCACCACATCGAAGATCGTCTCTGCCACCGCAAGCTCCTATCCAGATCGAATTCGCAACAGCTCGATTTTACGCTGTGCGCCACCACCTCATATCCAGCAGCTAGGCAGCGTTCGGAGAGCAGTATTCTAGTCTCCCTGCTTGCCCCAAAGAGTGCGACTTTCATCCTGCCCCTTCTACCCGCCTGTCTCATTATCCTCTATGTGACGTGCCCTTCTGTTCAAAATCAGGATCGTCTATCCTGCTGATATTGCATGTTTTGTTCTACATTCCCACGAACCGTACCAGTCCCCTCGGCTCCCCCTCACCCCATCCTGTGAAGAAGTGCGATAACAGGGTCCTCTCGGTGCCAATGCCCGTCACTCTTACTCCTTCTTCGATATCCGCCGCACCGTTTTCTAAATCGAGATCGCACCGCAACTCACCATCACCCCAACACATCGGCATGAAATCCACATTTCCAATCACAACGACTATTGCTACTGTTCTTTTTCTTTCTTAATCCTTGTTTTTAGTAGAAGCAGTACAAACTACATTCGCCAAATAGATCGCAACCCACACACACAAGTGGCTGCGCTTTCCACAAAGAAACCTGTCGCACTCTTTGCTCGCGAATCAATAAAATCAAGAAGGCCGAGGCCGGACGGTACACACCGCACCGGATTCGGTGTACAGTTTGGCCAGCATCCATTTCATCGAAAGAATCCCCGGAGACACCGCCTTGTCGAAAGTAATCCAGGATGCAAGCCCTGCAACAACCCCTGCAAGAAACCAGGAGCCCGAGATGACGACAGCAGCAGCGCCCACCGGAAACCTTGAGATCACCGTGTCCCGCACAGAGTTACTGCGCGAGCTGACCGCAGCGCAGTCCGTGGTGGAGCGCAAGACAACCATCCCAATTCTCTCCAACTTCCTCTTCGAGGCGGCGGACGACACGCTCACCATCATCGCCACCGACCTCGACCAGGGCGTGCGCACCAGTTGCGCGGCCAGAGTTAAAAAGTCCGGTGCCTGCACCATTCCCGCGCGCAAGCTCTACGACTACATCAAGCTCCTGCCTGAGGGCGACATCTCCATCAAGCTGATGGACAACCACTGGGTGCAGATCCGCGCCGGCCGCTCCAACACCAAGATGGTCGGCATGGCCCGCGCCAACTTCCCCCAGGTCCCCGAGTTCCCCTCCTCCGGCGCGTTCAAAATCTCCGTCGCTTCGCTGCAGAACATGATCTCCAAGACCATCTTTGCCATCTCCAACGAGGAGTCCCGCTACACCCTCAACGGCGCCCTCCTTGTGCTTAAGGCCGAGTCCATGGCCATGGTTGCCACCGACGGCCACCGCCTCGCCCACATCGAAAAACTCGGCGAATCGCTCAAGGGTGTATCCGGCGAAAAGAAGACCCTCATCCCGCGCAAGGCCCTCAGCGAGCTGCTCTCCCTGCTCAACTCCACCGACGTCGAGACCCTCGACTTCGCCGATGACGAGCAGACCCTCTTCTTCCGCGTCGGCGGACGCGTCCTCACCTCCAGGAAGCTCACCGGGCAGTTCCCCAACTACGAGGCCGTCCTCCCGCGCGACAACAACAAGTTCGTCATCGTTCGCTCCGAAGACCTCATGGCCGCCATCCAGCGCGTCGCCCAGTTCGCCGACGAGCGCTCCGGAGCCATCAAGATCCGCCTCGAGCAGAACGAGCTCAAGCTCTCCAGCTCCTCTACCGACTCCGGCGAATCCGAAGACACCATCGAGACGCCCTACAACTACGACCCGCTCGTCGTTGGCTTCAACAGCCAGTACCTGCTCGACTTCCTCAAGGCCATCAACTCTTCCGGCGAGGTCCGCCTGGAGTTCAAGGACGCCCAGTCCGCCGGCCAGATGCGCCCCGAAGACGCCTCCGAAGACGTCAAGTACCGCTACATCCTTATGCCCATGCGCATCTGAGTGCTGCGCACCTTCACTGCCTCAGCTCCACCTCTGTCGCCCCCTGCCCACCTTGATCGTGCGGCGGCTCGGTAACGCTGGTGACCTGCGGATGGTTCTTCAAATACTCCCGTAGCGTCCGTCGTAGAATCCCCATCCCTGTCCCATGCACGATGCGCACGTGCGGCAGCCCCGCCATGAACGCCCGGTCCAGATACCGCGAGACCTCGTCCTGCGCCTCTTCAGCCGTTCGCCCGATCACGTTGATCTCCATCGGCACGGAATCTGAATCCGTACTCGTCTGCACGGTAATCCCGCCTCGCCGCCGCGCAGCCTCCGCCGGAGTGACCGCAACCACCGGCGTCACCTCCACAATATCGCTCTCGGCCACCCGCATCTTCATCGTCCCCACCGCCACCTCAAAGTGTTTTGCGTCGATCACACGCTCCACTCGCGCCTCCCGCCCCAGGCTCCTCAACTTCACCAGGTCGCCAACCTTCACCGCGCGCACCGCCCCCCCCCGCCCCCCCGCCTGCGCTGCCGGATCATTCTTGTCCGCGCCCGTCGTATGCGCCACCACGGTTGAGCTGAACTGCTCTGAAAACTCCCGCCGCAGCCGCGCAATCCGCGCCGACGAGTCGCGCGCAATCTTCTTCGCCACCGCCTTGTCGTCGATCTCCTTCACCATCTCGCGCAGCTGGGTTTCAAAGTCCCCGATCAGTGAGTTCAGCTTCGCCTCCAACTCCTTCGTCCGCGCCTTCTGCTCCGCGCGCCCGTCCGTCTCCAACCGCAGCCGTTCGCGCGCAATCTCCTTTTCGCGCACTCGTAGCGCCTCGCGCTCGCCGCTGGCCGCGGTCAGTTGTGCGTGCAGTTGGTCCAGCAGCACTCCAATATCTGCGGCCTGTGTCGTCAGTTGCGTCCGCGCCGCCGCAACAATTTCCGCCATCAGTCCTAGCCGCTCCGCAATATTCAGCCCCGCCGACGCTCCCGGAACCCCCAGCCGCAGTTCATAGGTCGGCGACAGTGTCGCCTGGTCAAATCCCACCGCCGCATTCAACACGCCCGCGCGATTGGCCGCGTACACCTTCAGCGAGGTCAGATGCGTCGTAATGCAACTCCACACTCGCCGTTCGAGGAAGTGCCCCGCAATCGCCACTGCCAGCGCCGCGCCCTCCTCGGGGTCCGTCGCCGAACCCAGCTCATCCAGCAGCACAAGCGACTCCTCCGTCGCCACGCGCGCAATCCGGTCCACATGGAGCACATGCGCCGAGAAGCTCGACAGGTTCGACTCAATCGACTGCGCATCGCCAATGTCCGCGTAGATCGCCTGGAAGAGCGGCAGGGTCGCCGCCTCCGCGGGCACGGACAATCCCGCTTGCGCCATCAGCGCAAGCAGCCCCGTGGTCTTCAGCGCCACTGTCTTGCCGCCGGTATTGGGGCCACTAATAATAAGCTGTCGCGCATCGGGCTTCAGCGCTAGCGTAATCGGCACCGCCGTCCTTCCCTCCCTCCGCAACCGCAACTCCAGCAGCGGATGCCGCGCCCCCACCAGCCGCAACCCCGTGGTCGCCACAGAACCGGGTGCCCCATCCATGGCGGTCTCATCGTCATGGGTGGGATGATCAAACACTGGCCGCACGCACCCCAACTCATTGGCAAACCGCGCCCGCGCGAAGTGGCTCTCCACTTCGGCCAGCACCGTTGTCCCCTGCAGGATCGCATCCGCCTGTTCGCCAATGGCTCGCGTCATCGCCACCAGGATGAGATGGATCTCGCGCTGCTCTTCGTCCAGCAGCCGCACCAACTCATTGTTCTGCTCGATCGTCTCCAGCGGTTCCACGAAGACGGTTTGTCCGGAAGAGGAAGCCCCATGAATCACCCCGGGCACGCGTCTGCGAAACTCCGCCTTTACCGGAATCACGAACCGCTCGCCGCGCACCGTAATCAGCTCTTCCTGCGTCGATCCATCGGCCGACAGCGCGCGCAGCGACTTTCTCAGGCTCTCTTCAATCGCCCGGTGTTGCCGCTCCATCGCGCGCCGGATCCGCCGCAGCTCATGGCTCGCGTCGTCCGATAGGCTCCCATCGGGTTCGATCTTTCCCCGCAGCGCGTGCAGCAGTGGCGCAAAGTCGTGCTCCACCAGCGCAGTCGAGAGCCCAGCAATCCCCGGCCAACTGCGCGCCCGACCCGCCGGCGAGATCAGCAGCGCGCGCCATGCCGCAACCCGCTCCACCACCGTCAGCAGAGCGTTAATCTCCAGCGCTTCCAGCGCCGTGCCTTCCAGCCGCGCCTGCTCCAGCCGCTCCGTCGGATCGAAGAGGCCGTGAAAATCGAAGCTCCCTGCGCCGGTCAGGAAATCGCGAATCTCGCCCGTCCGCTGCTGCTGCTCCTCAATCCACGCCCAGTCCGCGCACGGCTCCAGAGCCAGCACCCATGCGCGCCCCAGCGGCGACACGGCATGGCCCGCGATCAGATCGCGCAGCCGCGGCCACTCCAGCGTGGACGAGCTGGATTCATTAAGAAGCGACGGGATGTTGGGCAGCAGGGCCACATCTGCTATGGTATCTGGCAAAGCGTTTAGGCGATCTGCCTTGCGCGGAACCGTTTACGGCTGCGCTTCGTATCAGATGGGTAGAAATCAATCCTAAGGAGGCGAGGGATGGTCTGTCACGTGTGTGGTAGTCCTGTGGAGGGTGCATTTTGTTCACGCTGTGGAACGCCGGTTCTGCCTCCTCCGCCACCTCCGATGGTTGGCGTTCCTCAACCAATACCGATGATGGTTGAGCCCAGGGTGCAGCGTCACGTGCACACCTTGGGGATTCTATGGTTAGCCTACGGCGCGTACCGTGCAGCGTCGGGAATCCTGGCAACCCTCATTCTCATGGGGATTGCATTGCCCGGATTCTTCGGTGGCTTCGGTTCCATGCATACCTTTCCATTCACGCCGTTCGCCCCCCTCATGACCAGCGTAGCGTCCCTCATTGTGGTCTTGACCTCAATCGGCGCGGTGCTCGACTTCGTCATCGCGTATTCGTTACTGACCCGCAAGCCCTGGGGCAGAATACTCGCGATCGTCATCTCCGTCCTTGCGTTGATCAGGATTCCCTTCGGCACTGCGCTGGGGATATATACGCTCTGGGTGTTGGCTCCGGCTGCGTCTGGTGCGGAATACGATGCCATCGCAGACCATTCCTGAAGACCGTCCGCCCCATTCTGCTCACAACGCATAATCTCCGTATATGTCTTTCCCTCGTCCCACCAACCTCGAACCTCGTAAACTAGACGCATGAACTTTCCAGCCACACGAATGCGCCGTCTGCGCCGCACGCCAGCCCTGCGCGCGCTGGTGCGCGAGACGCATCTGCATCCCAGCGCGCTCGTCTACCCGCTCTTTCTCTGT
>Ga0316231_1002416_pt1 | contig 17944 bp, 12 predicted proteins | sample TBH18027metaG_FD_206002 | JGI IMG/M metagenome (GOLD analysis project Ga0316231, IMG submission 206002) | Freshwater microbial communities from Trout Bog Lake, Wisconsin, USA - TBH18027 | ecosystem: Environmental > Aquatic > Freshwater > Lake > Hypolimnion/Profundal zone | place: USA: Wisconsin...
ATTTGCGGCAATTCCAGCAGCACAAAGCGGGGCACGATGATCAGACCCTCCAGGACGTGGGTTTCGATGAGGTCCGCGATGCGTCCATCAATAATGACGCTGGTGTCGAGCAAGAGGAGGTTGTCGGGCTTGTTTTGGGGGGAGAAGCGGACGTAGGGGATGATGAGGGAGAAATCTTCCTTGTTGCTGCGCATGGCCAGGACCATGCCGATGTAACCAAAGCTGACAAACAAGGCGATGCGAATGAGCTGGCGGGTATTGGGTTCGGTGCCTTCAAAGAGGCCGGAATGATCCACCAGCAGGGCGACGAGCGAGCCAAGGAGCAGGCCGAAGGTGGTGGCCGAAAAGGCCCGGAGTGAAAACCCCTTGAGCATTTCGTCAATGGCGATGAGCAGGCCGCCGAAGCCGAAGCCAACCAGAATGCCCAAAATGCTGTTGTGCGCCTCCTCCACGAAGGCCGGGGCCTGGCTGATGGCGTAGCCGGCAAGGACGCAGAGGCTGAGAAAGAGGATGCGGATGGGCCAGAGTTGCTTCATTGGCGGCGAGGCGGAGATACGAGGGTGACGGGTTTGATGGTATTGGTGCCGGGCGGGGCATGGGACCAGAGTAAATGCCAGAGTCCGAGCTTGTTCAGATTGCTGGTGGTGACGGCAAGATTTTCCGTGAGCAACAGGACATTGGTGGCCGCCTGGCCGCTTTCCAGCAACTCGCCCGCCACGCCTTGGCCAGACTGAACGTTCTGGAGCAGCTGCCGCGCCTGGAGGGTGAGATCATGAATATTATTGAGGCTGTCGGTGATGTTGTTACTGCTGGCGGCCAGCAAGCTGGATGCGGAACTTCCAAACTGGGTGAGCTGAACGGAGAATTGAACGACGTTGCTCACCGCCGTGTTGACCTGCCCGTGGTTGGTGGCAATGAGTCCATCCAGGTCGTTCAGCGTGCCCTTGGCCCGCTCCGTGACGTCATGCACGTCGGACATCAGTTTGCCCAGGGTTTCGGCGTTGAGGACCTTGGCCTGCAGAGCGTCCACCGAGGAATTCACTTTGTTGAGGGTTACTTTAACATCGTCAATCACATCCTTCGCACTCCGCGCCGCTTCCTGGAGGTCGAACGGCGCTTTGCATTGCACGTCGGCCCCGTTGGTGAGCACCGGCAACGAGTTCGTGGTGGGGACCACCGCGACATACTGGTCTCCGAGGAAACCGGACGACTCAATGATGAACTGCGCGTCGTGGTAAATGGGGCGGTCCTTGTAGATTTGCAGGAGCACCGTCACGTTGGTGCCGCTGGGGTCAATCCGGATGTCCTGGACGGTACCGACGTTCACGCCCGCCAGGAGCACGCCGGCTTGCTGCTTGAGGCCGCCAACGTTGGCTGTGTGCAGCTTCAAATCATAGGTGCTGCGGAACAGGCTGGCGCCCTGGCTGAACCACACCATTGATGTCACTATCAGTACCAGTCCGATGGCCACAAACAGGCCGACTTTAATTTCCAATCGCGATTTATCCATGGTTATAAAACAGTTTCCTTCGCGTCCGCCACGCCGTCAATGAACTGGCGCACCACCGCGTCCTGCGAGGCGAACAATTCCGCCGGCGTGCCGTGCGCGTAGATCTTTTTTTCGTGCAGCAGGAACACGTGGTTGCCCACGCGCCGGGCGCTGCGCATGTCGTGCGTCACCACCACCGAGGTCACCTTCAACTGGTCGCGGACGCGGATCATCAGTTGGTCAATGCTGTCGGAGACGATCGGATCCAGCCCGGTGGTCGGCTCATCGTAAAGCACAAACTGCGGTTCGTAAATGATGGCCCGCGCGAATCCGACGCGCTTGCGCATGCCACCCGAGAGTTCGGCGGGTTTCTTTTTCTCGATGCCCGGCAAATCCACCAAGTCGAGCGTCGCGGCGACGCGCCGGGCGATTTCTGCCTCGGTCAGATGCTCATGCCGCCGCAGGCCGAACGCCACGTTTTCGGCCACGGTCAGCGAGTCGAACAAGGCCGCGCCCTGGAACACCATGCCGAACTTGCGGCGCACGCGGAGCAATTGCCGCTCGTTCATCCGCGTGATGCGTTCGTCGTCCACCAACACATCGCCCGTGTCCGGCTGGAGCAGGCCGATGAGGTGTTTGAGCAGGACGCTTTTGCCGCCGCCGCTGCGCCCGATGATCACCGCCGACTCGCCGGTTTCAATGCGCAAATCCACGGCGGACAGAATCACCTGCGCGCCGAAGCTTTTGGTCAATTGGCGCACCTCGATCATGACATCAACTGGTACAGCCGGTTGAGCACCAGCGTGAGGAAGAAATTGGTGATCAGGATGGTGATGGAGGAATACACCACCGCCTCGGTGGTGGCGCGGCCCACGCCCTCGGCCCCCATCCCGCAGGACATGCCCTTGTAACAGCCGATGAGGGCGATGATGCCGCCATAGACAAAGGATTTGACCAAGCCGAACACGAAGTCAATGTCCACGACGTGTTTTTGCATGTTGTAAAAAAGATAAGCCGGGTCTATGCCCAGCAGTTGCGTGCCGACGACGTAGCCGGCGGCGATGCCCAGCAGGATGGCTTCAATGGTCAGCAGCGGTAGCGCCAGCATGGACGCCAGCAGCCGCGGTACCACAAGGTAATCTATGGGATGCGTTGCGAGCGTGCGCAGGGCGTCAATTTGTTCCGTGACGCGCATGGTGCCAATTTCCGCGGCGATGGCCGCGCCGACCCGGCCGGCCACCATCAGCGCCGTGAGCACCGGGCCGAGTTCATCGCACATGGAGACGCCCACGACGGCCAGCGTGGCGGTGTCCATTTTGACCTTGTGAAACTGGAAATAGGTTTGCGCCGTGAGCACCATGCCGGTGAAGGCACCGGTGATGAGCACGACGGCCTGGGATTTGATACCGATGAAGTAGATTTGGTACAGCAGGTCGCGCCGCGAGGCCTTGAACGTGAGGCACGAAGCCACCACGTCTCGCGTCATCACGGCGAGGCGTCCCAGCCCGATCAGCCAACAGCCCACCCAAGTGGATGCCAAAAAATTCATTGCGCGCCAAATTAACAGACTGTCGTGCGCGCGCCAATGGCAGAGTTTTGATAGCGTGATGTTTTTGCAAACGCAGTCCACGGAACTTGTTCACCGACGGATTTTTTGCCGCCTTTTTGCGGTGAATAACTTGAGGCCGGGAATCCGCTGTAGCTCTGATTTCACGGGCGAATTGGATTTTCACACCGGTTGCCAGCGGCGTTTTTTCGGTGAATAAGCGGTGGATATCAAATCGTGGTCAAGTGCGGGGATTCTGCTATGCTGTAGGCAGTTCATTGAAAGAACGAAGCGGGCGGCGGAGAGTAAAATTGACGCTGCTGGTTTCAAGATAATCCCAGGCGACTGGGGAAAAGTCAGGTCAGGCTGGTTGATCTGGCTCCTCTCAAATCTGGACGCAAGACCGGGTGGCGGAGGCAGAATTCACCAGTTCCTCTGGCGGTGTTCGCACACCGTCAAATGCGAATGAGGGACTTGGCAGCAAGAGGCGATGAGAAGCCGCCTTGAGTTGAGTCAAGTAGTCCGGGAAAGTTTCGGTTCCGGATGAATCGCAGTCACCCAGAGGGTGAACAGTTGCTACTGTGTATCAGCACGGTGCGGAGGGCTCTGGCGGGAGCAATCATATTGAGACCGCCCAGCGAAAGACGCCGAAAGGCGGACAAAGGGAGCGGTCGCATCGGGAAGAACACGGGAACCCGGCACGTTCCGTGAAAAACTTCCAAGCGCCGGCGATGTTAAAAACGACACCGCTGGACTGTGAGATAGAAAGCAACTTGAGAGAGAAGAGGCGAGACCCGTGGCTGTGGGCGAACGCATCGTTACAAGCGATGGCGGACCCAAAGCCAGTGGTCAAGACGCGAACCGTAAATTCGCAGGCGTGTCTTGACCTGGTTTGCAGGCCGGTGGCGCAACCACTAGCTGAAGCGAGCTGAAAAGCCTCACTCAAAATCCGCGCGTCGCAAGATGCCGGACGGCCCTGCTACGAGGCCGATAACTCCGCTTGCCGTGGAGAATGGCGTCGGGAAACCGGCAGCCCCGGAAACGGGCGCGCCTAATGCCGGTCTGGGAAAGAGAGCGCGGCGAACTCCCATCCCCCATTTGTCCCTGCCTGACCGCAAGGTCGGGCAGGGACTTATTGTTTTTCGCTTCCTGCTCATCCTCATCGTCCAAGAGCGACGATGAGGATGAGCAGGAGGGTGGTGAAACCCATTTAAGAAGCGGCCGCGTCTTCATTTTCCTTCGAAGCGCGGGTCTGTGACCCGCAGCAACGGCCAAACTCCACGACGCTGGCATGCTATTTCAAGCGCGCTCTGATATTCAACCTTGCTGCGGGTCACAGAATTGCGCTCCGCAAATTCAGCCACTGCCCCCAAAGTTGTTCGCTTGCCAAAAGCCCTTGTTTTTTATCTAATTTGGCGTGCTCAATCAGCAGACTCTTAACCGTTCGGCCAGTTTTTCCGGCATCGGGCTGCATAGCGGCAACCGGGTGAACATGACGATCCTGCCCGCGCCCGCCAACAGCGGGGTGCGGTTTCGTCGCGTGGACTTGGACGGCCAGCCCGAAATCGAGGCGCGGGTGGAAAACGTCGCCGAAACCAACCGTTCCACGACGCTGGCCAAGGGCAATGTCAAAGTCCACACCGTCGAGCATGTGCTGGCGGCGCTGGCCGGCTATGGCATTGACAATGCGGTGGTGGAACTCGACGCGAACGAGCCGCCGATTGGCGACGGCAGTTCGCGGGAATTTTGCCGGATCATTCAGGCGGCGGGCCTGGCGCCCCAGGCGGAAAAACGCGAGTTTTTCACGCCCGAGGAACCGATCGAACTGCAAGTGGGCGAATCCACCATGTCGCTCTTCCCGGCCAACAACTTCAAGATCACCTGCACCAGCGCGGACAAACAAGGCCGGTTCACCCAGTTTTATTCCACGGAAGTCACGCCGGAATCCTGGGAAAAGGATCTGGCTCACGCGCGAACGTTTTGCTTTTTCGAGGAGATTGAATTTTTGTTCAAGAACGGCCTGATCAAAGGCGGCAGCCTGGAAAATGCCGTGGTCATCCGCGACGACGCGGTGCTGACGACCGAGCCGCTGCGGTATCGCGAGGAATTCGTGCGGCACAAGATGCTGGACATCGTGGGCGACCTGTCGTTGCTGGGCAAACCCATCCGCGGCCATGTGATTGCCGTGCGCCCGGGCCACGCCGGCAATGTGGAACTGGTGCGAAAAATCGTCGAGCAGATCAACCGCCCCATGCGTGCCGCGCAAACCTTTTCGCCGCCGCCGGGCAGTCCGTCGCCGGAAACCCCAGCCGCCGCCCAAGGCGCGATCAATATCGAGGAGCTGATGAAGATCCTGCCGCACCGGTATCCCATCCTCATGGTGGACCGGATCTTGAGCTTGGAGGGCAACCACATTGTGGGCGTCAAAAACGTGACCATCAATGAGCCGCATTTTCTCGGTCATTTCCCGGGGCACCCGATCATGCCGGGCGTGCTGCAACTCGAAGCCATGGCGCAAGTCGCGGGCGTACTGCTCCTGAAACGCATTGAGATGGTCAATCAAATCGCCTATTTTATGTCCGCCGAGGAGGTGAAATGGCGCAAGCCAGTGGTGCCGGGCGACGTCCTGTTCATCGAGATTGAACTGACGAAGATCCGTGGCAAAATCGGCAAGGCCAAGGGGGTTTGCAAGGTGGCCGGCGAAATTGTGAGCGAGGCGCAGGTGACTTTTATGTTGCGTGACGCGTAATGCGTGAAAAATTTACGATTTACGATTTATGATTTGCGAGCTGCGATTTTAAGGCCGCCGGCAATTTGTCCTTTGTGATTTAAAAATTTCCATGATTCATCCCACGGCCATTATTCATCCGAAAGCGCACATTGGCACCGGTTGCCAAATCGGTCCCTATTGCGTCATCGGCGAACATGTCACGCTGGGTGACGACTGCCAATTGCATTCCCACGTCGTGGTGGACGGCCACACCCGTCTGGGGCGGCGGAACGAGATTTTCCCATTTGCGGCCATCGGCATGAAGACGCAGGATTTGAAATACCAAGGCGGCAATCCACGTCTGGAAATTGGCGACGACAATGTGTTTCGCGAAGGCGTGACCGTGCATTGCGCGACGAACGACGGCGATGCCACGGTGATCGGCTCGCATAATCTGCTCATCATTCACGCGCACGTGGCACATGATTGCATTCTCGGCAACCACATCATCATGTCCGGATTTGCCGGTCTGGCCGGCCATTGCGTGGTGGAGGATCACGCGGTTTTCGCCGGCTATGTGGCGGTGCATCAGTTTTGCCGCATCGGCCGGCTTTCCATGATTGGCGGCTGCTCAAAAATCGTGCAGGACGTGCCGCCGTTCATGATCGTGGACGGCAATCCCGGGGAAACGCGCACCATCAACAAAGTGGGACTGGAACGTAACGGGATCAGTGAAGCGGCGCAAAGCGCGCTGAAGCAGGCATACAAGATTCTATTCCGGGAAGGGCTCACCATCACGAATGCGCTGGCGAAAATTGAAAGTGCGCTGCCGGACTTGCCGGAAATCAAGCATCTCGTCCAATTCATCCGCTCCAGCGAACGCGGCATCAGCAAGTAGTGGCACGGGCGTCTCGCCCGTGAGTTTCTGCTCCCGGCGAAGCTGATGATTCTGAACCGCACGGGCGGGTCGCCCGTGCCACTACCAATGTCATTTCGTCACCAGATCATCCGCCGTGTACATGAGCTTGTCGGGGCCGGCGGAACGGATTTCCATTTCAATGCCGGAAAGCTGGTGGAAGAAGTATGGGGTGCCCCAGGGATCCACCAGTTCACCTTGGCGGTTGATGCGCAAGCCTGCCTCCGGCTGGATGACATTGACGTGCTGCGGGTTCTGGCCGCTCAGCTGACTGGTGATTTCAGCATTCACGCCCACGGGATTGCCGCCGAACCTCGAGCCATAGTCCCGGATTGCGTGCCGCATGTTATCGAGCGCGATTTCCGGCGCGAAATTGGTGAACTCCAGCGGTGCGGGTTGGCCGGCGGGTGCCACCGGAGGCTTGGGCGGCACGGAATAAAAAATGGTTTGCAGTGGCGCGGCAAAATTGGAGGCAATGATGGCGGTGGTTCGCGGATTGGCGGTGGCCAGCGCCTCCGCCACCGCGGCGTCCTGGGTGGCTTGGTTTTTTCCGGCCGCGGGCATTTTCACCGCGCCGGGACTCCACCAAAAATAAGCAAACAGCGCCAGTGGCAGGACTAGAATGGCGGCCACCAGAATTTTGTTTTTCATCAAATGAAACCGAGATTGCTCGTCGCAAACCGTCCGATATTGGGGAAGATAGTCGCCAAGTTGCTGTTGTCCACACCAAACCACGTGGCCAAAGTGGCGAAATACTGATCCACGGCCGTGGTGGGAATCCAGCGGCCGGTGCCGGTGTCGTCCGGGCCATTGACAGCGAGGGTGGGGAAGGTGCCGTAGGTGCGGCCGCCCTTTACCGCGCCGCCGACGATGACGTGATGACTGCCCCAGCCGTGGTCGCTGCCCTGGCCGTTGCTGGGGAAGGTGCGGCTGAAATCGCTGGCGGTAAAGGCCGTGACTTGTTGCGCGAGGCCGAGTTGCTCCATGGCGCGCTGAAAGGCGTACAGGCTCTGGCTCAATTCGGAGAAGAGATTGGAGTGCGCCCCCGTCAGCACGTTGTTTGGATTGTTCGTGTTGTAATTGGTCTGGCCAGTGTGCAGGTCATAGCCGCCGACTTGGACGAAAAAGATCTGGCGCTTCATGCCAAAGCCGCCGCTCCCGGAGGCGCGGTGGCCTGCTTCGATCAACCGCGCGACCATTTGCAACTGCGGCGCCAGGGAGGAATTGAATTTGTTTCCACCCACCGCGGCATTGTTGGTCACGACGTTAGGAAAGGCATTGGTCCAATAACTGCCGGCCGTGTTGGTGATGGCGTTGTTGAGCAGGGCGCCGCTTTGGATGCTGTGCTCGGCCACCCCGGCGTAGGCCTGCTCCTGCAAATTCGCGTAGCTCAAGCCCAGCAGATTCGTCAAGGCAGCCAGCCGGGCGCCGGACACCCCTTGCAGCGAAATCGCGCCGCTGGTGGAGACGGAGTACTGGGTGACGATGTTGCCCACTTCAAACGTGTTCGCCCCCGCCAGGGAAATGCAAAGGGAAACCTGCGCGCCTGGCTGGACCGAATTCAGCAGATCGCCGCAGCGGCCGCCCCAGCCGGTCGTGGGCGGCTGATCCGGAATGGATGTCTGCCATTGCACCTGCTGGTCGGCGTGGGAAAAAAGTTGCGGCGGCTTCTGTAAAATGCCGCTGAGATATTGCGCGCGGGTCATGGGAAACACCAGCGTGCCCGTGTTGAGCAGCAAGGCCGCCTTGTTTTCGCCAAAGAGGGTAATCAGCTCCGGGCACGCTGGATGCAGGCCGTAATTGTGTCCGGCGGCGTCGGTATAGCCGGTGGCCAGGATGGCGGTTTGTGGGATCGCGAGCACCGGAGTGCGGATGGCGGCGTAATTGTTGTATTCGGACTGGATCGTTGGGATGATGAGATTGTTAGAATCGTTGCCGCCTTGCAGAAAAACACAAACGAGCGCCTTGTAGTCTGCAACATTCGATTGCGCGACTGCGGCGTTCATCAGACGGAGGTCGCGAATGGACGCCGTCATGGCCGCCGTCCCGACCGCGGCGCAGGCCGCGCGGCGGATGAAGTCCCGGCGGGTGATGGCGGACACGTTTTTATCTTCCATAATAAATGGTCTTCATCTTTGAATGCTGTAGTCGGGACTATTGGCGATTTGATGAACCACGGCGCGGACACGGTCACGCTGCCAAGTGGACGAGGAAGTGGGGAAATTGTTCGTGATGTAATTCACGATGTTGGTCTTGACGCCGTCTGACAACTCGCCGGCCGTCAGCAAAGTGTTCAGCGAATCAACGAGCGAACTCACGTTTGCGTTGGCGGTGAAATTGGTTCCCATCCAAGGGCCGACATCCAGCACGATGGCGCCGTTGCCGACATAGAAACTGCTCAAGCCGTTGGTGTTGTTCCCGTTGTTGAGCAGGCCGCCTTCCATGAAATTCATCAGCAATGCCACGCTGGTATCGGAGGTCAATTGAAATTCGGGCGTGGTCAAACCAGCCGAGGCCAGCGCGCCCGGAAACTCGAACCCGGGATAAAAAAAGTTGAATACCGTCGGCGCCCGCAGGGGCGATTGCGACAGGCTGTAGGTGGCGCTGGTGTCCGTGTAGCCCATGTTCCAAGTGCTGTACTGCGCGGAAACAGTGCCGTTGCGAGTGAGCACCGGCTGGTTAAGCGGATAGAGGCTGAAGCTACTCTGCGTCTGGCTGGTCGAGTTGGTGACAGTGATGGTAAATTGCGTGGCGTTGGGAACGGTGGCTACCTGATATTGACCGGGCGGCGGTGTCGAGGTCGGGAAATTGACGTAGAGCGATTCGCCGGCCATCAAAGTGTGAGGCCCGGAGCAATCCACCGTGACGACCGTGCCGCTTTGGGTAAAGCCGCTCGCGGATATTTTCGGCAACACGCAATTTCCCGAGCGCACCGCCGCGTCCGGCGTGGACACCGTAAACGACGATGACGAAATCACCTGCGGCACAGCGTACAGTCCACTGGTGGCGCCGCCGGTAACGAAATCAAGATAAGCCGGATTGCCCACCAGCAGACCATGACTGCCAATGTTGAGGGTGATAATATTATTGCTTTGGGAATAGCTGCCGGCCAACAAATTGGGTGCGGCTACTGTGAACGTGTTGGTGCCCGTGCTGGTGACACTGTAATTTCCGTTCGGCGGAGCAGGATTGCCCGACGTATCGGTAAACGTTAGCGCGATGATGTCTCCGTTATTCAACCGGTTAGCGGTGGCGTTCGTGAGGAAAATCGTCTGCGCCCCATTCTCAGCATAGGTTCCACCAACCGGCGGCGGCGACGGAAAGGCGCGGGCGAGAGCGGTGACGCGCAACAGCGGTTCGCGCTGCTTGCCATACGTGCTGAGTGCCCGGTTGGTGACGACACCGGGGATGACATAGGAGTAAACCAGGTTCGTGTTGCGCGCCTCATAATCGAGCAGGATCGCGCTAACCACGGCTTGCAAATTGCCGCGCGCGCCCTTGCCGTCGTCATTGAATTTTTGCACGACGCGATACAGATAATCGCGGCTCGGGGTGCTGGTGACGAGCCGCTGAATCAACTGTCGGCAAATGAACGGCCCGACGTTGGGATTGTAAAAGATGGAGTCCATCGCCTGCTCCAAGTCCGCCAAGCAGTAAGTGTCGTTGTTGGTGGTTGAGGGGACGGTTTGGGTTCCCCAGGCTGGCGGCAGCATGACGTTATCCAGCAACAATTTCGTTCCCAGCTCATGATGGGTTGGCACGAGCACCATCGGATTGGTGTAGTTGGACGGCGGATAGAAATTTGACGGCAGCCGGCCGCTGGCTTGGTTGGTCTGATAATAATTCCACCCTGTAAAGACGCTGGCAAAGGCGCTGATCACGCTCTGGTTGTAAGTGGGTACGAGGGCGTTTTGCGAAGTCAACACCAGCGAGCCGTCCGGCCACATCCGGTTTAGACCGATCGAGAAGAGCTGGTTGATTTCGCGCGCGTAGTTTTCGTTGGCATGCAAGCCGGTGATGATGCTGCCCACGTTGTTCCCCTGCATGTTGAGATAGACCCCCATGACCGGATGGAGGGTCACCGCCTTCAGCAGCGAACGGTAATTGCCAAAGGCATGGTCGAGCAGGGTATCATAGTATGACGACAGGCCATTGGCATAATAGTCAGCCAGCGTGCCGTTTTCGGAAACCACCATGATTTCGCTCAAGGCAAACGCCACGCGCTGCCGCAACTGATCCGGTGCGGTGACGGACTGCTGCCACCACGTGTTGAAGGTTAGCGAACTGGGGAACGGTTGCGTCGGGTCGGCGCTCATGTTCGCCAGCACGACCGGCAGATGATGGGATGGCGGCAGGGAGAATTGATTGCTGATCCAGCCGGCGTAACCGAGCGTCTGCACAGCGAAAAGGTCGCTGGGACTCGCGCCGAATGTGGCTTGCGTAAGGAACCGCACCGCGGCGTTCGGGTTGGCGGAGTCGTCCGTCAACGCCGGCGGCGCGGGTGGTGGGGTGAAAGTCTGCGAGCCATTAGCCAGGGTGAAATGCCCGCTGACTTCACCACCGCCGAATACCGTGCTTTCGACGATGAGGTAGGCTTTGCCTTCGGTCAGGATTTCGAGAATGTCATTGGCCTGCAGGGTGCCGGTCGCCTTGATGTTCCAAAGATAGGTACCGTTGGCCTGCGGCTTCGATGCCGAGATGTCATACATGAGTTCACCGGGATTGCTCAAATAGGGATCCGAATCAATGGCCTGACCGGTGGCGGTCCCCACGAGGTTGGTGAAAGTATAACTTAAAGTAGCCTGGGTTCCAGCGGCATTCACCAGCAAGGTCGCCGATCCCACCCCCGAACTGACGACCCCAGGCACCGCCAGCAGGTTTGCCGTGTAAAGCGTTCCCGCGGCAATCGAAACCGGCAGCGGATAATAGCGTGACAGCACATACCCAGGAACAATGCCAGCGGGCACCGTATTGGTGCCGGTTGGGTCCTGCACCCAGCCAACAGACCAATGATCCGGCGTGGTGGTGCCCGCTTTGTGCAATACCTCGATGAAATACTTCTGCCCGGCGGTGAGTGACAGCCACTTGCTCTGCTGATTCGTTTGCGTATTCCAAATGCGGAAGCCGGTGCCGCCATTCGGGGACGAGACGAAGGCGCGCTCCAATTGGTTGACCGATTCCCCATCGTCGGAAATCCACAATTGCGCCGAGTCGCTTGCGGCGATCCAGAAATAATAATTGCCGGTCACGGGCGCAGTGAGATAGCCGCGAATGCGTTCGCCGTAATTGCTGCCATAATTTGTGACGCCTTCCAGTGTGCCGAGAGTGTTGGTGAAGTTGGCGGGCGTACTCGTCGGAATATCAGCCACATTGGTACCGGGCACGTTGGTCCAGACTTCACGCACCACGGAACTGCCTGTGTCAATCACCTGAATATTGACGAGTGAGGCGGCCACGCCGGCGGCATTGCTGGCGGTCAGCATGACGGGATAATTTCCCGCCAAGGTGTTGGTGCCGGCGATGAGGCCATTGGTGGTGTTGAACGAAAGGCCTGGCGGCAGGCCCTTTGCGGTGAATCCCAGCGGCGAGTTGGCCGCTGTCACCGTATAGCTGAACGGCTGGCTTAAAAAGGCCACGGCATTCACGGGGCTGGTGATCACGGGGGGAGCATTGGAGCCGCCGGCGGCGGTGTTATTCGTGGGATACAGGCATGCGGTGGGAATGATTTGTTCGGACTGGTTCGGACTGTACCAATTCAAATGCGCCTGTGCCGAACCGCCCGTTTGGAGATATTCCAGCTTGAGGTCATAGCGCGTGTTGGCCTGCAAGGCGATGGCGTTGGTCGAATGGGTTACGCCTTGCGACTTCCAATCGTCAATCAACAACTTGTCGTTGATCCACAGGCGGCAGCCATCGTCGCTGTACACGTCAAAAACATAAGTTTCGGAGTTCTGTGGCTGCACCTGTCCCGTCCAGCGCACGGTATAAAGCCCGTTGCTCAAATTTGGCAGCGCATTGGTGCCGCCCCAGAGGAAATCAATGACTGGGTCAACCCGGGTCAAAAAGAGGTTCGTGGGATTGAAATTCGCCGCATTGGTATAAGTTGTGCTCGAATTTGTGTAATACTGTCCTAGCAGTCCCGTCCCGCTCGGCGTGGGCGTTGGATAAATCACCACGCTGGCGTTGCTGCTGGCGCCAACGGTGTAGTTCGTCCCTGGCGCAAGTTGCAATTGTGCAATCACTGGTGCCAGCCGGTTGGTATTTGCCAGGGGAAGGACCGTGATGGTGGTGGTGCTTACTCCGGCCGCCAAAATCGCGGCTGCCGGCAGGCTGCCGGCGTAATCCACTCCGGGATGGGCAAAACCTGTTCCAGGCCCGCCGGCGGCGAGATTGACGGTGATCGTGTCCAGCGGAAAACCACCGCGTGCAATGGTGAATTGACCCGTGGCGGCGGAGATGTGCCCCGGGTCAGGCTGGGTGGCCGAAGCATCGCTGGCAGCGACCGTGATGACATTTTGCGATGCCAGCGCGTTGGTGGCGTAGGCGTAATCGGTCAATAACTGCCCGTTGCCGTCCAAGTTGCCGTTGCTGTACGGGTTCAGGGGATCCAGTGCTATCTGATATTTCTCCCAGTCGTTCATCAGGCTGCCATCGGTATTGGTGTCGGCGATGGCGATGCGGAAATACTTCACGGTCGGGCCCGTCGGCGCGGTCAGGGTGACGGACGCTCCGGCGCGGACAACCAGTCCCGTTTCCATCAGCCAGTTCGTGCTGCCCAGCGCCGTGACGCTCTGCAGTTGGTAAACTTTCCCCAATTGACACGGAATCGTCACACTGAAATTGGTAGTCGTCGGGCCGAAGGCGGTAATGTGCGGATACGAATTGGAATCGAATGGATTGGTTCCCGCGAGCGCTTCCTTGAGATTGGCAACGCCATCGCCGTCGCTGTCACCATCGGGATTGATCCCGTAGGCATTGTAAATCCACTCCCAAATGTCGCTCATGCCGTTGTGATTCTGGTCAATCATCTGCGCCGGCAGCCGCTGGGCCGCGCCGGCCAGCAACAGCAACAGCATCAGCAGTCCCCGCCAAAGGCAGGCGGGCACGGCTAAACGCGAAATCCGAGGGCGTTGGCTGCCATGAAACGGCGTTGCGTGTGGACTAAACATTTCTAATGGATTTCTTTACTTTTCCAAATGTTCATCGAAGAACCGTGGTTGTCAAGCGACGCTTTGCTTTGGCAGAATCCCAATCTACGGTACGCCGGTCTCCCAACCCGGCTAGCTGGCATGACTGCTGAAACGAGCCGGATTGGAAACCAGTGCTCCATTTCCAAATCCGCACACTATCTCCGCTTTGCGTCCCTACGTCCCAAACAGCCGGTCGCCCGCGTCTCCCAAGCCCGGCAGGATATAACCGGCGCGGTTCAGTTCGCGGTCAATCGCCGCCGTGAAAATGGGCAGGGCGGGATACCCCTTGCGCACGCGCGCAATGCCTGCCGGCGCAGCCACCAAGCTTATGAGGCGGATGTGTCTGGCGCCCTGTTCGCGCAGCAAATCCAGCGCGGCCACCGCGCTGCCGCCCGTGGCTAGCATCGGGTCCAGCAGAATGACTTCGCACGGGCCGAGTTTCTTGGGCGAACTCTGGTGGTAACAATGCGCGCACAAGGTGGCTTCCTCGCGCTTGAGGCCGATGAAGCCAACGCGCGCGTGCGGGATGATTTCCAGGATCGGATTCAGCAGGCCCAGGCCGGCCCTCAGCACAGGAACCAAGACGATTTCCCGTTCCAGCCTGGCACCGGCGGCGGTTTCCAGCGGCGTGCGGACGGAAACGATTTTCACCCGCAGCGAGCGGGTGGCTTCATAAATCATCAGCGACGCAATTTCCCCGAGTAGCCGGCGAAATTCCTGCGGTTGGGTGCGGTGATCCCGCACCAGGGTGAGGTTGTGCCGCACTAGCGGGTGTGTGATGACTGTGAGGTTCTTCATCCTCATCCTCATCCTCGTGCTCCGCTTCGCCCAATCCATCCCACCGGGTTCGTGATTGCAGTAAGGTGTTTCATGCCGCGCTACGGCTGATACAGAAAATACATCAGCCCCGCGTGAAGCTTGGGCGCCTCGCTCTCGATTTGGAGTTTGATGTCGTGCGCCTGACTGCTCTGGCCAAACATGGAGAGAAAATTCGAGAGGTCGTAACGCTCGCGATATTCCACCAGGTTGCAGTCGTGGATGCCCGCGATCTTTTCAGCTCGATCCACGGCGGCGTCGAAATCGCCCAGTTGATCCACAAAGCCGTGTTCGAGCGCTTCCTGGCCCGAAACCACGCGGCCATCGGCGAAATCCTGCCAGTTGCCCGCCAGTTCCCGGCCGTCTTTCTTATTGAGCACGTGGGCGGCTGCACGGCCGTCGGCCACCACCGCCTTGAAGCGTCCGTACGTCTTGTCAATCAAGTCCTGCACCATGCCGCGTTCCTCGGGCGGGATTTCGTTGGCGGCCCGCTCGCCGCTCAACATGTCCTTGAATTTTCCGCTCTTATAGGTCATGGGCGCAATGCCGACTTTGTCCATCAGGCCGCGATAATTCCATCCGTGCATGATCACCCCGATGCTCCCGGTGAGGGTCAGTTCATTCGCCACAATCCAGCGCGAGCCCGAAGAAATATAATAACCGCCCGAGGCCGCGAGGCTGCCCATGGAGCAGATCACCGGCTTGCCTTTGTGGCCCGGCTTGCCGCGTTCTTCCGCATCCGTGTTTTGAAAATCGCGGATGGCCTTGTAAATCTCGTCCGACGCCAGCACCTCGCCACCAGGCGAATCCACTTTCAGAATCACGGCCTTGACCCGGCGGTCTTCGCTGGCGCGATCCAGTTGCGCCCGAATGACCTCCACCATGTTGTTGCCGGTTTCGTTCCGGTCATGGCTGGTGATGATGCCGTCCACGGTGATGACCGCGATCTTATTCTGCGAGCGGTTGTTCTCCAGCAGGCACTCGTCCAGTTTCGGGCCAATGTCGCGGACGCTGCCAAATCCCTCGGTGTGCCCTCCGTGCTTGAAGGACAGTGCGCTGGCAATGAATTGAGTCAGATTGCCAAACACGCTGAGCGCCAGTAGCAGGGTCAAAATGATGGCGGCGATCATCCAACCGCGGCTCCGGCGTGGCTTGGGCGCGGGCGGCGGGGTGATGAGCGGCGGCGGCGGCATCGGCGGCGGAACAAAAGCCGGCGAAATTGGCGTTGGCTCCATATTGGGCGTCGTTTCCATATGTGCGCAAACTAACCCAAAGCGGGCAGGGGAGCAAGACGGTTTGCGGATGGTTTGCGGACCGCGCGCCGTCCCGGCGCGCAGCGGGCAGGGAGCAAGCGGCGCGCGGCGAACCTTTGGAGCTTGTGCGTGAATCCAAAGTGCTGCGACCGGGGACCGGTCGCGGTCCGTTGTTTTCGGACCGCGCGCCGTCCCGGCGCGCAGCAGGTGGGAGCACCACGGACACTGGACGAACCTTTGGGGCTCGTGCGTGAATCCAGAGTGCTGCGACCGAGCGACCGGTCGCGGTCCGTCGGCGGCGGACTGCCGCACAGACGGCCTTTTCGCTTTTTTCACGGCATCCGTTCCGGCACACTGGGCGCGTGGAGCAGGCGATGTTGGCCATTCTGTTGTTCGCGGGCGCGAGTTTCTTCTTCGCGCTGGCGGAAACCGCCTTGTTTTCGCTGAGCCAGTGGCAGGTGGTGCAGCTTGTCCAACGGCATCCACGGCGCGGCAAGATTGTGGCGCAATTGCTGGAACGGCCCGAGGATTTGCTGGCCACACTGGTGCTGGGCAACACGTTTGCCAATGCCGCCATGCTAGCCGTGGCCTTGCGCATGGTCTTCAACGCGCATTGGGCGCTCGCATTGACCATGATTTGCCTGACTGCGCTGGTGTTGCTCGGCTGCGAAGTCCTGCCCAAGACGCTGGCCGTGCGCCGATCCGAAAGCTGGGCTGTGCGCATGGCTTGGCTGATGTTCATATTTGAGAAAATCTCCAAGCCGCTCCACCGCGCCGCCCAATGGCTGAACTCCGCCATCCTGGGCCGGGCGGCCAAACCCTCCTTCGCCGCGGCCAAGCTTACGGACGCGGAATACCAGGAGTTGTTGGACATGGCGTTGCAACAGGGCACCCTCGCCGAAACCGAAAAGGAGATCATCCTGCAAATCATCAGCCTGGATCAGCGGGTGGCGCGCGACGTGATGCGCCCGCGGGCCAGCATGGCCGCCGTGAGTGACGACGCAAGCGTCGGGGAAATGATTGCCGCTGCGAAAAAGTTCCAACACCGGCGCCTGCCGATTTACGATGAAACGCCGGACACCATTGTGGGCATTTTGAACACGCGCGCCCTGCTGTTCGACCCTCAAGTCGAACTCGCCGACGCGATCGAGTTCCCCTCGTTTGTGCCGGACACGATGAACCTGCTCCTGCTGTTCCGCGCCTTGCAGAAACAGCAGCGCGGCATGGCGATTGTGCTGGACGAATTCGGCGGCACGGCAGGGCTGGTGACCATGGAAGACATCCTCGCCGAATTGGTGGGCAAACACCGCGCACCTTCGCGGCCGGAAGGTTTTGTGATGACCCGGCTGGCGCCAGGCCGCTGGCATGTGAACGGCACGATGCGGCTGGAGGACTTTCGCCGTGAATTTCCAGCGCTGCCCGAGGTCCCGGAGGTGGAAACCATGGGCGGCTTGCTGACCCATCTGCTGGGCGTGGTGCCAGACACGGAGGAATCCGCCGTCCTGGCGGGATTGAAACTCACCGCGAAAGTCGCGGATGGCCGGCGGGTGAAGGAATTGTGGGTGCAACGCGTCAAATGAATTACTTGCTGCTGATCCTGTGTTTCGGCGCGTCCTTCCTGCTGTCGGGCATGGAGGCCGGCGTGTTTGCACTGAATCGGCTGCGGGTCCGGCGCCTGGCGCGCAAAGGCCAGCCATCCGCGCAGATCCTGAATCGTTTCTTGGAGAAACCGGAACAATTTCTGTGGACGATTCTGGTGGGCAACACGCTGGCGAACTTCATCATTCTGGGCTGGATGCTGGCGCAACTGCATGCCTGGCTCCCCGCACGGACCTGCGCGGTGGTGACGCTCTTCGCGGTCGAGGTGTTCCTATTTTACACCTTCTTTGACCTGCTGCCCAAAATGCTCTTCCGCGCGCATCCCAATTCGTTATGCCTCTCGGCGGCGCGGACTTTCCGGATCGTGAACTATCTGGTGATCCCCCTGGTGTGGCTGGTGGAAGAAGTGTCGAAGCTGATCCTGC
>Ga0316231_1002418_pt1 | contig 17912 bp, 23 predicted proteins | sample TBH18027metaG_FD_206002 | JGI IMG/M metagenome (GOLD analysis project Ga0316231, IMG submission 206002) | Freshwater microbial communities from Trout Bog Lake, Wisconsin, USA - TBH18027 | ecosystem: Environmental > Aquatic > Freshwater > Lake > Hypolimnion/Profundal zone | place: USA: Wisconsin...
CAGTTAGGTACGGAGGTGGGCAGGCTGAATATGCTAAGGATTCGACCAGATTATAAAGTCAGGAATCCAATTGACTTGACTTCCTGTGCTAGTCACGGCTAAATGTACATGACAAACGCGAAGGGGGTCGTTGTACATGTTCAAATTCCAAATGCGGGTTACCGGGAGGGAACGAAAAGAAGTGGCTAGACTGATCGCCAGCCACTTTAAAACACAGGCAGTATACGAGGGAGTGCCGAGCTTCGGGTATTTGATAAAAGAGCCGACCGGAAGGGAATGGCGCGTTGACAAGACAGGTGCCATTCTTGCTGCTGGGTTGGCGGAAGATGATTTGGCAGAAATGTTTACGGTGCTTAAGGCAATGGAAGAAAGTGGAATAGAGGTAATAGGGCAGGCGGCCGTTACCATCACTACCGAGGGTCACAACGGGGTGACGCTGCGCAATCTGGTCAACATCTTGGCAGCAAAGGAACGCCTAATCGCAAAGGCGATGGGTGTTGCCGACCAGCCCATTATTGCCTCGGCCATGGTGACAGCGGTCAACGCCGTCCGGCTTAAAACCATCGAGAATTTTTTGAAGGCTGCCAGCGGCGGGGGCGGCTGTCCGGGTCTTGCGATTAGCAGAAATACCTTAACCTTTAGCTGGTTCGCCGCTTCGCTGAACTCGGAAGCCATTCAGGCATATGTCCAGTTTGCCTTCGCGGTGAACTCCATGGCACTAGCACAGAAGCATTCTTCGCCGCACGAAACGGAAACAGATAATGAGAAATATCATTTTCGCGTCTTCTTGCTCAGGGCTGGATTTATCGGCGAGGCATACAAAGCCAGCCGGCAGATATTTCTGGATAGGCTGGACGGGAATGGGGCCTTTCGCACGCACGAGCAGGCGAGGGAGGCTGTTAAAAAAGGTAAGGATCGGCGGTATAAAAAGCAGGAAAGAATTTGAATTCGCGTTATAGGGTCGGAAGGCCTCATCCCTGCTACCCATTGACGGGTGTTTGAATGTAGTATCCGTTGATACTCACATAATGGTGGAGAGAATAAACATCAAGACCAGCATTTGGCCTTGAAAAAAATTCGTTTAAGGGCTGCCCTTCATCTTGGCAGATGTGGGCTGGTGTTTCTAAAAGTAGGGCTCATATCGTTCACGGTCTCCTCACTTTCTGACAGGGGTCTGACCGACGAAAGGCGTTGAGTGTATGCTAATGCTGTTGATATTGGTTAAAATAAACGCATTTAAAATCTCCTGAATATCTTTGGTTAAAAAGCCGCCAGGGAGATAGTTTACATACGCTTCGAGCACGGACTTTGTGCCAGGCGGCAATATCAGCAGCGGATTAGGAGCAATTATTGTACTCAGGTTGGTATATACAAATACTTTGATCCTATCTATCAGATCACTCTTTATCATGAGTTCAGCCAACTCGGTGCTGGTGCCCAGCCCACCTTCGCTATAGGGCATAGCCATCACTGCTTCGCCACCTTTCATCGGTAATAAATATAGTATTGCATCTTCTTCATTGTGTGACTTGACAGGACATACGCCCCTGCGGGCTTAGAAAAGACAAAGAGAAGTAAAGCCAAGTTCCTGCTTGTCAATCTGAATAGTAAAACGTCGTGGAGCTCGACGCGGTTTATTGCGACGTGATAATTCGTCGGTGGGAAGAGTTGACGGGAGAAAAGGCGGCGTTACTAAATGCAACAAAAAAGGCTAAATCTTAACGAGCAAGCAAGTGAAATTCTGAAAATTGCCGAGAAGCATGGCGTTGAGCAGAATTTCTTTTTTATAACCACTTTCAAGCGTTATCAGGTTCAGCTGAAGATCCTGAACGATCTTGAGAAAACAATCACTGAGGATGGGGTCCTGGTAACTAAGGAGTATGTGAAAGGTCGGGAAAATGTTTACTCACATCCGGCTATCTCAGACTATAACAAAACGGCTGATAGTTCTAACCGCACAGTTGCGACACTTATGAAAATAATCACCACGCTCCGTCGAGGGGGTCAAGAAGATGAAGATGAATTACTAAAGTTTTTGCGGTCGCATTAACATGACGTACTTGCAGGAATATTCAAGAAAGGTTATCGCTGGCGAGATAACCGCCTGCCACAGAATAAAACAGGTTTGCACGCTTTTGCTCGACAAGATAACTTATCCGGAAAGATACGCCCCCTGGGTGTTTGATGAGAAACTGACAGCCATTCCTATCGATTTTATAGAAACCTTTTGCAAGCAGGCCCAAGGCAAAATGGGGACACCGCTGAAACTAGAATTATTTCAGAAGGCTAAATTCCAGGCGATCTTTGGGTTTGTGCATAAGGATACGCGGCTCCGGCAGTATAACGAGTGCTTGACGATTGAGGGCCGCAAAAACGGTAAGTCGTCCGAGTCGGCCGCAGTTAACCTATTTCTCTTGATGGGCGACGGCGAGGGCGCTCCTGAAATTTACAACATTGCTACTATGCTGGACCAGGCCAAGATCGGATTTGAATACTCCTATAAAATGGTTAAGCAGTCGCCCGTGCTAACGAAACATATTCGTAAACGCATGAGCGATTTATATTTTGCCCACAACATGGGGAGCATCAAGCCGCTGGCCAGCAATAGCAACAGCCTGGACGGGCTGAATGCCCACGGCGTAACCATCGACGAGCTGTCGGCTATCAAGAACCGCGACATTTACGACCTGATGAAACAGTCCATGTCGGCTCGGCAGCAGCCTCTACTCTTTTGCATTACGACGAACGGCTTTGTCCGGGACAGTATTTTTGACAGCCAGTACGAATATGCTTGCGGTGTTTTGGACGGGAAGATTGCTGATGATCGTTTTTTGCCGTTTATATACGAGCTTGACAGCAAGGATGAATGGGATAAAGAGGACTGCTGGATGAAAGCCAACCCGGGACTTGGAACCATAAAGTCTGTGGCATTCTTGCGCGAATGCGTAGCTAAAGCGAAGAACGATCCGGCATTCAAGCCGACGGTCATGGTCAAGGACTTCAACATGAAGGAAAACTCATCATCGGCTTGGCTCAACTGGGATGAGATAAACAACCAGGAAGAGTTCGACTTCCGGAGCCTGGGGTTCCGCTACGGCGTCGGCGGATTCGACGCTTCAGAGACTACCGACCTAACTGCCGCTAAAGTTTTGTGCATGAGGCCTGGCGACGATAAAATCTATGTTAAATCGATGTACTGGATTCCAGAGGAAGCCCTACGCCAAATGGACGCGGACGGCAACCGGCGCGAGCGCGATAACGTCCCATACCTACTCTGGGAAAAGCAAGGGCTGCTCAGGACGACGCCAGGCAATAAAATAGACAAACATTGCATTCTGGAATGGTTTATAGAGCTTCGCGATAAAGACGACGTCTACGTTCCCTGGATTGGATTTGATCCGTGGCACATTGAGGATTCGCTTCTGAATGAATTCATAGCTGAGTTTGGGCGAGAGAGCATGATCAAGGTTCGGCAGGGTGTACAGACCTTGTCCTATCCGATGAAGTCTCTAAAGGGCGACTTGGCGGCGAAGAAGGTCGTGTTTAATAAGAACCCAATCGATATGTGGAACCTGTCGAATCTAGAGATCAGGACCGATATAAACGGCAATATCCAGCCGGTAAAAGGCAAGGACAACCGGCGCCGGATTGACGGGGCTATGGCGCTCATCGATGCCTATGTTGTTCTCCAGGATAAGATGGACGAATACGCAAACCTGATCTGAAGTGTCACTGCTTGTATGTGGTTGTGGAAAAGAACGAGGCGTATCATTGTGGATTCTGTGGATAAAGAGCGAAAAGTGCTAAAATTAGTGACTAATATCGGCGATGGTTTGTGGATAACCCTGTGGATACTGTTGATAAGTCGACATAACTACTTTTCACATATCAATCTTCCGGTGGTGTTGAACAAACCAGAGCAAGTTTCAGGTGAGAAAGAGTATATTAAATTGATTTGATGGGAGTGACTACCATGGGGACAAGTAAAGCCCAGCGTGAAAGACACAGAGCTAATCGAAGGCTCAAGCGCCAGATTCAGGCGGATACGGCTAAATTAGATTATAAAAAGATAGCTTCAAGCGGGCTTATTACAGATTTATCTTATCGTGTTCCTGGTTGTGCTTACGGTAATACGCGATAAAGACCCAGTCTGATCTGAGGTGATTTTCGTGTCTGATAAAATGATCAACCGTTTGGCCAGGCGCTCCTCTTTTTCTTATGGCCAGATTTCAGCCTATGTCGCGCGCTCCGGAGCCGACGTTCCCGACTCAGTTCTGGTCTACAACATTACGGAGGCTGCCGCGATGAATATCGACCTGGATATTCTGGGTACTCCGCAGCCGGTCCTGGAGGACTTTTGTGGCGCAGGAGTTTTCTGAGGCGTTTTACAATTCGGCAGCCTGGTTGAAATACCGAGCGGCCTATATCCGGTCGGTATTTTACTGCTGCGAGCTGTGTCATGAACCGGTGGGGACCAGCGGTATTTTACACCACAAAATCCCGCTGACTCCCGAGAACATAAACGATTCTGAAGTAACGCTTAATTGGGAGCACCTTGAGTATCAATGCCTTCGGTGCCACAACCAGACACACTCGGACAGTCTGCCTGTGCGGGATGATGTTATGTTCGATGAACGTGGTAACTTAGTTAGGAGGTGATAACTTGGAGTTTAGGAATATGTTCGACGCCGTATTCGGGAACAAGAAAGCTCCGGTAAACGTAACCCAATATAAATTTCTGAACGACTTTTCACCTATCTTTTCTTCTTTTAATGGCAACCTTTACGACAACGATGTCGTTCGGACCTGCATTGATGCGATTGCCAAAAATGCAGCCAAGCTAAAATCAAAACGAATAAGGCGCGTGAGCGGCCAAGTCATAGAGGTGTCAGATAATCTGCAGTGGCTCCTGCAGGTGCGGCCTAACCCGTATATGTCATCCTACGATTTCATTTACAAAGTTGTCAGTCAGCTCTACACGAACAACAACGCTTTTATCTACATACAGACTGATGTGCTGGGCAAGATAACCGGCTTTTACCCGCTGGCTTTCTCGTCGATTGAATTCGTGGAGTATGAGGGGGATATGTACTGCCGGTTTTACTTCCTTAGCGGCTACCGGATGACGGTGCCGTACACTTCACTCATTCATTTACGGCGCCACTTCAACTCCGACGATATCTTTGGGGAAAGCAACCAGAAGCCTTTCAAGCCGACGCTCTCGCTCATACAGACGGTCAACGAGGGGATTATCAACGCGATAAAGTCCAGCGCCCGGCTGCGCGGTTTTTTGAAATTCACGCAGACGCTCCGGCCCGAGGATTTAAAGGCGCAGCGTGACAAGTTCGTCGCCGACTACTTATCAATCAATAACGACGGCGGCATTGGCGCCGTGGATGCGAAGGCAGATTTCACGCCGGTTACCATGGATGGAAAAATGGTTGATGACAAGCAGATGTCGGTTATTCGCGACAACGCCTACCGTTATTTCGGTGTAAGCGAAAACATCATCAAGGCGGATTATACCGAGGACCAGTGGAACGCCTTCTATGAGAGCATTCTGGAGCCCATCGCCATTCAGCTCTCCCTGGAGTTTACGGAGAAATGTTTCACTGACCGGGAGAAGGGTTTCGGTAATGAGATCATCTTCGAGGCCAACCGGCTCCAGTACGCCAGCAATAAGACAAAGATTTCGTTGCTACAGTATCTCATGCCGATGGGCGTGTTCTCTATCAATGATGCGCTAGAAATATTCAACATGCCGCCGGTGGAAGACGGCGACCGGAGGATTTTCTCTTTGAACTACGTTAACGCCAGGCTGGCCGACACTTACCAGACCGGGGCGCCGGCGGTAAATCAAAATTCAGATACAGGGGGCGATATAAATGGGGGAAAAACGGAAGAAGGAACTTCGCCTGGCGGAGATGCGGGCGGTTCCGCAGGCTGATGACCAGCCGGACATGATCGTCGAAGGCTACGCCATAGTTTTTGAGCAACCGACGGTCCTGTGGGAAGACCCGGATACCAGCAAGCAATACAAAGAGGTCATTTCGCGCGGCGCCCTGGACGGGGTTGACCTGTCAGATGTTCCGTTCAAGTACAACCATTCTGATTCGTTTATGATTATGGCGCGGACCCGAAACAAAACCCTGACACTGATTCCGGATGAAGCCGGACTGAAGATCATTGCCAACCTGGCGCCGACCACCGGCGGCAAGGACCTTTATACGCTCATAAACCGGGGCGACATTAACAAGATGTCGTTTGCTTTTTATGTGGCCAGTGATGAATACGACAGGATCACTTCCACGCGTCGAATTAACAAGTTCGGAGCGATTGGCGACGTTTCGGCCGTGGACGCTCCGGCCTATGAGCAGACTTCCCTGTCGGCCAGGTCTTATTGCGAAGGGCAAAAAGAAGTGGAGGACCTGATTGAGAAGGAACGCCTGATCGAAGAACAACGACAGCAGCTGCTCCAGACGTATTTTGCAGCCGTGGAGACCCGTCACGCTATTCCCTACGTGAAAACCGGGACCGTGGACGAGCCGTGGTCAGGCCTCAAAATGCGCTCGAACCTAAACACCGGACCGGAGGTAAAGGCCGAATATTACCGGCAGGCGTTTGCCTGGGTTGATGAGGCTGCGAATGCCGACGCCAAGGGTTCCTATAAATTTATCCACCACGACGTATCGGACGGGGGAGCCATCGGGCCGGCAAATATCATAGGCTGCCAAACCGGCATCGCGGTCCTCAACGGCAGCATGGGCGGATCTAAGATTCCCGATGAAGACCGGCAAGGTGTATATGACCACTTGGCCGCTCACCTTCGGGACGCCAAGATTGAGCCGGACGAACTCCGCAGCGCCGCAGGCGAATACGACAAGGGCCTCCGTAGAAAGCAGCTAATCATTAAAACCTATCTTTAAATTACAGCCGGACGGCTGTTTTTTCATGCCGAGGAGGTGCACAAATGCCGGATACCTCAACTCCGATATATATCGACCAGGGCAGCGATTGGTCACAAGGTGTAATCTATTTAGCAAACGGCGTCCCTGTCCCTCTTGCCGGGTACATCATCGAATGTGAAATAAGGACGGCTCCTGTCGACGCCGGCGGGGTGCTCTTGGCAACTCCGGACTATACCATCGACGACCCGGCCAACGGCCACTTCATCCTGCAAATGTCGGCTGCCGAAACAGAGACGATCATAGTAAAAACATACACGCCGTTTATCAAAGCAAAATTCTGGTACGACCTTTATGTCGTTTCCCCATCGGGAAGTAAAACCAGAATTTTGAACGGCCCGGTGTGGGTCAGTCCGAGGGTGACGCAATGAGCGATGACATTCAAGCCATTTTAGACCCGAAGGCTGATATAACCGTAATCGTGGAACAGGGGGCACCTGGCCCGAAAGGCGAGAAAGGCGACCCGGGAGAGCCGGGTGAACCCGGGTTAGCAGGACAGGCAGCTCAAGCGTTTGTTTTTAACCAAATGACTCCTTTGTCTGTCTGGACGATTCAGCACAACCTGGCGAACTACCCGGGAGTGACGGTTGTTGATTCTTCCGGGGCTGTTGTTGTTGGTGATATTGAGTATATCGACAGCAACAACATAACCATCACATTCGGGGCCGCGTTTGGCGGGATTGCCTATTTAAACTAAACACGGAGGAGTGATTTAGTGTGCCGAAGTTTTTAACCCCGGTTGATTTAAATAAAAACGAATTAAGAAACCCTGTCATACAAAACTTGGCATCTGCACCATCATCGCCAACTGGCGGCCTGGTCTACTACGATACGACCTTGAAACAATTCGGGTGTTATCAAAACAACGCCTGGGTGTATCTCGGGGCCGTCACTTCCGCAGCTATCATCGCGGCATTGACCTTCACGCCGGAAAACGCTGCAAACAAAAATGCCGCGAGCGGCTATGCGGGCCTTGATTCCAGTAGCCACATCAACGCTTCGGTGCTAACCGCTGCTCTGATTACCGGGGCGCTCACCTATACGCCTGAGAATCCGGCCAACAAAGGCGCCGTTAACGGCTACGCCGGGCTTGATTCCGGAGGTAAGGTTCCAGCTGCCCAGCTCCCGTCGTCGGTCACCGGCGGCATGGCTTACCAGGGCACATGGAATGCCAACACAAACGTTCCGGCTCTCGCTTCGGGCGTTGGCACAAAGGGCTACCTTTACAAGGTAAGCGTGGCTGGCACCACTACCCTTGACACAATCAGTCAGTGGAACGTCGGTGATAGCGTCGTTTTTGATGGGACCACTTGGGACAAGATCGACGGTGTTGCATCTGAGGTCGTAACTGTTGCCGGTAGGGCCGGGGCTGTTGTTTTGGCCTATGCAGACGTTTCCGGCCTCGCCAGCATGGCACAGCAGGCGGCCAGCTCTGTCGCCATCACCGGTGGGACCATCACCGGGTTATCATCGGCCCTTCCGGTTACCTCCGGTGGCACCGGGGGTAATACTGCGGCTCTTGCCAAGGCGGCTTTGGGTTTTACTACCAAGTATGCTGCCGACGTTGGTGACGGATCGACGCTGTCCTATGTGGTAACCCATAATCTGAATACGACCGATGTTCATGTGGCTGTCAGCACCAAGGCTTCAACCTTCGATGTCGTTTACCCGGATATCCAAATCACCAGCGTCAACACCATTACGCTAATCTTCGCTGTGGCCCCAACGGCGGCACAGTATCGCTGCGTGGTGATCGGCTAATGAAAGTTCTTGGTCCGGCATTAAACCTTGGGGCTAAACCCATAATACCTGTTCCCGCCGGTGGCGCTCAGGGTCAGGTCCTAGCCAAGAACAGCGCGACGGACTACGACCTGGCCTGGGCTAATCCTTCTACCGACGGCGGCGGGGCGGCCAACACATTAAACTTCCGGGGCGCTTTTTCTACCTCCGGGACCTATGCAGTGGACGACCTTGTCAGCTACAACGGCGCTTTTTATATATGTAAGAACGCCGTCGCTGCCTCCGGATCGGCTCCGACCGACGCGACCGGCAGCTTAACGTACACGACACAGCCAGGTAACTGGCCTGTTAACGATGGCGACTATTCCACTATGGCTTTCGATTGTGGATCTCAGGCGTCATGTACGGTAACCTCAGCCACACCTGTGGTGTTTAACTCCTTCCGGGTCTATGATTGTCCGGCCTATCCGGCATACACTCTGGCCCTCGCGGGTGTTACTTCTCTTGTGCTGAAGGTCGACGGGGTTGTCGTCAACACAATAACAACCTGTCCCGCAAAGGTCAGCGATGCCCACGGCGGCTATTACGAGTTAGATTTTGGTAGTGTGACGGGCTTATCGGCCTCTGTTACGTTTCATTTTACGGCCTCGGATTTTGTCGGCTCAGAAATTCGGACCTTTACCGGCGGCGTGGTGCCGCTAACCGCTCCCGATACTGACCCGACGGATTGGCTCCTGCTGATTCCCGCTCCTACTGCTGCGTATACGCCCCCGACCGGGTTAATGACCTATCAAGGGGCTTTTTCTTCGGCGGCCAACTATGCGGTGGATAGCGTGGTCAGTTATAACGGAGCCTACTATCTGGCGAAAAAGGCAGTCACCGCTTTTGTTTCCGCGCCGACGGACATATCTGCTGCCGTAACTTACGCGGGCAGCGGTTTTGGGGCCTTTACGGGGGACGCCTGTAAAAACGGAAATTTAACGGATTATGCGTATGACACCGGGGGCTTCACCAACTCGACGTTCACCTTTACTGCTGTGCCAGGCACGGTGTTTAACTGTGTTAGGTTTTACGACACACCGCAGTATCCGACCTGGGGAATGGCGGCAGCTCTTATCTCGTCTATCGTTCTAAAAGTGGACGGTGTGACGGTCAACACCCTGGGGGCTGCTCCGGCTCTTACCAACGGGTATTTTGAGGTTGATTTCGGCAATGTTTCGGGAACGGTAGCGACCGTTACCTTTTATGAGGGGCGGACGTTTATGGGGGCGGAAGCGAGGGTATTCTCGGGGCCAACTCCGGCACCCAATCCCACCACCGACACAACGGATTGGCTTCTGCTGATTCCCGCTGCTGGCGCTGCCGCACCCGGGACGATGGTCGACACCGGCGCGTATTCTGGCGCTGCCACCTACGCGCTGGGAAATGTCGTGTCGTATGGCGGGAAGTATTATGTTGCAAAGTGCGCGGTTTCTCCCCCTCCTGCCGGTGTTACCTGGGACGCGGTCAACAGCTCCGCCACACTGTCAAACGGCAATTTGACGGCGCTGTGCAGCTCGTCGCAGGCGTTTAGTAACACCTTCAAAACCGCAGGCAAATGGTATGCCGAGTATGTTGTGGTTAGCGGAACGGAAGCCACCTTCGCAGTAAGCTCCGCGTCCGGTACGGAGGTCGGCTGGGCCTCAGCAAAAGCCTTTCAAAACTTGACGGGCCTTTCTGCCGGTAATGTGATTGGTGTCCTGGTAGATATTGACGGGCTGATCATGTATTTCTATTTAAACAATGTCCTCCAAGCAACCAAACCCATTACGGCTGCGGCCACCTATTGCTTGGAGGTCGGCATTGGTGCAGATACCGTCAGCTTAACAGCGAGATTCGCTGCTGCGGGTATGAGCTACCCGAGCCAGGGCCTGTTCCTTCCATGGGATTCGGCGGTCACGGTTACTCCGGACGTTGCCACTACCTCTTGGGACGCCTTAACGGGCGCTGCTGGTGTTAGTGCCAAGGCCGCACAGTTTTTAGTCGATTTCGGGGCAGAAGAGGCCGAGGAAACGACCACCACCGTCGCCTTTCCTTCGGTCCTTATCGGTTCGATTATAAACTGCTCAGTATTCGCCGGGGCGACGGCGGACCATGACCCGGAGGACGCGGTCATCGAGGGCGTGAAAGCCTATGCGGCAAACATCGTGCCGGGTGTCGGGTTCGACTTGTTCCTGTCGGCCAATGACACGACCTGGGGCAAGTATTTAGTCAATGTTCAAGTGGTATAAAGGGGGAAATTAAATGGCTGTTAAAGTAGCAGGCGGCAATAATACCGCAGGCCAGGCGAACGTTGACGCCAACTATAATTTAAACGTCAATGCGCCGCTGGCTGCGGTAAACGCCGGTTTCGTGACCGCGACGGGCGAGGTAACAGACGGCCTCGTCGGTGTCGCTCGCCAGGTGCGACCGCTCGACGTTTCACCGGACTATAAACTCCGGGCTGCCCTGGACCAGATCATGTGGATGGACACTTTCTGTCACGCGCAGCTGAATCTGTCGAAGTACAAGTACATTTCTTCGACTATGACCACTGCCCTGGCTGGCGGAAAAATGGTGATGAACAACGGAAACAGTTTAGCGTCCGGCGCCTATTCCGTCGTCAACACCTTCCGGACTTTCTATGAAGACCTGTCTTACGGTCTTTACGCAGACTTCGAGCTTGGTTTTTCGGCGCTGCCGGTAGCAAACAACGTGAATGAGTTCGGCATGGGCTTCGCGGCTGGCGTCGCGGTTCCTACTGACGGAGTGTTCTTCCGGCTGAATGCCTCCGGTGTCCTTCAAGGTGTCGCAAATAACAACGGGGCTGAAACCTCCTGCGTGTTGAACTTCACCTATATTATAAACCAGCTGAACCATTTCCTGGTCGTCCTGTTCGCTGATCGCGCTGAGTTCTGGATAAACGATGAAATGTATGGTCGTATAATTTGCGAGCCTGGGACAGCGAACGGTCCGACAATGTCCAACTCGCTGCCGCTCTTGATTCGCAGCTATAATTCCGCTGTGACTAGCTCTGCCCAGCAGCTTCAAGTAGCAACGGCGGCCATCACTAAAGCCGACATGAACACCCAGCGCTCCTGGCCGACTGTTATGGCAGGAATGGGCCTCTCGATGTCAAAACTTCCGGACGGTGTTGCAGCGGGTCAATCCCAGAACTATGTGAATAGCACGGTTCCGGCATCGGCCACCTTATCTAACACGGCAGCCGGGTATACGACCTTGGGCGGGCAATGGCAATTCGTCGCTGTGGCCGGTGCTGAGACGGATTATGCCCTGTTTGGATTCCAGGTTCCTGCTGCTGCTGCCAACTTGCCGGGAAGGAATTTCATCATGACCGGCGTCCACATAGAAGCCTATAACATGGTTATCGCCGTGGCCACCACCCCGACAATTCTACAATGGGCACTGGGCTTGGGTGCTTCGGCTGTTTCCTTGGCGACAGCGGATAGTACGACGGCTGGAACCAGGGCACCCAGAAAGATTGCTCTTGGCGCGCAGTATCTGCCCATCGGTGCGGCTGTTGGCGCTGTGGCGAATGCCATCGATGTCAACTTCAAGGAATCGCCCGAGATGGTGGAGGCTGGGACTTGGGTCCACTTGATCCTTAAGATGCCGGTCGCCACGGCTACCTCGACTGAGGTTATTCGCGGAACTGCTGCCATCTTTGGCTATTACGAATAAGGAGTGTTAACAATGACGATATTATCTGGCGGCGATTTAGGCGGCCAAGAAATACAGTGGGCGGCGTCAGGGACTTTACCCGATGGGCGCGAGTATATGACGATCAGCGGGTACATTTATATCCTCGCTGGCGACTTTGCCGTATTTGGCGGTGCTGCTTAACAACTTATCGGTAAATTACAGCCGGATGGCTGTTTTTTTATGCCTTAAACCGCGAAGCTGGATAGCTGACCGGGCGCGCTGGATAGGGCGTGGCTGGATTCCAGTAACCCAGAAAATAAGAAAACGTTTAGAGGTGTAACGATATGGAAAAAAGACTGAAAGAGATCCTGGCCCGTAAAAACGAAATTCGCAGCCTGCTGCAAGCTGACGGCGAGTGCGATCTGGACGCTATCCAGACCGAGCTGGACGGCCTTGAACAAGAGGAGCGCGGCATCCAAAAACGACTGGAGATCGCCAGTAAACTGAACGCCGGCGACGTTCGCGGCAGAATCATCCTGCCTCCGGGCGCCAGAACCCCCCAGGAAGATGAGCAGCGCACTGGCGTCGACACGGCCACCATGGAATACCGGACCGCGTTCATGAACTACGTGCTGCGTGGTACTCCGCTGCCGGCTGAATTCCGGGCTGACGCTACCACCACGACCACCGGCGCCCCAATTCCCCAGACCGTCCTCAATACCGTCATCGACAAGATGATTGCCTCCGGGATGATCTTGCCGCTCATTACCCCGACCAACTACCGGGGCGGTTTGGCCATTCCGAATTCCAGCGTTAAGCCTGTTGCTACCTGGGTGAACGAGTCTGCCGGCAGCAGCAAACAGGCCAAAACGACCGGCTCCATTATTTTCGGCTACTACAAACTGCGCTGCGCCGTTGCGGTCAGCTTGGAAGTTGACACCATGGCCGTGCCTGCGTTTGAGGCCGTCCTAGTGAATAACGTTTCCCAGGCTATGGTCATCGCTTTGGAGCAGGCGATCATCTCCGGCTCCGGCACCGGTCAGCCGACCGGCATTATATCGAGCGGCACGAGCGTCAATGCTGGCCAGGTGGTTACCGGGACCCCGTCGCGGAAATCGTTTAATGCTGCCGAGGGCGTCCTGGATATCGCCTATGAGGCAACCGCCAAATGGTGCATGACGAAGCAGACCTGGACCGCCATGTTAAATGAGGTCGATACCGTCGGCCAGCCTATCGCCCGCGTGAATGAAGGTATTCCTGGCAAAACTGCGCGCACTCTGCTCGGACGCGATGTCGTGCTGTGCAACTACCTCCCGACCTACGCCACCGGCCTGAGTGCTGGAACCGTTTGGGCATTCCTGTTCGACTTCAGCGATTATTGCCTGAACACGAACTACAACATCAACATTCAGCGCTACCAGGAGATCTGGGTGGGTGATGATTGGGTGACCCGCGCGGTCCTCATCGCCGACGGGAAAGTCATCGACGTTAACTCCCTGGTTACCTTAGCGAAATAAGAGGGGGGCGGAGAAATCTGCCCTGCTTCTACTAAGAAAGAAGATAGTGCTATTAATGAACGAACTGATCAAAATTGATGATGGCGGCAAAATTACCGCCAGGGAATTGTACGAGTTTTTAGAACTAAGGCCTGGAGATTTTTCCCGATGGGCCAAAACCAACATCGTGGAAAACCAATTTGCTGAGGAAGGAATGGATTGGATGCGACTCCGCATTCATGCGGAGACGCCCACGGGTGGTCAGATGGAAAGGGACGATTACCGATTGACCATCGATTTTGCCAAGAAACTGTGTATGGTTTCAAAGTCGACTAAGGGCGAACAGGCCCGCGACTACTTTATCGAAGCCGAGAAGCGACTCAAAGCGCTTTCAGCGCCCACCTGCATAGAAGACATGATGATTGCCCAGCTACTTTCCATGAAAGAACTTCGTCTCAAACAGCTAGAACAAGGCGAGCAAATCAGGCAACTTGCTGCAAAAATTGCGACAAGCCCGGCTGAATATTACACCATTGCCGGTTATGCCAGCCTGCGAGGGATTAAAGTTGACGTCAGCAAAGCCAGTTTGTTGGGAAGAAAAGCAGCCAAGTTAAGTGTTGAATACGGGTATCATGTTGGCAAAACCCACGATCCTCGGTTCGGTCAGGTCAACACCTATCACTTGGACGCATTAAATGAAGTGTTTCAGGCATGATCCCCTTTGTGACCGGCGATTTTGCCACGCATGTACTCCAAATCATTACAAGGTGGTGAACACAAGTGAGAAAAATCGATAGTGTTGCGGCTGCTTTGGCTGAGCTCACCCATAAAATCATTACCGACATTCATGCTCGCGGCTATTCGCCGTCTGATGCAGAGACCCTGGCTGCGGTCCGGGAGAACATTAAAGCTCTGAAAGAGTTTGATATTGAATTCGAGCCGGCACCGGCAGTGGCTCCGTCAGCATCTAAGGCTGGTGACTAACCATGGCGGCTCTGTCGCTAGACGATGTGAAACTGTATCTGCGGGTTGATATCAACGACGACGATGGGCTAATCCAGGACCTCATGGACGGCTCCATAAAGTATCTTGAACGTATGACGGGAAAAGCCAGCGACACCACCGACGGCGTGTGGAAGATGGCCATAAAGTACCTCTGTTCGCACTGGTATGAAAACCGCGACGACACGGTTGCAGGCCGAGACGCCAAAGTGGACCACACGATTGACTCACTGATTACCCATATTTCACTCTGCACGGATTATGCGGACAAGGCTGTGTCGCCATGATCCGGGCAGGTGATTTGCGTTATCGCGTTACGCTGCAGGGAAACGTTACCACTAAAGACGACGAAGGCAATCTTACACCGTCTTATCCCGATATAATGGACGTCTGGGCTAATATGAAGCCTGGTGGTGGTGAGTATGTCCACAGGCGTTTTGGGATATTGGACGACCGCATTTCCTTAATCATGGAGTGTCGGCCGAACCCGGCAGTAACTGAGATGAACGTTGTTTTGTGGAACAAGCAGTACGAAATTGTCCATGTTGCCCGATTCATCGACCACTATGTCGCGCTCTTGAGGCCGATGTGGATCGAGGCGCCTTAAATGGGCCGCCGGCGTAAGGGTGACACCAGCAACTTTTCGCGCTTATTTGTGCAGCTTGGCGCTGATGTGTCTGACGGGGCGAAAAAGGCTCTAGCCGACGGCGGTGACCTTGTTGTCCGGGAGGCAGAGTCCAGGTGTCCCATGGGCGACTCCGGCGCACTGAAGGAAAGCATAAAATCCAAGGCTAACCGCAAGGGGACGCGAGTCAAGATAACCGCTGACGCCAGAAACCCAAAAGATGGATACCCATATGGTCAGATTATGGAATTTGACCCGAAAAGGCGCAGACCGTTCATGTATCCGGCCATGGATGCCCGGCGGCAAGAGGTAAAGGATGGAGTCATAAAAGCCATCCGGGAGGCGGTTCGTAAAAATGCTAAACCCTAACGCAACAGTCAGAGCAGCGCTGGATGGTGATCCGGGGCTAATGTCCCGGCTTGGCGCCGGCAATGTGTACCAAGTATTCCCTGCCGCCGAAATTCCGCCGCCTCTGCTGGTATTCGGTGTAACCGAAAACCGACCGGCATTTGGCGCCGATGATGCCGAGCTTTCAAGCGAAATAACCGTAACCATCGATGCCGTCCACCGGGATAATGCCCAGTTGACGGCTATAATGCTAGACGTCAACCGGATTATGTCCGGGATTGGCTTCGTTCGGGACAGCTACGGACCGCTGGGGCAATCCGGCGGCGCGTACACCCGGATGATCAGATTCAAGACAGAAATGGAGGCATGAAAACTATGACGATGAGAATAGGCGTTAAAAGCCTATATTATGCTCCGCTGACTAATGACACGTCCTCGGGCGTGTCTTATGGCACTCCGGCAGCGATTCCGGGCCTCAACAAAATCGGTCTGACCCGGAAGTCCTCCCGGGATAATTTCTACGCCGACGATGGCCCTTGGGACACTGCAACGGCGAAGGACGTTTATGAGGTCGAGCTGACCGTTGCTGACATTCCCCTGGCGCTGTATAACACCCTCATGGGAATTACTCAGGTGGGTGCAGAGGGCAGGCCGACCATGAATGACGTAGCGCCTTTTGTGGCGATTGGTTTCCAGGCGACAAAGTCTAACGGCAACAGCAGGTACTATTGGCTTTACAAGGGCCAGTTTTCGCCGGCTGACGAGGAGAACGAATCCAAAGGAGCAACCGCGAAGCTGAAACCCATTCTTATCAAGGCCACTTTCCTGGGCCACACCTTCGACCGCTCGCAGGAGAGAATCCTTGATGCTGACGACCCGAACTATCTGGCGGTCATGGGCACGGCGTTCTTCTCGTCCGTTCTGCCGACCGCTGATAGCACTCCGCCGACTATTACCAACATCTTACCGGCTAACAATGCCACTGGCGTTGCCGTCGGTAGCACCGTATCCTGGACCTTCTCCGAAGCTATCAACGTTACCGGGCTTACGGCTGGCAATTTCCTGCTGGTCAAAGACATCGATGGCAGCAACGTCGCCGGGACCCTGGCGATCAACGCGACAAAGACCGTCGTAAACTTTACGCCGAGCGCCAACCTGACGGCTGCTGCGGTCTATCGGGCCATCGTTACCACAGACGTCACCGATATGTCCGGGAACAAGCTGGCCTCTCCGAGCGTGACGAAGTTCACCTGTTAGTAGAAACACAAAACAAATGGGGTAGTCGGTCAGCTTCTCTCATTCTATGTTTAATTGCAGCCCTTCGTCACAGACGCGTGTTACCTCGACCTTTTACCCCACTTACTTTGATTCGCATATATGAAATAATATCGCAAATTTCGCTAAAAAACGACAGGTTTTTCAGGGGGAGATGTGGAAATAGGCGATAAATAGTAAGTAGCTCAAGGGGGACAATTGATAATGGCAACTATCGTGCCCAAGCGCACCAGCATCCGATTGAAATTGGCAATAGGAATAGCAGCGATTTCTTTCGCGGCTCTGGCGGTTGTCTCAGCCTGGGGCTGGTGGCTGATGAAATCGGAAGCGGAAAACCTTTCGGTTCAGGTTCTTACAGAACAGGCTCTACGCAATACCCAGCAGGCTGAAGCCTCTATCCAAAGTGTGCAACTGATGATGCAAGGATTGGCTGACGCGAGCGAAGTAGCCGATGCCCCAGCGCTAGCTGACGCCCTTCCCGCACTCCGGAGGTTTCTAGCAAAAAACAATGCTGTTACCGATTCAGTATTGATTTCTGGTCCGGATGGCAAACGAGTGTCAGCAGACGGGGGGGTTGCTGATGTGAATGACCGTATTTTTTTCAAACGCCTAATTGCAGAGCGGGTTCCCGTGGTCTCGGAAATGCTAATCGCCCGTTCAACCGGAAGACCTTCCGTATCGGTTGTGGTTCCATGGAAGGGACTTGATGGCCAGTTCAGGGGCGGCGTATGGTGCACAGTCGCGCTGGACAGTCTCCAGGCGCAGACCGAGGCCATTCGT
>Ga0316231_1002419_pt1 | contig 17894 bp, 18 predicted proteins | sample TBH18027metaG_FD_206002 | JGI IMG/M metagenome (GOLD analysis project Ga0316231, IMG submission 206002) | Freshwater microbial communities from Trout Bog Lake, Wisconsin, USA - TBH18027 | ecosystem: Environmental > Aquatic > Freshwater > Lake > Hypolimnion/Profundal zone | place: USA: Wisconsin...
AAAAATACCCATTTTTACAGAGTAATCAAGCATTACCCCCGCGTACTCAGCCATTACTCCACCACTACAAAGGAGGGACAGTTTTAGGGACAGGTCGGAGACGAGGTGCTCCACTCTGGTGCCAAGTAGTTTCCTGCGGCTTTTCACCGAATGAAAAATGCAGGGGACAGTGGAAGATGTCAACGCGCTACTCGTTAATCGTGAAGTTCCCAAGAACATCCGGTATTGCATAGGAACAAGAACTTCGGTAATTTTTTTTATGCAGGCTCTACCTCACCACGAGCACCTCCGCGGCTTCACATTGCCGCTGGTAATTTCCACTCTGAAGCAAGTTGGCCCGCCATTGGCCATTGCCAAGGTGCCGGACGAGAGGAAAAGAGGACCATTGCTCGTGACCCTAGCGACAGAATTGGCCAGCATTATTGTCGGCTTGCTCTACGATAGTTTGACACGCGGGATGGGAAGGGAAGAAGTTGAGAACTTTCTGATGATCCGCGGAGGGAAAGAGTTTCAGGACTCTCTACAGCATTACCAGCGCGTTCTACGTACCAAAGCAGACCTCCGTTCTGCCATCGAACAACTGGAGAGCCGAGCGCTCCGACTCGGAGCCGCGGAAATTGTTGATAAGAAGCCAGTCAGGGGGAGCTTTGCCAAGTGCGTGGAGGGGGGATATATTCAATGGCACGAGGAAATATCATACGTTGCTGAGACAATTCACGCATGGCGCGCTGAATACAAACAACTCTCAACGAAATTTCAGAAAATCTCCGACGAAGTTAACGTTATCGAGGTTTATCTCGCAAAACAACGGAATGCGATTTTTTCATTTAAGGATTTTCACGATGGCCTTCAGTGCTATCTCAAGTCACGAGGTCTGCAGGGGGAACTGCCCAAAAAGGGAATCTTCGTTAATTTCGACAGCCAACACCCCCTAATGCAGGATGGAGCGGCGGCTATTTGGCAGCGAACAGACGCTAGAGGTTGGAGGGCATTTGAGAAATGCATAAACGAAAGCGTAAGGAATACAGCACATCGCGGCCCAGTGCGCCTCATGCTGAGGGAAGCGCTGTTGGTCAAAGCTGCCCACCTGCTCATCGACACCAAACAACCAAATAACATTTCCCGTTCCTTGCCATCTGTCGATGAGGCTTGGATACACGTGCTGAGAAAGCCATCCATTATGCCGGACTTGATCAAGCGCAAATCGGAGACCCCAGATTATCCCAATTCCGAAAATTGCAATGTACCAAATGATCTTGAAGCCAAACTATTCATATTTCCTGGCTCGATTGACTGGTCACCCTACGCAATGGGTTTAACTAACGACAATATGAGGAATTGGCGTAGGGTGCTTCGCCGCGAGGATGCAGATGCTATTAAATGGATCAAAGAAAACAGCGGCGTCTTCCATCCCTGCAATTGGTATGAGTTGATAGATAATATGCCACTAAACGAGGTGCGACGCCTCAGTAACCTGAATAAACAGTATCCGCTGGAGCGAGCCATCAACGAGCTCTATTGGTGTCTTTGTAAAGATTCCGACCAAACTTTTTCTCCTTTGGCATCGGTATCATATTCAATTGTAAAGTGGTATGATTGGGTCAGCATAGCTGAGGCAGGGGATCCGCCTTACTGGCAACAAAACTTCAAGAAGTTTCATGTGAGTTATATGGCTAGCAATATCTCACATCAGTAAACTAGCGCCGAATTATGAAGGGACTGACAATGCCTTCATGTTCGCAACAAAAAAGCTTCAAGGTAGCAATGAGATATTTGCCCTGCTAAACGTCGTCCGGTTGCCCGGGCGTCTCAGCACGGGTGAAGTTGCCGCTGTGCTTGGCTTTTCCGAGCACGACATCCCGGTGCTCGTCGCCGCGAAATTGCTTGAGCCACTTGGCAAGCCCGCCGCGAACGGGCCAAAATACTTTGCATCGGTTGATATTGTTCCCCTCAGCAATAACCGGGAATGGCTTTCGCGCGCAACGCGCACTCTTGCTAACTATTGGAGAAGAAAAAATGCGCGGAAAGGCGGCATGGAAAGTTGTGAATCCAATGCGACTCATGCGTCTCCAATTATCAGCCACAGAAAAGTTTCGAGGAGGACATCGTATGGGAGCTAACGCAATAATCTATTTACCTCATAATGCTCGAGTGACCGATGTCGCCAATGTCATCGGATTGCTTTCGGGGCTGCCACTTACCAGAAGATCAGATAATGGCTGGACCTATGTCACGGTTCCCGGAGTCGACGTGAATGCGACAACTATTCTGGGATTAGCCGAGATTATAATTAAAGGCAATTTGATTGACGGGCAAACCATGCACCACGTTTTTTTTCATTACGAAGACACAACTCATGCTGAATACTCAAAAATACTCATGCCGTCATCAACCCCCTACTGGCTTGCAGTTGGGAAGGGTCTCATTGAGTTTTTTGGGGGCAAGTTGGTCTTCAATGATTGCCTCTCGGAGGAGGGCATTGTCAGTCCAAAGCCTCGTCCCCACTATGATCAGGAAAATAATGATCAATATGAAGCGTTCAAAAAGGAACTCTTTGGGGTGAGGGCGCTAACCACATTCGACCTCCTTCAGATGCGCCAATATGCCGCGTATCTTGATGCATGATTTTTCCATTTCTCCAACCCGCTATTATCACGTTTAACAATTTTAAATAAACCTATGAAACCCGCATCGGTAATGGAAATGCAGCCTGGCCCCAAAAGTGCGACTACGGGTGCCGATAGCAATTATCCAAAGCCGATGAGTGAGGCGGCGTTTCATGGCGTGGCTGGCGAGGTCATCCAAATGATCGAGCCACACACCGAAGCAGACTCCGCAGCACTACTGTTTCAGCTTCTTGCCGCCTTCGGAAATTCGATTGGTCGCAATGCCTACATGGTGGCGGACGGGGCAAGGCACTGTCTCAACTTTTTCGGCGTACTCGTCGGGCAATCAAGCAAGGGGCGAAAAGGCACGAGTTGGAATCAGATTGGGCGCCTGCTCACACGGGTCGACGAGGACTGGGTAAAAAGCTGTGTAACATCCGGCTTGAGCAGTGGCGAGGGGTTAATTTGGAACGTGCGCGATGCCATTGTGGCAAGCCAGCCGGACGATGAAGGAGAAGACGAGGACGTCATCGTCCATCAAGGGGTCGATGACAAGCGCCTTTTCCTGATCGAGGGGGAATTTGCGAATATGCTGCGAGTCATGGAGCGGGGAGCAAACACACTTTCCCCAATCCTCCGGCAGGCATGGGACACCGGCGCTATGAGAACGATGACGAAAAAATCCCCGGCCCAAGCCACGAATGCCCATATTTCCATTATTGGTCATATTACACGGGATGAGTTGCGACGCTTATTGAATCAGACCGAGGCCGCAAATGGATTTGCAAACCGATTTTGCTGGCTGGCGGTCAAGCGGAGCAAGTGCTTACCGGAAGGCGGACAAATCGACGCCGTGAATTTCGATGGTGTTGTGGATAAACTAAAATGCGCAATTGAGTTTGCGAGCAACGCCGGAGAAGTGAAGCGGGGCGAAACTGCAAGCGAATTGTGGCGGGCTGTCTATCCTGAACTTTCCGAAGGCAAGCCCGGTCTGCTAGGCGCGGTAACGGGCAGAGCGGAGGCACAGGTCATGCGTTTGAGCGCCGTTTATGCCTTGCTTGATTGCACATCTGTCATAGGGCCTGCACACCACCTCGCAGCGATGGCGCTGTGGAGTTACTGCGAGCAATCGGCGCGGTGGATATTCGGCACGCAAACCGGCGACAAAAACGCCGACCGGATTCTTGTGGCGTTAACGGAGGCGGGCGTCGCTGGTATGACAAGAACGGAAATTAGCGAAAAGGTTTTCCAACGCAATCTTGGAGGCGACGCACTGGGCGACGCCTTGCACATTCTTCGTCAGGCCGGATTGACGAATTTAACGAAAGAAGTCACAGCTGGCGCACCGTCTGAACGCTGGCATGCATCCCGTGAAGTAACGAATTAAACGAAATAAGGGGTGAAAACATGTTTAATTCGTTTATTTCGTGGGGAAAAGCAGCGATAGAAGGCATGATCCCGGGGTGTGATTTCACAAAAATTCGATCCACCCTGCTGCTCTGCCCCGGTGAAATCCTTACTATCCCTGATGTCTCTCGGGTGTGAAAATTCCACTGCCTACACCGGAGGGAGGGCGCATCCAGAGAGACAAACTTGCCAATATTGGCTAATCTCTCATTACCAATTCATATTTTATAATTGAACAGGCACCGTAAAAAAGGTGGCATCTCCGTTCCCTGGCGACATACTGACTCCGTGAAAACGATCCCCTTTTACGCAATCCTTGGATTCTCGTTCTTATTTGCGGGCTGTGCGCCAATGACAGCATTTTACGCGAACTCGGCAGCGCACCCGCAGAATTCAATTCAACGGAAGGAGGGCTACAATCTGGCCTTCGTAGAGTTCGGTGAGCAAGGGTCTTATCAAGACCCCACACAACTTGAGAATGCGCTGGCATTGATCAAAAGCACGCCCCGCCCGCTGGTGGTGACTTATGTGCATGGCTGGCAGAACAATGCCCGATCAGGAGATGCGGAGAAGTTTTCCTCTTTACTGCATGATTTGAGCCAGTCGGAAATCGTGCGCAAAGCGCATTTCCATGTCATAGGCGTTTATCTCGGCTGGCGCGGGCAGTTGACGAAAGTGCCGGTGGTGAAGGAGTTGACGTTTTTCAGCCGCAAGGCTGCGGCGGAACGGCTAGCCAGTAATTTCGACTGCTACGATGCGATCGCGGCGGTCTCGGAATCTGCACGAAAGTATCATGATGTGGAGGGGCAATACACGATTCTACTCGGACATTCCTTTGGGGGCCTCGTTGTGGAGCGTTCGGTGGCGCATGCGATCAATGCGGAGATTCATGATCATGTGGAACCGGCGAAGGGACTACCTGCCGATTTGATTTTACTATTAAATCCGGCTTCAGATTCGATCCTCACGCGGCAGATGATCGCGGCGCTTTATAGTCGGCATTTGGAGAACACGAGAGAGTTTGTGGTCTCATTGACTTCGATTGCAGATACGGCGACGGGGACGGCTTTTCCAGCCGGCATGAACCTCGCGGCAGTAACGAAGGGTTTTAACCAGGTGCTGGTGCCGGGGGCTGCCCATACGGAAAGCGAACGTAAATTTTTCACGACGACGCCCGGGCACAATAAGTTTCTAATCAATCACGAAACGGAAGACATGCATAAGACGCTGCCGGGGCATGGAAAGACGGCGTTCAACGAGAATCTTTCGCATCACGGTTTGGTGGGACATGTCTTTGTCACCGATGACGGGGCTGGCGGCTTGAAGCTGTGGCATTTCAAGCCGGTCGGCGTGGTCGATCTCCCGTATTGGGACGTAGCGGTCGATCCCTCGATCATCAAGGATCACGGGGATATCTGGAATGAGCGAGCACGGGCGATGATGGCTGCGGTTTTCCGGATGAATATCCCGGGCGAAATGGCCAAGGCGATGCATTCGGAGGCCGCGGGTGATGTGGGCGCTACGCCTGAGGCCACGGCAGAGTCGGCAGCGATGTCACCGAAACCTAATCTCCACCGTGAACCGGATTTCCAGCGACTGGACCCCTCTCGGAAACAATGAAATGGCGTCGAATCGTAGAGGAAGAAAAATCAACTGGCTTATGCCTTCAATGGTTCGAATCCATTTCTGCCTAATATCCTTTAATTCAATAAAGTGAAAACGTTAAAAGATTTCGCCATGCCAAACTCCTGGCGCCAGCTGTCCATGGTGCTTGATAACTTCCGCGCTGTACTTATCTTAGAGCTAACTCTGACTGGAAAATACACATCGGACCCCAATACCTATGGCATCATTTATGACCCGTGTCGAACTTCACGATGCGAATGAAAAAGACTACGAAACACTCCACGCTGCGATGGAAGCGGAGGGGTTCTCGCGCACAATCATGTCTACTGAAAATGTCGTCTACCATTTGCCTACGGCTGAGTATTACCGAACGGCACAGCTCACGCGCAGTCAGGTTTTGGATTCTGCAAAGTGCGCTGCCGGCAAGACGAAAAAGACTTATGCGGTCGTCGTCACCGAATCTAATGGCGTAGCGTGGCGAGGCTTGGCCAAAGAAGAATAAGAGGCCGTTGCACCTAACCACGTTGAAATAGACGCTGAATTAGTAGCGATCTCGCCAACGTGATGATGGCAATCCTTCATCGCCGCCATATTCCTCGTCATCCTCTTCCGTGGTCTCATCGTCCAATGCCTCTTCTGTGAATAATATGGTTAGTGTTTTCCCATAGTGTCCAAGGCCAACTACGTCTTCCTGGATTTCAATTCTCGGCGCCCTTTCAAACCAATCTTTTAGAGTGCAAAATTGTTCAACTTTTTCACCAAGTGCCACCCGATCGGCATCACGATTGAATTTCTGGGTTGCCGATCCCGTTGGTACGAAGTCCTTTTTTCCTAAATTGTAGACACCTCGGCACCCACGAAGTTCGGGGGATAAGAAACACCATTCAATTTGATTACCGCTACTTAAAATTGCAGCAACCGGGTCATCAGCGAGCTTTGCGTATCGGATTGCTGTTGCCACGATAGAAGTGCGACCGAGATCAGCCAGATTCTGAATTGCATCAAAACCTGAACCTCGTTGCCGCAACGCCGCTTTGAAAAAAGGCTCAGGCATCAGAAGTTCAGCAGCGAATTGGTCAGCTTCTCTTTCATGTAAATTATTTGACACGAAACCACTTGAGGAAAAATGGGTATCGTTGCCATTTCTCAGCAAGGCTTCGATATGCCCATCTAAAAAATAATGCCCCAATTCATGTGCAATCGTAAAATTGATGAAGCCTTCATTTTCTATCGCCGTTGAGTATCCGATGCCAAATGATTCTCCCTGACGCATTAAAAATCCAGAAACTCCCTTTTTTGTCGGCTTCCACGACATCAACTCGATTCGTGCGTGTTCGGGACCGGCAATTTTTCTTGGATCAATGGGTAAATCAGAATACCCCGCACTTTTTATGGTGTTCAAAGCGCATTGAATAATTTCCCTTTCGCGCACGCCTGAAATCATTTTTCGTCCTCCGTGTGCTTCTTTAGCAGCGCTTCTTTCATCATACGCATCGCTTCAAGATCAGCGTGTGAAAGTTTGTCCAAGTCTCGGAACAGATTATCCGTATGGGGCCCGGCTAAGGCGGGGTTATCTGACCTTCCTATCAGGTAATCAGTGGAGACCTTTAACGCATCTGCGAGTCGTCGCAGATTATCGAAAGACGGAGATCTCCCCCCCGTCTCGAAGTGGGAAATTGCTGTAGATTGCAGGCCAGTTTGCTTTGCCAAGTCTGCTTGGCTCCAGCCACGCAACTCGCGCATTTCTTTTAATCGCGCTTGAAAAACATTGCTCATAAAAAATAATTGACACGACTTGACGTTTCCGTCAATATTCTTTCCGCGCAACCTAAAGGCGGTGTTTTTTTACACTAAAGCTTTACGGAAACGTCAACAAAAATACTACAAACTCAGTTATGAACGACATCGAAATATTCATCCACATCGAAGGCGAGATCACTCCTAGGCAAGTCAAAATCCTTGAGGGGGAAATTGCAGAAGACATCCTCAAAACTATTCACGCTGAACGGCATCACGAACATGATCTCGTCTTTGGAGAGATTGTCATTGATCCACAGAAGCACCTCCATGAACACGGCATCAAACACGGCGATCATCTTCACAGCCGTAAAAAACACGGTGGTCATGGACACCATGGACCAGAACTCCCTAAAATTTTCATCGATAATAAGGAGTTTCGGGCACCGAAGAATCCAATGACGGGGGACGAACTCAAGGGGCTAGCCAAGATCGGTGCTAATTATGATCTCTGGGAAAAAGTTCCAGGAAAAGACGATATTCGCATCGAAAACAATCAGTCTGTGACGCTGACGGAAGGGGAGCACTTCTACAGTGCTCCTTCGACACTTAATCCTGGGAGCCATTAAGTCGTGTTGCCGGAAGAAGACGAGGCCTTTCTCAAAGAGAAGGGCCTCAATTACACTGAAGAAAGTAAGAACGGGTTCACCCATTTGGTGATCAGTAATTTTCCGTTTCCTGAGGCCTACACGCCTCGGGAGGCGGAGATACTGATTCGATTGCCAGCTGGCTACCCAAATACCAAACCGGATATGTTTTGGACGCGTCCTGATATAAAGCTCAACTCTGGAGCGTGGCCGATGTCTTCACACGTGCATGAAACTTACCTGGAATTGCCGTGGCAGCGCTGGTCGCGGCACTGGCAACACGAATGGCGTCCGGGAGTTGATTGTTTGAAAACTTTTTTAGCAGCCATTATCACTGAGATCAAACGAGGGCGTTAACAATGAGGCATACTTTCACATTTCTACAGGATATTCACGATAAAATCACCGCTCATATCGCATCGGGTGATGGGAAGGAAATGGCAGGATATATATTTGCTGGTGTTAGCCAGACAGCATCAGAGATTCGTTTTGTGGGACGGGAATTCTGGCCCGTAAAAAGGGAACATATTATCCATCACAATTCGCACCGGATGTCGATCTGCTCAGATTCCTACTGTCCAGCGTTGCAGCACGCTGACCAGACTCGACAAAGTTTTTGGTTTGTCCACTCGCACCCACATGGGCACAATGAGTTTTCCGATCAAGACGATGTTGAAGAACCCATGCTGTTTCGGACAGCTTACACCCGAATTCGGAGCAGCCTTCTCCACGGCAGCATTGTGTTTCCAGAAGACAATTCGCCAATCGGACGGGTTTGGTTGGATGAAACTGTAAATCTTCCTCTGGACCGGATTCGTGTGGTCGGAGATCGGTTCCGAATCTATGATGTCGATAACGATTCGGGACAGATTCCCGAATTCTTTGATCGGCAGGTAAGAGCGTTTGGTGCAGACATCCAGCGGCTTCTTGCGCGACTTCATGTTGCTGTGGTTGGATGTGGGGGAACTGGTTCAGCGGTTTGCGAGCAGCTGATCCGATTGGGAGTTGGAACCCTTTCAATTTTTGATCCGCAAACCTTTGCAGTCTCAAATGTAAATCGAGTTTACGGATCATCTACCCGTGATGACCGTGTTCCCAAAGTTGATCTTCTGCGCCGACTTGCAGAACATATTGGGGTTGGTACCAAGATCAATTCCATTCACGATTCAGTTTATCGAGAACATGTCGCCAAACAACTTCGTGAGGCCGACTTCATTTTTGGATGCACTGACGAGGACGCTGCGCGGGGTATTTTGAGTCAAATTGCGGTTCGGTATGCGATTCCGGTAATTGATGTAGGGGTTTTGATCGATTCCGAAGACCAAAGAATTAAATCCGTTACCGGACGGGTCACGGTTCTTTTCCCTGGAGCAAGTTGCCTGTATTGTCGTGGGCGCATCGATGCAAAACGAGCAGCCCACGATATGACTAGATTTTTCAATCCCGCTGAGGCTACGGCCCGAGAACAAGAGGGGTATGCTCCAGAACTGATGGAAAACAACCCGGCGGTAATTCCATTTACGACTTCAGTGGCTTGTGGAGCCACTTCGGAATTGCTTCATCGTCTCACCGGGTTCATGGGATCGGATCGCAAGACGACCGAATTGATTTACCAGTTCGATCAAAATGAAATCCGTAGAAATTCACACCCACCGCGCTCAGACTGTTTTTGTTCAGATGCGAGGATTTTGGGCAGAGCTGATGGCCGGATGTTCTTGGGTGTAACCTGGCCATGAAATTCTGGGGACACATTGCATCAGGTTGGAGGAATATAGAGAAGCGGCTGAAAAGCCATCGCCCGCACTATCGCAGGATTCTCTACGTTGATTCTTTATCAGGCGTAACGGATCTAAAGGCAGATCAGGTTGCAATTGTCAAAGATGGTGATGTCGTAAAATGGGCAGTTTTGCGGTGCCCGTGCGGATGCAGCGAACTGATTTACGCGAATCTAATGAAAAGCCATACGCCCCACTGGGAACTCAAAATTGAGCGGAACAGTAATGTTACGCTTCACCCTTCGCTTTGGAAGGATGCTGGCTGTCGCAGCCATTTTATTTTGCGAGGAGGAAAAGTTTTTTGGTGCTGAATACTGTCTTAATAACAGTCGGACCGCGCCCTGTCTTTACGCAACATTTTGTAACCGCACGAAATGCGCGTAATGGCTCAAACGTAAAACGGCTAACCTTCCCCTTCTTCCGCTGCCTGCAAGTATGATCCAGGCTCTAACTCGCTCCCCAATTCCGGCAAGCTGGTATGCTTTAAAATATCACCGCTGCTACGGAGCTCTTTTCTCACCTTTTTAATATCCTCTTGAGCGACCAGCTCCTCTGGTCGTTGGCCGCTTATCTTGTGCATCGTTTCGCGGACCGTCTCCCCCACTCTCTCAGCAACACGCTCAAGACTCTTCTGGCCCTTAATATGGTCCTGTTTAATCTTCGCGTCGGTCTGGGTGGTACGAAACAAATTCGCTGCCAGTTCATCCTTGCCCATGAAATCGAGAGGGGACCTACGCTCGGGGATGTTTTTCAACTTCTTAAGGTCCGACAGATTCATGTTATATAGACCCCTGTAGCCCGCATTCCGAAATAAAGCGTAATCTTGGACGCCAGCTTTCTTCGCGGTGATAGACAGTGTCTTCTCATGCTCGCTGAGCTCATCTCGAATCAGCACACGCTCAATCTGTTCAGAGTCATCCAAGAACTGCTGGCACTCCTCACTAAAGCGAGCAAAATAAACCTGTGCCTGGGCAACTTCCTTTTTCTTCGTGTCGCCATTCATCGCGGCGAGATAGCAAGCAAATCGAGAAAGGCGCAAATCCACAACCTTCCGCCCCTTCTCATCCACCGTAACCTCCTGCTTAAAATGCTCCTCCAGAAGGATGTCCAGTGACAAAAGCGTCTGCTGTGCTCGATTCAGCGCCGAGGTTTTGAAGGCGTCGTAATCCTTATAGCCAAGAAACGCAGCCAATGCCCGAGCCGACCAAGTTGTGTAACCGTTGGGTCGGCCCGTTTTCTCAAATAGGGGGAGATCGCCGTCAAAAACCTCCAAAAATTCAGAGTTTTCGGACATGGCGAGATTTTTCTCACACTCCCGCCATCAAGTCACGCCTGATTTTGGATGGGGCCGAAATCAGAGTTTTCCCCTCGCTTTAAGAAAATAGATCGGGTTGAGCGGTGGGGATCCGAGCCGGGCCGGGCGGCAGCAGCTCGGGCGCGTTGAACAGGTTGCGGGCGATCCACGCGAGGCGGGTTTTTACGCTGCGCCAGAAGTCCGGTTGGTGGGGGTGAACCGGATAAAGAAGTCGAGATACTCACCAGGAATCACCAGCGGCGCGGGCTGGCCCGCTCGGCGTGGAACAACCCCTCTTCAACGAGTTGCTGAGGTCGCGGGAAGTAAAAGGCCGGTCATCTTGGCTCGCCGGTTCCATCGTGAACCGCTCTACCGGCTTTCCCTGCGCGACACGATAGGTGCCGTCGCCCAGTGGGAGCATGATGACTGGAGTATAAAAAAGCGCGGTTTCATCTGTCGAGCGCGGAGTTATCCGCTGCGCAGCCGCCGACCCCACGCGGAACCTCCGCTCGGAAATTATTTTGATCCCTTCACCCCATCAGGTGGCGACCCTTTCCATCCTTTATCCCTGACCCCTATGCAACAACGCTACGTGAAGGGTCATCTTCCAAGAGTTTTTCAATCTGCCCCCTCTGTAATTCAACCCCGATTCCATCTGATTCAACCCCTTTCACCCATTTCCATTGGTCTCAATTTAATCCTTCTCTGGACCTTCGGTTTCTTTGCCCTTCTGCTTTTGCGTCATCGCTTGGATTTTTTCCGGCACCTTGATTTCAAGATGTCGCCCCATCTCGATTACCACCGCGAGCACGGAAGGCAAACCCTCCAGGATCGCCTTGAAAAGCTTATCAACAAGATTTTTGATTAGTTCCATGAGCACAGCCGTTTTTTCCCCTTCCTCGGTTAGGGAAGTCACCTGATAGCTTAGCCAAGAGACTGTTTCTGCATCAGTAGCTTTCCGCTGTCCCCTTGGAAGCGCATCAAAGGCCCTGGCAAGATGCGAAGGGATTCTGACCTCCGGTTTCGGGAGGGGTTTATCGCGCTCTGCTTTTAGATGGCCTTTCAATTCAGTGACCTCTGCATTGAGGATCGTCACCTTTTTTTCAAGTTCGGCGTTTTCCATGGTCAGCTCATTTTGCCGTGCTTTCATTCCCTTGATGGAAGCCACCTGCACAACCAGCGAGGAAATTGTTTCGCCGTTGGAATCCTTGCGATGTTCGGCTGGAATTTTTTCCAGAGCAGCGGTCAGATCCGCTGGGATTTCCACCACAGGGGTAGGGATGGGTTTGTCCCGCTCCACATCCAATTGGCATTGAAGGGTGGTGTTTTTTTCCTCAAGGCGCACCAGCGTTTCCGCCAGTTGAGTTTTTTCCACGGCCAACTGCTCGACCAGGGAAGGGATGGTGGTGCCAAATTCGATGAAGTTCCGAGCCATCTCTTTTCCCGTGGTCGCAACGCGCTCCACAATTTCCGGAGCCAGTTTATCTAGGCAAATCGCCTGCCATCTCTCGGCAAGCCATAGGTCCCACCAGAAGTCCGTTAAAACCTCCCCCCGACTTTCACTTCCGAGGATACGATTGCGAAAGGAGCGAGGAAGGGCTGGGTCTCGGTCTCGCAAGGCTGCCACCGAAGTCTTGTCTGAGTTCTCCGCCGCCTGCCATATTTGATACTTGGAACGGAAGGAGTGCCCCATTACGTTCCTGTGGACTTTTTCGTCCCCGAGTTTGATGCGCTGGTATTCCACGAACTGGGAGTTGAGATATGGATCGAGATAGTCTCCGGCCTTGACTCGTTCATTAAAAATCCGAGCGACATCCCTATTGGTGGCGGGCTTACCAGCTTTTTTCCGTTCAGCGCGAATCTGATCCAGCGCTGCCTTCTTCCTGCTGCGCACTTCCCGGACGCTCGTCTTCCGGGTCACGATTCGCTCCCTGGTTTGCGTGAACACTAAATGAATGTGCAGGTCGTGGTCGGATTCCCGGTGGACCACGGCGCCCACGACATCCACGTTGTAGCGCTCGGAAAAATCGGCGCATATTCTTTTCAGCCGTGTCCTAAGACCGTCTGGGTCGTTGAGAAGAACCGGACCCACCTCCCGACCTGACCAAGGAGGGAGACGGGCCATGATTACCTGTAAGGCCTGAGAACTCCTCGTGACATGATTGCGGCTGGCAGTTACGTAGTTGGATCGAGTCTGTTTTTCGTGCATCATGGTGCCGACCCATTCAATGCCTTCCAGATCGACCCATTTCCTGGAACCCGGCTCCCCGATAAAAGCAGTCGAAAGGATCAAGCCCCTGTTACCTAAGATGTCCTGAAACTGTTTATCATCCTTGAGGGACTTGCCCATTAGGGCATCGTCGGTTCGTCCTCCGGAGAACTCCGTCTTTTCAAGCACCTGATCAAGTACACGACCCTCGTCTAAATCCTCGGAGGACACACCCAACTTGCGGGCCTTTTGTTGGAGCATCCATTCCTGCTGCTTGGCAACATCTTCGGCATGCTTTTTCTTGTTGCCGAGGTGGGCGGCGGCATCATAGCTATACAATGCCTTTGAGGTTTTGGAGAGTTCCCCTCTCCCGCGTCGCTGACGAGAGGCTTGTTTCTTTGGGGGGTTAGCCATAACGAATGGATAATGGCTGATAGGCAGAATAATGTCAAATTTAACTTGAACAAAATATTCAGATCAGGAAGGTATGAAATGTAAAACGTAAAGATGCTAGCATCTTTACGTTTCAACGGACCCCTAAATGGCCTCCTCATTCCATAACCTCCTGCCCTACCGGGAGGGGCATTCGCCCCCCGCCTCAAAGAGAGCGGCACCCCTCATGAAAGGGGAGACTAACGTCTCCTATCGCACCGTCTTTTTCTGCTTTGGCGACAAAGTCGACGCAGAAAAGAGCGGCCCGTGGGCGGAAAAATTGTGCCACATTCACGGCGTCAGGTAGTTGATGCCGTCAAAAATTAACCGGTGAACGCATTTTTCCCCGCCGAATCGGTTCACAAAATCATCGAGATGAATCTACTTTCAGTGCGAAAGGTCCGCGATTTTTTAAATCATGTGCCGATTCGAATCGCAATTTGAATAAAAGTCGCAGCGATTATTTGCGGTTTTCTTTCAGAATTGCTCGCTGGCTACGAATAAGATGTGTCAAAAAGTGAAAGGATTTTTCAACTTTGCCTTGCTCACTTGGCTCACTTTCGCCCTGAATTTTACTCACACGCGATAGCGATCATGGAGAAAATGAGCGGCTCTCGGGAGAAAACTTGGAGCTATCGAATAGAAAAAGCTCTGATTTTTTGGGGCGGAACCTTCGGAATGCCACCAATGTTGGCATCGGATTTACTCAGCCGCGAAGTTCTCTTCCTCGATTTTTCCCCCCGGATGAAGCGACTTTCGCCAAAAAATATCTGGAGTGAAATCAGATTTCATCGTTGGACGAGCCTTGCGGATGAATTTTTTGGACTCCACAGACGAGAAATTCCGTGCAACCCGATAAATTCTGAAGCGGAATCGATGATGAAATTCTACAAGCACCACCGCAATTTCAACGAGAGAACAGACCAATATCTCGGGCTGCCCCTACAAAATGGCTCTGGCGCGCTTGATTCTGGGTTGGAATGGCCGTGTTTTTTCTTCAGAGAACGCTTCTTTTTCTCCGGCGCATCCCTTCAAAACGCCAGAAACCACCCCGAACAAATAGGTAAAACACCTCCGCAAAGGCCGCTAGAATCGAATATTTTTCGCGCAATCCGACTTGAGAGCCGAATTCGGCAAGGAAAAGCTGCACAAAAGTCGCTGAAGTTAGCTCAAATTAAAAGCCCCTTCTGTAATCTGCTCGGACAAAAATATATCCGGGCTCTGTGCAGCAACGCAGGCGGCACGAGCGGAGTGCGGTCGATTTCTTGAAGGCGGTGAGAGAATTTACCTCACCGACAACCTGAAGCTGGCCTTCTCGCCAGTGCTCGTAATCCCGGCGCTCTTGCCGTCTGCCTTGATCTTGCTGGTGACAGTGGCCGTTGAGCAACCGAGCTTGGCGGCCACAGACCGATAATTGTAGGCCCCAGCTTTGATGGCTTCAACAATCTGTCCAACCGTGATGCTGACACGAGCCTTACGGGTTTTACTGGCTTGAGCAGGTGCGGTGGTGCTGCCGGTTGTTTGAGCAAGCTCGCGCTCCAGAGCAGCAACAGTGGCTCTGGCATCAGCTAGCTTTACCTTCAACTCCAAAACGGCTTGATGGCGCAGATTGACGATTTGACGTTGGATTTCTTCGATTTGTTCTTGGGCGGTAGGCATAAGGGAATATTACCTGAAGGAATAGAGATGGGGAATTGGAAATTTGAATACAAAGAGCCTGCGCCTCGCGTGAGTTCTTTTCTCTTGAAGGTGGACTCGAAACCGGATTTTGGGAGAGCATCCTGCAAGATGATGGTGAGGCAATAAAGGAATCCCTATTTCCATGCGCATGATTGCGTATGAAATATAACTATCCTGCATATTTTACAAAAAAATCCTTGCTGGAAATGGTCGATCTAAAGTTAATTCGGCACAAATTTACACGGTAAAAACCGTGCCAGTTGTGTAGCGGTGGGTTACAACCAAAAAGAAGAAGGAATTTATGAGCCTGAAAAGACTTTGCGGATTTTTTGTTGCATGGCTTCTCGTTGCTGGTGCGGCGCAGGGCCAGACATGGACATCAAAAGACGTGGGCAGCGTTGGCGCGACCGGCACCGCGACCGTGCAATCAGGTCTATTCACGGTCGCCGGGAGTGGCACGGATATTGGAGGCACGGCGGATGCATTCCAATTTTATTACCAATCCCTATCGGGCGATGGTGAGGTGATTGCTCGGGTTGCGTCCGTGCCGACGAACAACGCATGGAGTAAAGCTGGCGTTGTCATCCGCGAAAGTCTTAATGCCAACGCCAAGAATGCGACTGTGGTGGTCAGCAGGGACAATGGGATTCAGTTTATGGTTCGGAAAACCACGGGAGGGACGGCCACTTCTAACCTGGTTTTGGCTGCCAGAACAGCGCCGCAATGGGTGAAGCTCATCCGTAGCGGAACAACCTGTTCGGCCTACACATCAAGGGACAATGCGACGTGGGAATTGCTTGGCACCGACACCGTCTCCATGGCGACCACGGTTTACATTGGGTTGGCGGTGACGAGTCACGTCAACACGGCATTGGGAACCGCGACTTTCGACAATGTTTCGGTCATTCCGGGAACCGTCTCGGATCTTTATCCTCCGCAGCCACCCGTCCTGGCCCTGGGAGTGAAGTCGAGCTTGTCGTTTGCAATGGGTTGGAGCGGAGCAACGGACGACGTGGGTATTGCCTCTTACGAAATTGATCGGAACGGAGTCGCTGTTGCCACAGTGCCTGCAACGACCTATTCCTATGTCGACAACGGGCTCACGCCGTCCACGGCCTATATCTACGCGGTCAAAGCGTTGGACGCTTCCGGGAAGGCGTCACAGCCAAGCGCCAGCGTGAGCGGCACCACGGACGCAGTCGGGACAGGCCTCTTGACGGCGTCCCAGGATATTGGAGTTGTTGGCATCACGGGAACCACGACGTACGTTTCCGGCTCGGCCACGTATATCATTCAAGCAGCAGGTTCCAATATCTGGGGCACTGCAGACTCTTTCCGGTTCGGCTATCAGCCGTGTAACGGCGATACGGAAATTGTCGCCCGTGTGGCTTCGCTATTGAATGGCGGGGGTAATGGCGGGGTAATGATTCGTGAGAGTCTCAATCCGAATTCTGCCGAAGCGTGCATCTCTGTTACCTATTCGAGTGGCATCATGTTCGAGTCACGGAGTTCCACCGGAGCATCAGCTTCGTACAAGGGGGACACCATCTCAGGCAGGACTGCGCCGCAATGGGTCAAGCTGGCGCGTCACGGAAATGCTTTCAAGGGATACACATCCATCGATGGAGTGAACTGGCAGTATGTTGGTGGAGACACGATAGCAATGGCCTCCGCAGCCTATGCCGGACTCGCCACAGCAGCCCAGAGCATTACGGTGTTGCGTGGTGCGACATTCACCAACGTGGATATTTGCGCACCGGTGGACAGCCAAGCCCCCACTGCTCCATCCGGGTTTAACCTCTACTCGCTATCCGATGTTTCCCTCTCCGTGTCGTGGACGCCTTCGAATGACGACACCGCAGTGGATGGCTATGATATTTTCCAAGATGGGGTGCAAATTGGCACTACGCCGTATGCCCGGTTTACCGGCACGTTCCTGACGCCTGGCACCTCTCACATTTACACCGTTGAATCGTTTGATGCTGCGGGTAACCTTGGGGTAACCAGCGGCACGTTTTCCGCCACGCTGAATCAGGCCACGTTGCCCACGCCGTGGGTGCATAACGATTTGGGGAGTATTGATTACGCTGGGGGAGCCAGCCTGACCAGCGGCACATTCGGCATCCTTGGAGCGGGTGTGGACATCTGGGATGTGCAAGACAGCTTCCATTATGTCTATCAACCGCTCAATGGGAACGCGACCATTACGGCGAGGGTGGTTTCCATGCCGAACTCGCCGAACACATTGGCGAAGTCCGGCGTAATGATCCGGGAAACGCTGGATGCCAATGCCCGTAATGTGATGTTTGCGGTGAGGTCGGGCAGTGCGGCGTTGTTGCAGTGGCGCACCACTCCTGGCGCTACCACGAGCTATTCGTGGGGCAATCAGAGCGCGAAAACGCCCTACTGGGTCCGGCTGGTACGTGGCGGCAGCCTCTTTGCGGGGTATCAATCGGCGGATGGCATCAACTGGACCTTGGC
>Ga0316231_1002421_pt1 | contig 17883 bp, 4 predicted proteins | sample TBH18027metaG_FD_206002 | JGI IMG/M metagenome (GOLD analysis project Ga0316231, IMG submission 206002) | Freshwater microbial communities from Trout Bog Lake, Wisconsin, USA - TBH18027 | ecosystem: Environmental > Aquatic > Freshwater > Lake > Hypolimnion/Profundal zone | place: USA: Wisconsin...
ACACAAAGGGATCAAAATGGGGGGGATGGAGCCAGCACTCAGGTTTGAACTGAGGACCCCGAAATTACGAATTTCGTGCTCTACCAACTGAGCTATGCTGGCACCTCCACGATTGTGCCATTCCGGCCTTGCCGAGTCAAGTTTGTCCCCAAACTTCCTTGGAAGCGGCAGGCAATCAGGGCCGAAGGCCCGTCATATTACAGCCCGGGCTGGAGCGAGTCCGACGAGCGCAGGCCCGGGTTACCGTTCCCAGTCAGTAATCTGCCCAGGACTGAAAGGCCGCCGCCACCATTCCTGATCCAAGAACGCCAGGCAAATTCCCGGTTGCGGCTTCTCCGTTTTGGAGCGATGATGGAGAAAACGGCGAACGGACATCAACTCAGTCCCGCTGCCGGGGCTTGATCGTCGTCCGCCAAGGCCAAAATTTGACAGCCACTTATGCCAAAATTGGGGCGCAAAATTGAATTGGCCGCGCACTCTGACTGAGAACTGAAGTTATGAAAGCTTCCTTGCTCCAGGCCAGCCTGCTGTTAACCAGCGCATGCGCGGCTGCCGCGGCGATGTGGACCAATCAGATGGTGGTTTCACCTCAGAATTGGAATGTCAACTCGAATTGGACTGCGCCCGCAATTTTTCCCAATACCAATGGCGCGGTTGCCTTGCTGAGCAATGACATTCCAGGCGATCAAACCATCTGCCTGAATGTGGCAATTACCAACGGCACGCTGATCATTGGCGCTGCGAATGGCTCGAGTGCCTTTACGCTCACGGGCAATGGCGGATCCCTGATTTTCGAAAATGGCGGCAACCCGGCGATTTTGACCGAAACCGCGACCAGCCGTGGTGATTTCATTCAAGCGGACGCCTTGCTTTCCGATGCGTTGATAGTCACCAACGCTGCGACGAACGCGCTGACACTGGCAGGCAAACTGTCCGGTCCGGGCGGCTGGACAAAATCCGGCGCCGGCCTGGTGATTTTGAAAGGCGCCAGCCGCTACGCGGGAGCCACAACGATTCAAAGCGGAACCGTGCAATTACAGGGCGGCATCGTGCTGTCGCCCGTGGCGGGCTATGCCCGTTGGTTCGATGCCTCGACCACCAACCGCGTGACGCTCAATGCCAGCAATCTCGTGAGACAGTGGAGTGATTTGAGCGCCAATCAGGCGCACGCCACACCGCAGACTGGTTTCAGTCCAACCTATGTCACGAACGCGTTGAACGGCCTGGGCGCGATTCATTTTGGCCCCGGGCCAAATGACCAGCCAACGAACAGCGACAGCCTGAACTTCACCCGCGACACCACGGTGCGGAGCGTGTTCTCCCTGTTCAAGGGCGCCAGCTTCCTGCTAACGGACACCAACAACTACGATTTTCATCGCCCCACCGACACGGATCCGCGCTCGCCGCTGTGGGTCGGCGCGCCGAATTACTGGACCAGCGCCAACATCCGCAACGGCGCGACCTATGTGAACGGCGCGGCGGTGGACGGCACCACGTTCGCCATGCCCACAAATCTCAACCGCGGTTTTAATCTGGTGGAGATGATGGCAGCCGGCAACGTCGTGGCCAATGGCTTTAATCGCGACCGCGTGTATCATTGCGGGGATCAGTGGCAGGCGGAGGTGCTGATTTATGATACCGGATTGAGCGACGCGAACCGGCTGGCAGTGGAGCAATATTTCAACCACAAATGGTTCGGCTACGGCGGCAACAACACTCTGCCTGTGGAAACCGACCTGACACTCGCGACCGGGGCCACGCTGGATCTGTGCGACACGCATCAGGCGGTGAATTCGTTGACCGGCGCGGAAGGCAGCGTCGTTGACAACTCGGCGGCCCATCCGGTGCGGCTCACCGTGAACGGCAACGCCGTCTCGACCACTCTTGCCGGTGCGTTGAAAAACACCGGCGGCGGCGCGCTGTCGCTCATCAAGAACGGTACTGGCGCGTTGGCCTTGTCCGGCGCCAACGCGAACTCCGGGCCAACTTTTGTTAATTTGGGAACGTTGTTCGTTTCGGGCGCGCTCGGCCCTGGCGCGGTGACGGTTTCAGCCAATGGAACATTGGCAGGCACCGGGGTCATCAATGGCGCGGTCACTTTGCTCTCGGGCGCCGGGCTGGCGCCGGGCGGCAGCAGCGCCGGCACCCTCACGCTAACCACCAATTTGGTTGTCAACAGCGGCGCCCAACTGGCCTTTGCGCTGGGCACAAACAGCAGCCGCTTGATGCTCACGGGCAGTCTCACGATAGGTGGCACCGTGAACGTGACAGATGCGGGCGGTTTCAGCGAGGGGACTTACCTCCTGGTTTCCGGGTTTGGCAGCTTGACGTGGAACGCGCCGCAGGTGGGCAGCTTGCCGGGTGGTTTTGCCGCAACGTTCGACACCAACACGCCCGGGCAGTTGAAACTGGTCGTGACGTCCTCGCCGTTTCGCCGGTGGCAGATTCAGTATTTTGGCAATCCCAATCTTCCCAGCGCGGCGCCCGACGCCGATCCCGACAGCGACGGCGTGAGCAATGAGAACGAATTCCTCGCGGGCACAAACCCCACGAACCGGAATTCCGCCTTTCGCCTGTTGTGGGCAACGAAGGAAAGCGGCGGAATGCGGCTGACGTGGAGCGCGGCCGGTGTGCGGAGCAACGTGCTGCAAAGCGCGCCGGAGCTATACGACGCGAGCTTCAACGATTTGAGCGGGAGCATCGCCTTGCCGAACGCCGGCGAGACGGTGACCAATTATCTCGATGTGGCCGCCGCAACCAATCCCGGGGTGCGTTTTTACCGCGTCCGACTGGATCCGCCGCCGACCTTGACGGCCGACCAGCGGATCGCATGGTGGCGCGCGGCGCGTTTCGGCATGTTCATTCACTGGGACATGAGCAGTGTGGACGCCGTGGAAATCAGTTGGTCGCGCAATAGCGTCGGCACGAACGTGTATGACAACCTCTACAAGGAATTCAATCCCACCAATTTCAACGCGGACCAGTGGGTGGCGCTGGCGCAGGCTGCGGGCATGAAATACATGGTGTTCACCTCGCGGCATCACGGCGGGTTCAGCATGTTCGACACGCAGGCCACAAATTACATGTCCGACATCGGCACCACCAACAGCTACAAGATCACGGCGCCGGAATGTCCGTTTGGCCGCGACGTCGTCAAGGAACTTTCTGCCGCGGCGCATCGCGCGGGCCTGCGCTTCGGCACGTATTATTCGCAACCGGACTGGGTGTTCACCGGGTCGGCCAACGACTATCAGGCCTATCTCAAGAAGCAGGTCGGCGAATTGATGTCGCATTACGGCCGCATTGACGTGCTTTGGTTTGACGGCCTGGGCGGCAGTGCCAGCACCTACGATTCGTCCAACTTGAACGCCTTGGCGCGTTCGTGGCAACCGGCTTTGCTCATCAACAACCGGGACAATTTCGCTGAAGATTTCGACACCCCGGAGCAGAAGGTCGGCACGTTCCAAAACACCCGCGCCTGGGAATCCTGCATGACGGTTTCCGCGCACAACCACTGGTCCTGGGCCGGTACGAACGACGGTGTCAAGAGCCTCGCCACCTGCCTCGGCATGCTCGTCAACTGCGCCGGCGGCGACGGCAACATGCTGCTCGACGTGGGGCCGCGAGCTGACGGCATCATTGATCCCGCGCAAGCCGGTCTGCTGCGCCAAATGGGCGCGTGGCTCCAGACCAACGGCGAAAGCATTTACAGCACGCGCGGCGGGCCGTTCAAACCGGGCAGCTACGGTGCCTGCACCTATCGGACCAACATGGTCTATCTTCACATCTTGAACTGGACCAGCGATCCGGTGGTGTTGCCGCCGATTCCGGCGAGAATCTTGAGCAGCCGCGTGCTGACGGGCGGTTCGGCCAGTGTCGTTCAAAGCGATCAGGACATTGAAATCACCGTTCCTGCCGCCGATCGGCAGGTGATTGACACGATTGTCGTCCTGCAACTGGATCTCGACGCTGGTTTGCTGACGCCTGTGGACGTGCCGACACCCGTGTCACTGGCCCAAGGCGCCAACGCAACCGCTTCCAATGTCTATCAAAACAATGCCACTTACGCCGCCAGCAAAGCGGTGGACGGCAATCTCACGACGCGTTGGGCCACCGACAACGGCGCTACGAACGCTTGGTTGCAAGTGGACATGGGCACGCCGCGGACGTTCAGCCGCTGCGTCATCAACGAGGCCTACCCTGGCCGCGTGCAGAGCTTCCAGTTGCAATGGTTCGATGGCACCGTGTGGCAAACCTTCTGGAGCGGCACGACCCTGAGCGCCAATTGGTCGCAGACCTTCCCGCCAGTGACGGCGCAACTCGTGCGCCTGAACATTCTCAATGCGTCCGTTGGCCCGACGATTTGGGAATTTCAGTTATATTGATGTCCTCCAATTTGAATTCTGCACGACCCAGGCCTCGGAATCACATTACCTGCCGAATAATTTGCCGATAGTCACGCGGTGGGGGGCAAACCATTCGTAACCGCTATCGGCCAGCCAGCGCAACCCAGGAAGGGACGGGAAGCAAACAACTCCTCGTCCCAGCCACCTCCTCAGCTTGGAATCAAAACCGTATTAATAATTGTGGAGATAAATGTCGAACGCCAGTCATCCTATCAAAATCGTGGCGCGTCTCGCTCGCGCCTTGCCAGCCGCCCAATCCCGGGATTGCGGAGCCATCCGGTTGCCCGGCACTTGTCAGCGGAGCGAAACGATTCTAATATGAGGCATGATCCGACGCCTTCCGTGCCAAGGAAATTATTGGCTGGTCCTGATTTTCATCGGCTTCTGCCCAGGCGTGTTGGCCGCCACCAATTTGAGCCTCGGAGTTTTTCCCGGCGCGAGTGGCCGGCTCATTTCGCAACCGGACGCACTCGGGAACCGGATCCTGGACGAGTCCGGCGTCGGTTACAAACAGGGCCTCGCGCCGCTGCCGTCCACCAACCTCGTGCCGGTCAAAATCATCGTTACGCCGGTCGCCGGCGACAACGTGTCGAATATTCAGGCCGCGATCAATTACGTCTCCGCGCTGCCGACGGACGCGAACGGTTTTCGCGGCGCGGTCTGGTTGAGCCCTGGCGTGTACCCATGCGCCAGCACGATCAATCTCAAAGCCAGCGGCGTTGTGCTGCGCGGCGCCGGCAGTTACACCAACGGGAGTGGCACGGTGCTGGAAGCCACGGCCAGCAACCAATACACGCTCGTCGAAATTTCCGGGTCCGGCTCCGCGTCGAGCGGCACGACGCACAACATCACGAACCTTTACATTCCCGCCGGTGCGCGCAGTTTTTTCGTGGACAATACCAGCGGCCTGTCGGTCGGCACGGAAGTTTATGTCCGTCGCGTCGCCACGACCAACTGGATTCACGATCTGGGCATGGATTTGCTCGGTCCGCCGCCGGATGTGCCGTGGACGGCCAGCGGCTACATGCTGGACATGGACCGGGTCATTACGCATATCGAGGGCAACCATATTTTTGTGGACGCGCCGATCACCTGCGCGATTGACGCGCATTACGCCAACGGCACGATTCGCTCCTTCACTTGGAGCGGTCTGATCACCAATGTCGGCATCGAGCATGTTTTTGGAAAATCGGATTATTTTGGCAGCGTCACCAACGAGACGCACGGCTGGACATTCGTGCAATTCGACAAGGTCGTCAACGGCTGGGCGCGCGACGTGAACTCGCAATATTTCGGCTACGCCTGCGTGAATGTGAACAGCGGCGACAAGTTCATCACCGTGCAGGATTGCCAGTCGCTCGACCCGGTTTCCATCATCACCGGCGGCCGCCGCTATGCTTTTCCCCTGAACGATGTCCAGTATTGCCTGGTGAAGAATTGTTACACGCGGCAGGACCGGCACCAATTTGTGACGCAATCGCTCACCATCGGGCCGGATGTTTTCGTGGACGGCACGAGCGACAGCGCGAATGCGGAGGCCGGCCCGCATCAGCGTTGGGCGACCGGAATTCTTTGGGACAACATCACCGTTCACGGCAATAACAATGACATCCAAAACGCCGGGAACTACGGCACCGGCCATGGCTGGGAAGGCGCCAACTGCGTGCTTTGGAACAATGCCGCGAACGGGTTCATTGTCCAAAGCCCGCCCGGCGCGCACAACTGGCTGATCGGATCGGTCGGCCCGATCCAGACCGGCACCGCCTGGAACATCGGTTACACCAACATGCCGCACGCGGCCGGCAGTTACGATTCGTCCGGCCCGACGGCGACCAATGTTTTTCCCGACAGCCTGTATTTTTCACAACTGCAAGACCGGCTGGCCGCGCCGGATTTGCAGACGCGCGACTACTGGCTCGGCGACCTGGACGCCTTTGGCAACAGCGTGGCCGGCGGCGAAAGAGTGGTCCTGGACACGACGTGGAGCAACGCGGTGAAAACCATTTCCAGCGGCCAGCCGCTGGACGGTTTCGAGGTCGTGACGAACAATCACTGGATTCCCTTCACGTTCAATTTCACGCTCGCCGCCGATGAGCACGTCGTTGCCGCGGCGCTCGCGCTCGCCATGCGCGCGGCCAATTCCGCCAACGGTGACGCATTGTATCTGGGTGCCACCACCAACAGTCTGGCGTTTTCCGGTCTCGGCTGGCTGCCCATCGGCACGGGCACGAACACGACGGTGCGCGTGCTGGATTTGGCCAATCAGATCCCTCTGCTCACCAACGGCCAGTTAAACGTCGCGGCGCAGGGCGATCTCGGGATTGACTGGGCCATGCTCGAATTGCAGGTGGCGCCGAACGCCCTGGTGACGACCACCACGCTCGCGCCGGTGGCGGATGCGACCGTTCGCGGCGGCGCCAGCGCGGGCAGTAATTTTGGCGCCACGACCAATTTGACGGTGCGCCAGGACACTTCGGTGAACAACCAGCAGCGGGCCTATCTGCGCTGGGATTTGAGCGGCGTGCCGGGCAGAATTTCCCAGGCGAGAATCGTGCTGACGCCGTTGAGCATCGGCGCCAATGCCATTGAACAAGGCGTCGCGGTGGCGAACTCGAACAACTGGACGGAAGCCGGCGTGACGTGGAACAATCAGCCCGGCGGCGGTGAACGCTTTGCGACCTGGCTTCCGGCAACGAACGGAACCGTTTCCTTCGACGTGACGCCGCAGGTTTTGGATGCGCTCCAGAACGACCGGCAACTTTCGCTGCAATTATTCTCCGTCGGCACCAACAGCGTGGATTACGCCGCGCGGGAAAATGCAAATGCCGCGAGCCGTCCGCAGTTGGTGATTTCCCTGCCCGGCACACCGCTGACGGTTGCGGGCATTTCTGACCGCACCATCCTGCCGAACACTTCCACCGGGCCCCTGCCGTTCACCGTCAGCGACAATACCAACGCCACCTTTGCCCTCACCGGCTCGTCGTCGAATCCCGGCCTCGTGCCCAACCCCAATATCGTTTTTGGCGGCAGCGGCACGAACCTCACCGTCAACGTCACGCCGCTCGCGAATGCAAACGGGGTCGCGCTCATCACCGTGGCCGTCACGGATGCCACCGGGCAGACCGCCAGCACCACTTTCGCGCTCACGGTTTCCAGCCACAGCGCGACCAAAATCATCTGGAATGGTCCCGGAGCGGGCGCGAATAACTGGTCCGCCACCAATAACTGGCTGCCGACCGAGTCACCGGAATTTTTGGACGACGTTAAATTTTTCAACGCAGGCGCGATCGGCGTGGCCGTTTCCAACGTGAACAGCGTCGTGGATGCAAATTTTGGCGGCCACCTCGCGTCGTTGCAAATCGGCAATACCAACGGCAGCCACACGCTCCGCATCGCGGACGGCCAGTCGCTGAATTTATCCGGCGCGAACGGTTTGCTCGTCGGCACAGAGACGGACAACGGCAGCGCGCAAACGGTTTTCGCGACGTTCACCGGTTTGAACGGGGCGCTGAATCTCGCCAACGAAAGCGCGGATTTGATTGTCCGGCAGGGCAGCGCCAACAACAGTTCCCAGCGCGCGACGCTGGACTTGTCCGGCCTCGGAAATTTTTCGGCGGACGTGAATCAGATACTCGTGGGCGTGCTGGGGCCGGTCAACCGGCCGGTGGGCACCGTGTATTTGGCGCGGACGAACCTGCTTACGACCGCAGGCACGGTGGGCATTGACGAGGGCGACAGCGATTCCAATGGCGGCAGCGCGAGCCAGATTTATCTGGGCATCGCCAATCAGATTTACGCGGACGCGATCACGATAGGCGGCCAGAAATGCACCGCGACACTGGCGTTTAATCCGGCGTTCGCCACGGCCGCGCCGCAGTTGCTCCTGCGCGGCTTCGGGCCGGACCGCGTGTCGCAATTGAACATTGGCGATTTTTCCGCGCAAAGCGGCAGCGGCAGCGTGACGGTTGGCACGGCGGATTTCAGCGGCGGCACGGTGGATATTCTGGCGGATTCCATTTTCGTCGGCAAGGGCCAGACGAGCAGCGGCACCGGCGCGGCGACGGGGACTTTGACATTGCAATACGGCACGCTGGACGTGAACACGCTCGAAGTTGGCTACCAAAGCGCGAGCAACGCGGGTGGCCTCGTCACTGGCACCTTGAATGTGAACGGCCCGGCGACACTCGTGGTAAATTCGATGCTGCGGCTGGCGCATTACACCGGTGGCGGTACGCTGCCGGCCGGTACGCTCAACCTGGGCGGCGGCACGGTGGCCGGCGACGGCGACATCGTGGCGGGCGGCGGCACCTCGGCCATCACGGTGAACGGCGGCGTGCTGGGAATCACCGGCGCGGTTGGCGCGCCCGGCGCGCCGGTCGGCCGGGTGGCGCTGACCAACGCCGCGTTGCAATTTTCGGTGGCGGTGACCGTGACGAATCTCGTCGCCACCAGCCTCATGACCGGCGGCAGTTCCAACCTCATCAGCGTCCTTTCGCTGCCGGCCGTTTCCGCGCCGACTCAGATTCCGCTGCTGGACTATGCCGGGGCCATTGGTGGCGCGGGATTCAATTTCATTCTGGCCACGCCGGTTTCCGGCGGCGGCTTCGGCGCGTATCTCTCGAACAACGTGGCGAACACGTCGGTGGATTTGGTTTTTGTCTCGCTGCCCGCGACTCCGCCGCAGTTTGGCGCGGTGAAGTTGCGCGGGACCAATCTGGTTTTTTCCGGCAGCAACGGCGTGTCCGGCTGGCCCTATTTCGTCCAGACCGCGACCAATCTGACGCCGCCGGTTAGCTGGTCGCTCGCGGTAACCAATGCCTTTGACGGCGCCGGCGGTTTCCAATTCACCAACGGCATCAAGTCTGGCTCGCCCCGGCAGTTCTTCCGGATTCAATTGGAGTGACTGGATGATTGACCTTGCGACCATTCAGCGTGTGTGCCACCTTGCAGTAAGCCTTTATCCCATGAAAACCAATTCGCATCCTTCCCATCCACTTGCCCACCTCCTGCTCATTGCCGCTTTGACGCTGGCCAGCGCGGCGCCAGCGGTCCGGGCAGCCACCACTTATTTGTGGAATGTCGCCACGCCCGGCGCGAACAATTGGAATGTGAACGCCAACTGGAGTCCGGCCACCGGCAATCCCGGCGCGACAGATACGGCGGTGTTTGGCGCCATCGGCACCTCGGCCGGCGCCACGACTGTGAACAGCGTGGTCAGCGTCAACATAACCAATGCCGCATTGAGTTACACCAACATCACGAGCGGCCAGTGGCACGTTACGGATATTCCTGCCGGCATCACGCTGACCGTGACCAACCTGACGGTTGGTTTTGGCACGGCGATTAACTCGCTGGTCACTTCCGCCGCCATGGTGGATGCCGGCACGCTGCGGGTTAACGGCAACCTGACGGTGGGAAATAATGGTTCAAGCAGCGCGGACACCGGCACCATTCTGGATCTTTCCGGTTTGACCAATTTCATTTACAACGCCAGCGCGGGAACGATCACGCTGGCCACCGGCGCACGCAGTGGGGCCAACATGAAGCTGGCGGCAGGCAGCAACAACATCACCGCCGGCACCGAAAACCTGAACGTTGCTTCCGGCAGCAGTTCCGCCAGCGGAACCCTCACACTGGGTGCCGGAACCAACCTCATGAATGTGGGCAGCTTCAACGTTGCCGCAAATCGCAATGCCTGCACGGTGACCTTCCCGGCGGGCTCCACCGGCGGACTCCGAATGCGCGGCCTAGCCGGGACGGATGCGGATCTGGCCGCCATTACGCTAGGCAATCACAACAACGCCGGCGGCTCCGGCAGTGCGGCGACGGGCACCCTTGCGCTGAATGGGCATCCGGTGGACATCCGGGCGGGCACACTGATCGTGGGCCGCAACCAGAACGGCACCGCCACCGGAACCGACACTGGCACGGGAACCATCAGCTTTGACACCGGCACCCTGTTCGCCACGAATATCCTCATGGCGATCACGACCACAGCTAACACTTTGGACGTCGCCAACGGCACGATCAACGTGGGGGCCAATGGCACATTGATCGTGGGAGCCGGCGGCCTCTCGCTGGTCAATCTGACTGCTGGCGCTGGCACCGGCGCGCTGAACATCACCAATGGCACGGTGATTTGCAGCAACAGCATCGTCAAGACCACCAGCGCCGGCACGGGCAACCTCACCATGAGTGGCGGGACGCTGACGCTGGTTGGCGGCAAAACCATCGGCACACCGGCCATTCCCCTTGACAACATCAATCTCGCGAGCGCGATGTTGCAATTATCGGTCGTCAACAGCTCGGCCATTATTTGCGCGAGTACGCTCAATCTGGTGGATGCCGGCAACACGGTCAATGTGGCGGCGCTGCCGGTTCTTTACAGTTATCCGAGCCAGTTCCCGCTCCTCAGCTACGCCACGTTCCCGGGCGGTGGCAGCCTCAATCTAGGCACGCTGCCGGGCACTTATCAGGGTTATGTCTCCAACGACCTGGCCAGTGTCATCTGGCTGGTCATCACCAACGGACCGTCCACGGCCAAGGCGGACGAATGGGGCGGCGGCTTGAACAATCTCTGGAACACCACCACGCTGAACTGGACGAATGCCGGCGTGACTGTGACCTACAACGAAGGGGATGGCGTGACATTTGACGATTGGGGAAAGACCAACGTGGTTAATCTGACCACCAACCACGCACCGCTGGGTTTGAGCGTGACCAATAACATTTTGAACTACACCTTCACCGGCCTTGGCAGCATCACCGGTTCGGTGGGGTTGAACAAACAGGGCAGCGCCTCGCTGACGCTGGCGGAAACGGGCGGAGATAATTTCAGCGGCGGAGTAGTGGTGGGCGGCGGCACGGTGATTCTCGACGACACGAATTGCGCCATTTCCGGCGGCGTCAGCGTCAGCAGCGGGGCGACGCTGCAAATCGGCAACAACGACGTGAACGGCACCCTGCCCGCCGGCGCGGTGAGTGATCAGGGGACGCTGGAATTCAACCGGACGGATAATTTTCCCGTGGCGGCGTCCATTTCCGGGGCGGGCGGGCTGATCCAGGCCGGGAGCGGCACGCTCAGCTTGAGCGTTACGAATGGTTTCACCGGCAATACCATCGTGGGCAAAGGCACGCTGGCCTTGACCAATTCAGGTTCGCTGACCGGCAGCGCGTCCGTATTGGTCAGCAACGCGACCTTCGACGTGTCGGCGCTGGGCGGCCAGACGACCGTACTGAACAGCTTGACGGTGACCAATGCCACCTTGAACCTCGCCATCTCGGGAGTGCAACCGCCCATCAGCGTGGTGTCCAGTCTCACCGCCGACGGCAGCGTCAGTGTGAGCAACAAGATCAATGTGCTCTCGTTGCCAAATATTGCGAGCTATCCGGTCACGCTGACCATCCTCCAATCCGCCGGCATCAGTCTGAGCGCGGGTAATTTCAATTTTATCTTGAACAGCCTGCCCGCAGGCTATGGAGGCAGCCTTTCGGAAAGTGGTGGCACGGCGCTCCTGCTCACGCTCACCAACGGGCCGGTTGGCGTCCGGCCAAACGTCGTGTGGAGCGGCGCCGACGTTCCGAATCTGAACACCAACTGGTCCGACCGGCTGAACTGGCAGTTGCCCGGCGTGCCGACGCCGGTGGACAACGTCATTTTCGCCGGCAACGGATCGGTGAGTTCGACGCCTTTCAATGGTGTGGGGGACGGTTATGCCGGCCTTAACAACCCCGAATACGTGAACAATATTGCCGATACCACCTTCACCATTGGCACCCTGACTTACACCAACGTCGGCAGTTCCGCCTATCAAAACACCTTCATTGCCAATGGCGCGGCGCTCACCATCACCAACACCGGCAGTCTGATGGTAGGCAGCGGCACCGCCGACTTTGGCGCGGGCGCGACGGCCACCGCCACCATCGCTGGAATGAACAGCACGTTGAACGTCAGCAACTCGAACGGAACAATGCTGGTCACTTTGGGCGACGCGAATTCGGGGAGCGAGCTGGCCACCTTGGACTTGTCGGGGTTGGGCACCTTTAACGCGGCCGTGAACAACTTCCTGGTGGGGGTGGGCAGCAGCGCGGCGGGCATCAGCATCAACCGGGCCGGCGGCACGGTGTATCTGGCTCAGACCAATGTTATCCGGGCGGCAGTCGTGGCAAGCAACACGGTAAGCAGCTCGACTGGGACGGCGGTGTCCTTGGACGTCGCTGATGCCAACGGCAACGGCGGCCATGCGTCTTTTTTGTATTTGGGCCAGACCAACGCCATTTATGCGGATGCCATCTGCACTGCCCGGCAAAAGAGCAGTGGCACGATTCAGTTTAATCCCAATCTGGTGAGCGCGGCCACTTTGCCATCGGCCTATTTCCGCGGCGCCAATGCCAGCGCCGTGGCGACCTGGTGCGTGGGGGACGGCGTGGCGAACAGCGGCACGACGACCTGCGCCGGCGTCAATGATTTCAGCGGCGGCCTCGTCAACGCGCTGGTCGGCACCCTGTATGTGGGCCGCGCGGCCAACAACACCGCCGGCTCGGGAACCACCACCGGTACGCTGACTTTTGACAACGGCGTTTTCACCGTGGGGGTGCTGTACGCCGGCTACCAGCCGGCCAATAGTTCAAAAATCGGGCTGGGAACGATCAATGTGAATACGAACTCGACTTTGGGGGGCAACGCCACGCTGTCGGTGAGCGGCAATTTGAATCTGGGGATCGCGACCGGCGGCACGGGCGCGGCGACCACGGCGGGCACCTTGAGCATCGGCGGCGGAAATGTGCTGGCCAATAGCATCGCGACCAGCACGAACGGCGGCAGCAGCACCATCACACTGAACAGCGGCACGCTGATCATCACGAACACCGCGGGCATGACCGCCGCCCCGCTCACCACGCTGAATCTGAACGGCGGCACCTTGCAATTGATGAACGTCAACGGCAATGGCACGGTCACCAACGTCGTGGCTAACTCGGTCAGTGAAGGCGGCCCGACGACAATTAACATTGGCTCGATCATCAATGTGCGGGGCGGCCCGGCCACCATCCCGATCATCACCTATGTCAACGGGTCGGATCCCGGCCTCGGCAATCTGACTTTAGGCTCGGTTCCGGCCGGCTACACCGGTGGCAGTCTGTATGATGACACCGCCAATTCCACCATTGATTTGCTCATCACCCCGCCGCCGACGCTTGCCTGGGTGGGGGCGGTCGGGGCGACGCTCAACAGCAATTGGGATCTGGGCACGCTTGATTGGCAGGCCAACGGCACGCCGGCGGCCTACACCGATCCCGATTATGTGCAGTTCGATGACACGGCCAGCAACAGCACCGTGAAATTGACGGCGACGGTGTCGCCTGCGGGCATCCTCGTCACCAACAATGTGCTGAATTACCTGTTCAAAGGCACGACGGGCCAAATCAGCGGCTCCGGCGGCCTGATCAAACAGGGTTCGGGCACGTTGACGCTCGACAACACTGGCGGCAATAATTTCAGCGGCGCGATCACCCTCGGCGGCGGGACGCTGCAAGTCGGCAATAACGATGCGAATGGCGCACTGCCCTCCAGCAGTCTGGCCGACAACGGCGCGCTGGTCTTTAGCCGGACGGATAATTTCACCACCGCCAACCTGATTTCCGGCAGCGGCTCAGTGGCGCAGACTGGCAGCGGCACCAATTTGCTTTCCGGCGTGAACAGTTACGGCGGCGCCACGCTCATTTCCGGCGGCACGGTCGTCATCGCCAATGCTGGCGGGCCGAGTGGCACGAACAGTTCGCTTGGCGCGATTCCCGGCGCCGCGGTGACGATCACCAACGGCGGCACGCTGGACGTGGGCGGCAACGCCACCGCCAACCAGCTTGGCTTCACCAATCTGGCGGCGGGCACCGCAAAACAATTTTACATCGCGGGCGCGGGCGCGGCGGGCAATGGCGCGATTGTCAACAACGGGCCGGCCTTGCAGGAGGACGCCTTCCAATTCATCACCTTGACCGCCAATGCGACCATCGGCGGCACCAATCGCTGGGATATGCGCGGCGCCGGCGCGGTGACACCGCTGCTCGACTTGGGCGGCTTTACGCTGACCAAGACGGGAATCAATCAAGACAGCATGGTCGCCACCAAGGTAACCGGCGGCAACATCATCATCAATCAGGGCACCATCGCGTTTGAAACCGGCTCCTCGGTCACCAACGGCGGCAGTGTGACCGGAACGCTGACCGTGAACAGCGGCGGGGCGCTGGGTCATTATCGGACTTGGGGTGGCGCCATCACGCGGCCCATTACGCTGAATGGCGGCTCCCTCACGAACCTCTCCACCAGCGGCGGCGGCTCCACCAATGACGCGCCCATCACGCTCACGGCCAACTCGCAAATCGGCAGTGCCAGCGGCAGCGATCTCTATTTGGACGGGGTCATTTCCTCCAGCGGTTCTTTTGGGTTGACGAAACTGGGAACCGGCCGGGTGCTGCTGACCAATGTGGATACTTACACCGGCAACACCGTCATCAGCGCCGGTGCTTTGGTGCTGACCGGCAGTGGTTCGCTGGCCGGCAGTCCCGCCCTCACTGTGGCCGCCGGCGCCACGCTGGATGCCAGCGCGCGCGGCGATGGCACGCTGACCTTGAACGCCGGACAGACCTTGAACGGTTTCGGCACCGTGACCGGCCTCGTGCTGACCGTCAGCGGCTCCGCCATCGCCCCCGGCTCGGCGGGCAGCCTGGGCATCCTCACGCTGGCCAACAACGCGACGTTGGGCGGCACGAACGTGATGAAACTCAACAAAACCAGCCAAACCAATGACGTGCTGTCCAGCGGCGGCGCGCTGGTTTTGGGCGGCGTTTTGAACGTCACCAATCTTTCGGGAAATTTGGCCGCCACCGACACCTTTAGCTTGTTCACCGCCGCCGCCGGCATCAGCGGCGCGTTCAGCGCCATTGTTCCGGCGACTCCTGGCAGCGGGCTCGGCTGGAACACCAACACGCTCGTGACCGACGGCATATTACGGATTGTCGCCACCGTAAATACGAATCCGACCAACCTCACCGCCACGGTGGCCGGCAATGTGCTGACCTTGTTTTGGCCGGCGGATCACACCGGCTGGCGGCTGCTGGTGCAGACCAACAACCTGGCCTCCGGCATCAGCTTGAACACCAACGACTGGGTCACTGTTCCCGGTTCGGCGGGCATCAATCAAACCAACTTCACGGTGGATCCCACCAAGCCGACGGAATTCTACCGCTTGGTCTATCCGTAACCCAAGTTGTTTGGGTTGGCGAGAAGTCCGCTGCAGGCCAGGGCGTGTTTTCAAATTGCGTTCGGAGCGCGCCCGTCCCGGGCGCAGCGACTCCCAAATCGCCAAGCCGCTGATAATCGCCAGGGGGTGTCGGGAGACAACCTTTCATCGGCGCGGCGACAAGCTGTCGCCGCCCCTGCAAATACGCGGGCACCGGGACGATGCCCGAACCCGCAGGCGGGACGCCTGCGCCACGCCAAAAAGGCGAACGGATGACTCCGTTCGCCTTGGTGCTTTTAAAATGAAATCCGCTTAATACCGGTAATGCTCTGGCTTGTAGGGGCCTTCGACCGGCACGCCGAGGTAGTCGGCCTGCTGCTTGGATAGCTTGGTCAGCTTGACCCCGATTTTTTCGAGGTGCAGGCGGGCGACTTCCTCGTCCAGCTTCTTGGGCAGACGATAGACGCCAACCTTGTTCGTGTCGCGGTTCTTCCACAAATCCAATTGCGCGAGGCATTGGTTGGTGAAGCTGTTGGACATCACAAAGCTCGGATGGCCGGTGGCGCAGCCGAGATTCACCAGCCGGCCTTCGGCGAGCATGTAAATGCTGTTCCCGCCGGCGAAGGTGTACTTATCCACCTGCGGCTTGATGTTCAGCTTCTTCACGCCCTTGGTGGTGTTCAGGCGGTCCACTTGGATTTCGTTGTCGAAGTGGCCGATGTTGCAGACGATGGCCTGGTCTTTCATTTTGGCCATGTGTTCGAAGGTGATGATGTCGCAGTTGCCGGTGGTGGTGACATACAGGTCGGCGGTGCCGAGCGTGTCTTCCACGGTGGTGACTTCAAAGCCCTCCATCGCGGCCTGCAAGGCGTTGATGGGGTCAATTTCCGTGACGATGACGCGCGCCCCGAAGCCGCGAAGCGAATGCGCGCAGCCTTTGCCCACGTCCCCGTAACCGCAGACACAGGCGACTTTGCCGGCAACCATGACGTCGGTCGCGCGCTTGATGCCGTCGGCGAGCGATTCGCGGCAGCCGTAGAGGTTGTCGAATTTGGACTTGGTGACGGAGTCGTTGACGTTGATGGCGGGCACGAGGAGCTTGCCCTGTTCGAGCATCTGGTACAGGCGATGCACGCCGGTGGTGGTTTCCTCGGAAACGCCCTTCCAATCCTTCACGACTTCGTGCCAGAAACCGGGGCGCTCCTTGGCGACGCGCTTCAACAGCGCCTTGATGACAGCGACCTCGTGATTGTCGCTGGGCGTGTTGACCCAGTCGTTGCCGTTCTCGAGTTCGTAGCCTTTATGGATGAGCAGCGTGGCGTCGCCGCCGTCGTCCACGATGAGTTGCGGGCCTTTATTGCCCGGATGCGTCAGCGCGGCCAGCGTGAAGTCCCAGTATTCTTCGAGCGATTCGCCCTTGTGCGCGAACACCGGAATGCCCGCCTCGGCAATCGCGGCGGCGGCGTGGTCTTGCGTCGAAAAGATGTTGCAGCTCGCCCAGCGCACCGATGCGCCGAGCTCGACCAGCGTCTCGATGAGAATGGCCGTCTCGATGGTCATGTGCAGCGAACCGGTGATGCGCACGCCCTTGAGCGGCTGGAGCGGCCCGTATTTCTTGCGGATGGACATGAGGCCGGGCATTTCGTGCTCGGACACCTGGATGGTCTTGCGGCCCCATTCGGCCAGGGAAAGGTCTTTGACGGCGAAGTCCTTTTTGGACTTGCCGTTGCCGTTGGTCTTGACGACCGCGCGGCGCGACGGAGATAGTTTGATGGCTGGCATGATGCTGGATGGTTATTTCAGTTTGAGGGCGCTCTTCAGTTCCTTGACCTTGTCGGCTTTTTCCCAGGTGATGTCCGGGTCGGTCTTGCCAAAGTGACCATAGTTGGTCGTTTTGCCGTAAATCGGACGCAACAGATTCAATTGCTTGACGATGTTCGCCGGCTTGAAACTGAACACCTCACGCACTGCGGCTTCAATCTGTTCATCGGTGATGCCGTTCACCGCCGTGCCGAAGGTGTTGATGCACACGCTGACGGGCTCGGGGTAGCCGATCGCATAGGCGAATTGAATCTCTGCGCTGCTGGCGATGCCCGCCGCCACGATGTTCTTGGCCACCCAGCGGCCCATGTAGGCCGCGCTGCGGTCCACCTTGCTCGGATCCTTGCCGCTGAACGCGCCGCCGCCGTGCCGGCCCATGCCGCCGTAGCTGTCCACGATGATCTTGCGGCCGGTCAAGC
>Ga0316231_1002427_pt1 | contig 17847 bp, 12 predicted proteins | sample TBH18027metaG_FD_206002 | JGI IMG/M metagenome (GOLD analysis project Ga0316231, IMG submission 206002) | Freshwater microbial communities from Trout Bog Lake, Wisconsin, USA - TBH18027 | ecosystem: Environmental > Aquatic > Freshwater > Lake > Hypolimnion/Profundal zone | place: USA: Wisconsin...
TCCAAAGGTCCAAGCTGCGTCCCAGGGGGCGCTCCGGTTAACCGGTGATCAATCGCAGGGAACATGGACATTCGAGCGCTTCCTCGCGCTCATCCTTGGCGAGATTCCGCGACTGCGCGACGACGAGGAGGGCTACGGTCCCAGGGGACGGAACTTCCTGCCGCATGTCGATATTCCAGAGCCGGTTCTGCAGAGCTACAAGCGCGTCGCCGCCAGTCCACTGGCGGCAATGGCGATGCGGTAGTTCCAGCCTCTTCGCTATGCCGGGAGAGAATCTAAGGCTGCTTCCCTGCCTTCCCCGATCGCTTCAGTTCTTCCCAGTCCTTCTCCGTCTGGTCTGCATACAGCACGCCAAACTTGCCCATCGCCTCCGCAAAGCCATCGCCAGACCCAAGATACCCGGCAATCACCACCGGATCGCCTGACCGCGCATGGCCGCGCGCCAGCAGTTCCCCGCAGACCTCGGCGTAGGCCCCAAGGCCCGTGCCTGCCAGGTCTCCAATCTCGATTGCGCCCTTGTGGTCGTTCAGTTGCCGCACCAGGTACTGGCGTCCGCCAATGTGCGTCCAGCCCAGAAACGGGTCAGATTGCATCTGCATGGCGCGCTGCCCCTCGGCTACCCGCTGGCCGTTGTGGTGGGGCGGCTTCGCGTCGGGCAGATAGGGCGCATAGGCTGAGGCCGCTTCCTCCTTGATCTGCAAAAAAAGCGGGTCCGCCGCGCCATTGCCCTCAAAGTAGACACAGTAGTCGCGCAGGCCCACTGAACCCGTGCCAACCACCTTGAAGGCCACGTCGACCGGGCGGTAGAAAGACAGCAGATGTTGCCGCTGCGGCTCGAGCATCTCCCGGTATGCGGACAGCGAGGCCAGCACTGCCGCTGCCTGCGTGCCGCTCACCCGGGTAAGCGTAGGCTTTGACTCCTTGAAGCGGCGAGGCGCGCCGGCCTTTGCGGACGCAACTTGCGTCAGCTGCTCCAGCGTGTGTTGCGGCGAGGTGCGCTCGGCTTTTACCAGTGCGGCATGCACCGGCTCCACGCCGCCGAGCCGGTGTACCTGGAAGCGGGCCACATCAAGCGCTGGCATCTTGGCAAACGCGCGCATCTGCGCACAGTAGCGCTCCATGCACTGCGCCACGCTGCGTTGCGCCGAGGCATCCTTGTGGCCTGACTCGCGCCCTGCCAGCACCAGCGATGCAGCCATGCGCTTCAGATCCCACTCAAATGGACCGCGGATCGTCTCGTCAAAGTCGTTGATGTCAAAAACCAGCCGTCCATCCGGCGCTGCATAGGCGCCAAGATTGCGCACATGGGCATCGCCGCAAAGCTGAGAAATAATCCCGGTGCAGGGCAATGCGGCCATGTCCGCTGCCATCACTGGTGCCGCGCCGCGAAAGTAGCCGAAGGGCGACGCGGCCATCAGCGAATACTTCAGCTTGATGAGCGCGGGCACTCGGCCCTGCATCGACCGGGCAAGAATCTCGGGCGCGGGGGTGCGCCGAGCCTTGGTTTTGAGTTCGTTGTGTTGCTGACGCCCCACCTGCTTGCGCCGCGCCTGCCCCAGCGCCCGCCGCTCTTCCCGAGTTGTCCATTGCATAGCCCGCAACATACACCCTCCGCGCCCGGCCTGCAATACGGGAAAGACCGTGATTTACACTTTTGGCTGGAAGCCCCGCTGCAATCAAGCGCCACGGCGGGCACTGCTTCCAGAGGAGTGCCTCTTGTCTCATGCTGCTGCCCGCCTGCTTTCCGTCTTGATTGCTCTCCCTCTTGCCGCTCTGTCTGTCGCCGCGCAGGCTCCGCAAAAACCGCTCTCCATCGAGGCGATTTATGCGCATGGCCCCATCATCGGCCATCCTCCCAGCGAACTCACATGGTCCCCCGACGGCAAGCACCTTACCTATCTGGATGCAGGTGAGCTGATTGACCTCGACCCCGGCACCGGCAAGCCCCATGTCTTGGTGAGCCGAGCCAAGCTGGCGGCTCTCGCAGGCGCAAGCGCTTCAGAGACGGATCGCGACCATCGCAGCCGCTACAACATGGCCAGTTACCTCTGGTCGCCGCACTCGTCGCACCTGATGTTTGACTCCAATGGCCGTCTCTGGATCTACGACCTCAGCAACGGCACCGGCGTGCAAATTGGCTTTACAGGGGCCAGCGCCGGAGACAATCCAAAGTTCTCGCCAGATGGCAAGGCAATCTCATTTGTCCGCGACCACGGCCTTTCGGTAATCCGTCTCCGCGATCTGGGCACCCCCACCATTGCGGTTGCTCCCGCGCCCAATCCCGCCACAATGAATGGCGAGGTGGACTGGGTCTATTCAGAAGAGCTTGAAACCCGCAGCAACTACTTCTGGTCGCCGGACTCCAGCCATCTGGCTTACTTGCAAATGAACGAAATCAACGTCCCGGAATATCCCATTGAAGATTGGATTCCCACCCATGCCAAGGTTGACCCGCAGCGCTATCCCCAGGCGGCAGACCCCAACCCCGATGTGCGCGTAGGTGTGGTCGGTGCGGGCGGCGGCAAAACGGTCTGGGTAAAGCTGCCGATTCAGGCCGGTCAGGACTACATCCCCCGCTTCGGCTGGGCAGACGCCAAAACGCTGTGGATTGAGACTCTCACGCGCGACCACAAGCATCGCAATATCTACTTCGCTGAGGCCGCCAACGGACAGGCGCATTCCGCGCTCGAGATTACCGACGAAAAATTTATTGACGACGGCTACGATGTCTCCGTCGGCTCCGGCTCCATCGTGCTCACCAACTGGACCGACGGCCACAACCATCTCTATCTCTACAGCTACGACCAGGGCAATCCTGCCGCCGCCACTGCAAAGCTCGAGCGGCAGCTCACCAAGGGCGATTTCGAGGTTGGCGACGTCTATAACGTCGACTTTCAGGGCAGGCTCGTCCAATTTGCATCCAACGAGGGCAACACCCTTGAGCAGCAGTTATGGCAGGTCAGCTTCGATGGACAGCGCAAGCAGTTGAGCAGCGGGGCCGGCTTCCACACCGGCAATTTTTCCCCTGAGGGCGGCGCGTATGTGGATCGCCAGTCCGCAAGACTGAATGCGCCCACGCTGCGCCTGTGCCAGTCCGGCAAATGCAATGTCTTTTGGCAGACCAGGGCTCTGGAGCCTTACCACCTCCGCGCGCCGGAGCAACTTGAGGTGAAGGCGCACGACGGAACCACCCTGTACGCCACGCTCCTGCTGCCTGAGGGCGCAACCCCTGCTTCAGTCCCGCTGATCGTGAATCCTTATGGAGGCCCCGGCCCGCAAACCGTGACCAATCGCTGGGGAGAAAGCCTGCTGTTTGATCAGGTGCTGGCCCAGCACGGCTTTGCCGTTCTGCATGCTGACAATCGCGGCACCGGCGGGCGCGGACGCGCCTTCGCCCAGGCCGCCTACCATGACTTTGGCCCCGTGCAGCTTGAAGACCAGCTCACCGTCGTGGATGCCGCACTCGCGAAGTATCCGCAACTGGATGGCAAGCGCATGGGCTGGTGGGGCTGGAGTTGGGGCGGCACCTTCACCCTCTACTCGATGACCCACTCCGACCGCTTCCGCGCCGGGGTTGCCGTAGCTCCCGTCACTGACTGGCGCAACTACGACTCGATTTATACCGAGCGCTATATGAGCAGTCCAGCCGACTTTGCTGCCGGGTACAAGCAGTTCTCCGTGGTCAACTCGGCGGCCAATTTGAAGGGCCGTCTACTCCTCGTGCATGGAACCGGCGACGACAACGTGCACATTGAAAATACCGTGCAGTTCGTGCAAAAACTGATTGAAGCCGGAATTCCCTACGACCTGCAGATCTACCCGCGCAAAACTCACTCCATCGCCGGGCCCGATGTGCGGACGCACCTGTACAACCGCATCCTGGCGCAATTCGAGTTATATTTGAAGCCCGCCGTGCAGTGATGCGGCCTCACACGCCGCGCAAAAGTTCACGCGGGTTTGCTGGCAGCTGAGATACTCTCGTTTCCGCGCCGTTTTGAAAGGGCACGGCTTCAGCCGTGCCGCAAACCGCCCAAAAAACGTGGGCTTTAGCCCCTGTGGGACGCACTCTTCCCGCAGCAACTAGAGTTCCGTCGACTGCCCGGCTACCAACTCCTTGGCCTTGGCGATGAACTCCGCCAGCGGCACGGAGCCCTGGTCGCCCTTGCCGCGCGTACGAACGCTCACCGCATTCGCGGCCTCTTCCTTGTCGCCGAAGACCAGGATGTAGGGCGTCTTCTGGTTGGCAAAGTCGCGGATCTTGCCGTTCATCTTCTCGTTGCGATCGTCGATCTCAACCCGCAATCCGGCAGCCTTCAGTTCTGCCTCAATCTTCTTCGCGTAATCATGGTGCCGCTCGCTGATGGGAACCAGCCCAATCTGCACCGGAGCAAGCCACAGCGGGAAGGCGCCTGCGTAGTGCTCGATCAGCACGCCGAAAAAGCGCTCCACCGAGCCGAACAAGGCGCGGTGTACCATCACCGGTTGATGGCGGCTGCCGTCCTCGCCCACGTACTCAAGCTCAAACCGCGCCGGCAGGTTAAAGTCGAATTGCACCGTGGATAGCTGCCACAGCCGACCCAGCACGTCCACCAGTTTCACATCGATCTTGGGGCCATAGAACGCGGCTTCGCCCGGAATCGTCTTGTAGGCAATGCCCTTGCGATCGAGCGCGCGTTGCAGAGACCCTACCGCCAGGTTCCAGTTCTCATCGGACCCGGCGTAGTGAGCGCGGTCATTCGGATCCCATGTAGAGAGTTCCACCTTGAACTCCTTGAAGCCGAAGGTCTTCAGCACCGCCTCAGCAAAGTCGATGCAGCCCACAACTTCGTCTTCAATCTGACCCGGCGTGCAAAAGATGTGCGCATCGTCCTGGGTAAAGCCGCGCACGCGCAACAACCCGTGCATCGTTCCAGAGCGCTCGTAGCGATACACATTGCCCAGTTCCGCGTACCGCACCGGCAGGTCGCGATAGCTCTTGGGTGAGTTTTTGTAGATCAAAATGTGGAACGGACAGTTCATCGGCTTCATGCGATAGTTCGCATCGTCCAGTTCCATGGGCGTAAACATGTTGGCCGAGTAGAAGCCCTCGTGCCCGGATGTCTGCCACAGGTTTACGCGCGCCACGTGCGGCGTGTTCACAAGCTGGTAGCCGCGCCGCAGGCACTCGTCGCGCATCCAGTCTTCCATCACCTTGCGCACCATCGCGCCTTTGGGATGGAAAAAGACCAGCCCTGGGCCAGCCAGTTCCTGAATGCTGAACAGGTCAAGCTGTTTGCCCAGCAGGCGGTGGTCGCGCTTGGCCGCTTCTTCAAGCCGGGCAAAATGCGCGTCCAGTTCCTTGTGCGAGAAGAATGCCGTCCCGTGGATGCGCTGCAACTGCGGATTCTTTTCGTCGCCCAGCCAGTAGGCGCCGGCCAGCGCCGTTAGCTTCACTGCCTTTACCCGCCCCGTGGAAGGCACATGCGGCCCACGGCAAAAATCAACAAATTTGCCGTTGCGATAAAAGCTCACCTGGTCACCCGGCGCGGTAAACTTCGTCACAAAGTGCGTCTTCATGAAGTCCCCGTCCCGATTGAACTCCTCAAGCGCCTGCTCCCGTGGCTCATAGTCGCGGACAAACTTCTCATCGCGCGCAATCACCTCGGCCATCTTCGCTTCAATCAGTGCCATGTCCTCGGGCGTGAAGGGCTTCTCGCGGAAAAAGTCGTAAAAGAATCCGGAGTCCGTCGCCGGGCCGTGGCCCAGCTTGGTCTCGGGGAACAGTTCAAGAACCGCCGTCGCCATCACGTGCGCGGCAGAGTGGCGCACCACCTTGAGCGCGTCCGGGTCCTTCTCGGTCACCAGCTCCAGGCGCGTATCCGCCGTCAGCGGCGTCTCCAGATCCACCAGGCGCGGTGCCGCCGCATCCTCCGCGGCGTACATGGTCGCCTCGGAGGGCTCATCCCCCGGCGATGCTGCCTGCTTTGCGCCCCCCAGTGGGATAAGGCGGGCTACAACCGAGGCCGCCGCCAGGCGCGGCGAAATCGAGTTGGCAATCTCAAGCGGCGTTGTGCCCGCTGGCACTTCGCGAATCGCCCCGTCGGGCAGGTGTACGGCTATTGTCTGCATGCTCATGGTGATGTGGGATCCAATGGGGCCGCGCATCAAAAAAACACGGCCAACATATTGAGGATAGAGGGAAAACGTGTGCCAAGTCGAGCGGTGTACGCTGCCGGCCTCGCATTGAGCCTCTCAGAGTACCCCAAAATGGGCAGGCTACGCTGGCCCGAAAGGCCGCCTGCTTGGCGCGATGGAGGAATGGCCAGCCATAGCAAAAGTTGGCTATCGTCATTCCCGTGGCTGGCAGATTGCCGCCATCGATGAGGTAGAAGAATGCAGGTTCTTTGCAAAAGCACCACCGGAAACGCCGAGTGCAATTGCTGCGTGTGTGGACAGGGTTTCGTAATGTTCTGGGAACGCCAGTCCCGCTCCGAGCGGGCTGAGGCTGTGCGCGAGATTCAGGAAACGCTGCGCCGCCATCACCGCATGCACTCCGGCCCTGAGGCGCATCCGCAGGGCGGCTTCCTGGTTCCAGAGTGGAGCGGCGCGCTCGCCTTCTCTGGCGCCGCCATGCTGGGCAATGCGCCCGTGTGGGACCTCTAGGCGGTTTTGGCGCTCGATACAGTGCGGTTTTAACAGCACGGCCGGCTATAAGGTTTGCAATCTGAGCCGATAAAGACAGGAAATGAGTCCAGGCCGAAAGCGTAGCAGCAAATTACAGGGTTCCTCTTCGTAGCATCAAGGCACGAGAGCGGGCCCTCAAAACCAGAAGTACCTTCCGATGCTGGTCAGCGACTACACCCTTCGAGGTCATCGCGGCCAGCATCAATTTTTTGTGCGCCCCGCTCTCCTCCGCTCCCCTCCCCAATGCAATCAGGTGAGTCTTTGCCTCACGCCAGGAATCAATACCTTTGTAGAAGAAGGAAGACCTGTATGCGCTGGATTTCATTACTGTTCTGGTTGGTGGTCTGCTTTGCGGTGGCTGCGGTGAGCGGCCGCTGGACTGCCGGCGAAGTGGTTGGCTGGTACCGCACCCTCGTCAGGCCCGCGATTGCCCCGCCCAATTGGGTCTTCGGCCCGGTCTGGACCCTCCTCTATGCCATGATGGCCATAGCCGCCTGGCGCGTGGCTCTGGCCGCTCCCTCCCCCCTGCGCACCTGGGGAATCGCGCTCTTTCTCCTGCAACTGGGTCTCAACTTTGCATGGTCCTGGATCTTCTTTCGCCAGCACGCCATCGGCGCTGCTTTGGTTGAAGTTGTTGTCCTCTGGGTTGCCATCGGAGCCACAGCTCTGTTGTTTAGCCGGGTTGCCCCCATTGCTGGATGGATTATGGTGCCCTACCTGGCCTGGGTCAGCTTTGCGGCTGTGCTCAACGGCGCTTACTGGCGGTTGAACTGAGCCGCCTCTGCCGCAAAACCATTGCAATGCGCGAATTCGCGTATCATCAGTACAGAGCGGCGCCTGCAACACCGCGGCCCCGTGCAAGATGATCCTCCTCAACCCAGACCTGGACTTGGACCCTCAGCAGCACCTCCCGCCTGCTGCGAGGACGTCTGTCGCCCCCTCCCCTCGCCAGCTCAAGCTGCCATCAACCCGCACTTTGGCGCACTTTCTCTCTGAGGCGCAGGCGGCTGTGCGGCTGCGCGGTCAAGTCACCGTCCTCCTCACCACGGATGCCGGGATTCGCAGCTTGAACCGACGCTTCCGCAGCAAAAACAAGGCAACTGACGTGCTCTCATTCCCCGCCGAGGGCATCGGCGCGGAAGAGATTGCAGGCGATCTGGCCATCAGCGTCCCCACCGCTCTGCGTCAGGCCATCGAGCAGGGGCATACCCTCTCTATTGAAGTTAAAGTTCTCATTCTGCACGGCCTTCTCCACCTCGCAGGCTATGACCACGAGGCCGACACCGGCCAGATGGCTCGCCGCGAACGCACCCTTCGCGCCCGGCTCCGGCTTCCGCACGGCCTTATCGAACGCGCTGGCAGGCCTAAATCCACCGGGAAGGCCAGCCGCCCATGACCCCGCTCATCCTCCTCGTGCTGGTCTTGCTGGCTGCCGTTGAAGCGCTGGCCTCGTACATGAGCCGCGTCTACTCCGAGTTCGGCAAGATACTCACCCGCGAAGTTCAGGAAAATCTCGACGCGTGGGAGCAGTTGATTGAGCCTCAGCTTGGCCTCAGCCGCGAACACGCCGCCCTCTGCGCCGCGGTCCTGCAACAACTTGCCCTCGGCTTCATCGCCCTTGAGCTGGGAGCCGTCCTCTTTGACCGCGCACCACAATTTATCCGGCCCACGCCCCCTGAGATTGCCCAGGCCGTGCTCGCCATGGTGCTTGTGGTCCTGTTCTGCAACCAGCTTTTGCCCTCGCTGCTCTTCAATCGCACTCGTGGCCTTTGGGCCGGGCGCATTTCCTGGCTCATCCGCTTGCTCCTCTGGATAGTCACCCCGGTCTCCGTCTTCGTCCGCTTCTTCTTCTCTGTTGCCTCTCTGGCAGAGGAGCCGGCAAGTCCTGAAGAAGAGACCGCCGTCGATGTCGAGGCGCTGCTCGAGGCTGGCGAAGAAGAAGGAATCCTGGAAGAGAGTGATCGTGACCTCGTCCGCTCCGCCGTCGAGTTTGGTGACAAGCTCGTGCGCGAAGTCATGACGCCGCGCCCGGCCGTCTTCGCCGTGCTTGAGACCATCACCCTTGAGCAGTTCCTGGAGTTGCTGCGCGAGCACAATTTCTCCCGCGTCCCCGTCTTTAGCGGCTCGCTCGACAACATTACCGGCATCGCCTTCGCACATGACCTGCTGCAGATCTCTGACGAGGACGCGAAGACACGAACCGTCGCCAGCATCAGGCATCCCGCCGTGTTCGTTCCTGAAACCAAGCGCGGCTACGAACTGCTGCGCGAAATGCAGCGCGAAAAACAGCACATGCGCGTGGTGATTGACGAGTACGGCGGAGTCTCCGGCCTCGTCAGCATTGAAGATTTGCTTGAAGAGATCGTGGGTAACATCCGCGACGAGCATGAAGTCGAGACACCCAAGGAAGACCCCCAGCGCGAGCCCCACGGCGTATGGCTGGTGCCCGGCAACTTCCCTGTCGATCAACTCGCTGACCTCTTCGGCCAGCCCGTCGACCTCGGTGATTCCTACGAGGCCACCACCCTTGGCGGCCTCGTGAGTGAGATTGAAGGGCGCATTCCGCTCGTCGGCGAAGTGGTGCTGATTGAGTCCGTTGGGCTCCGCATTGAAGTAGTCGCCTCTACAGACCGGCGTGTGGATCGGCTAAGAGTATTCCCGCCGGTTGAGCCTGCCCAAGCCTCGTAAAGAACTCCCGATAGATAACTGGCAGCCTTAGTGGCCCCTGCTCGCTTCGGCGCTATAATCCTCGCGTTTCATCCTTCGAGGAAAGTTCGCCATGAAAACACTCGCAGCCCTGCTTGTGGCCGTTGCGCTTGTTGCCCCGGCCTTTGCCCAGAACAACCCTTTCAATGGCATGCAACTGCATCGCAAGACTTCCACAACCGTACCCGCCTTCAAGCCGATCATCCTGCATACTGGCAGGCCCATCACCCAGAACGACAAGATGCAGGTTTATTCTGCGGCCACTAAAACCTACACCGCTAAATTGCCCAGGGGAACAGCCCGGATGAGTGCCCCCGTCGCCGCTTCTTACCTGAATCCGTCAGCCACAATTACCCCGCTGCAGTTGTTCAAGCCCGGCTTTGTTGAAACCTATCTGCGTGGCCCTGAAGTTGTCGACATGGCCATGTCTGAAATTGATTTCCTGCCGGGATCAATTGCCTATAGTGCGATGGATTTCTATATCAACGTGAATGCGAATACTACCTACCTGCTCACCTTCAAAATCAAAGCCACGTCAAAGAGCAGCCCTGAGATGCAGATAAATATTGCGCCGGATTCCAGCGGAATCCTGACCGCTGCCACCGGGGTTCAGAGAGTGGATGTGGCCCAGGGAGAAAACCAGTTTGTCTATGCCTTTATCCCCTCTGGTTCGGGACTGGTTGTCATCACCATGTTGAGCCAGAACTCTTATTGGCAATTCGAGTCTTGTGAGGTCACAGGAACCCCGGCAAGCTGACCCGCTGCAGCGCCTTCCACCCTGGCGGCACTCACATCTTCGTCGCCAGGGCGGGAAGCCGCAAATCTCTCATCCGCCGACTTCAATTCTTGATCTTCCACGCCCGCCACTCCTCAGCCGTAATCTCCCATATCTCTGACGGCAGGCGCCCGCCCACAAAGTCCTTTTCCGCCACGCCCACCAGCCGCATGCCCTGCTTCTCAGAGATCCGCCGCGAAGCGGTGTTTGATGCTGCCTTCGCCACCCGCAGCACCTTGAAGCCAAGGGTCTCAAACCAGAAGTCGTTCGCCCAGGCGCACGCCTCGCTCATCAGTCCCTGCCCCTGCCACGGGAGCCCCATCCAGAACCCGCGATTGTCCTTGTCGCCCCTGATCAGTGAGATCAAGCCAATCACTTCCGCGGGCCGGATAGCCAGCCGGATGGTCCAGTGCCAGGCCTCGCCCAGCTCCATCTGCGGCAGGGCAATCTCCCGGCAGTACTGCTCCGCGCCGTCTGCCGGATACGGCCACGGCACTCTGGTCAGCAGGTAACGCACCATCTCCCAGTGCGGAAAGAGTTGCTGAATCTGCTCCGCATCGGCCAGTTCCAGCGGTCGCAGAATGAGCCGTTCGGTTCTGCCCTCAGGAATCATGCGCAGATGATATCAACGCCGAGGCCCGATAATCCGCGATAATAGAGATGTAGGAGAATCACCCCACTTTGAAATCTGGATTTGTTGCCATTCTCGGCCGGCCTAACGTCGGCAAAAGTACGCTCCTCAACGCCCTCACCGGCGAAAAGGTAGCCATCGTTACTGCCAAGCCCCAAACCACCCGCAATCGCATCATGGGAGTCGTTGAGGTGCCTGCGCACAAGGGCACAAACCCCGCCGCGCAGATAGTCTTTGTTGACACGCCCGGCGTGCACAAGCCCGGCAGCCAGCTTGACCGCCGCATGTTGCAGGAGGTCTACGAGGCCCTTGAAGCCCGCGATGTCGTTCTCGTCCTGATGGATGCCACGCGCCGGGTACAGTTGGAGGCGATCGCTGAGAAGGCTGTGCCCGATGCTCCTGCTGGAGTTGACTCCGCTGAAGCTGAACCTGGACCCGACCCAGTCGCGCCCCCCCCACCTGGGATTGAAGACACTCCAAAGCAGAACCGCACCAGCTGGGCCAGCGAAGACGAGTTCCTCTTCGGCCTGATCCGCAAGGTGGACTGCCCCGTATTCCTCGTCCTCACCAAGATTGACCTGGTGCAGAAAGACCTGCTGCTTCCTCTCATTGACACGCTCACGCGCCATTTCAACTTTGCTCAAATCATCCCCGTAAGCGCCCGCAAGCGCGACGGGCTCGACATTCTGGTTCGCAAAATCGTCGAGGCTCTGCCCACCGGCGAGCGCTTCTACCCTAAAGACCAGTACACTGACCAGCCGCAGCGCTTCATGGTCGCCGAGCTGATTCGCGAAAGCATCCTGATCGAGACCGGTGAAGAGGTTCCCTATGCTTCCGCCGTCGTCATCGAGCAGTACGAGGAGCCGGAACCAGCCGCGCCGCCACGCAAAAAGGGCCAGGCGCCCGCGCGCCTGCCGCTCACCCGCATCGCCGCTGCCATCTACTGCGAGCGCGATGGGCAAAAAGCTATCTTGATCGGCAAAGGCGGTTCCAAGCTGAAGGAGATCGGTACCGGTGCCAGACGCCAGATTGAGTCGCTGCTCGGAACCCGCGTCTTTCTGCAGCTCCACGTAATCGTCGAGCCCAACTGGCGCGAATCGAAGACCTTCATTGAGTCCCTCGACTGGCGCAACCAGTTGGAACGCCTCGCCAACAGTCAGATTACGGAGAAGGGGCCGGACGAAGAAGAGCCTGCCTAGTCTCCGGTTTCTGAACCTCGCAATGGAAATGCGCTGTCATCCTTGTGTCTATAAACATCCGCCACTATGCCCTTGCCTTTTTCTTCCCGGAGGGAGGCAGGGGGTTTACCCCCCGCATAAGGCAAGCAAAATCTGCGCGGGCCTCAGCCCCGGAGGTATGCTCTTAGGGCTTTTCATCCAGAATCAGGCCTTTTTCCGCAACCTGTGAAACCCCCGCTCCCCCTACTCCCCGGTCCGCTTCATCTTCAATTCCATAAACTTTCCCGCGCGCAGGTGGTTCTCAATGTCCTCCAGCGAGTGCCCCGTCGTCTCTGGCACAAATCGCCACACAAACAGGAAGCAGAGAAAGTTCAGCCCCGCATACACCCACATGGCGCCGCCGGTTCCCAGCAGGGCAACCGTGCTCAGCGCCGTTGAAGTGATGATCAGGTTAGAACCCCACAACACCGCCGCATGCACGCTGCTTGCCTTGCCGCGAATCGCCAGCGGGAACATCTCCGACCCCATCAGCCAGCCAATCACCTGCACGCCCCCCGCGTTGAACACCATGTAGATCAGCAAGCAGGCCACCAGGATCAGCGATCCCTGCGGAGTCTTCGCCATGCCCATGCGGAACATGATGCCCAGCACGATCAGGCTCACCACCGTCCCCGGCACCATCACCAGCGTCAGCCGTCTGCGGCCAACGCGGTCCACAATCTGCCGCCCGATCGCCGTCATGGTCACAAACACAATGGACACGCCCAGCCCCGTCATCAGCGCCGCGGACTTGCCGAAGCCCGCGCCCGACAGCAGCGTTGGCGCGTAGTAGATCATCGTCTCCAGCCCGCCCAGTTGCGTAAACGCCGCCACGCCAAAGGCTGCAACCGCCGCCGGCCTTATCCACGGCTCGGCCAGCATGCTCCAGCTCGCCTTCTTGCCGCTGCCACCTTCCTCCACCACCACGCGAATCTCGTCGAGTTCGTAGTTGATGTCGTCTTCGTTGTCGCGAACGCTCGTCAGCACCCGTCGCGCCGCATCCATTGACACGTTTTCCGCCAGCCAGCGCGGGCTCTCCGGCAGCCGCGTCATGCACAGCAGCAGAATGATCGCTGGAACCACAGCAACGGCAATCATCGTCCGCCAGCTCCACACATCCTGCAGCGTAAAGCCCACAATGTTCGCAATCAGGATGCCGACTCCAATCGAAAGATTGAAGGAGATAACCAGCCGCCCGCGCAGTTGCCGCGGCGCAAGCTCGGCAATGTACATCGGCGTCACCTGCGACGAGCCACCCACTGCAAAGCCAAGCAAAATGCGCGACAGCGCCAGCAGGTACGGGCTCGGCGAAATACTTGAGCACAGCGACCCCGCGCAGAACACGCACGCCACCGTCATGATCGTCCGCTTCCTGCCGATCCTCTCGGAGATCGTTCCGCAGCTCAGCGCCCCCAGCACCGCGCCCACCAGGATCGCCGACGCCACAATCTCCTGCATCCGGTGCCCCAGGTGAAACTCGCTCGTTATCGGCAGCAGCGCCCCGGAGATAATGCCGGTGTCGTATCCGTAGAGGAACCCCGCAATCGCCGTCACCCCGGTGATCACATACAGAAACGAAGAGATCTTCGTCATCGGGCGAACTACAACACCTGCCATGCTCTGCTCCTCGTTACAGGATTCCGCCGTCACCACCGCGACAGGTGGCGCAATGGACTTGAACTATGTAAATTGCACCAGCGAATTTCCCCGCAAGTATATCCCAGCCTCATCTCTGCGGGCTGCCCATCCCCGCCCCGCGGTGGTAGCCTTCCCGTTGAAGCAAAAACAGGAGGAACGTGTGCGTATTTCTTTGCGTCATTTTGCACTTGTCGGCTTTGTACTTGCCTGCTGCCTTGGATTAGTCGCTCAATCACCCGCGCCGGCTGCGGCGTCCGTAGCAAAGCCTGCTGTTGCGTTGCCGGCCGCAGAGCAGCAGCCTGTCACCAATCCCCTCGCCGATCCAAAGGCCGTTGTTGTCCTCGGTCACGCGCGCTTTTCCGTTCTCACGCCGCAGCTCATCCGCATGGAGTGGGCCGCCGACGGCAAGTTTGAAGACCACGCTTCGTTCGTATTTCTCAACCGGCGCATGCCAGTGCCAAAGTTCTCGCAGGCCCTCACAGACAACGGCCATACGCTCACCATCAAGACCACCGCCCTCACGCTGACCTACACGCTCACGCCCGATGGTCGCTTCCTCCCCGGCAACCTCTCCATCGCCCTCACCGTCGACGGCAAATCCACCGTCTGGTTTCCCGGCCATGAGGACCCCGATAATCTCCAGGGCACCACCCGCACCCTCGACGGCGCCAACGGCGACAAGATCCGCGAGCCCATTGAGCCCGGACTCGTCTCCCGCTCCGGCTGGGCCCTCGTCGACGACTCTACCCGCCCCCTCTTCGACTCCGCCGACTTCCGCTTCCTGCAAGGCGAGAAAAGCCCCTGGCCCTGGGCCATGCAGCGCCCAGCTGGCGACCGCCAGGACTGGTACTTCTTCGGCTACGGCCATGACTACCGCCAGGCTCTCGGCGATTTCGTCAAGGTCGCCGGCCGCATCCCCCTCCCGCCTCGTTTCGCCTTCGGCGCATGGTGGTCCCGCTACTGGGATTACACCGATCAGGAACTCGACGAGCTAATCAGCGGTTTCCGCCAGAACGACATTCCCCTCGACGTACTGGTCATCGACATGGGCTGGCACATCAGCAATGAGCAGCTCAAGACCGCCGGAGAGGTCGATCAGTCCAACCATCCCCTAGGCTGGACCGGCTACTCCTGGAACAAGGTGCTGTTTCCTGACCCCGACGAGTTCCTCCAGAAGATTCACGCCGAAGGCCTCAAGGCCACGCTCAACCTCCACCCCGCCTCTGGCATCGAGCCTTGGGAAACAGCCTACCCCGCTATGGCCAAAGCCATGGGCATTGACCCCGCGACAAGAAAATTTATCGCCTTTGACATTGCCGACAAAAAGTTCGCCGCCAACTACATGAGCCTGGTCCACCATCCCCTTGAAAAGCAGGGCATCGATTTCTGGTGGCTTGACTGGCAGCAGGAGCAGCACACTAGCATGCCCGGCGTAATGCCCACCTGGTGGCTCAACTACGTGCACTTTACTGATCAGCAGCGCGAGGGCAAGCGCCCCCTCCTCTTCCATCGCTGGGGCGGCCTCGGCAATCACCGCTACCAGATCGGCTTCTCAGGCGACACGCACACCTCGTGGCAGTCGCTCGCCTACCAGCCCTGGTTCACGGCCACCGCAGCAAACGTCGGCTACGCCTACTGGAGCCACGACATCGGCGGCCACATCCCCGGCGGCGTCGAGCCGGAGCTCTATACGCGCTGGGTTCAGTTCGGCGCATTCAGCCCCATCCTGCGCACCCACACCACCAAGAACCCTGATGCCGAGCGACGCGTCTGGGCCTATCCCGAGCCCTACTCGTCCATCCTCCGCTCCACCTTCCAGCTACGCTATGCACTGGAGCCCTATACCTACACTGAGGCGCGCCGCACCTACGACACCGGCATCGCCTTCATGCGCCCGCTCTACTACGACTGGCCCAATGAAGACGCCGCCTACACCGCCAAAGGCGAATACATCTTCGGCGATCAGATGCTGGCCGCGCCCGTAACCACCCCAGCCGACAAGCTGACCGGCCTCGCAACCGAGCACATCTTCCTCCCTCGGGGCGACTGGTATGAATGGCCCACCGGCAGGCGTCTCACCGGCCCCGTTACCATGGATCGCAGCTTCTCCATTGACCAGACCCCCATCTATCTCAAGGCTGGCGCAATCGTGCCCATGCAGCCGCCCATGCTCTACACCGGGCAAAAGCCGGTTGATCCGCTCATTGTGAATGTATGGCCCATGGCCGTCGGCGCATCCTCCACTTATCAGGTCTATGAGGATTCAGGCGCAGCAGTTGATTATCAAAAAGGCATCTACGCGCGTACCCCGGTTAAGGCATCGCAGACCGCCGACACCCTCCGCGTTGAGATTGGCCCGGTCGAGGGCAACTATCCCGGCAGTTTGCAGCAGCGTGGATACGAATTGCGCCTCCCCGCCGACTGGCCCCCCTCCTCCGTCACCGTCAACGGCGTTGCGGTCCGCAAGGCCGGAGTAACCGGCAAAGGCGGCTGGAGCTTCTCCGGCAACACCCTCACCACCATCGTCCCCGTGCCCTCTGCCAGCGTCTCAGCCAAGGTGACCATTGAAGTACGCCGCGCCCCCGGCCTCATCGGCCGCCGTGGCCAACTCGACGGCTTTGCCGGAGCAATGACCCGCCTGCGCGCCGCCTATGACGCCATGCAGCAAACCTGGCCCATCGCCGCACCACCAGACACCCTCATTGACGCCATGCAGACCGGCGACCGCCTCACCTACCACCCCGAACGCGTCGCGGCAGAGATCACCCGCTTCCACGAGACGATCATGCCCAAAGCCCAGTCTGACCTCGCCGGCATTGTCGACAGTATGTCCCAGCGCTTCAAAGACAACACCCGCCGCCTGGGTGCGACCCCCGCCGAAGTCGAAGCCCAAAAGCAGCGCCGCATGGACGCTGTGAAGAAGGCCCAACTCCTTCTGGCGGAAATAGAAAAGTAATACACCCCAGGTCGTGAGTTGATTTGCAATGCGCGGGTCCCGCTCCTGGGGCCCGCGATTGCCAAGCAGTCAGAATGCGCATCGCTCCTCGGCGAAGATAAAATGGGCAGCACCATGTCCGCTGCCTTCATTCATCGCCGCCGCATCCTCAAAGCCTTGGGATTTACCACCGCTGCCTGTCTGTTGCCCCGCCCCGGGCGCTCCCTTGTCCAGCAGCCGTCTGCAGGCCTGGCCCATGACCCGCTGCGTCCCGAGTATCACTTCCTCGCCCCGCGCGACTGGATGAACGACCCCAACGGCCCTATCTTCTGGAAGGGCAAATATCACCTCTTCTACCAGCTCCACCCCGGCGAGTCCGTCTCCGGCATAAAGTACTGGGGCCACGCCGTCAGCACGGACATGGTCCACTGGCAGCACAAGCCCATCGCCCTCTCGCCCACGCCCGGAGGCGCGGATGCCCTCGGCTGCTGGAGCGGCTCCGCCGTCGTGCTCAACGGCGTGCCCGCCTTTCTCTACACCGCCATTCAGGCCCCATCGGCTCCACAGCAGGCCTCCATTCATGAGGGAGGCCTGCTGCGTGAGACCCAGATGCTCGCCATCGCCCAGGACGACGACCTAATCAACTGGAAGAAGGACCCGGTCCCGGTCGTCCTCGCGCCGCCCGCTGGCGCAACCGTCACCGGCTTCCGCGATCCCTGCCCCTGGCGCGAGGCGGACGGCTGGTATCTCGCCGTCGGCTCCGGCCTCTACGGCGGCGGAGGCCGCGTGCTCCTCTACCGCTCGCAGGACCTCCGCCACTGGGACTACCTCCACCCTCTCGCTGAAGGTCAACCCGGCGATCCCGCTGTGGTCAACAACCCTGTCGGCGCTGGCGACATGTGGGAGTGCCCTGACTTTTTCGCCGTCAACGGCCACCACTGCCTGCTCTACTCCTGCCAGGGCAAGGCCCATTGGACCACTGGCCGCTACGACCCCAAGACCCATCGCTACACCGCCCTCCAACACGGCGTGCTCGACCACGGCGCGTTCTATGCGCCCAAGAGCTTCCAGGCTCCCGAGGCCCGCCGCATCCTCTGGGGGTGGATTACCGAGTCCCGCCCTAAAGCCGATTTCTCTGCCGCGGGTTGGGCGGGTGCTATCTCCCTTCCTCGCGTTCTCACCGTCAATGCGCAAGGGCAACTGGAGTGCCGCGTGGCCGCCGAAGTCGAAATACTGCGCGGCAAGCAGGAGAGGCTCTCCGTCAAGGCCGGAACCCCGTTCC
>Ga0316231_1002441_pt1 | contig 17797 bp, 9 predicted proteins | sample TBH18027metaG_FD_206002 | JGI IMG/M metagenome (GOLD analysis project Ga0316231, IMG submission 206002) | Freshwater microbial communities from Trout Bog Lake, Wisconsin, USA - TBH18027 | ecosystem: Environmental > Aquatic > Freshwater > Lake > Hypolimnion/Profundal zone | place: USA: Wisconsin...
GGCGTGACCCCCCCCGGCCGCCCACGACACTCTGTCTTGCGGCGATCGGTCTGATCGCTGAAGCCATCTTCCATTCTGCCTGGACAAACGCTTTGCTGCTGGCCGTTGCTGGCGAGGCCCTGATCCTGATGACGTTGACCGGCTTACGGGCCAGCAGCGCATCCGGGCCGTTCGGCGCCGTCCTGGTGTCACGCAACCTGCTCTATCTGGTGGTGCTGCTGATCCTTCGTGAGCAGGGTCCGATCTCGGTCAACATGGCCTTCCTGACCCGGGGCGCCTGCGTGTTCGCCGTCAGCCTGGCCGCACTCGCTATCCTGCGCCCGCAACCCCGGTTCGACCGAGCGGTTTACCTGGACGCGGTGCGTTACGGCTTTCCCCTGCTGCTGACCACATTCATCTACGCGCTGATGGATATGACCGATCGCTGGTTCGTGGCCGGGTTTAGCGGCGTGGTCGCGGTCGGAACCTACACATTGCATTTAAAAACGGCAGCGATCATGGCGCAGGCCATCGTGGTTCCGTTCGGGCTTTGGTTTCCCACGGAACGCTTCAAACGGCTGAACGATATCGACCAGGGACGGTTGTTCTTTCGGCGTTCGGCCGCTGCGCTGTCCGTGATCTGCGCGTATGTGTCAGGTATTGTCTGGCTGGGGCGCGACATTCTGCTGCCGCTGATCGCGCCGGGAGTGGTTGCGTCGCCGCTGGTCCTGGGCTGTTGCCTCGGTTCGGTGACATGCCTTGCTCTCAGCCATGCCGTGAACGTCGGCATGCTGATGCCGGGGCACACCGGAAAGAACGTCACCTGCACGGCAATGGCCGCCGCCGCAGCCGTTGCGGCCGCGGCGATCCTGACACCGCCGTTCGGGCCGGATGGCGCCGCGATCAGCCGGCTGCTCGCGGGCCTGGTGCTGGTGGGGGTGACGGCGCTGTCGTCGCACCGGGTGTTTCCCATCACGTTCCCGTTTGTTGGGATGCTGATGTATTTCGCGGCATCGGTGATCGCGGCCGTCGTGATCGACGGCGCCACCAGCACGCCGGGGCTCCTGTCCGCGACGGTCGAACTGGTTGTTTGGACCGTCGTTACAGGGTTTCTCGGCGGCCTGTTGTGGAACAGCGTTCGGGCGCCGGCGTTCAATGACGCGGTGTCCTGACCGGCTCAACTTCCGAAAACGCCAGAACTGACAGAATTTGTCGCGCGATGACGGCTTTCGTTCGCGCTCATCATGACCATACTTGGAAGGAGGTTGATGGGAGGATGCCCGATGATCCGCGTTCTGGTTTCGGCAGCGATCGGTTTGGCGTCCATTTACCCGGTTCGGGGCGCCGTGCTGGACGATGTCGCGATGCCGGAGATCCGCATCGTGGATGGCGTACGGCTGCGGCTGAACGGAATGGGGCTGCGCACATGGTCAGTCTTCGGGATTCATATCTACGTTGCCGGACTGTATCTGGAACATCGCAGCGACAATCCCAATACGATCCTGCATTCTCCGGAACCGAAAGTGCTCGATATCCGGTTTCTGCGCGATGTCGATGCGGATCGCGCGCGGAGCGCGTGGCGGGACGGCTTCGCCAATAATTGCCGGCCGCCAGAATGCTATCTTGATCCACAGGATATCGAGCGGTTTTTGGTTTCAGTGCCCCCCATCCATCGCGGCGACGAAACGACAATGACGTTCACGTCCAAAGGCGTTTCCGTGACCTTCAATGGCCGGAGCCTGGGCGATATTTCGGATCATCACTTCGCCGAGACTTTGCTGGCGACGTTCCTGGGACCCGTGCCGCCAACGCAACAGTTGAAGCGGGCGCTGCTGGGTAACGGTGGATAGGGGGGGTGGGACTCTAAAATTGGTTGAAAAACGGATGATTGTCCACGCCGCGAGCTGGAAACGATGTTTGCGTTACGCTGACGGATGACTGACCAAGGAGTCTCATTCCGCCAGCAAAACTCATTGAAGCGTGTCGCGGTAGAGACTTACCCCTTCAACACCTCCGGATTGGTCACCCGCACCGGTTTGCCGTCCAGGAACGCCAGCGCGTTCTCGACCGACTGCGGATAGAACCCGTCCCACGTCTCTTTCACGCAATAGCCCAGATGCGGGCTCAGCATCGTGTTCGGCGCCGTCCGCAGCGGGTGATCGACCGCCAACGGCTCCCGGTCATACACATCCAAAGCCGCAACGATGCGGCCAGCGTGCAGCGCCTCCAGCATCGCCGCCTCATCGACGATCGGCCCGCGCGAGGTATTTACCAGGATGGTGCCCGGCTTCATCCTGGCGATATCGGCGCGTCCGACCAGCCCGCGGCTGCGATCCGACAGCACCATGTGGATGCTGATCGCGTCCGATGTGGACATCAGTTCGTCCTTCGACACCAACCTCGCCCCCACCGCCTCGGCTTTCTCGGCGGTTAAATTCTGGCTCCAGGCGATCACGTTCATCCGCAGCGCCCTGGCATACGTCGCCATATACCCACCGAGCCGCCCCAGCCCGATGACGCCGAGTGTTTTACCGGCCAGGCCGATGCCGACCGGCACGCCCATCTGGAAACCGCCCGCCCGCATATTCGCATCGCCCACCGCCAGGCCACGCGCCGCGCCGATCAGCAGCCCCAGCGCCAGCTCCGCCGTCGCCGAATCGGCATAACCGCCGCCCTGCGTACAGCACACCGGAATGCCGCGGGCGGTGCAGGCCGCCGTATCCAGCGACAGGTTCCGCGCGCCGGTCATGCCCAGCATGCGCAATTTCGGCAGCCGGTTGATCAGCGAGGCCGGCAGCGGCGTCCGCTCCCGCATCGACAATACGATGTCAAAATCAGCGAGTTTCGCGACCGCGTCGTTTTCGTCAGCGAACGCGTCCTGGAACACCACCACCTCGGCGCGTGCCTCCAGGGGAGCCCAATCGGCGGCGCCGCGTGCCACCCCTTGCCAGTCGTCCAGCACCGCCACCCGGGTGTTGTTGGTCATCGCGTGTTCCCTCCTGTTTTCAGTCCGGGAAAGTGCCGCCCAACAGGCGACAGCGCAAGCGGTTGCCCGGAAACCCGGCCCGTGGCATCTCATTGCCCAACAGGAGAACCCAGCATGACCAAAATCGCCGTCATCGGGGCCGGGCTGATCGGCCGAGCGTGGTGCATTGTTTTCGCCCGGGCGGGCTTCGAGGTGAATGTGTGGGACCAGTTCCCGCTTCAGACCACGCAGGCCATGGCGTTCATCGCCGACCGGCTGCCGGAACTGCGCGCCGCCGGCCTGTTGCCGCACGAGCCCGAAACGGTCCTGGCCCGTATTCATCCGATGGCATCGATGTGGGAAGCGGTGCGCGACGCCGACTACATTCAGGAGAACGGGCCGGAGCGTTCCGACATCAAACGCCCGTTGTTCGAGGAATTGGAACGCGCCGCCCGGCCGGACGCGATCATTGCGTCATCGTCCTCCGGCATCCCGGCCAGCGCGTTCACGGAGCACCTGAAAACCCGCAATCGTTGCCTGATCGCGCATCCGGTCAACCCGCCCTATCTGATTCCGCTGGTGGAGATCTGCCCTGCCCCGTGGACCGATCCGGCAGTGACGGCACGCACGCGGGAGATCATGATCGAAGCCGGCCAGGTCCCGGCGACGGTGAAAAAAGAAATCGAAGGCTTCGCCCTGAACCGCCTGCAAGGGGCGCTGCTGGCCGAAGCGTTCCGGCTTGTCGCCGACGATGTCATCTCACCCGCAGATCTGGATGCGCTGGTGAAGGACGGGCTTGGCCTGCGCTGGAGTTTCATGGGGCCGCTGGAAACGATCGACCTGAACGCTCCCGGCGGTCTGGCGGATTATTGCAACCGCTACGGCCCCCTGTACGCGACGATGCAGGAACAAATGAAACCGCTGGAGTGGGATGCGGCGCTGGTGAACCGTCTGCATGCCGATCGCCGAGCGGAATTGCCGGCGAACATGCAGCCCGTGCGGCAGGAATGGCGCGACCGGCGGCTGATGGCCCTGCTGGCGCACAAGGCCGCTCAGCCGGAGTAATCCTCGGTGCCGTCCCGGAGAACGAGGAAGCGTTGTTACCGCGGCGATGGATGACATGCCGGGATGGCGGCGTCTGACGACATCGGATGGCCTCATCATCCACGCACGGAATCAGCCGCCGCGTTAACCGAATATTAGTACTTTTCGTTGTCATATGCCGCCTGTGAAACCTGACAGGCAGAGAAATGGCCACTTCCTTCCGTGAGATCGTCGCCGTTATCGAGGCAATCGGATCGGGCACCGGGGCGAGAGCAGCGATCACGCTGTATCGTGACTGGATCGCCGCGACTGCTCCCGGAACACCCGGCCTGCACGCTGCATGGTTCAATCTCGGCACCGAACTCGGGGCATCCGGCGATAACGCGAGGGCGATACAAGCCTATCGGACCGCATTGGAGATCAGGCCCGGCTTCGCCCCGGCCGCGATCAACCTTGGTCTCCAGCTTGAACGACAGGGTGCGGCGGCGGCGGCACTCCAGGTCTGGGATGACGCTCTACAGCCGGACGAATCCCGCACGATGTTGCTGAACCAGCGGGCGCGGCTGCTGGAACAATCCGGCGACCTGGCACAGGCGGCGGAGGCGCTGCGCACCAGCCTGCTGACCCGGCACGATCAGCCGGACGCGGTGCAGCATTGGCTGCATCTGAGGCAAAAAATGTGCCAATGGCCGGTGCTCGCCGAGATCATTCCCGGCCTGTCGCACGATGATCTGCTGCGGCAATCCGGGCCGCTCGCCGCGCTGGCGCTGACCGACGATGTGACGGCACAGCGCGCCATCGCCGCCGGGTTCATCGCCCGCAAGACGCATCCTCGCCCCGCGTTGGCCCCGGCTGGCGGTTACCATCATGACCGGCTTCGCATCGGCTACCTGTCATCGGACTTCTGCAGTCACGCCATGAGCTATCTGATCGTGGAACTGTTCGAACGCCACGACCGCGAACGGTTCGAAGTCCACGGCTACTGCGCCAGCCCCGAGGACGGCAGCCCGATCCGAACCCGCGTGATTGCCGCGTTCGACCATTTCACGTCGGTTCGATCGATGTCCGACGAGGCGGCGGCCCGGCGCATTCGCGACGACGAGATCGACATCCTGATCGACCTGAACGGCCTGACATCCGGCGGACGCCTGCAAATCCTGCGCTGGAAGCCGGCGCCGATCCAGGCGACCTATCTTGGTTTCATCGGCCCGGTGGCGTTGCCGGAACTGGATTACATGCTGTGCGACGATTTCGTCGTGCCGCCGGCCATCGCGGCGTCCTACCATCCGGCGCCGATGCCGATCCAGCGGCTGTATCAGGCCAACGACAGCAAGCGGGTGGTCGGGGCGCCGCTGTCGCGCGCGCAGGCCGGACTGCCGGACGATCGTTTTGTATTCTGTTGTTTTTCCAACCACTACAAAATCACCGAGACAATGTTCGCGGGATGGATGCGGATCCTGCACGGCGCGCCGGACAGCGTGCTGTGGCTGGTCGATGACAACATCTGGTCGCGCCAGAACCTGCGTTTGCGGGCGATGATCGCCGGTATCGCGCCGGAACGGCTGCTGTTTGCCCGCCGCACCGATCCAGCCACCTATATGGTTCGGCTGGCGCTGGCGGACGTGTTCCTGGACACGTTTCCCTACAATGCCGGCACCATCGCCAGCGACGCCATCCGCATGGGCCTGCCGCTTTTGACACTCGCCGGGCGATCGTTCGCATCGCGCATGGCGGCTGGCATGTTGCACGCGATCGGCGCGGATGCCGGTGTGACGGAGACGATGGACGCCTATGGTGCGACGGCCGTGGCACTCGCCACCGATCCGAGTTACTACGCGGCCTACCGAGCGCACTTCAGCGAAACCCCATGGGCAGGCTCCCTGGGCGATATCGCCGGGTTCACCCGCCATTTCGAGGTGGCTCTGCTGCGGATGGCGGAGACCAGACCCGCCGGATCGGCTCTTTCCACATGTGTTTGAACCCAATGCACAAAGCTTACACCGCCGGTAACTGAGCCAGCATCGCCATCGCGTCGCCATGTCCCGCGATCGCCGAGCGGCGGACCCAGTCCAACGCCGCTGCCAGGTCCTGTTCGACGCCAATTCCCTGCGCCAGACACAACCCATACTCGAACCGGGCCGCCGGATCGCCGGCCGCCGCCTCGGCCCGCAGCCATTGCGCGGCCGCTGCGCGGTCTGCGTCCCCGGCCTGGCCGGTCAATGCCAGACGGACCAGGTCGGCCCATGCCGAACGCACGCCAGCCTCGGCGGCGAGGCGCAGCCAGTGCGCGGCATCCGCCAAATCGCGGGGCACACCCACCCCCAGCAGCAACAGCCGCCCCAACGTTCGGGCGGCCCCCCGGTGGCCTGCTTCAGCGGCTCGGCGCAGCCAGATCGCGGCTTCGCTATGGTTGGCCGGCAAATCGCCGTCGCGCACATATAAATAGCCGACCACCGCCGCCGCCTGTGGATCGCCTGCCAATGCCGCGCGCCGGAGCCATGTTTCCGCTCCGAACAGGTCGCGCGGAATACCCCGGCCGAGGAGCATCGCGAATCCATAGCGAACCTGAGCCGGGACGTAACCGGCCTCGGCCGCCAGTTTGTAGTGGGTTGCGGCGGCGATGACGTCCGCCGCGCCGACTGCTCCGCTTTCCGCCAACACGCCCAGCAGATGATGCGCCGTGGCGAGCCCGGCGGCGGCGGCACCACGTAGCAGCACCGCCGCGCGTTGCGCGTTGGCCTGCCCGCCTTGCCGCAACAGGCGTGCGGCAACACCGAGCTGACCGCCTGGCCAGCCGGCGTCGGCGGCTTGCTGATAGAGGGCGTCGGCCGCCGCCGGATCGCGCCGGGCAGCGGGTCCCTCGGTCAGGATGAAGGCCAGCAGCGCCTTGGCCTCCGCTGTTCCGGCCAGGCGGCACCAGTGTTCGGCCCGGTCGTAATCGGGGCCGGAGCCTGGCGCGTCAAACAGCGCCCCGGGGTCGCGATCCGTCACGCCTTGCAGGGCCAGCGATCCAAGCTGGGTCCGCGCCGCCGCGTCGCCGGATTCCGCCGCGCGCCCCAGCCAGCGAAGTGCCTCATTGATTGCGGGGGGCACGCCCAGATTCAGAAGGTAGCAGCGTCCCAGCCGATAACAGGCCTCCGGCAGGCCGGCCCTGGCAGCGCGGGCGAACAACCGGAAAGCGCCAAATTCGTCCCCCCGTCCCGCCAACACTTTCGCCCGGACAAGACACGCCGCCGGCACACCCGGGACGGCGAGCATTCGGTTCAGCCAAAGGAAGGCGCCAGACATGCCGGCATCCTGAACCGGGAGGCGTTAAAAGCCGGTTAACGCCGACCAAAAAAATCACGGGCAAGAAAAATCGCCTGGAGAGAAAATAAAATGCCCGGTGTTTACGCCCCGTTAACCTTTTGTCGTCATGGTTGCTCTCGGGCTGAGAGCATTTCGCCTTCACCACGCCAGTCAAACCGATTCTCAAAATCTATTCGGAGCGCGCAGCCATGTCGTCCATCACCGCCCTGACCTCTGCCCAGATCGCCGCTTTGCCGACCAGCACGATCGCCGCGCTGACAACCGCGCAGATCGCGGCCTTGACGACGGGTCAGGTCATCGGGCTGACCTCCGCGCAGATCGCGGCGCTGACGACGGCCGAGGCCGCGGCGCTGACCACCGCGCAGGCTGCCGCGCTGACCACCAAGGCCCTGGCCGGACTGGGTTCCGCGCAAACGTCCGCGTTGGCGTCGGGCGACGTGGCGGCGTTCACGACCACACAGATACCGGCGTTGACGGCGGGCGCCCTGGATGCGCTGACGACGGCGGAAGTCGCGGCCCTGACCACCGCCCAGGTGATCGCGCTGGGGTCCGCCCAGGCCGCCGCCTTGACCACCGCGGAGATCGCCGCGTTGACGACCGGCCAGACCGCCACGCTGCTGACCGCGCAGATCAAGGCGCTGGGTTCGGCGCAGATGGCCGCGATGACAACGGCGCAGATCGCTGCCCTGACAACCGTACAGGTCGCCGCGCTGACCTCGGCCCAGATCGCCGCGCTGACCACGGCCGAGGCCGGCGCCATCACGACCGCGCAGGCCGCCGCTTTGTCCGTGGCGGGGCTCGCGGGGCTTGGGGCGGCCAGCATCGTGGCCATGGAATCGGGCGATATCGCCGCCTTTACGACCGCCCAGATGCCGGCTTTGACCACCGGCGCAGTCGCCGCCCTGACCACGGCGGAGACCGCCGCGCTGACAACCGCGCAAATTTCCCCGTTGGGGTCCGCTCAGATCGCGGCGCTGTCCACGGCACAGGTCGCGGCTCTGACCACCGCTCAGGCCGCTGCCCTCACGACCGCCGAAGTAAAGGCGCTGACCACGACGCAGATCGCGGCCATGACCACCGCCCAGGTCGCCGCGCTGACCACGGCGCAGGTTCCGGTGCTGTCGTCCGCCCAGACCGGCGCCCTGACAACGGCCGAGGCAGGCGCGATCACCACCGCTCAGGCCGCCGCGCTGTCCACCGCCGGTATCGGCGGGTTGGGGTCCGCCAGCATCGTTGCCATGGCATCCGGCGACATCGCCGCCTTCACCACGGCACAGGTCCCCGCGTTGACCACCGCCGCCATCGACGCACTGACCACGGCGGAAACCGCGGCGCTGACAACAGCGCAAATCGCCGCAATGATGCCGGCACAGGCCGCGGCGCTGACACCAGCACAAATCGCCGCGTTAACCACGGCACAGGCCGCCGCTTTGACGACCGCCGAGATCAAAGCCCTGACGACCGCGCAGATCGCGGCTTTCACCACGGCGCAGGTGGCCGCGCTGACGACCTCTCAGGTTCCGGTGTTAGGTTCGGCGCAAACCGCCGCCCTGACGACCGCTCAGGCGGGAGCGATCACTACCGCGCAGGCCGCCGCGCTGTCCACCACGGGCATCGCCGGACTGGGAACCGCCAGCATCGCCGCCATGGCATCCGGCGACATCGCCGCCTTCACCACTGCGCAGGTTCCGGCGCTGAGCACCGCGGCGATCGGAGCGCTGACCACGGCGGAGACAGCGGCGCTGACCACCGCTCAGATCCTGGCCTTGGGATCGGCTCAGGCCGCCGCCCTGACGACGGCTCAAATCGCGGCGTTGACCACCGCACAGGCCGCCGCTTTGACGACCGCCGACGTCAAGGCCCTGACGACCGCACAGGTGGCGGCGATGACCACCGCTCAGATCGCGGCGCTGACCACCGCCCAGGTTCCGGTCCTGTCCTCGGCGCAAACCGCCGCCCTGACGACAGCCGAGGCGGGCGCGCTGACAACGGCTCAGGCCGCCGCTCTGTCCACCGCGGGAATTGCAGGGCTTGGTTCCGCCAGCATCGTCGCCATGGCGTCGGGCGACATCGCGGCCCTCACGACCGCCCAGATGGCGGCCCTGTCCACCGCCGCGCTGGGGGCGTTGACGACAGCCGAGACGGCCGCGTTGACCACCGCGCAATTGGTCGCCTGGGGATCAGCTCAGATCGCGGCACTGACGACCGCGCAGATCGCCGCATTGACCACCGGCCAGATCGCAGCATTGACCACAGCCGAACTGAAAGCGTTGACCACCGCGCAAATCATCGCCCTGACCACGGCCCAGGTCGCCGCAATGACCACCGCCCAGGTCCCTGCCTTGTCCTCGACGCAGGTCGGGGCGCTCACAACCGCGCAGGCCGGAGCCATCACCACCGCCCAGGCCGCCGCTCTGTCCACCACGGGGATCGCCGGGCTTGGCTCCGCCAGCATCGCCGCCATGGCGTCGGGTGACATCGCCGCCCTGACCACGGCCCAGGTTCCCGCCCTGACGACAACCGCCGTCGTTGCCCTGACCACGGCCGAGACCGCCGCCCTGACCACCGCCCAGATCGCGGCGCTGACCTCGGCACAGATCGCGGCGCTGACCACGGCGCAGATTGCCGCTCTGACAACAAGTCAGGCCACCGCTTTGACAACCACCGGGATCAAGGCGCTGACCACCGCTCAGGTGGCGGCATTGACGACGGCCCAGGTCGCCGCCCTGACCACCGCGCAGGTTCCCGTGCTGTCGTCCGCCCAAACCGGCGCGCTGACAACGGCGCAGGCCGGGGCGATCACCACGGCCCAGGCCGCCGTGCTGTCCACGGCCGGGATCGCCGGTCTCGCGTCCGCCAGTATCGTTGCCATGGCGTCCGGTGACATCGCCGCGTTCACCACGACCCAGATACCGGGTCTGTCCTCGGCCGCCATCACCGCCCTGACCACAGCCGAAACAGCGGCCCTGACGACGGCTCAGGTGATCGCAATGACATCGGCACAGATCGCCGCCCTGACAACGGCGCAGATCGCCGCACTGACCACCGGCCAGGTCGCCGCGTTGACCACGGCCGAGGTGAAGGCCCTGACGACCGCCCAGATCGCCGCCCTGACCACGGCACAGATCGCCGCGCTGACCACCACTCAGGTTCCAACCCTGTCCTCCGCCCAGGCCGGGGCCCTGACAACGGCCCAGGCCGCGGCGATCACAACCGCGCAGGCCGCCGCGTTGTCCACCTCCGGCATGGCCGGTCTCGGGTCCGCGAGTATCGTGGCGATGGCGTCCGGCGATATCGCGGCGTTCACCACGACGCAGGTTCCGTCCCTCACCACCGCCGCGATCACCGCGTTGACAACAGCGGAAACCGCCGCCCTGAGTTCGGCGAAACTCGCCGCCCTCGGCTCCGGCCAGATCGCTGCCCTGACAACCGCCCAGGTGGCGGCGCTGACCACGGCGCAGATTGCCGCGCTGACCACGGCCGGCATCAAGGCACTGACAACCGCGCAGGTCGCCGCGCTGACCACCACCCAGGTCGCGGCCCTGACCACGGCGCAGGTTCCGGTGCTGTCCTCGGCGCAGACCGCTGCCCTGACCACCGCGGAGGCCGGAGCGATCACAACCGCCGAGGCTGCCGCGTTGTCCACCGCCGGGATCGCGGGACTGGGGTCCGCCAGCATCGTCGCGATGGCGTCCGGCGATATCGCCGCCTTCACCACGGCACAAATGCCATCCCTGACCACCGCCGCGATCACCGCCCTGACGACCGCCGAAACCGCCGCCCTGACGACGGCGCAAATCGTCGCCATGACCTCGGGGCAGGTCGCCGCCCTGACGACAGCTCAGATCGCGGCACTGACCACGGCGCAGGTGGCCGCGCTGACATCGGCCGAGGTGAAGGCGCTGACCACCGCCCAGATCGCGGCCCTGACGACCGCACAGGTGGCCGCGTTGACTACGGCGCAGGTGCCGGTGCTGTCCTCGGCGCAAACCGGTGCGCTGACCACGGCCGAAGCGGGCGCGATCACCACCGCGGAGGCCGCAGCTTTGTCTCTGGCCGGCGTCGCCGGGCTGGGGTCCGCCAGTATCGTTGCCATGGCATCGGGCGATATCGCCGCCTTGACCACCGCTCAGATCCCCGGGTTGACCACCGCCGCGATCGACGCCCTGACGACGGCCGAAGCCGCGGCATTGACCACCGCTCAGGTGACAGTCCTGACATCGGCACAGATCGCCGGCCTGACCACCGCACAACTGGCGGCGTGGACCACCAGCCAGGTGGCCGCGCTGACGACGGGCCAGATCAAGTCGTTGGGCACCGGCCAGATTGCCGCCATGACAACCGCGCAGGTCGCCGCCCTGACAACGGCGCAGATACCCGTGCTGTCCTCGGCGCAGATCGGCGCCCTGACGACCGCGCAGGCGGGTGCGATCACCACCGCCCAGGCCGCCGCCTTGTCCACCGTTGGACTCGAGGGACTGAGTTCGGCCGATCTCGCGGCCATGGCATCGGGAGACATCGCCGCCTTCACCACCGCGCAGATCCCTGCGCTGACCACGGCCGCGATCAGCGCACTGACCACGGCGGAAACCGCTGCTCTGACAACGGCTCAGGTGGCCGCGCTGACCACGGCACAGGCCGCCGGCCTGACGACGGCGCAGATCGCGGCGCTGAACACGGCACAGGCCGTCGCGCTCCCCACCGCCGATATCAAAGCGCTTGGAACGGCACAGGTGGCGGCATTGACCACCGCCCAGGTCGCGGCCCTGACGACCGGTCAGGTGTCGGTCCTGACATCGGCACAAACCGCCGCCCTCACCACCGCGCAAGCAGGCGCCATCACCACGGCGCAGACCGCGGCATTCTCGACCACGGCGATCGCCGGGCTGGGGTCCGCGAGTATCGTTGCCATGGCGTCGGGCGACATCGCCGCACTGACTACGGCACAGGTTCCGGCCCTGACCACGGCCGCCCTGAGTGCCCTGACCACGGCGGAAACCGCCGCTCTGACGACGGCTCAGATCGCCGCGTTGACCAGTGCACAGACTGCCGCCCTGACCACCGCACAGGTCGCGGCCCTGACAACCGCCGAGGTTGCCGCCATGACGACCGCCGATGTCAAAGCTTTGTCCACCAGCGAAATCGCCGCCTTGACCACCGCCCAGACCGCCGCCCTGACGACAAACCAGGCCGCTTCTTTGACATCCGCACAGACCGGGGCGTTAACGACCGCCGACGCGGGGGCGATCACCACCGCTCAGGCCGCCGCCCTGTCCACCTCGGCGCTTATGGGGTTTGGATCGTCGCAGTTCGCGGCACTGACATCCGCGGCCGTGCTGGCGTTGACCACGGCACAACTGCCGGCGTTGGGGTCTGCGGCGATCGCCGCCCTGACGACCGCCGAAACCGCAGCGCTGACCACCGCCGATATCGTGGCGCTGTCCACCACGCAGCTCCTGGCACTGACAACAGCGGATATCGTGGCCCTGACAACAGCGCAGATGGCGGCGCTGACAACCAGTCAAATCCCGGCGTTCAGCACCGGTCAGATACCGGCGTTCACCACCGCGCAACTCAACGCCATGGGCACGGCTCAGATCCCCGCCTTCACCAGCACCCAGCTCGGCGTCATGACGACGGCGCAGATCGGAGCGCTTTAGGCCCGTTTGGCGGCCCGCCCGAGGCCGCCATACAAGTCCAGCATGCGGCCCTGCCATTGGGCCACCGGATCGTTCGCTTCAAGTAACTCGAACCGGCTGGCGCAATACGGCCACATCAGCGTGCCGGCGACGATGTGGTCGGCATAGCTGGGGGCGGCGCCGCCAAGCCATTGGTGTTTGCGCAGGTGAAGGCGAACCGGCAGCAGCAGGTCGCGGAACGCCGCCACGCGGTCCTCCCGCCCCGCCTGCACGGCCTCAAGCGTGGCACCGAAACGAGCCTCCCGGCTGGAACGAAAGTAATCGACGTCTTTGGAATCGATGATGTCCAACAGATCACGGACGATAAACCGAGCGATGGCGCCGACAAGGATGGAGTCGGCCCATGCATTGACGAACGAGGCATGGGCGCGACCCGTCGGGCCGCCGAACAAAGTCGGGGTGGGTGCCTGTTCCTCCAGATAATCCGCGATCGCCCAACTGTCGGAGACGACTTTGCCCGCGTCCTGAATCACCGGCACCTTACCCTGACCCGAGAACGCAATCACCGCCCCGTCGGTGAACCGCCACGGCACGGTCTCCACCGGCAGGCCTTTGTGGGCGAGGGCGAATCGGGTCCGCCAGCAATACGGGCTGAACCGCAGGTCCGGGTCTGCTCCGGCGAGGTCATACAGGACGATGCTCATGCCGCATCTTGATCAGGATCGGGCCGGTTCGTCCAGATTGCCTGTGACGCACCGGTTCGGCGTGGTAACAGACCGACCGTGACCGAACCCGCCCCCACAGACAGCCTGCTCGTCCGCACCGCGCGCGGCGCCGGCTGGGTCATGGCCTGGAAGCTGGGGATGCGGGTCCTCGGACTGGTCAGCACCCTGGTGCTGGTGCGGCTGATCGCGCCGGCCGATTTCGGCATCATCGCCCTGTCCACCAGCATCATGCAGACCATCGACGGCATGCTGACCCTGGGCACCGAGGAGGCGGTGATCCGCGAGAGTTCGCCCGGCCGAACCTTCTACGACACCGCATTCACCCTGAACCTGCTGCGGGGCTTGTCGGTGACGCTGCTGGTCGCCGGTTTCGCCTACCCGGCCGCCGGGTTTTTCGCCGATCCGAGGCTGGGACCAGTGCTGCTGTTCGTCGCCTGCCTGCCGGTGCTGGACGGGTTCTGCAATATCGGCGCCGTCGATTTCCGCCGTGACTTCGCGTTCCACAAGGAATTCGCGATCATGGTGCTGCCCAAACTGGCCGGCATCGTCGCGGCGATCACCGCCGCCTTTCTGCTCCACTCTTACGTCGCGATGCTGGTGGGCATGGGCGTCAACCGCACATTGCGCGTCGTTATGACCTACGTGATGCATCCCTACCGGCCCGCGTTGTCGCTGAAAGCATGGCGCGGACTGGCCGGGTATTCGGTCTGGACGTGGGTGCTCAGTCTGGCCGTCCTGGTGCGGGACCGGTGCGACAGCCTGCTGATTGGCGGCATGCTGAATACAGCCTCGGTCGGCTTTTACAGTCTCGGCGCCGAGATCGCCGCCCTACCCACCACCGAACTGATCGAGCCGCTCGGGCGCGCCGCGTTCGCCGGTTTCGCGGCGGGACGGCAGCAGAAGGCGGACCCCGGAGAAATCTTCCTGCGCCTGATCGGATCGGCCGCGTTACTGACCTTGCCGGCCGGCGTCGGCCTGTCGTTGGTCGCCTCCCCCCTGGTGGCGCTGGCATTCGGTTCGGGCTGGGAACAGGCGGTGCCGGTCCTGCGCATCCTGTCCCTGAGTTTCACTGTGATGGTGTTCGGACATCTCAGTCTGCACTTGCTCAGCGCGCACGCGCTGCTCGGCCGTCTGGTCGGCATCACGCTGGCCGGCGCGGCGGTGCGGGTTGCGCTTCTGGCACTGCTGATCCCATCGTTCGGCCTGCCGGGTGCGGCGATGGCCGCGGCTGTGGCGGTGGTGCTGGAGCAGGGTTTTACGGTTGCCACCGCGCTGCGGCGGTTCCGCGTCAGTGGCGGGGCGATGCTCCGACGGGTGTGGCGCCCGGCGTTGGCCGCCGCCGCGATGGCCGCGGTTTTGGCGGGCTGCGGTTTCGGGTGGCCGGACGATGCGGGTGTCGTTCGGTTGGCTGAAGCCGCCGTCAGTGGCGGTGCGATCTACGCGGCCGTGTTGCTGTCAAGCTGGATCATCGCCGGACGGCCGGAGGGTGCCGAAACGGATATGCTGGCCATCCTGCGACGCGCCCGGGGTTCCCGGTAAGACCTACATGAGGCTTGGGTGCAGAAGCCGATCGATGGCCTGTCCCGAGTTATTCCAACGTCGAAATTAGAACCGTTGCGCCACCCGAAGCGAAGTTTGGCCCACGACGACGATCGTCCGTTACTCCGCCTCCCCCGGCACGCCGGGGGCCCGGACCTCACCAACAAGTGTGCCCGCCGCCGCGCCGAATAGTGCTGCAAGCCCTGCCCGCCGCGTGTAGGGATAGTGGACGTTTCGTTACATACCAGCCACTAAAGACTCATCGGATCGCGCCCCGGCGGATATCAACCATGCCCGGATTGGCGCGTGTCTTATGGCTGACGCCGCTTTAACGATCCGCCTCTGCCTTTGACTTGCAATGACATCCAACTGCGCAATCAAGGAGACAGGACCATGACCGTTGACGTTCGTACCTACACAGGCAGCGCAACCAAAATCGATGAAGCGGAAATTACCGCGCTCCGCACCAACCTGCGCGGAACGATTTGTCTGCCCGGCGACGCCGGATACGATTCCGCCCGCAGCGTCTGGAACGCCATGATCGATCGCCGTCCGGCCATGATCATCCAGGCAGCCGGCACCGCCGACGTCATCCAGACCGTGAACTTCACCCGCGACCATGGCTGTGCGCTGGCGGTTCGGGGCGGCGGTCACAACATCACCGGCAATGCGGTTTGCGAGGGCGGCGTGATGCTCGATCTCTCGCACATGCGGTCGGTGCACGTTGATCCCGACGCGCGCCGAGCCCAGGTTGAAGCCGGGGCTTTGCTCGGTGACGTGGACAAAGAAACCCAGGCCTTCGGATTGACCGTGCCGGTCGGCATCAATGCCACGACGGGCATCGCCGGCCTGACGCTGGGAGGCGGCTTCGGCTGGACCAGCCGCAAGCTCGGCCTGACCATCGACAACCTGATTTCGGTCGATATCGTCACCGCCGACGGCCAATTCCGGCGGGCCGACGCGACCCGGAACGCCGATCTGTTCTGGGCGGTGCGCGGCGGTGGTGGCAATTTCGGAGTCGTGACGTCGTTCGAGTTCCAGTTGCACCCGTTGGGACCTCAGGTCGTGGCGGGTCTGCTGGTGCATCCGCTGGATGCGGCGGCGGAGCTGATTCCGCAATACCGCAGCCTTGTCGCGGCAGCCCCGGATGAACTGACCTGCTGGCTGGTGCTGCGCAAGGCGCCTCCGGCCCCTTTCATCCCGTCCGACTGGCACAACAAGGAAGTCATGATCATCGCGCTTTGCTACTGCGGTTCGGTAGAGGACGGACAGGACGCCGCTGCCCCATTCCAGGCACTGGGAAAACCAGTTGTGGACCTGGTGTCACCGCATTCGTTTGTCGGCTGGCAGTCCGCGTTCGATCCGCTGCTGACTCCCGGCGCACGGAATTACTGGAAGAGTCACGACTTCAAGGACTTTACCGATGCCGCCGGGTCGGTCGTTATCGAGGCGATTCGCCGGTTGCCAACTGAAGAATGCGAGGTCTTCGTCGGCCATCTCGGCGCCAGGGTTAACCGTGTCGCCAGCGACGCCACGGCATTTTCCCGGCGCGACGTTCAGTTTATCGTCAACGTGCATACGCGCTGGCGCGATTCGGCGCAGGACGCAACCTGCATCGCCTGGGCACGCGGTCTGTTCGACGCTCTGACCCCGCATGCGACCGGGTCTGTGTATGTGAACTTCATGCCGGATGATGAGGTCGATCGCGTGCGGGGCGCGTATGGGGCGAACTACGACCGGCTGGCGGCGATCAAGCAGCGTTACGATCCCGTCAACCTGTTCCGGTTGAACCAGAATATTCATACGTAATACCAATCGACTTTGATGCCGACACACGCGGATCGTCCTGATATCGTCATGGTGCGCGGAGGCGTATCATCCACGTCTTTGTTTTCACTAATGAAAGACGTGGATGCCGACCTTCGTCGGCATGACGGTACTCTGCCGTAGAGTCGGCCTCAACACCGGTTGGTATAAGCTGCAAAAATTCAACCTCCCGGCGCACCCGCATTCGTTGGCGTGCGCCGGGATCGCTGCCGCACCGGAGGCCACCATGCCAAATGTCGCGTTGTCGGCGGCGGAGACCGCGCTTGAAAACCAGCGGGTCGGCGGATTGCAGCTTCGCGTCGCCGCGCTGTGCACACTCGTTCAGGTGTGCGACGGCTACGACCTGAACGCGGTCGCCTGGGCGGTGCCGTCGCTGATCAGGGCGTGGCATTTGCCGCCGTCGATGTTCACCATTGCATTTTTGTGGTCGAGCATCGGCATCCTGGTGGGCGCGCTGTGTGCCGGGCCGATCGGCGATCGTTTCGGCCGCCGTCCGCTGATCCTCGGTAGTCTGACGATTTTCGGGGTGGCTTCGTTGCTGAGTGCCGGGGCCGGATCACTGGGTGTGCTGAGTCTTTGGCGGTTCTTCACCGGTGTCGGCATCGGCGGCGGGTTCTCCGGGGCGGCGGCATTGACTGGCGACTACACACCGCATCGGTTGCGCGCGACGATGATCATGCTTTCGTTCACCGGTGCGCCGCTCGGCGGGTTCCTCGGCGGCCAGATTGTAGCGGTGTTGCTTGGGTATTTCGGTTGGCCGGTGATTTTTG
>Ga0316231_1002442_pt1 | contig 17790 bp, 2 predicted proteins | sample TBH18027metaG_FD_206002 | JGI IMG/M metagenome (GOLD analysis project Ga0316231, IMG submission 206002) | Freshwater microbial communities from Trout Bog Lake, Wisconsin, USA - TBH18027 | ecosystem: Environmental > Aquatic > Freshwater > Lake > Hypolimnion/Profundal zone | place: USA: Wisconsin...
GAAAGCTATAAAGAAAAGGGCCCAGCTTTTAGACTAGGCCCTTGATATTTTGGTGCGGCTGGCAGGAATTGAACCCACGACCCCTTGGTTCGTAGCCCCTACGTCGGAGTGCTATAAAACCTATATAAAACAATGACTTACAGAGTTGAGATTGTGCAATAGAATTGATGGTGAGACCCTTCTAACCCCTTGTTTCTATTGGTTTGCTATAAGTTCTATTGCACAGATTTAGAGGTTTATTTATGCCGCCCCCTCTTAGCCTTGGAGTCTTTGTATCAGCAATCAAGATTAAATTTTTCACTTCTCAAGAAATACATCAGTCAGTTTTTGGATGTAAAGCAGACAGTCGCCCTACCCTCGTCGTGACCATCAAGCGAACTTAATGCGCTAAGTTATCCATGCGGCTGCTTCGAGATGTAAAGCAGTCTTTTGCTATCCGTTAAACAAGATGACTCTTCCCGACCCCAAGAAGACATTGCAGAGCAACGGATCTATAGTCCACTGCTCGCTGAACTATCTAGTGGGCTGATGATCCTCGGATCTTACTGAAAATCTAAGACCATCCCCAGGGTACTTAAAGTCGATAGGGGTATGCTCATTTTGATATGCACCACTATCTAAATGATCCTAATTTTTTGAGAATTTATTTGATTCTTTTTGATGTCATTAAACCTGCTGAATGGATTAAAAAAGATAGCCTAGAGCTTTATAATTTACAGATGAAAAAACATCTATTTGGTCTCGTTTGCGCCGCTCTTTTAGGCAGCTCCTATAGCGTTCTTGCTGCTTCAGATTCTAGTAATTCAGGCACCTCAAATATCAACTTCTTCGCCACTGTGAACAACACGATGCTCACAAAGGGACTACTGGATCTTAATATCAAAGCAGCTGTGGCTCAAGGCCAGAAAGACACTCCTGAGCTCCAGAAGGCCTTAAAAGACGAACTTATTAATCGTGAGTTATTGGCTCAGCAGGCTGAGCGTATGGACCTAGAAAAAGGGATTGATTTGGATGATCAGTACACCCAGCTGCGCCAAACCTTATTGATTCAAGCGCTTGTTGAAGAGCACTTTAAGAAGTCCCCCATTACCGATGCGCAATTGCGCGAGGAATATGACCGTCAGCGTAAGTTAACCGGGGACGCCACTTCTGGCCACCAGTACCGTGTCAGCCAGATCATTGTTGCTAATGAAACCGATGCTTTGGATCTCATTAGCCGCATCAATAAAGGTGAGCTCTTTGGTAAATTAGCCCAGCAATACTCTATTGCAGATGGCGCAAAGAGCAATGGTGGCCAATTAGGCTGGCTATTCCCGGGTCAACTTAGCCCTGAATTGCAGCAATTGGTTTCCAAATTGGGTAAAGGGTCAATTTATAGCGCCCCAATTCAAGTTCAGGGTGGCTGGGCCATTATCAAATTAGACGATAAGCGCAACTACAAACTGCCAGGATTTGAAGAATCTAAACCTCAATTACGCCAAGCATTTGTGCAGCAATACTTGGTTGAAACAGTCAAGGACTTGCGTAGTCGAGCTAGAATTACCCAGTAATCAACCTACAAACTAAATAGATTATTTCTTTCTCAGAAATTCTGGGATATAGATTTGGTCATCCGGCGTTTGCTCAAGCCCTTCGATAGATTCAAGCTTGAACCCCAAAACTTTGGCATATGCCTGAATAGCAATGAGAAGATTTGATTGAGAGTGTGAAAAAGTAAGGGTATCGCCCCGCTCTATTGCCGTCATCTGCACCACTGAAAGATTGCATTGGCCAGCAAGGATGGCTAGGTTGTGACCCTGAGTTTCTCGCTCTTCTTTTAGCTTCCTGCCTAGGGCCCTCATTTGCTTTGAGGAATTTAATGAATCCATCTAAAAGCCTAGCGGGATCATTACTTAGTAACTACCATGATCTTGTCACTTAAAACTTCATTACCCCGCATCAATGATACTTTTACGGATAACGGTAAAGTGATATCGCCAAGCTTAGGCACTATAAAGTTTTTACTTCCAGCATCAAATTTAATACCAGCTGGCAATGCTGAGCCATCTGGCAAGCTTACGACCAGTCGGCTTCCTTGCGGCAATAACAATAATCTGTAGCTACCTGCCTGCTTTGCGGATGGAACGTTTTCACCAGACAGATTAATCAAGTCCTGAATGATTTGATCCTGCACAGGGAACTTAAATGCGCCCGATGCTGGCACTTCAATTGCCTGTAAGTACTTCGTTAAGTCATCTTTATCGCGAACGTAGATCAATTCACCCTTATTGATAAGGTACGTTGGGCGATCTGGCACAAATATCTGGGTAAATTGTTGCTGAACGACTGCCATATTGTTTATTGTTTGCGGCGGGGCTGTAATATCAGCAACCAATGGGAATGTCACGCCAGCAATGTAGTAGTTGGCACTATCTAAATGCAAAGCATCTAAGATTGCCTTCACCAGAATATGATTACCTGGATTTGAGATTATGAAATTACCAGTAACAAGGCCAGATAAGGTTGGGGCATCCGACCCCAGCAAACCTACAATTACAGGATTTCCTAGGATGGTGGCTATAGCATTACCATCAAATACCTTGTTCTGCGCTGTAAGGCCGCTAATCGTTACTGGTGCCGGAGTAATGTTGGCGGTCGCTGTTACAGGGGTAGCTCCTAATACATAATTTGCTGCGGCAGCGCCAGATAAAGTCACCCCATTAAACGTCACAGTTGTCCCATTATGGACATTAGGGTTAGCAAAAGATGCGCTCGTGAAATTGGATGTCACAACATCACCCGGGAATAATCCAGTCATTGCCAAGCTACCAGTTGCAGCTGTAGTTGTGTTGTAAACCCTATTGTTTGCAGAAGGGCTAATTGCCGGTCCGCCCACACTAGAACCCAATACATATGGGGTAATCGCCAAATTTGCATTAATGAAAGTTGTTTGGTAGTTTCTAGCATCCGCGCCAGCAGTGGCTAAAGCGGAGAAATAATTACCAACATTCTTACCGGCTGTTGTGTCTGTAATAGTTACTAAATCTCCTGCAACAATTCCAGCTGATGAAGCGTTATTAACTAATACCCTGACCGTACCGTTATATACGTATGTACCAGGTGTTGCGACAATCGTAATTGCACGTGGAGTTACCGTTAAATCGCCAGTCACAACTGGAGCAATATTGGTGATATTGCTTCCAGTAATTGCAAAGTTAGCAGCAGATAAACCATAGGTGCCAACGCTCACATTATTTGAGCCACTCATTACTGGGTTAATGGGTGCAAAGTTAAAGCTTAAGCTTGCACCCGCTCCATCTGAATAGGTGTAGGTTGTAATGCCATTTACAGTGCTGCTTGCTGTGAGATAAAGGTTATTAATGACTGCACCACCAGAGGTTGCATAAGCGACTGTTGGATTTGCATAAGTTGCTGCAGTTGTATATGGCGTGACTGCCCCACCACTCTGAATGAGCAGCTGACCAGCAGGAACGATCGTGTAAGTTCCAGGCTGATAGGTTATTTGGTAATTAGCCAATGCTGCGCCAGTAGCGCTTGCAGCAGTAATCGCATAGGGGCCAGCAGGTTGAATATTAGATGCAGAGGTTGCTAATGACACACCAGAAATCGTGTCGCTACCTAATAAGCCAATTGATGAATAAGTTAATGGGCCAGTAGGCTGTGTAACAAATGAGGCTTGGTTATTTGCAGTAATCGTTAACGGGGCTTTAGTAATGTTTGCGGTTAGAGCAGTAGTTGGACCAGCTACATAGTAGTTACCAGCAGCTGAACCACTCAAAGTCACACCATTCATTGTGTTGTAGCTTAGACCATTAATGACTGTAGTACCTGTCAACGGTGCAACCACCAATCCATTAGCAGCGCCTGCCTGACTGAAACTGCCTGTATACGGTCCGGAAGAGCTAACAGCTAAATTAGCCGCATCAGAGCCCAAAACTCCAGATAAGGTCTGCGTGCCGATTGCAGCAATAGTAGCCGCAGTAGTGGTGTCATACACCTTATTCTGCGCAACTAAACCAGAGCTAATTGTAAGTGGTGCTGGTGTGATATTTGCCGCCAAAGGAGCGGTCAAGCCAGTAATTACGTAGTTGGAATTACTTAAAGTCATTCCGCTCAGGTTCGCAGCAACTGCAATGCTATTGGCTACATTTGGTGATGCGAATGTACCTACTGCTGTGCCAGTGGCTGTAGAGGTGTCAGATCCCAAGAGGCCAGTCACAATTGGAGCGCCAGTAATGACATCAGCAGTAGTTGATGTGTAGACCTTGTTATTCGCAACCAACCCACTAATCGTTACTGGAGCAGGCGTAATACTTGCAGTGGCCGTAATTGCCCCACTACCGATGGTGTAATTGCTGGCTGATGCACCAGATAACGTCACGCCACTGAATGTCACTGTTTGCGGGCTTGTTAATGCATTGACATTGGCGCTAGCAAATGCAGCGCTGGCGTAGTTAACAGCAACAGAGTCACCGGCAAACAAGCCAGCCATTCCTAAGCTGCCTGTAGCTGCAGTAGTGGTGTCATACACCTTGTTATTAGCTGCCGTTACTAAATGGGGGCCAGTAGTAGATCCAGGTGTAACGACGTATGGATTAATAGTGATGTTCTTATTGACTAATGTAAATGTGTAATTAGATGCATCTACACCGCTAACAGCCAAATTCGAGCCATAAATCCCAACATTCTTACCGCTAGCTGCGCCAGAAACTGTTACTAAGTCACCAGTCAAGATTGCTGGCGATGCTACTGCTGGACCTTGAGTTTGCACTTGTCCGTTATAAATTAGCGCTGCTGTTGTTGGTGCAGTGATGGTGACAGCTAATGGTGTTACGGTGAGGTTGCCGCTAGCAACTGCAGAACTAGAGGTTAAACCTGAGCTTGCCGATACAAGATTACTTGCGGCATAGGCATAGCTACCGACATTAATATTGCCAGAGGTGCTGGTTGTAGTTCCGGTTGGGATGAGATTAAAGCTCACTAAAGCGCTAGTAGCATCACGGTATACATAACTTGTGATGTTGCCAACTGTAGTTGCACTAACAAATGTTAATGCGCTGATATTGGAGCCGCCGGTGCTATAGGAGGCAACTGGTTGTGCTGGAGTAATGATATTTCCTGATGTACTTGTGCCGTATGGTGTAGTTGCACCAGCCGTGGTAATCATCAAGGCGCCAGGGGCAACAATCGTATAGATTGCAGGCACATAAGTGATCGAATAGTTACCAATACCGTTGCCAGTAGCTGCGCTAATTGCAATTGGGTAAGTACCAGCCGAAGCATTCACCCCAGTGGTTGATGCAGTAGTGCTAATCGTTGCGCCTGTAACGGTATCACTACCTAATAGCCCTACTGCAGGGGCTTGGGTTAAGGTCGCTAAAGATTGGCTATAGAAGCTTGATTTATTTACTGCTGTAATAGTCAGCGGCGCTTGAGTGATATTGGCTAGTGCAGTAATTGCGCCAGCACCAATAGAGTAGTTGGAAGCAGACGCTCCTGACAATGCCGCACCAGCAAATGTCACGGTAATACCATTGGCTACGTTAGGGCTTGCAAAGGTGGCGCCGGTATAGCTTATCGATACTGAATCTGTGCCAAACAAGTTCACCATTGCCAATGTGCCATTGGCTGTAGTAGTTGATGTGTAAACCTTGTTATCTGCTACTGCAGTAATGGCAGGACCTGTAGTCGCGCCAGGAGTGATGATGTATGGCGTGATGTTTGCAGTTAATGTAGAAGATGTGCCAGTCACATAGTAGTTACCCGCTGCTGAGCCATCCAAGGTAACGCCAGTCATTGCGTTGTATGAGCCACCAGCAATCACCGTTCCGGAAGTGCTTGGTGCAACAGTAATTCCATTAGCCACATTGCTTTGTACGAATGCACCAGCATATGGACCAGATGAAGTTACAGAAACATTGGCTGTATCAGCTGATAAAACACCACTTAAGGTCTGCGTTCCAGTTGCAGAAATCGTTGCAGCAGTTGTAGCGTCATAGACTTTATTGTCTGCAGTTAAACCGGCACTAATAGTGATTGGCTTAGGCGTAATGTTGGCGGTTAAGGTTTGCGGCCCTACTCCAGCAACGTAATAGTTACCTGCTGCAGCACCAGTTAAAGTCACGCCAGCCATGGTGGTGTATGAAACGCCATTGATAACTGTAGATGTCGTAGCAGGCGTTACTGTTAAGCCAGATCCAACGTTAGATTGGCTAAATGTTGCTCCAGTGTATGGGCCGGTAGAAGATACTGATACTGCATCGGTACCCAGCACGCCAGCCAATACTTGATTACCCGTTACCGCAATGGTTGCAGCGTTAGTGGCACTATAAACTTTATTGTTTGCAGTCAAGCCGGCACTAATGGTCAATGGCGCTGGTGTGATGTTTGCTGTTGCAGTAATCGGTGAAGACCCCAGGGCATAGTTAGCCGCATCTGGGCCGGATAGAGTTACGCCACCAAAGGTTACGGTCAGACCATTAGCAACGTTTGGAGTGGCAAAGTTGGCGTTTGCATAATTCACTGCTACGGTATCACCTGCGAACAGATTGGCCATAGCCAAGCTGCCAGTAGCCGCAGTTGTGGTGTCGTATACCTTATTGTTTGCTGTAGCTGCAATACTTGGACCGCCACTGCCACCTGAGCCAATAATGAATGGCGTAATAGTCAGATTGCCATTGACATAAGTGATGTTGTAATTAGAGGCATCAGCACCAGCTGCAGCCAAGTTGGATCCATATACACCAACGTTTTTACCGGAAGCTAAGCCCGAAATCGTCACAACGTCATTAGTTAATACGCTAGGGGCTGTAACTGAGGCTTGATTTTGAGTAGCGCCGTTATAAGCATATGTTGCAGGTGTTGCCGTAACTGTAATAGCTTTCGGCGTGACCGTTAAATCACCAGTAACTACAGCAGAGCTAGATGTCAAATTGGATGTGGTGCTTGTGAAATTAGCTGCTGACAATGGATAGGTACCAACAACAATATTGCCAGAGGTACTATTTGATGTGCCTGTTGGAGCAAGACCAAAGGAAACGGTTCCGCTTGATCCATCGGAATAGGTATAGGTTGTAACGCCACCTGATGAAGTTGCGCTTACAAATGTCAAGTTACTAATTACAGCGCCAGTTGTTGTCAAGTAAGAAGCCGTTGGATTGGCATAGGTTGCCGCAGTGCCATATGGAGTAATAGCGCCAGTTGTTGTTACCTTCAATTGTCCTGCTGGAATAATTGTGTAAGTACCTGGTACATAGGTAATGCTGTAGTTCGATGCACCGCTACTAATAACGGCAGCGCTTGGTGTAATTGGATATGTAGTAGCTGGTGATGCACTGGTAGCTGTTGTGCTAATTGCAGCGCTAGTTACAGTATCGCTACCCAATAAGCCAACAGCGGAATACGATAAGGGGGCAATGGCTTGGGTTACAAATGATGACTGTGCATTACCAGTAATTGTCAGCGGTGCAGGTGTGATATTTGCACTTGAACTAATTGGCGTATTACCAAGAACGTAGTTACCTGCAGAGGCGCCAGATAAGGTTACGCCAGCAAAACTCACTGGAATGCCATTAGCGACATTTGGATTAGCAAAGGTTGCAGATGTAAAGCTTACAGCTACTGAATCGCCAGGGAATAAGTTCACCATTGACAAAGCGCCATTGGCAACAGTATTAGTGTTGTAAACCTTGTTATCTGCCACTGCTGCAATATTTGGGCCAGTACCACCTGCACCAAAGTTAATGATGTAAGGCGTAATCGCAGCCGTAATTGGTGTTGTAGTACCAGTCACATAGTAGTTACCAGCGGCAGCACCTGTTAAGGTCACCCCACTCATGGCGTTATAAGTGCTGCCTGCAATCGTAGTTGCAGTCGTGCTTGGCGTCACTGTCAAATTGGCACCAACATTGGACTGGCTAAAGACACCGGTGTATGGACCGCTTGAGCTTACAGAAACATTTGCCACGTCGGATGGCAATACTCCGGCTAATGTTTGTGTTGCAGAAGTGATGGTTGCTGCAGTAGTGCCATCGTACACCTTATCACTCGCAGTCAAACCAGTGGCAATCGTGATTGGCTTAGGCGTAATGTTGGCAGTCAAGGTTTGTGGGCCCACTCCAGCAACGTAATAGTTACCTGCTGCAGCACCAGTCAAAGTTACACCAGCCATTGTGGTGTAAGTCACACCATTAATGACAGTTGAAGTGGTGCCTGGAGTTACGGTTAATCCTGAGCCTACATTGGACTGACTAAATGTTGCGCCTGTGTATGGGCCAGTCGAACTAACTGATACTGCATCGGTACCCAATACCCCAGCCAATACTTGATTGCCGGTAACTGCAATCGTTGCTGCAGTAGTAGCGTCATAGACCTTGTTGTTTGCAGTTAAACCAGCACTAATGGTTAATGGTGCTGGAGTAATTGTTAATGTGCCGTTAGTAATGGCACCAATGGTGTAGTCACTAGAGGCGGTTAAGACTAAGTTACTGGTGTAGGTTCCAACGTTTGTGCCGGTTGCAGTACCAGAGGCCGCTGTTGCGGTATCACTACCTTTTAATCCTGTTACAACAAATCCAGTAGTCTGAGATGTAGCGTTATACATCACTGTAGCGGAGTTCACGGCTGCAGTAATGACAATTGGTGTAATTTGCAGACTGCCTTGAACATAGGTTACGGTGTAGTCAGCTGGATTCGACAATGTAGCCAACAATGCATCAGGAACAATACCTTGGCTTACGTGGGTTGCTGTTGCATAACCAGAAACAGCCGCCGTATCAGATCCCTTCAAGCCACTAACTGAAGCACCTGTATTAGTTTGTAATGCACCGTTATAGGCATATTGATTAACGGCACCAGTTACCAACAGCGAGGCTGGGGTAATGGTCATTGAACCATTGTTATAAGTAATGCTGTAGTTACTTGCTGTTGTGCCACTCGCTACGGATAAATTATCTGCATAAGAACCTGCATGAGTACCAGAAGCGTAACCAGTTACCACCACGCTATCGCTACCCTGCAAGCCAGAAACGGTCGCTGCGGCATTGGTTTGAACGGCACCGTTATAAGGCGTTGTGGAGACCGCTCCATTGACAACTAACGGAGCTTGATTAACCGTTAAAGCGCCGTTAACAATCGTTACGTTGTAGTTTGAGAATCCAGAACCTACAGAGCCAATAATTGGGTAAGTTGTACCGCTGGCATTAATAGCCCCGATAGCCGAACCACTATATGTAACGCCACCTAAACCAGCAATAGTCTGGCTATTCATCAGAGCGCCACCAGTGACAGTTACGCCAGTAGCTACTCCGCCAGTAAGGCTGCCAGCAATAATCTGAGCTGAAGTAACTGCATTGGCATCATATGTTTTCGACACACTTGCTACCGTCAACGTTAATGGCGCTGGTGTAATAGTCAAAGTATTGGCGATTGTAGAAATACCAGTAAATGGACTGGAAGATTGACTGTAGTTATTGGTATTACTTACTGCGTTGGTGTATCCGCCAACATTCCAGGTAGTACTTAATCCACTAACTACGGGTGTTACCCCTACGCTTGTAATAACTGGAGTAACGGTAATAGAGTAAGACCCATCGGTATAGACATCTCCTGACTTAGTCAAAGTCACTACAGTTGTATTTGTACCTGTTCCAGTAGCAAATTGAACAGATGCAACTGTTGGCGTAGCTGCAGTAGCATAAGTAGTTGTCGCTGCATTCATTGTTATAACAAGTACTCCTGCTGGAGTAATTGTGTAAGACCCTGGCAGATAACTAATAGTGTAATTATTTGTTAGACCGCTACTACCTGTTACACCGCTTGCAGTAATTGCAGATGGATAGGTTCCTGTTGCTGCAGTAGTTCCAGTAACGTTACTAGTTACAGAGCTCGCTGTAGCTGTATCGGAACCTTGCAACCCAGATACAGTCGCAGTAAATGTTGGATCAGCCTGGCCATAGAACTTACCAGCATTATTTGCTGTAACGACCAAGCTTGCTTTATTAATGGTCAACACTGGTGCATTAGCTGTAACTGTGTAGTTACCTGCATCTACACCTGTTGCTGTATAGGCTGCTGTGTAAGTTCCCGCATTGGTTCCAGCAGCTCCGCCAGCAACCACCACATTATCACCAGCAATTAAACCGCTGACGGTAGGCGCTGCCAATGCTTGAGCACTAGCGTTATAAGTAGTTGTTAGGTTAGCGCCAGTAATAGTCAATGGCGCTGGAGTGATATTTGCCGTTGTAGTGGTATTCGCACCACCAGACAACTGATAGTCAGCAGATGAAGTACCAGCTAAAACGATGCCGCTAATGTTGACTGTTTTAGCCGTACCAACATTCTTATCAGCAAAAGTACCCGTTAAGTTGGACGCATTCACTGTGACGCTATCGCCTGCATACACACCAGCGTATGTAATTGTGCCGATATTTAAAGTAGCTGCAGTAGTAGCGTTGTACACCTTATTGTTCGCAGTAACACCGCCAATAGTGATAGTTGCTGGAGTAATGGCAATTGAACCATTCGTGACATTTACGGTGTAATCACTTGGATTGCTCAAGCCTACAGTCAAATTATCAGAGTAAGTGCCTACGTGGGTGCCTACCCCATAAGCACCACCAATGGTTGCAGTATCAGCGCCCTTCAATCCAGCCACTGTTGCAGTGATATTGGTTTGAGCAGTTGCGTTATAGACCTGCGTTGTGTTTGCGCCCGTAACGGTTAAGGTTACTGGAGTAATCGTGATAGAGCCAGGTACGTAAGTGAAGGCATAGTTACCTGACGCAGTTCCGTTTACAGTAAACGTATCAGGAACAGTTCCTTGAGAAACATGGGTTGCTGATGCAGCGCCGCTAATCAGAATATTTGCTCTATCAGCACTCAAAATTCCGCTTGTTGTATAGGTATTTGTTTGCAGTACGCCAGAATACGGGTTAACCGTTGTGTTTCCCGTAATGGTTGCTACTAGAGGAATGATTGTTAATGAGCCTTGGGAAGAAACTGTAACCGTGTAATTAGCTAAGGATCCTCCATTGGTCAGACTTGCAATGATTGAGCTATCAATATGATTAGCGTAAGTCCCAACGTTTACCCCAGAAGCAAGCCCATTCGTGCCAAATACAGCAGTCTGACCATTTTGTAATCCAGTGACATTAAACCCGCTAGATGGATTGAATGTTTGAGTAGTGCCGTTATATGTAACAGTCTGACCGGCAGCAGATAAATTTACTGGCGTAATAACCAGAGCAGCTGGATTAACCGTCAATGCACCAGTGGCGTAAGTAATTGCATAGTTTGATGCTAGACCAGAGCTAAATGCCAATGCGCTTGGGGTAATCGTATAGGAACCAGCATTAGTAGTAGCTAAGGTTGCCGTAGTGCAGGAGGGGCATGAACCACTTAATGTTGCACCAGAAATTACATCGCTATTGGGTAACGTAGCCAAGCTACTTGTAAATGCTGTAGTGCCTAATGACAATACCGTGCCGTAAGTAGTGGTTTGCGGGCTGGCAGTGATTGTAATAGCCAGAGGATTTACCACTAAGTTTGCATTGGTATATGTAATTGCGTAATTAGATGCGTTAAATCCACCGGTACCAGTAGCAGCGCTAGGAACAATTGCGCCGTTATAGGTGGTGGCATTTAGAGTGCCCGGCACTGTTGCTGAGTTAGCACTGCCATTGTAGTAATTGATCGCAACACTTGAAATTGCATCGCCTGCTGCCAATGGTGAAGCCAAGCTGCTTGTAACGGAATATCCTGTTTGTGATACAGCGGCAGATGTGCCATATGTTGTTGTAACTGGTGTAGCAGTAATGGTAATCGGACGTGGTGTTACCGTCATTAAGGCTGGAACATAGTTCAGGGTATATGGCACTGAACCAGTAATAGTCGCTCCAGATGGAATAATTTGATAATTACTACCTACAGATGTAGTTGAGATTCCACCTAAGCTTGTGAAGGTCAGTCCAGTTAATGTGTCACCAGCAGGCAGGCCAGAGATTGTGTAAATCGAAGTACCGCCAATTGTTATGGTGGCCACACCACTGGCGCTATACGTCACACCATTAGTGGTAACACTATTTCCATACACCTTAGATTCGGCAATCGCTGTAATCGTCACAATTGCATTTGATGAGGCGGTTAATGTGCCGTTTGCGTAAGTAATAGCATAGTTAGAGGCACCATTTGAGCCGGTTACTGGGACAAAGACTGGAGAGCTGGGAACAATTGGATATGTACCAGCTGCATAAGTTGGTGATGTATATGTAGAGGCTGTTAATGTTGCCGCACTGATAGCATCTGTCAGTGTCACGCCATCAACTACAACACTTGCTAACCCACTAGTCGTAAATGCAGTAGTACCCAATGAAGCAGCTGAACCCGCCTGGGTAGATTGATTGCTTGCAGTAATGGTTAAGGGAGCCGGAGTAATGACTAAGCCAACAGATCCGGTTGGTGATGCTAAATTTACTGAAATGCCTGAGCTGACCAACATGCCATGATTACTAGAGAGGCTGTAAGCGTAACTTCCCGAGTAAACAGTTGAGCTAGTGCCATTGACCTGCTCACCAGCTAAGGTACCGTAACTCGCACGAGGTGTAGGTGGTAATGCCTGAAGTGAATTGATAAAGCTTGTTAATGGCAATGTGAAAGCAACGCTATTGACTGTAATTTTCATACAACCAGCAGAACTCGCACACCCACCAACACCATTTACCTCGTAACCGGGATTAACAGTGGAGTTAGCAACAAAAAGGGTTTGTAACTGGTTATCCAGTGATCCAGTTGTAGCAATATTTCCAGCAGTGCTTAATGGATCATTCGTGCCATAAACCTTAGTTATGTTGCCCGATACGTTTGCTGCAACCGATGGTTGAATGCGGAATTGAATAACTGGACCATAGTTAGTCGAAGTAGCAGCAGCTGTTGTAAAGGTAGAGTAGCCAGTCCCAGCTGCAACGTTGGCAGTATTAATTCCGGCAAGAGTGGTAATAGGCAATGAAGATGCAGCGACATTACCAGCAGCATAGGCTTGGCCAAATAAGGTATTACTAAAGCTCAAAGTACCTAAAGTGCTATTTAGAAGCGCTAATGAGGTTGAGGTGGTGGTAGATATCGCCGTAGTACCTGGTGAACCTGCATATAAGAACACATTACCAGTAGCTGAAGTAATAGTGTTATTGAGCACACCCGTAATCTGACCGCAATCCGTTGCTGAGCAAGCAGTATTGACGGTACCAACTGGCAAATATGCGCCTGCCTCAATTACTACAGGACCGGTTCCGTTATTGACAATCTTTGGCGGTGTCACGTTGCCGTTATTTGATGATGCAATGAATACACCAGCATTTGAATTCTGAGTAAACAATGTGCCACCAACACCACCAACAGTAATGATGTTCGCCGTTGTTCCAATAGCACTAACTTCAATTGCGCCTGCTGTTGAGGCATTAGTAATAGTCACTGCATCGTTGTAATGGCCTGTGTAGGCGACGATATTAGTATTACCAAGCGTGGAATTATTGTTAATTGCCACTGTTCCAGAAATCTTAATAGCATTTGAGCCAGCCGTAGTGGCAGCTACAAACACAGGAACAATGCCCACGATATTGATCGCATCAGTACCAGCAGTGAAGGTGCCAGTAGTTGTTAATGTAGCGCCAGAAATACTGACTGCATCAACAGTAGCGGCAGTAGTAGCACCCGCAGAGCCGACTACACCACGAATGTAGATTCCATAGTTAGCAGTTAGTGATGCGGTGATCGGAATGCCACCAAGAGCAGTTGTAGTTCCATATTGCCATGCATTACTAACATTAATTCCGCCCTGCACACCATTCAAGTAGGTGTTATCAAAAGTAATTGATCCTGGAACCACCAATGCACTATTGACAACAATTTGTGCGCCGCTAGTAAGGTTGTTGTAGTTAATGTGCTTGGTTGATGTTCCATTAAATACAACTGTTCCAGCATTGATTGTTGCTAGCTTGTTACCAGTAGTCGTATCAAAGCTAATAACAGAATCGGCTGTAGTATTTTGCGCTACTGTAATTTGTCCAGACTGACTAATGCTTCCGTTTGACTTGTAAAGAACGCTGCCACCATTGGACTGAACGTTGACTGCACCAGTTGATGCAATACCAGGATTTCCAATATTGGCACTGTTGTGATAACCAATAACACTAATTACCTGAGCTGCAGTTGAGGCGCTTGTTACTGTTAAAGTAGTAGCGCCCAAAGCTACCGCATTAACTGTGCTGCTGTTATTAATGCCTGATAAAGAGATGTAATCGCCTGCAGTTAAAGCACCTTGCGCCGTAACACCTGCCAAGGTAGTCATATTCGTCGCTGTCGGTGTAGTGCTAGGTGTTAGAGCACCACTATTGGTGTTGTCTACTAGGATATAACCAGATAATGCAATAGCCGAAGTAGCTGAATTACCAATCGTTAAATTTGAACCGTTTGATTCCTCAACATAGTTAACTTTTTTTGTTGCTCCAGCTGCATTGTAGGTAAATGGGCCAGTGGTAATTTGACTGGTGGCATTCCCAGGTCTAGTGTCATAAGTGATAGTTTGCGCACCACTAGAGGTATTTGCTGTTGAGAAATTGACTGCCGAAGTTTCAGTCAAATCACCATTGGTAACAAATGAAACGCTACCACCATTAGACTGATTAGTAATAGCGCCACCAGTAATCGTAATACCGCCAGCTTGGCCAGACGTTCCAACAGTAGTGCTAACACTTAATGCGTTGCCAGAAGTTGGGTACGCAATTACACCTGTTGGATCTGCGGTAATGGTGACACCACTAGTGGAGCCGACCATTGATAGACCCAATCCCCCAGCAGTACTATTAGTGGCAGTTATCTCCACCTTAGGGGCAGAAATTAGACCTGCTAATTTCGCTGAATATATGCCCGTTATTGCAGAAGTCGTTGTAATGCTGACCAACCCTGCAGTTGATGTAATCGTCCCAGTGGCAGTAGCATTCATTGTTGGCTGGAGCAATGGGTTACCAACAGCATCTGAGGTAAGTGTTATTGACCCATAAGCAGCAATGGGCCCATTAATATAAAACGGGCCAAAACCGCCGACACTTGTAGCAGCAGAAGAAAGAATAGTGAGGCTGCCAGCAAATGAATTAATACTGCCACCCTGAATGAAAACCGGAGTATTAACTGACCATGGAGTTCGAGCATCAATGTAGATGCTTCCCGTGCTATTAAGATAGCCAGCACCTGTTGAAATCATTAAACCGTATGAGCCGCCAGTGTTAGAAAGGTTTCCGCCTTCAATGGCTAGGTTAACACTGCCGCCTATGTCAGCTTTTACGCCACCAGCAAAATTGACATCACCAGAACTAGCTGCGACAAAATTTCCACCTGTAGTAGTTGCACTAGCAGCCGCTCCAGTTGTTGTTGTGCTAATCAGAGCTGCACTATTAAGCATAATTTTTCCACCTTTGCCCGAGGTAGCAACATCAGTGCCTCGTGTAATGGTAGGAGTAGTTGTGCCTAAACCGTTAATAGTTCCACCTGTAGCATCAATCACAAGATAGCCACCACGAGTAGTAATCGTAGAGTTAATCGTAATATTTGCAGCAACACCAGCATTTGTAGTGGACTGATTTGTGCTTTGTAAAGCAATATTGATCAGACCTGCTGTAGATGTAATATTCCCATTAACCGAGATAAGGCCATTAGAGTAGATATTCAAGTTAACCGTACCCGCGCCACTATTAGTAACTCCACCAGTAATGGTAACGGCCGAACTCGTCCCCATTGTTCCAGAGAGGTTATTTAGGATCAAGGTTCCAGTCTTTCCCGATGTGGGGGCAAAAGCTAAAATGCCAGTCTGGGTCATGGTGCCGGTGTAAACAACATTCACGGTACCGCCGCCATTAACTACACTAACGATGTCTGTATTTGCAATTGTTATTGCCCCGGCCGTTGCCAAAGCTGCAGTCAAAGATCCACCAGTTGAAGTACCACCAGCAGCAATAGTGACGTTAGTTGGATCTAGCAACCACTCGTTTGCGAGAACCTGATTGTTATTGGTTCCGAGTAAATTGCCAGAAGTCTCCACTTTATGGGCAATCAAAGTCGAATTACTTACTGCAGTCAGACCGGCCAATGCGCCAGTTGAATAGCCTTCACGACCAATAGCAATAACGCCATTGACTGCTGAAAGATTTGAATTATTTACTGAGATTTGGTCACCGAATACGACGATGTTGCCGTTTGGTGCATTGATGCCGGTTTGGCTATCAAGATTGATGTTGTTGCTGGTGATACTGTTTATATGGTTTGCTACTACTGCTGATGCCACTAAATCTTGCACAAAAGTGATGAGTGCTGGAGGTGCAGTTGCAGGTGGCGCGAGTATTGTGCCGTTACCTAAGTTATTGATCTGACCAAGATTGATCATGCCGCCAACATTCAAACCTTCTACGCCAATTAGTGAACCAACCAAATTGGTTTCTGCTTTTCCAGCAATCATAATATTGCCAGCGATGTTTGATTTTCCGATTGAATCAACGATACCGTTAATGGTTACTTTACCGGCTGTGGAGGCAACCGTAACTACTCCTCCATTAATACCATTTGCTGAAATATAACTATTTGCACCAACAGTAATATCGCCTGTTGCAAGGATATTAATTAATCCGCCATTACTTGTATAAGTATTTTGATCTGCATTTAAACCATTTTGACTATTGCGACGATTATTTGCAGTAGTAGTATTTACAGAATTTAAATTACTTGAATTGGTGTTGTTTGAATTATTGCTGCCGCTATTACTACCATTCGAATTAATATTGCCGAGAATATTAATAATCGCACCAGCTAAATAAATATTGGAATTTGATCCGCCATTGGTATTGATAGAACCATTCACATTGATAGCTTGTGCAACCGCATAGACCTGCCCTGCTGTGACGTTCGCATTGATATCAATCTGTCCACCCGTTGCAATGAGGTTCAATGCGGTGTTTGTATTGCCAGAATAGATATCAGCCAAGATCTGAATCAATGGTGTTTGGCTTTGTGTGCAAGCACCAAATGCGCAACTATTGCCTGTGGCATCTAAGGTAACGCTAGTGGTATTGAGGGCATTGCTGATGACTGATGCAGACGTGCTATCGACAATAAGGGCTACAGGATCAATAGTCCATGTGCCCGTCTTGCCTTTTGGCGCACTCGTATCAATCTGCGTTGTGGCAGCAAGAACAACACTGCCTTTGGAACTAGTTTCGATAAAGCCGCCATTACCGCCTTGCGCCCCACCCTTTGCAAACAAGCTTCCAGCTACGAAGGTCTTGATTTGTGACCAAATGCTGATGTTTCCGCCGCTACCATTTTGGGTTGCAGAAGCATCGACAATCGCGTTTGCTTGCACTGAAACAGTGCTTGCTAATTGATTATTTTGTACCGCAGCTTGAATATTTGAGGCCGCATTTTGAACGTTTACACCAACGGTAATATTGCCACCACCAGTTGCACCGGTTGCAGTTGTCTTAGAACCGCTTGCTAAATTAATATTATTAGCTGCAAGGTTAACTTGACCGCCATTTGCATTAACAGAGTTGGCTTCTACTGTTCCAGATTGCTCAATATTATCTGCAGTTAATGAAATTTTTCCGCCAGAAGTATTTATTCCGTTAGCAGATACTGTCCCAGTATTTTTAATGAGTGAACCCATTAAGTTTTGAGCAGCATTTGCACCGATAATCACTTGGCCATTACCTGCATTAATCAATAATTTATTTGAAATTAATGCATTTACTA
>Ga0316231_1002443_pt1 | contig 17790 bp, 16 predicted proteins | sample TBH18027metaG_FD_206002 | JGI IMG/M metagenome (GOLD analysis project Ga0316231, IMG submission 206002) | Freshwater microbial communities from Trout Bog Lake, Wisconsin, USA - TBH18027 | ecosystem: Environmental > Aquatic > Freshwater > Lake > Hypolimnion/Profundal zone | place: USA: Wisconsin...
CTCGGACCTGTGCTCGGGTTCCGCGCGGCGGCGATTGCACGGCTTGGGCGACCGCATCCCGGTTGTCAAGCGCGCCATGCTCAAGCACGCCGGCGCTTTCCATTTGATCGAAGAGCCCCCCGATTTGCAGAAACTGTGTTTCCAGCTCAAAGAGCTGAAGTCTGATGGCTTGAATGTTGGAAAGGCGGCTACTGTTCCGGTCGGACAGGGTTTCCCATGAAATGCCCCGCCTGGCGCAGAAGGCGTTGTAGAGTTGTAACTTAATTGGCCAATCGAGCGCCGTTGCCGCTTCCTGCGGCCCGCTTGCCAGAAGCTCCAATATCCGTCGCCATCCTTGTACTATCTTGGGAGCCCATACGGGAAAGTCTTCATGGTTGCTTATTTCAATGGCGCGAAGGTAGACGTGCTGGATGTCCAGCGCAGTGACCTTGCGACCTGACATCGTTGGTATTTGGGCGGTCAGGGTTGGATCGGAAGCAATAACTCGCAACGCATTGATTGGATCCCTTGGCACGATTTCCGCCGGTGCTGCGAATCCAAGCTCAAGCAGGCGAACAATCAGTGCCGTCGTCCCCGCTCGAAGCCACATTGCCAACTCGCTGCCCAGAGCATCGCCGCAGATCAAATGGAGACGATGCCCATGATTGCTGAGCGGCTCATCCTTTAGGTGTACGATGCCCCGACTGCATGTCGATTCTCCCGACGAAACCTCGGATATAAAAGTCGTCCTGGGAGATAAGGAAAACGAGACCCCCTTGTTGAACGGATCGAATCCACCGCCGCCGCAGAAGATTATGCGGCTGCACAGAAACGGGACAAGGCCTTCGACCAGATTAATTGGAGACAGGGCGGAAAGGTAGCTTTCATGACTCGCCCAGGTTTCACAGTTCTCCGGCGACGAGTTATAGCCAATGTTGCCGCGGCTGGCGGCGATGCGTGCGCCGAGTTGGGTTGAAAGGCGGGCCGTAAGATCCGACATAATCGCATCTCCGGCCCGCACATATCTAACAAGGTCAGTGGGATTGGAACACTCCGGCGACGCATATTCCAGGTGATCGCCGTAATCGACATAAATACAACCTCCATTTCGTAGATAGAGGCGATCCCCATCTACCGAGGTCAGGTGCTGCGCCGTTTGCGCTGCCAGGTTGTATAATCGATGGGCGACATCACCATGGTTGAGTGCGCAGCCGCCGTCGATTGCGACGGCGTATTCGGACTCCACTCCCATGACCGTGTCCATATTACTCTCCGCCCTTCTGTCGATGTTGGGACAGATATTGCTGCGAATTGTTGCTCAGCGAGCGGTCGATCGCTGCTTGTCCGGCAGCAATAAAGACCTCGGTCTGTCGATTTCTATCCGCGTTATCCGGTACGCCCGGAGCAGACGGCCTTACTTCCGAGGGCAGATCGATTGGAAGTTCTCTTTGTTCCATGTTGATGTTCCTTTGTTGTTTGTGTGTCTCACCGGCTGAAAATCAGTCGGAATATTGGCGAGGTGGATCGTGCCCTTTTGGGGCAGAGACGGATTGTCTCTTAGGGTCGAGCCTTCGGGAGAGTCCATGTACATCGTGAGGACTTGCCCTCGGGCGCTGGCGGCGTTAAACCGGATGCGAAGGTTGTCCCAATTGGCGCCCTCGATCTGGTAGTCTCCTCGGCCGCGGATCATATGTCCCCGAGTGAATGCGCGGGTGTCAATCGGCGGGAGCGACTTGAATGTCTCGATTTGTCGAGGGTCGACCACTTGCTGTACTACTCCTGCGTCAAGATAGGGCCAGAAGAGTCCCTCGTCCGGGTTTAAGTTAGAGTACTGAAGGTCCATATACTTGGCCTCGGGCGATTGCCAGTTGATGCCGGGGTTGGTTTGGAATGCCTGCTCCAGCACCTTCTTCTTCAAGACCCAGTCCAGGCGGCCTACTAATCGATCGTCGCTGCTTGCGAGCATGTCGAGCGTTTCGCCCCAGTAAGCAAGGATCTCGTCTGCTCGCGGAACGATACCGTCGCAGCCGCCGGCAGCGTAAAACCGCGAGGCCGCATCGAAATACCGGCGCTGCATTTCAAGTGCTGACATTAACTCACCGTCTATCGTGCGCGCCTTTACCGTGAGCGATGTATCGTGACTGAATGCAACCAGGGCGTCGACCGGCGATTCGAGCAGCATTGAGGGGCTGACAAGATCCGATTCCGCCTCGACCATCGCCAGCATGATTTGCAGCACTCCTACTTTGATTAGATTGGCGACAGGACAGAGATTGGCATCGCACGCGATATGGTGAAATCGGGCGAAATCCGCCGGTGGAAAACAATGCGATTCGTCTCTCGAATTAATGATCGGGCGGTGGAGCATTGTGTTGATACTGACGATCTCCTCGAAGAAGTCCGCTCGCTGACTGATCTGGTAATCGACATTGAACCCCTCCCTTTCGCAACCAGCCTTGCCCTGGCCACTGACAATCACGCTACTGGCCTGGTAGCTTGCAAGCCACAGGAGATGGTGCATTCGCCGCTCGAAGATGTTGAGGAATGCCCGGCGAGTAATCAGGAAATTGAGGTGGCTCCCCCACGAGTTGCCGCGCCCGTCGCTGTTGCATACCAGAACCTGCAAGGAAGATTCTTCCGCGAGTTCCTCGGATGCCCGCTGCTGCGCCCCGCGAACGTTCTCCAGTTGCGCGTAGTAGGCAGCCACCCAGTCCCACGCATTGGTGGTTTCCGGAGTGCAGATTTCCAGATGGTCGGAGTCGATGTAGCTGCAGCCGCCGTTGGTCATCCACTTTCTGCCAAAATCGGTAGGATCGGGTGGCTCCCACGCGCCGCCGATGTTGTATCCGCCGAATGAATAGGCGGGCATCTCACCCGGCATGTGCTTGAGCAAGAGGCGGGATGCCTCGCGGCCCGTTCCTGACGGCCTGGCAACCCCCAGTAGGAAGTTGCCTAGCTCGCTGTCAGAGCCAATGATCTTAGGGATCTGCTTCATGGTTATCGGCCTCCTGCCGGCGTGAGATACCGCTGGCGATTCGGTATGCGTTTGACATGCGGGACCACCGAAACGACTACCTCGTCGGCCGCCAGGTCGTCCAAATGGCTGTGTGCGTTGCGCGGAGAAAGAGAAGTTGCGAGTTGGTCCAGCGCCGCTCCGACGGCGTCGTCAATGTCCGATACTTGGATTCCGCCTTGTCCTCCCGCTGCCTCGCGGTGAAATGCGGCCTGCTTGGCGGCCTGGCAGATCTGATTGAGCAAGCGGCCGGATACCAGATCCGGCGCTGAGATCAGGCGGGTTCTTCCGTCATTGAATTTCAATGTGCACAGTTCATTGCCGGCGTTGGCGGCGAACAATCTGGAAACCGCCGCGTCGATCATCTCATCCCGGGTAGCCGACGCGGATGCGCCGTTGGGATGATAGGGCAAACTATCGGACAGGTGCTCCGCCAAAATGGCGCGGGTCGAGCGAAGCCCCGGCCTGCGAACATGGATCTGAGTGCCCATTCGGCTCATCAGGGCCGGATCGAGCAAGTCGCGGCGATTCGTTGCAGCGATGATTGCAATATTCTTGAGCTGACTGAAGCCCTCGAGCTCAGTCAAGAATGTGGCCAGGAACTTGTCGTCGAGGTGGCTGACCGAATCTCCTCGACTTCGCCCCATGGCCTCGATCTCGTCGATGAACATAACGGCAGGTCCATACTGGGCCGCCTGCTTAAGGCTGTCGAACGCCTTCTTGATGTTGCGCTGCGTCTCGCCTACCCACATCGATTCGAACCCGGCGGCCTGAACGACCAGAAAGAATGCCTTCTGATTTGTCTGTCGCGCGAGTTCTGCGCATGCGACTTTGGCGAGCAGAGTCTTACCACAACCGGGCGGACCGTACAGAAGCAGGAACGTGGATCCGCTTATCCCGTATTTGAGTGCAAGGCCAGGATTGATGTGGACCTGAAGGCCGTTGAGCACGCGGCTGCGTATCGAGTCGGCGCCCGCCACGGCGCTGAGCGGAAGGTTTGGAAGTTCCTGCGGCGCGTATTTGCTTTGGGGGGTCTTGTCCTGGATGATCTCGCGAGCGACGCGGGCGGAGCGGTCCCAACGTACCAGGGCTCCAGGCGTCAACCCGAGCAGATCCAGAGTGCTGGTGGGGTAGGCAATGAACTGCTCGTCGCCTCTGCCTTTGAGAAGGAGGCGTCCGTCGGGCAGGATTCTATCGAACTCCGCGATCTCTCCGGTGCCTAGCCAGGACGAGCCGACGGCATCGACTACCACTGACTGCTCGCTTCCTAAGAAGATCTCATCGCCTCGCTGAAGCGGCAACTCGCTTGCCTCTTCAGACAGCGCGACCGCGCGGGTTCCGCCTGCGGCGTTGACTAGCGCAAGGCGGCCGATTTTAGTGTCTTCGTATTGCAGAAAGGTGGCAGGCATCAGCGGCATGGCCTTGTACAGATTAAGCATGCGCGCCGCTTTGGCGAGGTTGTCGTTGGCCTCGCTCAGGCCTTCGCGCAGCCTCATGTGATCGACCACCAGCGCTTCATCCAGCTCAAGACTGGTCTGCTGCGATGAGCTTCTGACGTCCTGTAGCATGCGAACTCGATCCGCCGCCGGTGGCCCGCTGTCAGGGCCGCATCGTAACATTTCGATGACGTGATTGATTACACGAGCGTCGTGCGCATTGCCTCTTGGCATGTGTTGCCTCCATTCTCCAGTAGATGCTCGCCCAGCACATGAAAGCCGCGCGATTCGATCAAACCGTTGCGCCAGCCATATGCGGAAGAAACTGTTTCCCATCCGCCGGGCGACACATATCTGTCTCCGAGCACAATCGCCACATGATGGGCAGCATAGAAAACAGTGCGGTGCAGCAGACAATCATCCTCGCTGAAGAACTGACGGGCGAGTGGGCAGGTCTGCAGCTTTTCGGTATCGCAATGACACCAATATCGAGATGGATGTGTGTGAAGCCAGCCGCAATAGCTCTCACCCATGCCGCGAAGGTCAATCGCCGCGCGCACGTCGGCCCATGTCTGTGGCGTAAATGTCAGTCTTTTCGAGTCGGCAATAGTGTGCCTGGCCGGAATAAGGCCGGTCACCTGTATGAACGGCTCCAAACTCTGCGGGTCCTGCCAGAGGTGTCCGATGAGAATGCCACCGGTCTCGTTGGCTTGGGCCTGCTCCTTGAGTCCATGGGCCTCGTCCAGGATATGCCTGGGCATGAAAACCGGGAATGGTTGCTCACCCGCGCCTTCCTGAGCCTCCACTCGCTTCCTGTAATCCAAGATGTCGCGCTCGCCGGCGATCGGCGACGAGATAATTCTCTCGATAGTCATGCCGCCCTTCGGGCGGGCATCGATTTCGGGTGCGCTTACAGGAAACGCCTTGACCTTGTAGATGAATTGTTCGCCGGCCTTGAGCACGCCGGATTGCACCAGGGTTTGAGAAACCGTCCGGGCGTATGGTTCAAAATACGCGAACGAAATATCCGCGGCAGCCTCGAAGCCGTCGCCATCGGATACGACGGCGCGGACTCCGCTGATGCGCGGCTGCCCATGCTCCTGGCTCCATGTTGGGACAATCTTATCCTGACCGGGGTTTGACCTGCCTAGGCGCAGAGCCGCCAACTTCGCAGCCTCCATGGCAGGCAGCCAGTCGGGCTTGACCAGAGACTGGTAAAGCAATCTGCTTTCCAAATCGAAAACTTCAAGAACGAACTGATAATCGCTGCCTGCCATCGGTTGGCCTCCTTTCTCTATGAATTGCTGCTAACCAGCGTCAATCGTGGGCAGCAGTCTTAGCGAGTCGTTGGGTTGCAGCACGTCCCCCACACGCTCGTTGTCGCCAAGCATGCGCTCCTCGCGCTCAAGCCGCGCATGATAGTTGAGAGGCCGGCCTTCGGTATCGCTTGACGACATTTCCATGTCGCCAAGGAGCTGCTTTACGACCTCAAGGACGGTCGCGTCGGATGGAGCGCTTCGCAGACGCACCTCCCTCTGGCCGGTGACGTCCTGGACGTTGATCGGACCGATTTCTTCAATCGCATTCGCCATAGTTGAACTCCCTTCAGTTGGCTCGGTTCGTGGTCAGGAAAATGCCTGCTATGGCAGGCTGCAATAACGCGCGACATTCCGCGCGGCCAAGGTCCACGGCAATACTCAGGGCCGCGAACGCATGGGAAACGTGCCAGACTTTAGCGCCCGTCGGCACGTGGACAGACAGTTGAATGACTGTCCTGTCATCCAGAGGACGCGCAACGGGCCGCACCATCCGGACATTTCCAGCAAGACGCAACAGGAAGAGGCCAAGCGCTTCCAGGCATTGCTGAGCGGGTGATTCGCCTTTGATAAGCGTCAGCAAATCGAAGGAGATGTCCATGCCGTTTGGCATTGGCGTCACGATTGCGGATGCCGGCCCAATGCGCGTTTCCAGTTCGACTGCAATCCGGTCGTTGGCGCGGCTCGTGCAGGGCCATCCCGTCGCCATGCACAACAGTCCAGCGTCCACTTGGCCCGGTTCTTGGCATTCTTGCGCCTCATCCTGGTCAGATTCCAAGCCGAACGCACGCGGGATCTCTGATCGAAACATCAGATCCCCCCGCTGCGTCAGGCAATAGCGTGCATTTCCGGCCAGCGTGCCGTTTTCGACCAGCAGACTGTAATATTCCTGCGCGCCGCGAGCCGATTGAGGCATGTCGATGACTTCCCAGTCGTCTTCACTGCGGACGAAGTCTGAAAGTGCTTGTGTCGTCATGGGCTTACGACCTCCTCGATGTGTAGATTAAGCTTTCGCCTCTTGAGTGGCCGGCGATCGACCGGAAATCGATGCAGTTGATTTCTGGCCCAGGCCGCGGCGTCCAAGTTCCACGAGTCGTTCAGGTTCATATGCTGGTAGGTCAGAATCGAATGAATCTGGCTGACTAGGTCGGCAAGAGATGTGCCTGGATGCATGTGCCCCGGGCAAATCCCGCTTCCGTTAGGGCTCACGTTGGGGTGAAAGACACCCTGAGGGCTCAGCAAGGAAATCGTCTGCAGCGGATCGAAGTGGCGCAGATAGTCATCTGCGAACGCGATGCCCACGAAAAACTCGCCGGTCTCTTCGATTTCACCTGATCGGGTTCTCAGGAGCCCCTTGCATCGGAAGCGGCAGAGGAATCGCTGTGCGTCCACTGTCTGGATTTCGACGACATCGGACGACTTATTCAATGCCTTGGCGTCGCGCTCTTGCGTTTCCAGCCACGATTCGAAGATAGTGTCTAACATTTGACGATCCTCCATTAATTGCTCACCAGGATGTGATGCTCGCCCTGGGGCGTGCCGCGGGTAAGGACATCGTTTTTCTTGATGCCGATGTCGCTCAGGGTGCGTCCGAGCATATCGGCATTAAGATGGGCCAGCGAGAGCCGGTCTGTCCAATCGAACGCCATAGTCTCGCAGACTCCGCCGCACTCGGAACATGTGGTGCTGCCATCTTGCCCAAAGCGATACAGGCGCAGAGCGGGCGCCGAATGGCCGCAGAGTTTGCAAGTGCGCTGCAGGGCGAATCGCGCCCATGGCACCGAAAGCTGGGCTCCTGCTTGGGCGAGGATATGGCCGAGCTGTTTGTTCAGAAGCGGCTCGTCGCCGGTTTCGACACTCCAGACGTCATGATCGAACCGGCACGCAGGATTCCGCTTGATCCGGCTGACGCAATGTGCGTGCTGGCCGATCCCGATGACAAGCTCCTTGCCTGCCAATCCGTCCTGTGCTTGTCCGCCTAACAGCTTGGCGCATTCGCCAGCCTGGATTGATGCGGCGAGCGCGCCGAGGTACCCAGGTGCATTCGTAGACGTAGCCGACTGAGGTCGGCCGGCCTGGCAGGGATTTCGCACGCCGCGGTTCTGGTAGTCCTTATCGCTCCATCCGCACTCCAAACAAGCCGTATGCGCGGACGGCACATAGACCGAAACACGAGCGAGCATTTCGCTGGCCAGAACGCCGGCATCGACAAATGGCACGCCGCCCAAAATGAAAGCGAGAGAATTGCAATATTGGCGAGATACTCCGCTATCCAAGCACGAAACAAGCAGGTCGCACGCAAGATTGCCGGCCGGAACCTGTTCCACATAGGTGGCAAACGAGCGCACCTCGAGGTCGGGCCGGATTCGCTTTAGGATGGCCGCCTGAACAGCGCATTTGCTGCGACCCGCGTGTCGGACCTCGATAGCCTGTCCGGCGACGTTCTTGGTCTCGTACCTGTCGGGGTCTACCAGGGTAATCCGGCCGACCGAAGGGAACCGTGCGAGCAGCGCAGCCAGAAACGAGCCGATGTTTCCCAAGCCTATGATCACGATGTGTTTGACTTCAATCATTACCATCCCTCCGGCGGCCATGCGTATCCCGCGTTGAGTGCGGTCGAGCCTTGGCAGACTATACAACTGTTGGAATACGAGTAGCACAGCCGCGGGAATGCGGCATCCTGATGGTATGCGACCCTGCAGGTGGGGCAGACAACGACCGGACTGCCATCCTCTATAGCCAGCGTGCAACGCGGACATTGCTTGGGCTGGCCGTGATGGACTGTGATTGTCGCAATGACTTCTTTTGAAAACAGGAGCCTCTTCCCACTCCCGCCAATGAGGATGTCGTCCTTGTCGGAAAGGCAGCGAATGCCTGTCTGGATTGCGATGCCGTTGACACGGCACGCGGCCGGCCGGCAAATGAGCGCCCATTGGTCGCCTTGAGAGTCCACCTGGCAAAGCAGGACATCTTCGCCATTCAAGGACCGCGGCTCCGCGGGATCTACGGCCTCGACGGCTATATCAGAGTCGCCGCCGAGGCGAAATGCAGCAGTTCCGAGAAGTTCGAACGGCAACCAATCTTGACTTGCGATTGACCAGATAATACTCATTTTAGCGAACCTCGACCACGGAATAAAGAGAGCGCTCACAGGTATATTAGCACCCGAAATTAGACCAGCGCAAGTGGTTGAAGACGCTCAAAAAAGGGCGTTGCGGGTGCACGGAACAAGCACATTCCGGGCACGCGAATCCCACGCACGAACGCAATAAGGGACCGTGCACGCACATGCGCTGGGCATTGAAAATCAGATAAAGCACATTTCTTTGGCGTCATCGAATTTCTTCAGGTGCTGTCGTAATATTTGGTTCCGCCAATCTGATTTTTAGATTTGGCCTGGCATACGCACGGCTCTTCAATAGGCCAGGTTCGCGGCCCGGAGATCGGCCGCCAATTCATACAGCGCGGCCATTCTCAGGCCGCCCCCCATTGTCTCCTCGGGAATGCCCCAGGACAACGGTGACCAGTTGAAGCCGACAAGCTGGCGGCTGTCGTTTTTGAGAAAGTCCAAAATTCTTGAACACGTTGCGAACAGCGCGCGTCCCATCGCCGGCGCATAGCTCGCAAACTTTGCTTTTACTCATCTCGGAATTTAGCAACGGAATATCGAGCGACACGCCGTGAGCCACACGAATGGACGGCGAGGTCGCCTCCTCATTCGGCAACACATAGCAACTACATGGATTCGGATGATACGAACTTCAGGCGGTGCCTGGCGGGCGCGCTACGAACACGCTGTCAAGAGATCGGAAAGAAGTACGTCGCCCTGATCGAAGACATCTACACGTGCATGTGGGTTGACATAGAGCGTAGGAAAATCTCAGCCATTCTCAATGAAGAGCACTCGATCGTATTGTCTACTGTCGAGATCAATGCCATGGACAGGTACTTTCACGCCAGGAATATGGGTGGCCTTCCGGGCACCTTGCGCCCAAGAGGCGTACTAAGGGATGTCGCTCAAACTGGTAGAGTAGAATTTCTAGTCGGCTCAAAACCATCTGCCAGTAACTCGACGGCGTTATGGGATCTGAAAGCCGTCCTTGGTTTGATGAGGGCTATCAACTCGGTCGCTCCGGATGCTCGACTGGATGTGCAAGATGTCCTCTTGCTAAGAGGGGAATCGCCAGAATCGCTGATGCACTGCTAAGTATCATGTTTGGATTGGATCAGCTCTCAAACACGCGGGAGAAGCCGCATATACCATTTGCGTTCGCCTGGCAATCAGACGCACAAGAAAGACAGACAAGTCCGTTCATTACGGAACTTGAAGAGTTGACCCTCAATACGAAATACTGGCATTCGGCATTGAAGCTGGATAAACGAGATGAACCTTACACGATCAACCACGGAACGAACTTTCGCTCTTCTCTGATAGTCTCGAATTGCCATACAGCGAAGCAACCTTCGAGATCCCGCCAGTTCAGTGGCTGCTTTACCGGGTTCGTTTAGCCCGTCGAGACCGAGCTAACGGTAGAGTTATGCCACTTTACGCGCAGATGGCGGTTCGCTACCGGACAGGCTGCAGTCCCAATCAGGGGTATCGATGCCTATTCGGAAATCGAGTTTCCTATTTCTGCTAACAGGGTACATCATGTACAAAACCAGAGTGCTTGCAAACAAGCACAGAAAACGGAGACAAGATGCCAATAACCACAGAGGCTGTGCTAAAGGAGCTGCAAGAAGTCGAGAAGGATTGTGATGCCCTTAAGAAGCGCATCGACGGGCTTGTCGTAATGGCGCTCGCAAAGCACGACCGCGATATTTTAGCGGCTCAGTTGCTGGCGGCTGTAGAGGAGAAGAACGCGCCGGAGAAACAGTCCAGTTAATTGGCGGCCGCCGCGCCTCCGCTGCTGGCGTAAGTTATCTGCGACACAGGGCTGTCGGCCATGCCGCTCTTGTAGGCGATGGCCTTGATTGTCATGCCCGGCCGCGCGCTGATGACTCCGCAGTAGATGTAGCCCCTGGTGCGCGTCGGTTCGGTGCCGTCGAGCGTATAGCGGAACCAGGCGCCTGAGGTGGCGCTGGTCAGAGAGACAGGCGTGACATCTTTGATAGTCTCGGCGACCGGCGAGAACTGCGGCTTCTGTGTCGGCGTGGCTCCCTGACGATTCAGGCCGGTGTACGGATAGTTCGTCATCGTGTCCCAGGCGAGCCTTTGCATCGCCAGCGCTTGCGGGCCGGTTAGGTGTGTGCGCACCGGCAGGAACTTGCCTTCCGGCGATTCCCCGTAAAACGCCGCGTAGAACATGCAATCGGCCAGATAGGCGCCCTCGGGATTGGGATGCACTTTGTCGCTGAAGAGCTTGACGTAGAAATCGTCCTTGCCGAACCCCGGCATGCGGCCCTCCTCGATCATGTGGTGCACCTGGCCCATGGCCAGAGACGCCGGAATGATGTGAATGGGTTTCGCACCCTTGTACGTCTCTTCGATCTTGCTCTTGACATCCTCGCCGTACACGGTCATTGCCGCCATCGATTCCTCCCAGGTCAGGGCCGGATAAACCGTCTTCATCTGGGGTGTCGGTAATTTTCCCAGATCCGACGGAAGCGGCCGATCCCGATATGTCCAGGTCACATACATCCAGGGCTGCGCATTGGGCGCCTTTTGTTCCACGAGCGAGAGGAATCGATTCTCGTAGTCGACTTCCTCGGCGATGTCCCAATCCCATGTCTGCAGTGTGAAATCGTCGATCTGGGTTGTGGCCGGCCACACCTTACTCCATGTGTCGTTTGCCTGTTGGATCTGCTCCTTGGAATAGACCACGGTGTAGCCGATGCGCGTCGAATAGAGATCGATCCAATGGTCCTTATCGGCGGGATCGCCGATCGGCAGCATGGCGGCATTCCACAGGGCCTTGAGAATGCTGCCTCCGAGAATGTAGTATGCGGAATGATGCCGCGAGCCGGCGGTATAGGCTTGAAAATCGAAGTGGCCCGTGATGCCGGTCAGGCTGTGCCCCGCATGAAATGTGGTGACGTGCCGCGGCTCTCCGATGATGTAGGTTGCCCAGACAGATGGCGTGGGGGCGTGGCCGTCAACGAACGCCGATGCGTCCAGCGTGGTGGTCTTCTCGATGGCTATCGGCGCGGAGTAGACCTGGCTATTCTCCAGAGTTGGGTCGGTGCCGTCGAGCGTATAGCGGATCACGGCGCCTGGTATGCTGCTCTGAATGGCGACCTTGATTGGTACCTTCGTTTCGACTCCCATGCCGGGCGCGAACGTCACACAAGGCCCGGTTGCGACAATGCCGATGTCGATAACCACGTACTGGTTGTCCGGCAGGTCGCTTTGATGGTTTCCGGCCGGACTGTCGTCAAGTGTCCGGCGCCAATTATCGCGGTCGCGACCGCTGTAAAGATCGACCATCTTCAACTTAGTATCGGAACTATAGAACTCAAGCTTTGCGACCCGGCCGAATGTTCCCATCGCCGCCAGGTACTTGATCCACCGATAAGGCGTCGTGTTGGCTATCGCAATTTCGCCCCATTGTCCGGAAGTCGGCAAGTCCTTGATCTGGCCCAGTTCTACGAAGCCATCGTCGGGGGACACATTCGAAGCCAGAATCTTCGCCCCGAGCACGTCCTTCTCGTGACCCGCAAGCGGGAGAAAGCGAACCTTGTTCAATGCCGAGAGGGCCGGAGAAGCGTTGTCCGCCCATGCGGCGTTTGCAATGCAAACAATGAGAGCGAGAAGGAGGAAATGTCTTATGTTTGTCATGAATCCCATTCCTGAGTCAGTTTACCCGCCAATCACATGGGCTATTGTCCAAACCCTGGCAGCAGGTCGCGGCCGGCTACGAGGAACAGCCTCTCATTCCGATCGGACGCCAGTCGCTCAAGCTCTGGTGCGAAGCCGCCAACCGCGAACAATGCGTAGCTCGCACCTTCCCTCCACTTTGCATCTGGCAGGCCCGCCACCTTGGCTCTGAGTGTCGCGTAGTCGGACAGACGGGCTGCGCTGCCCGCCCGCCACTTGCATTCGCAGAAAAGGAAGCGGCCGTCGTCCATCTCCGCCACGATGTCGATCTCGACCCGCCCGTCGCGGCTCCAGTAGCGGCCAAGGCTCTTGATCGCCAGGGATAGGCGCTCCCTCGCATGGCGGCGTAGCCACTGGGTGCATATCTCCTCGAAGACGTACCGCCCCATGTAGTCGCCCAGGAGCGGCGCCACCCTTTCGGCGAAGACGTCCTTCGGGTTGGAGAACTGGAGCGAACTGGACAGGGGCGCGACGAACCGGTACCAGAACGAGAGGAACGGGTCGGCGATGCGGTACAGCGCCCGACGATCCGATGTCTCTCCGAAAGGGAGCTCGCGGCGCACCCAGCCGAGACCCTGGAGGGTCTTCAAGTAGAACGACAGGCTGCCTCGTTCGATGCCGGTGCGATTTAGGATCTTCCCGAACTGCGTCTCCCCGGCGGCGATCGCGCCCAGCACGGCGTTGTATGGGGCTGAGTCACGGATCTGCTCGCTGCTAAGAAGGAACCTGATCTCGTTTTCAAGGATTGCCCGCGGCTGCATCAGCAGGGTGACGATCTCGGACTCCGGCGGCTGCGACGTGTCGGCCAAGGCGTGGTAGCGCGGCGTCCCGCCAAGCACGCCGTACATGGTGAGTACCTCCGGGATACCGTAGCGCGGGCTACCGGAGTAGAAGGCGGCGACGTCCTCGTAGGTGAGGGCCTCAAGGCGGAACACGCCACCGTTGAAGCGACCGAAGAGCGGCGCGCTTTCCGATCCCAGGGCCGCCATCGCCGAGAGCTGCGACCCGCACAGCACGACGAACAGCGGGGCGTGCGCTCCCTCGCGGTCCCACCAGGCCTGTATGATCGACGGAAGCTCCGGCGTCTGCTCGACCAGGTACGGGAACTCGTCGAGGATCAGGCCGAAGCGTCCGGCCCCATCCGGCCGCGCGCTCGCATGCTGGGATGCGAACCGGAGGAGTGAGTTCCAGGAGACGGCAATCTCAGCCTCGGCGACGCCTTCCGCGGGCAGCGCATCGAGGATCTCGCGGGCAAGCGCGGCGCGCTGCTCGGCGGCCGTCGTCTGCTCCGCCAGGAAATAGCAGTGCGGCCTGCCCTCTCCCGAACCGTTGACGCCGGCGGCAAAGTAGCGCTGCAGTAGGTACGTCTTTCCGATGCGCCGCCTTCCGTACAGCAGCATCATCTGGCCGCTCCGTCCCCGCCTGGACCAGGCCCGGTCAAGAGCCTGCAGTTCGGTGACTCGGTTAAAAAAAGGATCGGGTTTAATCGTCATGTTGGTTTCGTGCCGCGGTTGATAACGATTAGTATACTCTGTCTAGTCGTACTCTGTCCAGTCGCACTTGACTACATTAAAGCCACCGGAAGACTAACGCTTGCCTGTCGCCTGTCCAAAAATCACGCAGACCGGACTGCCGACTGCTTCGGATTGATCTGTTGGACTCAAACGGCCCGTTTTTCGATCTATCTCAAGCACGGCAATTCTGTTGTCATTCTGACCGCCGGCAACAAGCCACCTACCAGTGGGATCGATGGCGAAACCACGCGGCATCACAACGACAGCCTTTGCATTTTCGATCCATGTCAGCTTGCCGTCCCGGCCGATGGCGTAAGTGGCGATGGTGTCTTCGCCGCGATTGGACACATAAAGCCATTTTCCAGACAGGTGAATTGCGATCTCCGCTGTCGATGCGGCGTGTGCAGTTCCTTCGGGTAGGGTCGATATTACCTGGATGGGTGAAAGCGCGCCGCTGTTCGCATCGCGCTTAAATACCGATACGGTAAGCCCCATTTCGTTGTTGACATAAACGAACCTGCCGTTGGGATGAAACGCCAGATGGCGAGGGCCGGCACCCGGTGGGGCCTTGGCTGTGCCCACCGAAGCGACGTCGATCGCGCCATGCTCGGCGTCGTCTTTGTAGATCCAGATGTTATCGGTCCCTAAGTCGCAACAGTAGACGAACCGGCTGACGGCATCGGTATAGACCGAATGGGCATGGGGCCCGGCCTGACGGCTCGTGTTTGGTCCTGAGCCGCTGAGTTGGACAAAGGCGGTTCTATTGCCAAGCGAGCCATCGGGCAGGATCGGGAAGCTGGAAAAGCTTCCGGTGCCGTAATTGGCCGCCATTAGATTTCGCCCCGCGGAGTCGACCCACACATGGCACGTCGCGCTTCCCCCTGCGTCGTGCTCGTTAAGCTTTGTGAGCGCGCCGCCGGGTTCCACCCGAAACGACGTCACCCGGCCATGAGGGCCTTCGTCTGCCGAGTAAAGAAATTTACCGTTTGGAGAAATCGCAAGATAGCTTGGGTTGACTTCTTCGGCTGCGAGTTCAACAGGTCCGAGCTTTCCGGTCGCAAGGTCGAGCGTGCAGGTGTAGATACCCTTGATATCCCGGCCGTTCGTATATGTGCCAAGAAAAATCCGAGCCTGGGCAGAGTGAGCAAGATTGACGTTGGTAAGCATGATCGTGAGCAGGACGCCTCCTATGATTGAACACATGCGCATATTATTATAGTCTCATTGTAGCGCCAGGTCGGCAAAGGCAATTCTCTGCGCGCCCTGGCCGAGCCAGACGATCTCGACATCATTGCTGCCCGCTTTGACCATTTGTGGCGCAACATCCCACGCCCTTAACTGATCGGGTGTTCCGAGCAACTGCGTGTAGGGGTTTGGATAGGGCTCCGACGTGTCAGTCGTTAGTTGCAGATCCCTTCCGTTGATACTCGCATGCCACTGTCCAGGCGGAATTGCGGTAGTGGTCTGGATGCGCAGACGACCGCCCTTTTTCCAGCCCCCGGAAATCGGGACGAGATCGAACGAGATCGTCAGAGGCTCATTGGGTTCGGCCTTTTTCGGGAAGTCCGTGTGCCTGAATGGCGAACCCCAGCCGGAACTCAGAAAATAGTGTTGTGGCCGTTGCGAGAGCCAGTGCCGGTCCCTTAAATGCGGCAACACGTCAAAGGGCGGTTCGCTGAACGGACCGCGGAAGGCTTCTCCATACTCGCGATAGTACACGAAGTTGAAAAGGCTTATACCGTCCGCGCCGGCGGAGTACGCCCAGTCCGCTGTGGTGTAAAACTCCTCCGGCGTGGTCCGTCGATCCTGGCGGGCATCGGGGGCAGAGCCAATCGGCGGTCCGTTCCAGATGACATGCGTCATTTCGTCGAGCAGAACGGCTTCTGGCGCCATTTTTCGGATCGCGGCAAGGTCGGTTTGCTGCGATGTGAAGTAGCTTGCCGAGACATTCAGGATTTCGGCGCCGGCTGCCGTCATTGCGACAGGATCGATGCCCAGCGCATCGCACACATTGAGGTAGCCGGGTATTCGCAGGGAAAGCCACCGGTGTCGCCCGTGCCGAGATGTCCGGTCCAGAAGCTTGCGGACGGTCGAGACAAATTCCGTCATGATGCCGGCGCGCTGGTCCGAAGTCGTCTCGTTTAGCCGGAAATAGCTGTAATTGCGCATGAAGTCCAGCTCGAACCCGTCGATATCGTAGTTTTCACAGATCTCCGTAATGAATGCCAGCTTGTGATCTCGAACGGCAGGGATGGCCCAGTTTTGGACGCGCTGACCCCAATCGCTGGTGCTGGGTCCGATGCGATATTCCGGGTGCGCGCAATAGAACTCGCTCAGCCCCATTGAGGCGCCCGATGAGATCTTCGAACCAGGCGATGCGTTCACAAACTCCTTATGATGGCCGTCATTCAGCCGAAAAGAGATCACCGCGGCCTGTCCGTATCGGCGGCAGCTATCGACAAAGACCTGGATCAGGTCGTGGCCTTCCAGAACGCTTCGGCCGAAGGTGTCCGGCCCAATGCCATAAGCTGCCTTCAGCCAATCGTAATGCTGCTTAGGCGGATAGACCTTGCTCTGCCAGAGGGGCGTCCATCCGAGGCCCGGTTGGAAAAAATGGGCATCCACCCCTGAGTTGGCCACTTCGGCAACGCTCGCCGCGAGCATCTCCGGGCGAAACTCTTCGCCCTTCTTATGCCACGGGCTGACACAGGTCGTGATGTTGGTCAGATCGTTGCCAAAAACGAGCCTGTACGGAGCCTTGCGAGGAGTAGGGCTTGCCATGACAAGCCCTGGATAGAGGGTTTGGATGGCCGCTCCTGAAGCAGTGATAAGAAATTGACGCCGGTTCATTATTCATTCAGCGGCTGGCGGCAGACAAATCTCGGCTACCCGGCCGACACCGCCGCGGGGTCCGTCAATCTGTTTGAAGGTGGACTTATCGGCATCCCAGCCGGTCTTTGCAGGGTAGGGGTAAAGCGGCATGGTTAGAACTGTTTTGCCGTCCTCGACGCACTGCCCGTGCATCTCGCCCGGAGCATTGCCTTTCTCGCGCCATTCTCTCACCGCGCTGAGCATATCCTGCGGATGATTGATCCCCGGTCCTCCTCCATGCGCCATGCCTGGGATGATGTAAAACTTAAAGAACGACTGTACCTTAGATAAGCTCCCGAACCGCGCGATCACGCGCTCGTAGTAGTCGATCGAAACGGGGTAGGGCACGATGGGGTCCGCGGAGCCGGCCAGCATGATCAACTTTCCGCCCCGCTTTTCGAAAGCGCTCAAGTCGGCATTTTCCGCGTTAAGGTACGGGCCAAGGGCTGCGGTATATGTATCGAAATCCTTCCCGAAGTCGATATCCAGCAGCGGCTTGCTCTTCCCAAACACCCATTCGAAGAGATAGAGATTTCCAGTAGAACCCTCGAACGAGGCGCCGATCGGGAGACCGTCAAAGATGCGCTCGTGCGTGATCGCATGCGTCGGCCCTTCGAAGAGCTTCCTCAGAGCATTCGCGTGCTCTTGCGTGAGGGTCGGGTCCTTATGCAAGGCAAGAGCGATAACCGCGTCTATGTCTTTGCTGTCGCAGCGGGGATCGGAAACGAACTTTCCGGCGACTGGCGGCGCTTCCCGGCTCGCCATGTATTCGTTTCCTGCGTCGATGACCGTCTTCTCCTGCTCCTTCGTAAAAGGGCATTTGGCGAGGATCTGATAATTCCAT
>Ga0316231_1002449_pt1 | contig 17756 bp, 16 predicted proteins | sample TBH18027metaG_FD_206002 | JGI IMG/M metagenome (GOLD analysis project Ga0316231, IMG submission 206002) | Freshwater microbial communities from Trout Bog Lake, Wisconsin, USA - TBH18027 | ecosystem: Environmental > Aquatic > Freshwater > Lake > Hypolimnion/Profundal zone | place: USA: Wisconsin...
CGTGTCTGTATGGACGGCACGGATCTGCGCGACATTTGCATTGCCGATCTCCGAAAACTTGTTGGGATTGTTACTCAAGAAACGGTCTTGTTTAACGTAAGCATCGCCGAAAACATTACCTATGGATCCGAAGGCGCAACCCAGGCTCAAATCGAGGAAGCGGCTAAAATGGCCAATGCCCACGATTTTATCATGGGACATAGAGATGGTTATGCGCGCATGGTTGGGGAAAAAGGCTTTGTGCTCAGCGGGGGTGAGCGGCAGCGGGTGGCTATTGCGCGCGCCATTCTACGAAATCCGCCGATCTTGATACTTGATGAAGCGACCAGCGCGCTGGATACGGTTACGGAACGCCAGGTACAGGAAGCCATTGCGCGGGTGATGAAAAACCGCACCATTTTTGCCATTGCTCACCGTCTGAGCACGATCCGGCAGGCCAACATGATTCTGGTGGTTGAGAAAGGCGTGATTGTCGAGCGCGGCACGCATGATGAGCTCTACGCGCAAAATGGAGTCTACAAACGGTTGTGCGACATGCAGTTTATGGAATCCACGGATCGGACCCCAATGGCTGCGGAGTCCTAAGCAAGCTTCGTGTAATCTTTTTCAAACAGGCTTGCCGTCAGATGATTTCTGCTGAAGGGGGCAGGGCAAATCCGCAGCGGATCCCAAAATTTTTACGCATGACGTTTTCACGTTTGTTCACCTGCCGGCGAACCCGGTTTCGCATCGTGCGGGCATGCCAAGTGGCCAGGCTGAACACCCATAGCTTATTCCCTTTTCTCAGCTTTCTCAGGCGGCGACTCCATTCCTGAAACTCACTTACGAGATCAAGAAAATCGGAACACCCCAGGCGGTCGCTTTCGCGTTGCAATGCATGATCCACAACCAGGCGCTGTCGAAACGTATCCCTAGCCAGCATAAAAGACTTCAAATAAATATCATCCACAGCGTATTCCTTTATGGAATAAGCCTTGGTATGGCGACGGAAGGTTGAAAAACGCTCCGGAGTCACGCCCAAGCGATAGTCGAATACATGGGTAATGGCCCACGCCACGTCACCCGCCAGCCCGAAGTCCAGGGGAAACGGGCGTTCCTGCAGGAGCTGAGTCCGGTACAGATTGCTTGCGGAGCTGCCCAAAATGGCCGCACCGCCTTTTGCATAAAAGAGCACGAGCAAAAACAGCTTCATTCCCTGGATGTGTGTGGGCTCGCTAAGCTGTAGTTTGGAACATACGTCGGCGATCGGCCATCTGGCATGGGGAAGGGGCTTCCCGTCACCCGTAAGAAAACGAGGCTCGGATGCGACAACATCGCATTGGAACTGCTCGGCCACCTCGCGAAGGTGCTCAAGACCAAAACGAGTTATCGAGTCGCCAACCGTCGAGATGTAGACATATTTTGTGTGTAGCTGGCGCAAACCAAAATTCCATGATTGGTAAAGACCGCGCGGGTGAGAAAGGATGCGCAATCCGGGGTGCGACAAGCGTTCGCGAATCATTTCAACTGTGCCATCATCCGAATGACTGTCCACCACAATGACCTGTGAAACGAGGTCGAGCCATGGCTGCATGGATGCGAGATGTTCGGGCAACAGGGAAACACAATTCAGCGTGGGTAGAACGACCCCAATGGAAGCTTCGTGCGTACTCATGCGACACCAACCTATTGTTTGGACAATCCAAGCTTGCGCAACCACGTTCTTCGCTTGGGACGCGCGGGTGGCGGCGGTCGCAAGGCATGGTTTGCCAAAACAAGCCAATCCACACCTTGTTGCCTGGCAAACGATGCCATGTCAACCCGAATGCTTTCAGGATAAAGCACGATGACGTCGTTGAGTATCATGAGTCTGTGGCCATGTCCAAGCGATTTCAAAAGAATGACAATATCATGAAAATCAGGCCAATCCGGGGCCCTGTGTGGATCGGGAGGCGGGCAAAGATAAAGGCGGGCATCATCAATGAGTATAACGCTCTGTGCATGCAGCTTCTTAATGGCGCGCAGTTCGTCCAGCAAAGGGCTTTGCGAATCCTGCCCCGCGGTATTCTCACCCACACACCAGTGGGCATCGAGCCAGAACACGACAGGGCGTTCCGCCATTTCTTCGCAGAGGGCATTCAGCATGCCTGGCGAACTTCCCTGATATAATTTGATATTCGCTTGGGCGGCAAATTTTCTCCGGGCGTCTTCATGCAGATCGTTCGACAATTCGATGGAGCGGCAGTCGGCAAAAATATCTGCCGCCACACGCAGCGAATCACCCTGATAAGTGCCGGTCTCGACAAACGTCGCCACGCGCAGCTTTTGTTGAAAAAGCAGCAATAAATTCTTATCGATAGAAAAGCTTATGGCTCCCATGGCGATGACCCCAATCACAATTTTAGCTGTGAAACATTCGTCGCCAGAAACTACGCCTGGGTTTTTGCGGCACAGGGTGAGGACGTCCGACGAAATTCTCCGGCTGTGTGTCAACCAACTCTTTAGGGACGAAACATGCATCCGACCATGCCAGCCATCCGGTCGTTGTATAATATTCGTTGAACTGTGCCGCCATGGTGTAGTCGCGCGCCTCCAACCATAAAGTCAATTCGTGTGGATATCCTTGAGTTTTATAGAGTGGAATATAAATCAATTCCGCCACAATCCACGGACGGCTGCGCCGCAATGTTTCTTCCGCACCCTGCAAAACACGCAAATCGTTGCCCTGGGTGTCGATCTTGACCAGGCCCACCTTGTCTCGCGATGAGTGTTTGTCGAGATACCCATCCAGCGTGACGCATTGAACCACGCTTCGTTCCACCGGCGTTGTTGTCGGCGTGTCGTAGGGAAGCAGCGAGCCGGTGTAAGTCTCGCCGGCACAAAAGAATTCATGCTCACCAGGCTGCATATCGCACGCGACGGCTTCAAGCTTCACATCAGCTCGATGGGCAAAACGTTTTTCTATTTCCGAATAATTTTTCGGATTGGGTTCGAACAAAACCGCCTGACCCAATATGCCTTTTCCAAGAAAACGCTCTGCGAACGAGCCATGATAGGCGCCGATGTCAATCAATACGGGGCGCTGTTTGAACAACTCCGCATGGGCGATGATCTGCGTATCCAGCCAATCTTCCAGTGTTCCGTTGAGGTCAGCGTGCATGTGCTCCTTTCTTCACACCACAACCCGGCTAACCCATCGCCGCGTGGCCTTGTTTCGGCTGGCGGTTGAAGCGAGACTAAACGTTCTTCAATAATCTCCGGAAGTTGAGCGACAGGCATGATGCGGGCGGGTTTTAAGGCGTTGTCTTCGAACAGGACCTGGGTGCTGACTCCTGGGATGCAATGCGTTTCAGCAAACCTGTGGTAGAGCGGTCCGGGGCCATCGTCAGATAACGAATTTCTCCGCCATAAGCGGCAATGGTTGACGCTTCCGGTGGAACGGGTCCATGGGGCGGCTCAAACTGCGCGCCCTTGCAAAAAATATCGGGCTGGAGTTGTGCCAACAGAGCTGCCGGGGAATCGTCGTCAAAAATACAGACATAATCCACACAGCCCAGGGCTGCCAGCGTCTCAGCCCGTTCCTCCTGCACAATAACCGGACGGGTCGGGCCCTTCAGACGCCGCACGGAGGCATCGCTGTTGAGACCCACAATCAGAATGTCGCCCAAGGCTGCCGCTGCCCGCAGATTGCGGATGTGTCCGACATGCAAAACATCAAAGCATCCATTGGTCCAAACGAGCTTGCGTCCTTGTCGGTGCCATTCGCCACGCAAGGCCAAAAGCGCTTCGGCAGCAACGATTTTTTCGAGGGAATCTTTCGTTTTCATTCGCAAAACAAGCCTAACATGGAGCCTGATGTTGCGCAATGGCTGTGCTGAAGACTGAAAACGTTTAGAAGCTAACCTGTCCTCCAGGCGAGGGCAAGGATGGCGAGATACTGGCTTGATGCTCGGCGCGCGGGCAAACCGAGACGATGAAGAGGCGAGATGGGACGAATTAGGATGCAGGGGACCTATGGCACGCCGAGGACGACGTGCGCTACACAGAAGGCAAATGACAGCGGCACGCAACCGGTGGATATGGGAAAACGAATATGATAAAGTTTTTTGTGGGTGATTCATGCTAACGCTCCATGCTGTGCATGGCGCAGGTGAATTCAACAACCGGAAGTTTCCTATGAACATTCTCGTCACCGGCGGCGCTGGATACATTGGCAGTCATACCGTCATTGAATTGCTCGCCAAGGGCCATTCAGTCACCGTGGTGGACAACCTGATCAACAGCAAGGAAGAGTCCCTTCGGCGTGTGGAAGCCATTGCAGGCCAGGCTGTGAAATTTCATCGCGTGGATCTGCTGGATCGTGCGGCGCTGGAGGGCGTTTTCTCCGGATCGCAGTATGATGCGGTGATCCATTTTGCCGGGCTCAAGGCTGTGGGCGAGTCCGTACAAAAGCCGTTATGGTATTATCACAACAACATTACAGGCACGCTTGTGCTGCTGGAGTGCATGCAGGCTCACGGCGTCAAGCGCCTGGTGTTCAGCTCTTCTGCAACCGTCTACGGCGTGCCCAAGTCGGTTCCTTTGCGCGAGGATGCGCCCTTAAGCGCAACCAACCCCTACGGACGGACCAAGTTGATGATTGAAGAAATTCTGCGCGATCTTCATGCTGCGGACCCGAGCTGGAGCATTGCGCTGCTCCGTTATTTTAATCCCGTTGGGGCCCATGTCAGCGGTCGGATTGGCGAGGATCCCAATGGGCTGCCCAACAATTTGATGCCATTTGTTGCGCAGGTTGCCGTTGGCAAGTTGAAGCAAGTGCGGGTTTTTGGCGCCGACTATCCCACACGCGATGGCACAGGCGTCCGTGATTACATTCATGTGGTGGATCTGGCGCAGGGCCACATCGCCGCATTGAATAAACTGATTGAAAAACCCGCCCTTCTGACGGTCAATCTGGGTACGGGTCGGGGTTATAGCGTCTTGGAAATGATCCGGGCTTTTGAGAAGGCCAGTGGGCGTCCGGTGCCCTACGAGATTGTACCCCGTCGCATGGGCGACGTGGCCGAGTGTTACGCGGATCCTGCGCAGGCCGATCGGGTCTTGGGATGGAAAGCCGTGCGCGGCGTGGAGGCGATGTGCGCCGACCAATGGAGATGGCAGTCGCAAAATCCGCTCGGGTACGAATAGCGGATACGATGCCACAGGTTATGGACTTTGCTGACCGGCAGAGGGAGGCAGGTCCTCCACATCCAGCAACTCAAGGGCTGCTGATTTCTCCATCCTTTGGCGGCGGCGCTTGCGTATCTTCCATACCACCAGATGGCCGATGATGACGCAGGCGACAAGCCCCAGCAGGACAGGCGTTTTGTAATGCTTGATTTTGGGCAGCAGCTCCTGCAACGCCTCGCCCATGCCGTAGCCAAGACAGCCGATGGATGTCGCCCAGCAGAGCGCGCCAAGACTGTTCAGGAGAACGAATTTGCCCCGCTTGCCGCCGCTGGCGCCAATCAACAATGGAGTAATGATCCGGAAGCCGTAAAAGAAACGGAAAATCAACGCAATCAACGTTCCGTGTTTTCGCAGATGCACAAAAACCCGCTCAGCCTTGTTGCGTAACCTGGGCCAGCGATTCAAAACCTGCAGACCTCGGAAACGTCCCAGATGAAAACAGATTTGATCGCTGATGAGCGCGCCGCTAAATGCGGCAAGAATGACATAAACAAGCTTGAGCAATTTCCAATGGGCAAAAAGACCCCCGAGCAGCAAGGCTAAATCGCCTTCGAGAAACGTGCCGATCAGCACGCCCAAATAACCATAATGGGCGATCAGATTTTCCAAGGACATAACACACCCACGCAGACGGCAAGCCTTCCGCCGCATGAATGGCCATGCGCGGATCAGATGCCCCTACGACGTGGACAACCCCCGTCCCGCTTCGTTCTCAGTATAGCGCGTCAGGGAACGTATGGCCATTGCTTCCCAAAATGTCTTATCGGCGCAAAGGCGGATTCACAAGTCTGGGCTTGTTTGAATCGCCAGCAACAGAAAAGAGACCCTCATCCTTTTTGCGCTGGCGCCAGGCCAGAAAACCCGCGACCGCAACAATGCCCGCAACCAGTATGATGGCGATGACCAGAATGACATGCCAATTAGAATGATGCTCAGGTTTTGGTTCCTGTGCGGGAGGCGTGGGCGACGGTTGTGCGACAGCCGCTGGAGTGTGCTGTGCGGTGGGTGCTGAAGCCACGGTATTGGCAGGCGCAGAGGGTCGTGGGGCGGCAACCACCACCGGGGGGGTAGACTGCACAGCAGTAAACGCCTTGGCCAGAAATTCCGTGGCTGCCTGGTCTCTGATCTTGCCCAAGGATCCATCGCTGCCGGCCACGACGACAATGACGCGCCGTCCATTGCGTTCAGCCGAAACGACGATGGAGTAACCGGCTGAGCGGAACCATCCGGTTTTAAGTCCGTCCACACCCGGCACATGCCCCAGCAAGTGATTGTGGTTGTCCATGTTAAACAGAGGAGTCTGGCGAAAGACACGCGCCTTGGTGGATGTGTAACGCAACACTTCAGGATGAGCGGCTATCAGCGCGCGGCCAAGAATCGCCAAGTCACGCGGCGTGGACACATCCACTTCGTTGAGTTTGCGGGGCGGCGTGGGTGGTTCACCATGGCAGGAATAGAAGCGGGTATGGGTCATGCCGAGCGCCTGGGCCTTTTGATTCATCAGATCAACAAAGGCCTGCTGCGATCCGCCCACATGTTCGGCCAAAGCGAGGGCCGCATCATTGGCGGACTGCACCATGAGCGCGTAAACGAGATCCTCCACGGAGAAAACCTCATGCTCCTTGAGAAAAACCCGCGATCCGCCCATGTGCGACACTTCAGCCGTCACCTCAACCGGATCCGTCAGATGCACGGACCCCTGGGAAACATGGTCCATGACCACAAACAGGTTCATCAGCTTGATGACGCTGGCCGGATATACTGCGGCATCCGCATTATCTTCAGCCAACGCCTTGCCTGTCGCGGCATCCACAGCAATCGCGCCAATGTACGGATTGCGGGCGATTTTGGGAACGCCGGCCGTTTTTCCTTTCGCCCATGCGCTCATCGCGCTTCCAGCGAGAATCAGGCCGATCACAAAAAAATGGTTCAATCGTGTGCTCATGCTTCAATCCAATCCGGGAAAAGGGCACGACATATGTTGCGCCGCGTTTGTGTAGGATTGCGCGTCAGCGCGCTGGAGTCAAGCAGCGGGATAAATTTTTTAACTGGGCGCGGATGGCGGGGCACCGGTTGTTGCTCGGCGTTTTGGGCCGAACCCGTCGCGCGGGCATCCACGGCACCATGCATTATTAAGACAGGTTCTAATCAATGCCCCAGAGGCTGAATCCAGCGCCTGTGCCTTTGCCGGAAAGTCTGTAAAGCAGTCCTGCCATATAGCAGGTGTTTCGGGTGGGAACATAATCCAGGGCTTTTCCGCCAAAAATGCCGGTGTTGCCTTCCTCGTCCTCGCCCCGGAATCCGCCTTCCGCGCGTGGATCGCGATGACTCAGAACCTGCAGATCCAGGCAATGCTTCTTCAGATGATCAAGGACCCACGGCGTGTAGTCTTTTCTGGCCATCCGCCCAATGTCGAGAACCGTGCCGGCCTGTACGCCAAAGGCTGTGTAGGGCCGCACATGCGGCTCGTTGGCCATGGTCCATTCCGCATAGTGAACCAGCGCATCCAGATATTTGCGCTGTTTGGTGATCGCATAGGCAGCCTGTACGACAACCATCATGGCGTCATCATTGCGAATCAGACAACGGTCCTCACCTTGGCCAAGCCCCCAATGATGATTGAATGGCACCTCGCCAACCTGGCTGATGTCGGCATTGAGGTAGATGCCGCCATCGCTGCGCTGACAGGCCAATATCCGATTGGCCGAGTCGATCAGAATGGGGAGGTATTGGCCTTCGCCGGTCAGTTGATGCAGATGCCACAAGGGAATGGCCGATGCTTGATGAACGCATGTAAAATGATCCGTCTCCGCGTAGTAGGTCATGCGCTCGGGGAAGAAATTCGCGCGGTTGGCTATGCCGGCATCGGACCGCCAGGTGCGAACCATCAGATCGCAAAACGCCTTTGCGCGACGCAGAAAATCGGGGTTCCGGGTGGCTTGATAGAGCATCAGGAATCCCGATGCGCATTGTGCGCCATCCAGAATGCCGCCATAAGGCGATTGCGGAATCGTTTCGCGAATGGCACCGTGGGTCACCGTATAATACGGATCCAGCGGTTGCAGGGCCATCATGTAGCGACTGCCGAGCAACATGGAATCCAGATAGCGCTTGTTTCCGGTGATGCGATAGGCTTCGCTCAATGTGAAGATCGCGCGACCATGCGTCCAATTCAGCCCCGGGACGTGGCGCTTTTCCGGCATGTAGTAGTAATAGACAAACCGGCCATGGTCGGACATCCATTCACGTTCACACTTGATTTGAGAATTGACGAACCAATCGGCGGCCTGCAGGGCGCGTTTCAGATAGCGATTACGATCCCTGGCGCTGATGCGTGTCTTGGGCATGACGAGTTCCTCGTTGAATGGGCTGCGCTTGCCGGCGTCGCGTCAATCGAAGCAAGGCCGCACTGCACAAAAGCGTTATATTGCTGGCCTTTGAATGGAATGTCAACCCTGCGTATGCTATTTATAACTGACGAATCTTGAGCGCGCGGCTGGCGAAATATCCGGCCAGCAGAAGCACGGCGGCAAATCCAAACAGATAGGAATGGCTGAGCGAGTGGTCGCGTAAAAAAGCGGCAACCTGGGGTCCCACAACCCCTGCCGCGCCCCAGGCGGTCAATACCACGCCATACGCGCGAGGCGTTGCAACGGGCCCATACAGGTCGGCAATCAGGGCCGGCATGGCGCCGAATCCGCCTCCGTAGCACAACAACACCGCGCACACGCCAATCGAGAAGACCAGCGGATGCGCGGTGAACATCAGCAGCAGAAAGATTCCAACCTGACCCAACAGAAGCGCGCGAAAGGTTGTCAGGCTTCCCAGGTGGTCCGACAGTCTGCCCCAGATCAACCGGCCCAGTCCGTTGCACAGGGAGCTAATCGCAATGAGCGTGGCGCCCTGGGCTGCAAGTTCCGCCACGCCCAATTGTGAATTGCGCGCCGAAAGATAGTCCTGCAAGAGCGGCGATTGAAACGCGACAAAGACAATTCCGGCTGTAATATTGCAGAAAAAGAGCGTCCATACCGCAATGAACGATCCGGAAGGAAAGGGAAGATGTGTGTGGATGTCCGGCTTGTTCAGCGCCGGCGAACATTCGGAGGCCAGAGCAGGAGGTCGTTCAAGCAGCGCTGCCGCAGGCACGCCGGCGATCAGGAAAATCAATCCTGTGCGCGAAAAGATCTCTGGAATCGATCCGTGAAAGAGATTCCACATCCAGGGCGCAATCAGCTTGGACATGATCATCGCGCCCAGGCCAAAGCCCATGACAACGACACCTGCGGCGAATCCCTTGCGCGAAGGAAACCATCCGACAACCGTTGCGACGGGTGTGACATAGCCAAGCCCCAGCCCGATCCCGCCCACGACGCCAAACAATACCCGCAGCAGCGGCAGGTTATGCTGTTGAAGAGCCCATGAAGAGGCTATCCATGCGCTGCCATAGAGCATAATGCCGGATATCGCCAACGGACGGGGACCGAATCGACGAAGCAGGGGCGCTGCGAGGGACGCGGACAGGCCCAGAAAAAGCAGCGCCAGACTGAACAGCCCGGAAACCTGGGCATTGCTCCATCCAAACGCCGACATCAGCGGCTTTTGAAAGAAGCTGAACGCATAGACCGAGCCCAGGCAGAGCTGCAGGACAGCGCCGGCTACCAATACGCGGATTGCTTTCATGTGGCGGGGATCTGCCTGATGAACTCGGGAATGATCTCGAAAAGATCACCCTCGATGGCAATGTCCGCCAATTGCATCATGGGCGTGTTCGGGTTTTGATCGATCGCGATGATGTGATCGCAAGACTGCATGCCCACCAGGTGCTGGATCTGTCCGGAGATGCCGCAGGCCATGTACACGGTTGAATGCACAGTCTGTCCGGTCTGTCCGACCTGATGCGCATAGGGAATCCAGCCGGCATCGACTGTGGCGCGGCTTGCGCCCACGGCGCCTCCGACACAGGTGGCCAGCTTGCGGAGTAGATCAAAGCCTTCCTTGCCCTTCACGCCGCGTCCACCGGCGATGATAAACCGCGCATCGGCCAGGTTGACAGCCGCCTCCGTGCTGTGAAAGACCTCAATCACGCGTTTGCAGACATCCGTTTCGCCAAAAGGCATCGGCTCGCGAATCACGCGCCCCTTCCGCCGGAGATCCGGCGTGGGAATGTGCATGACGCGTGGGCGAACCGTGGACATCTGGGGACGATGGTTGGCGCAGAAAATCGTGGCCATGAGATTGCCGCCAAAAGCGGGCCGCGTTTGCAGCAGGTTGCCGGTGGCAGGATCAATCTCAAGTCCCGTGCAGTCCGCCGTAAGACCAGCGTTGGCCATGACCGCCACGCGCGGAATCAGGGCGCGTCCGCGAGAGGTTGCGCCGCACAGCACGCTTTCCGGGCGGTATTTTTCGACCAACCGCAGCAGCACGCGGGATTCGGTTTCATCGACAAAGGTGTTGAACACCGGCGATTCCACGACCAGGGCGACATCACAGCCGCTGGCGAACAGGGCATCCGTTTGTCCGGCCACATCGGGTCCCAGCACAACTGTCCAGACCTCGCTGTGACGGGCATCGGCCAGGGCGCGCGCGGCGCCGATCAGCTCATGGGTGACGGGCTGGATATGGCCGCCCAGAAGTTCGGCCACCACCCACACATTGCGAAACGTTTCGCGTTCTTCAGCATTAGCCAGGCGCATGACAAATCCCCTACAGCAGACTCTTTTTTCGCAGTTCATGCACCAACGTGGCGGCACACTCAGCGGGAGCGCCCTTGATGCGGATGGATTCCTTGTTGCGCAGCGGCGGCGGGGCTGTTCGGACCACCCGCGTCGGCGAACCATCAAGACCGATCTTTGAAAGTTCGGCTCCGACGGTTTCCGGCGTCCATACCGGTATTTCCGCTTTTTGCGCAGCCAGACGCCCGCGAAGCGACGGCACACGCGGAACATTGATTCCCTTGACCACGGTTATCACGGACGGCAGGGGCAACTCGCAAACATCGTGTCCGTCTTCATGCATCCGCACCACGACAAGCTCTTCGGCTGTTGCGTTGCGCACGGCGCTGATCTGCGTGGCCTGTGTCCAGTTCAAATGAGCCGCAATTCCGGGTCCAACCTGGGCGGTGTCGCCGTCAATGGCCTGCTTGCCGCAGATCACCAGATTCACGTTGCCCAGCTTCCGTATGGCGCACGCGAGGGCATAGCTTGTGGCCCAGGTATCCGACCCGCCAAAGGCCCGGTGGCTGAGGAGAATGCCGCGGTTTGCGCCTTGCGCAACGGCCTCACGCAGGACGGCTTCAGCCTTGGGAGGCCCCATGGAAATCGCGATCACCTCGCCGCCCAGACGGTCGCGCAAAAGCACGCCCTCCTCGATGGCATAAGTGTCGAACGGATTAAGAATCGCCTGAACGCCTTCACGCACGATCCGTTTGGTCTCCGGATCGATCACTGCGTCATTGGTCGCAGGCACCTGCTTGATGCACACCACGATTCGCATCGCTGGGATTTCCTTGTCGGGTTATTGGACAACCCATGTTTCCTTGATCAGATCATACTGGGTTTTGAAGCCCAACAGTGAGAGATACATGCCGCACGACGGATAGGTCCGGTGCAGGAATTTCAATGTCGCCACCGGATCAAAGGGCGTGTCCTCGGGTATTTCATAGCCCACAGCCTGCGACAACAGGTGCAGCTTCTTGCTCATCCAAGCTTCCAGAATCACGGGCAGCGGACAGGAGGCGAGCAGCTTGTCCACGACCGGATGACGATCAATCACCGGCTGTGTGATGACGAAGGTCCCGCCTGCGGCGCGCTTCCGGGCCAATTTTTCAAATTCATGGGCCTCCGGCTCGTAGGGATTGAATGCCACGCCAGTGACAAACTTGCCGGGGTGCTGCTTATGGATGTAGCGAAGCAGCTCGACGGATGTCACCGCCTCTACGTCCGTGGCGCCCACGTCCGAGGGTTGGAGCTTGGGCAGGCGATCCGAACCGTCGCCAGATATGACGAGCAGATAGCGAATGCCCTTGCTGATGCACACACCGAGGATTTCATCGAGGTTTTCGCGGGTATGAAACGTATTCAAATGAATCATGACCTGCTCAGGCTTCACAGGCAGGTCCAGTTCCTGAATCATCTCCGTTCCCTGAAATGCCAAGTGCCCCATCGCGTTGTCCGTGATGCAGGCGCAGTATCCACTGGCGAGCACGCGGCGGTATTTCTCGGCAAAGGAGGCGAGATCCGTGTCCAGTTTTTCGGAGTCCTGCTTGGGCGGCAGAATTTCGACGTGATAGATATGGTTCTGTATGTGCTGTTTCATGCTGTTTCCCGTTGGATGGTCGCTACGGACGCATCAGAACAGACCCTTGACCCGGCCTGTGGCAGTGTCAATGTCAATGGAGCGAAACGCGGGATTCGATGCGGTGCCGGGCATGAGCTTGATATCGCCTGCCACGGGCACGACAAATCCTGCGCCACGATAGACCATGAAATCCCGAATGGGCAGCGTCCACCCACGCGGACGTCCCTTGACGGAAGGATCGTGTGAAATGCTGAGATGGGTTTTCACCATGCAGGTGCCCATGTTTTTGGTTTCCGGGTCCTGCTCAAGAGCCGCGAGCTTTTCGCGCGCCGCCGCTGTGTAGGAGACGCCATCCGCGCCATACACCTGCGTGGCAATGGTCTGGATGCGATCCCGCAGCGGCATGTCCATGGGGTAGAGAAACTTGAATTGCGACGGCTGGTTGCAGGCATCCACCACCGCCTCGGCCAATTCTGTCGCACCCGCGCCGCCCTGGGCCCAGTGTCGGCTGACGGCCACGCGCGCGCCCGCCTTTTCCGCCGCCTGGCGGATGATGGCGATTTCATCCGCATGATCCGTTGCAAAGTGATTGATGCAGACCACTGGAGCGATGCCGCTCTTGCGGACGGTTTCGATATGGGCGATCAGGTTTTCCACGCCGCGCTCAACCAATGCCGGATTGCTTTCGGTATAGGCCTTGTTGAGCGCCGCGCCGGGCGTAACCTTGGGGCCGCCTCCATGCATCTTGAGCGCGCGCACGGTGCAGACTACAACCGCCGCATGCGGCGTCAACCCGGAGAAGCGGCACTTGAGGTTCCAGAACTTCTCAAATCCGATGTCTGCGCCAAATCCGCTTTCGGTGACATGATAATCGCTCAGCTTCAGGGCCAGGCGGTCTGCGATGATGGACGACTGACCGATGGCGATGTTGGCAAATGGACCCGCATGCACAAACACCGGATTTCCCTCGATGGTCTGAAGCAGGTTGGGGTAGATCGCCTTGTGCATGAGCGCCGTCATCGCGCCTGCCACTTCCAGGTCGCCGGTTGTCACCGGTTTTCCGGAGGTTGTGTAGGCCACCACAATCCTGGCCATCCGGTCGCGCAAATCCTGAATGTCTTTGGCCACGGCGAGAATGGCCATCACCTCCGAGGAGACGGTGATGGCAAAACCGCTGTTCATCATGAAGCCATCCATCTTGTCGCCCATGCCGATGATGATGTTGCGAAGCGCCTGAGCTGAAAAGTCCATGGTCCAGCGCATGGCGACATTGTGCGGGTCAATGGAGAGGCGCTTCAGGTTGCGTTTGACCAGCGTGGCGTCGTCATAGTTAAACTCGTGCTGGATGCGGCTGGTCAAGGCGACCATCGCCAGGTTGTTGGCATTGTTGATCGCATCAATGTCGCCGGTCAGGCCCAGGTTGAAGTCGGTCAGGGGAAGGCACTGCGCCAGACCGCCGCCGGCAGCGCCACCCTTCACATTGAAGGTAGGTCCGCCCGATGGCTGGCGGATTGCGCCGGAGACTCTCTTGCCAAGCTTGGCCAGTCCGTCAACCAGGCCGAGCGTGGTGGTGGTTTTTCCCTCGCCCAGAGGGGTTGGCGTGATGGCGGTAATATCGATGTACTTGCCATTGGGCCGGTTGGCCAGGCGCTCCAACACTCGAATGTGGTCCACTTTGCCGATGAGACGACCATACGGCAGCAGCTCCTGAACGGGATCGAGCCCCAGATTCGAGGCGATTGTAGTGATGGGCTTCAGCCCGGCCTCGGCAGCTTCGGCAATCTGCCAATCTTTCATCTGGGTTGGATCAAGCTTATTCATTCAGGGTTCTTTCTAGTATCGTCGCATTGCGAGTGGCCGTATTGGGCGCTTAAATGGTGCCGTCGCGCGACGCGGCAATGTAATTCATTCCAAACTCATCTTCGCCGAGCAGCAGTTCACGGGCCAGGCGGAAAGGTTCAGACTTGGGATCCAGGGCATCCAGAATCCGGTCATTGATCTGGAGGGGATCAACAATGCCACCATCGCAGCCCCGTTCGCGACACAGGTAAGTAAAGACCTGGTTGATGATCTGGCGCTTGGGCAATCCGAAGGAGATGTTGCTCAATCCGGGGGCAAAATGAACGCTCGGACCGTATGTTTTGCGCAGTTCGCCAATGGCATCCAGCACAGCCAGGCCGTTGCCCGCATGCACGGAGATGGGAAACACCAGCGGATCGAAATAGATGTCTTCCTTGGCGACGCCATGGGCATCCAGAAGTTTCATCAGCTCAGCCAGGTTGGACAGGCGAGTTTGCACATCCTCCGGCATGCTTGTGGCTCCGGTTGCGCCGGCGATGACCTTGGTTCCGGCCTTGGCAGCCATGGGAATGGCATTGGCGCGTTCCAGCGAAATGGAGTTGACCAGGGGCTTGCCGCGCGCGCGGTCGCAGGCCTGAATACCCGCCTGCAGGATTTCCAGATTCGACGAATCAATGCTCAAGGGGAGCGGGCTGGCCTGCTGTAGCAGCTTCGCCGCCCATGTCACGGCGCGGAGCTTTTCAGCCTGATCCATGCTGAACTCATCCACATTGAGATCCAGGAATTTGGCGCCCAGAGACTCCTGCTCGCGGGCCATGGCCTGAAGATACGCCACGCCTGCCGCGGCATCATCGCCTGTCCCGTACAGGCCCTGCCAAACCGCGACAGCCACATGCCGAACCTTGCCGTTGCTCCATTCTGCGCTGGAGAGCACATGTTCGGGAATCGGCAACATCCGGGGTTTGCCGTTGTCCTTAAAGATCAATGCGCTGCGGCCATCCGGCAGCGAACCGACAAATTTTCCGGAGGTCAGCCGGACGCGTGTGCAATGAATGTTCTCGCCGACAATGATCAGTTGCATGTGGTTGTTTCCTGTTCCCGCGCCCGGAAGCTTTCGCTCCGGTGTGTTGTGCGCGAATATCATGGCATCCGTTTTACCGCCGGGACAATCGTCTATTCGTGCGATTTTCTGGTCAGTACGTGCGGAGGCGTTTTCGAAGCCTGCTGCCGGCGATAGCCGAGTGGCGTCACGCCCATGCGCCGGTGAAACGTCTTGCCGAAGTGGCTCGGATCGCGAAACCCGCACTGCCGCGCGATCTCGGCGATGCTGATGGATGTGCGTCGAAGGTGTTCGGCTGCGCGGTCAATGCGGTACTCCTGAAGAATTTCCCGAAAGCTGCGTCCGATCTTCTGCTGAAGCAGGTGTGAGAAGTGGCTGGGCGAAAGGCAGGCGACATGCGCGACTTCATCCCGCGACAGGCCCCGATCCAAATGCTGCGACATGTAACGCAAAGCCTGCTGAATCAGAACCGTGTTGGGATGATCCTGATAGGTGCGCATGCCGTCCATCAGCCGCTCAAGCCGTTCGGTCAGCCAGTGGCAGAGCCGTTCTTCGTCGTCAATGGCTGCGAGGTTTTGCAGGCAGTCATAGTTCATGCCCAGCAATTCGGTGGGATTCGCTCCAGCCTCGACTGCCGCGCGGTAAAGCATCACGACCAGTTCAAGCGTCAGGCTTTTCAGCAAGTCCAGGCGATTGCCTGCCAGGTGGTAGATGCCAACCAGCAGGCGGTTGAGAATCTCACGGGCCCCGCAGCGGTCGCCGCGCTTGACGGTTGCCAGCAGCGCGGGCTCTTCGCGCAAATACGCCTCGCGGATGGTGTCGTATCCGCTCTCCTTGATGGCGTGAATCGCCTCCGCCCGCTCGCGCTCGCGGCCGGCTGCGGTGCGTTGGAGGGCGAGATGCGCGCTGTTGGTCAAGTTGTTGGCAATGGCTGTTGCGAGCAGGGCCTCTGTTGCACGGGGCGGCGTGGACTCGGAAGGGTCGCGCGCGGCGCAAACCGTTTCTGGAAGACCATCCGCAATGAGACCGCCCAGTAGCGTGTTGTTCTGCATCAGGGGGACACAGCAGATCAGGCGGCCATCCGGACCGAAAGTCAGCGCAGGCTCGCCCCAGCGCCACGATTCCTGAACCACGCGGGCAAAACACTCGATGTAAGCTGCGCGCGCCGATGCCGAGATGCGGCGCAGCGAACCCAGCACCACCCGGCCCGAGCGATCCACGGCCAGCAGGCCGACGCCCCATCGGGCCAGGTATTCGGCTTGAATGCGATCAAAGAGCGACGCGCTCAGGAGCGTCTGAAGCTGCCGCTGATCCGAACGAGCAGCCGCACGTGGCAAGGCGGCGCGGGCTTTTCGCCGGGGCGCGTGAGATGCACGGCTGTTTTTTGACTTCATGCCAAGTAAATCCCCTGAATATAAGTCATATAGGACTTATAGGACCTATCCAATGCTCTGCCGCTACGAGCTCCGGCGCGTTCGGCGTGTTTAGCGCGCATGCATATCATGACCTGTCGTGGTAACGGTCAGGCGGCCATGCTTCACACCCTTGGCGGTCAGCAGCCGGTCAGCCAGTCGCCGCACATCCGCCGCGCAACCGCGCACAGCGAGCGCCTCCATGCAGGCATGATGATCGAGATGCACGTGCAGCGCTGAAAGAATGAGATGGCCGTAGTCATGCTGAATATCGGTCAGATGGGCCTGCAGATCGCGCTTGTGATGATCATAGACCAGCGTAATGGTTCCTGCGATCTCCTGTTTTCCGGCCTCGGCATGCCAGTCCACCAAACGGTCGCGCACCAGATCAGCCACGGCTTGTGAACGGTTGGCATACCCCCTGGCCGCAACCATGGCATCCAGTTGCCGGACCAGATCGGAAGACATGGAGAGGCTGAAACGGCTGAGCTTGTTTCGGGTATGAGGCATACACAGATCGTAAATCGGGGAGGCGCACGGGTCAAGCAAGCCTCTTGCATCCAGCTTGCAGCGCTTGTTTTGCCCGCCCGGCGGAGCGGCCGGGCCACCTATGTGACAGCCTATAAGGGTTTTTTTGTTAAACAAAAAAGCGACCGGGTGGCGCTATAAGGGCAATGGGAGCCAACCATGCGACTTTTATGGCCGGGTGTGCTCGTTGAATGTCTTGTGTTGAGCGTCGGCGAAACCATTATGCACGGTTAGTGGTATGCACTGCGCCCGCTGGCTTGCGGGCTCCGGCCGCCTTTTTGCGATACATCAACCACGCAAATAGATGCCAGGGAGTTCGGATACGCGATAACAGGTTGTGTTTATAACATCGGATCTTTTCAGCGGTCGGGACGCGCCCCAGCCTTCACACCCCCGATCCCTTCTCTGCAAGGGCAACGACGTCCCGACCGCATTATTAAATATTTTGCTCG
>Ga0316231_1002450_pt1 | contig 17745 bp, 16 predicted proteins | sample TBH18027metaG_FD_206002 | JGI IMG/M metagenome (GOLD analysis project Ga0316231, IMG submission 206002) | Freshwater microbial communities from Trout Bog Lake, Wisconsin, USA - TBH18027 | ecosystem: Environmental > Aquatic > Freshwater > Lake > Hypolimnion/Profundal zone | place: USA: Wisconsin...
TTTTTCTTCCCTGGCATGCAAGTTTTCAATCGTTAATTTGTAAACCCTATTTACCGTATAAGTAGGCGCATTGACCTCCCCGCGCATAAATCTCTTGGATTTTGATGCCGACCAAATGGCGGCATATATCGCGGGGTTGAATGAAAAGCCCTTTAGGGCCAAGCAACTCATGCAGTGGATACACCAACGCGGTGTATCCAATATTAATGACATGAGCGATTTAGCTAAAAGCTTTCGGGCAACGCTGCTTGATAAAGCGGGAGTAGTGCCTCCTCCAATCATCAAGGATGAGGTTGCTAATGATGGTACGCGCAAATGGTTGTTAGATGTTGGTGCCGGCAATGCAATAGAGTCTGTCTTTATTCCAGAGGATGATCGCGGTACATTGTGCATTTCTTCTCAAGCGGGTTGTGCGGTTAATTGCCGTTTTTGCTCAACCGGGCATCAGGGTTTTTCGCGTAACCTAACTTCTGGCGAAATCATTGGGCAGCTTTGGTTTGCGGAGCATCTCTTGCGTAATGATCCTTTGGCAGTGCGCCGGATCGAAGAATACCCGACACCTGGCTGGGAACATACTGGTCGCGTGATTTCAAACGTCGTGTTGATGGGGATGGGTGAGCCATTGCTCAACTACGACAATGTCGTTTCTGCCCTGCGCCTAATGTTGGATGATCGCGCTTATGGTTTGTCGCGTCGTCGCGTAACGGTATCCACGTCCGGTGTTGTTCCGATGATAGATCGCTTGGCTCAGGATTGCCCGGTGGCATTGGCCGTTTCTCTTCATGCTCCGAACGATGCCTTGCGCGATCAGTTGGTGCCCCTCAATCAAAAATATCCCCTTAAAGAATTGCTTGCGGCATGCGAGCGTTATCTTCCTTTTGCGCCGAGAGACTTTTTAACATTTGAATACTGCATGTTAGACGGCGTGAATGATTCAGACTCTCAAGCCAAGGAGCTGGTTCGTCTATTGGCTGGAATTAAGTGCAAAATTAATTTAATTCCTTTTAATCCATTCCCGGAATCTGGTTTAAAGCGTTCGCCACCACAACGTGTTCAAGCCTTTGCCAATATTCTCCTCGATGCCGGCATGGTTGCGACGGTACGCAAAACGCGCGGTGATGATATTGCTGCGGCCTGCGGTCAACTCGCTGGAGATGTTGTTGATCGGACACGCGTTCGTGAACGCGGTGTGCACGACACCGAAATCGTACAGCCAGTACAGTGGTTAAATCGTTTAGATACTTAAATCAGAATGAGCTTAGTAGACACCTCCTTATCTCCATTAATGCTTGGACCTGCGCCAAAACGTCAAACACGCCAGGCGAAAATTATTTGGCAGGATCATATTGTCACTGTTGGTGGTGATGCACCAGTGCGCGTTCAGTCGATGACCAATACGGATACTGCCGATGCGATTGCTACTGCCATTCAAGTGAAAGAGCTGGCGCGCGCTGGCTCGGAATTAGTCCGCATTACTGTGAATAGCCCAGAGGCTGCTGCTGCGGTACCTTATATTCGGGAGCAGCTCGATAAGATGGATGTCTTAGTCCCATTAATTGGGGATTTCCATTACAACGGCCATACGCTTCTCAATGATTTTCCAGACTGCGCTAAGGCACTATCAAAATACCGCATCAATCCTGGCAATGTCGGCAAGGGTGCTAAACGTGATCCTCAATTCGCTCAAATGATTGAGGCTGCTTGCAAATACGATAAGCCGATACGAATTGGGGTCAACTGGGGAAGCCTTGATCAGGAATTATTGGCCAACATCATGGATAACAATGCTTTATTGCCAACTCCTAAAACCTCGCAAGAAGTAATGATCGAGGCGCTCATTCAGTCTGCATTGCAGTCAGCAGAAAAGGCTGTGGAATTGGGGCTTCATCCTGATCACATTGTCCTGTCTTGTAAGGTGAGCAATGTGCAGGACTTAGTTGCGGTATATCGAGATCTCTCGCGTCGTTCAGATTATCCGCTCCACTTAGGGCTCACAGAGGCGGGAATGGGTAGCAAAGGAATTGTTTCCTCAACAGCGGCTATGAGCATTCTGCTGCAAGAGGGTATTGGCGACACGATTCGCGTGTCATTGACGCCGGATCCAGGGGCTCCTCGCGAGAATGAGGTGATTGTTGCCCAGGAAATATTGCAGACTATGGGGTTACGTAACTTCACCCCAATGGTAATCGCCTGCCCTGGTTGCGGGAGAACTACTAGTACGACATTTCAGGAGTTGGCTGCCAATATTCAGTCCTATTTACGGCAACAAATGCCAATTTGGAAAAAAACCCATCCCGGCGTTGAGAATATGAATGTGGCGGTCATGGGCTGTATTGTCAACGGCCCAGGAGAGAGTAAGCATGCCAATATTGGTATTTCTTTGCCTGGTACTGGAGAGACGCCTGCTGCGCCAGTTTTTGTAGATGGCCTCAAGGTACAAACCTTGCGAGGTGAAAATATCGCCGCTGATTTTCAAGCGATTGTTGAACGCTATGTTGAGCAACATTACGCACCTGCATCAACCTAATCTGACTTGATTATTTATGACCAATAAAACCACTGAGAACACAGTTCAGAAATCGCAAAAATCACAGCAAATTAAGGGTGTGAGAGGGATGAACGATCTTCTGCCCGAAGATGCAGCTCAATGGGCCCATCTTGAGCATGTTTTACGCGATCTAACGCGTGCTTATGGTTATGAATTTTTAAGAACACCCATCTTAGAGGCTACGGCTGTATTTCAGCGCGGTATTGGCGAGGTAACCGATATCGTAGAGAAGGAGATGTATTCCTTTGAAGACCGCCTCAACGGTGAGCAATTAACACTGCGACCAGAAGGTACTGCTGCATTAGTTCGATCGGTGATTGAAAATAACTTATTGTACGAAGGCCCTAAGCGGCTCTGGTATACCGGCCCCATGTTTCGTCACGAGCGCCCTCAGCGGGGACGGTACCGTCAATTTCATCAATTTGGGATTGAAGCACTTGGTTTTGCGGGCCCCGATATTGATGCTGAAATTATTTTAATGGGTCAGCGCTTGTGGGATGAGTTGGGCTTGCGGGGGGTGCGGCTTGAAATGAACTCACTAGGTCAGGCCCATGAACGTGCCGAGCACCGGGCGGCGCTAGTGAGTTATCTTGAAGGCAACGTAGAGCAGCTTGATGAGGATTCCCGGCGCCGTTTAATTAGCAACCCATTACGGATCTTGGATTCCAAGAATCCCACCATGCAAGATCTCATTAATGGCGCGCCAAAGCTATTGGATTTTTTGGGTAAAGAATCTTTGGCACACTTTGAGGCAGTTCAGGCGCTCTTAAAAGCAAATAACATCCCCTTTAGGGTGAATCCACGATTAGTAAGAGGCTTGGATTATTACAACCTTACTGTTTTTGAGTGGGTAACTGATGAGTTGGGTGCCCAGGGCACGATTGCTGGTGGCGGTCGCTACGACCCGCTCATTGAACGCATGGGCGGAAAGGCTGCACCTGCTTGTGGGTGGGCTATGGGCATGGAGCGTGTTCTAGAGCTTATGAAGGTCTCGGACTCATTGCCAGAGAGGGCTGCGCAATGCGACATTTTTGTGTTACACCAAGGTGGCGATACTTTAACGAGTGCCATGGTGATCGCAGAGCGTTTGCGTAGCGCAGGCATGGATGTGATTTTGTTCTGCCCACCAGATGGTCATTCCGCTAGCTTTAAGTCTCAAATGAAAAAGGCTGATGCCAGTGGTGCGGCTTATGCTGTCATTATTGGCCCGGATGAGTTAGCCCAAAATCAGGCTCAACTGAAGGATTTACGGGGAACGGGAGAGCAAAAGGCAATACCCCTAGAAACCCTTTTGGAAGAGGTAATTGACGCCATGGTAGGCGCATCCGAATAGAATTACCGTACAGTTTATTAAATATGCATTTATTGTCTGGATTGATATGCCATTAGATTTAGAAGAACAAGAACAATTAGACCAATTCAAGGCGTTTTGGCAAAAGTACCGCAATCTCATTACCGGGGTTCTCACGGCTGCCTTATTGATCTATGCTGCTTACAGTGGGTATCAATGGTGGCAGAATAGCCAAGCAGCATCTGCTTCTCAGTTATATGAGACGATGGTTTCAGCAATCGCAAAAGGTGATAAAGATCAAACTTTCTTGGCGGCAGATGATCTTCAGAAGCAATATGGACGAACTCCGTATGCGGCAATGGCTAGTTTGGTTGCCTCTAAAATTGCGGCCGATACTGGTGAGGCCTCTAAGTCGATTGATTATTTGGTTTGGGCTGCTAACCATGCCAGTAATAACGCTTACCTAGCATTGGCAAAAATGCGTTTAGTAACTCAATTGATTGAGCGGGGCACCGAACAGGATTTTGCGCAAGCTGATGGCATTTTGAAAGAGAGTGCTATTAATGGGTATGAACCATTGTGGCTTGAAAGACGTGGCGATTGGTACTTGGCGCAAAAGAATGTTACTCAGGCTCGTAACAGTTATGAGGAAGCTTGGAAAATATTAGACCAGGCTCATGAATTTCCAGAAGAGGCGCGACGCCTCTTAAAAGTTAAATTGGACGCAGTTGGAGGAGTTGCTCAGTGAGTATTCGAACCAGGGTTATCGCCCGCTATATAGCTGGTAGCTTGCTGTTCACAGCAGCTGTTGTTCTCTTAGGAGCGTGTTCCGGGAATTCTCGGGTGCGCAAGCCAGCTGAGTTGGTGGCCGTTAGTAATAAATTTGATTTGTCACCAGTATGGTCTGTGAATGTGGGATCTTCAGAACCCTTTAATTTTCATCCGATTGTGGCAGGAGATTCTGCATATGCTGCATCCAACGGCGGCAATCTCTATAAGATTAATTTGCAATCGGGTAATGTGGATTGGAAAGTTAGTACCCCAGAGGATTTGGCGGTAGGCCCCGGTTCAGATGGCAGGGTTACTGCTGTTGTTACAACCAAGGGCACTGTCTATGCATACGATGAAGCTGGTAAGTTGCTTTGGAGTTATCAGGTTGGTAGCGAGGTTCTCACTGAACCTGTTGTTGCTGCTGGAATCGTTGTCATTCGCGCGCTAGATAATCACTTCATTGGTTTGGATGAGCAAACCGGGGTTCGTAAGTGGACCTATCAACGACAACAATCATCTTTATCCTTGCGCGTTGGTTATGGCATGCTCAATATTAATAATGAGGTTGTTGTAACTGGATTTTCGGGCGGGCGTTTTGGCATGATTGCAATTGCGAATGGTGGCTTGATTTGGGAAACGCCTATTTCCTTTCCTAAGGGATTTTCTGAAATCGAGCGGCTGAATGATGTCACGGCAAAGCCAAGTCTAGAAGGCGATATTCTCTGTGCAGTTTCGTATCAAGGTCGCATAGGATGTGGCCAAGCTAGAACCGGCAATCTATTGTGGTTTAAGGATTACTCGAGCTTTACCGGCACTTCTCAGGGCCCAGGCTTAGTTTTCTCCGCGAATGAAAAATCTTACGTAACAGCTTTCGCCACGAAAGATGGTAGTCAGCTCTGGGAGAACGCCCAATTACTTAATCGAGATGTTGGAGAATCGCTGGCGATAGGCAGGGTGTTATTGATGGGTGACGCGCAGGGCTACGTTCATGCGCTTTCCCAAGAAAATGGCGAGATGTTGGCCCGAATTCGCCACGATAGTAGCCCAATTACTGCTGCGCCAATTGCGGCTGGCGGACTTATCCTGATTCAATCGCAGGGTGGAAAACTAGCAGCGTATAGTCCCAAATGAACCCAGTCATCACAATCGTAGGTCGTCCTAACGTAGGCAAGTCAACTTTATTTAATCGCTTAACGCGCTCCCGCGATGCGTTAGTTGCTGATTTTTCTGGTTTGACGCGAGACCGTCATTATGGCAAAGGTCGAATCGGTGAGCGCGCTTTCATCTGTGTAGATACGGGCGGCTTTGAACCGGTTGCTAAAACCGGCATTGTTGCTGAAATGGCAAAGCAAACCAAGCAAGCAGTAGCTGAGTCTGACATCATTATTTTTTTAGTTGATGGTCGCCTTGGAATGGCGCCACAAGACCGCGTGATTGCCGATTTTCTTCGTAAAACTGGCAGGCCTGTTATCTTGGCGGTTAATAAAACAGAAGGCATGCAAGCAGGGGTTGTGACCGCTGATTTCCATGAGCTTGGTCTTGGCGAGCCATTCCCCATTTCATCTGCTCACGGTGATGGTGTTAAAGGTTTAATTGATGACGCACTAGATTCTTTAGGAATTGCAGAGCCCGAACCTGATGATGGCGAGTCCGATGTAAATCGTCCGATGAAAATTGCTGTAGTTGGGCGCCCAAACGTTGGGAAGTCTACTTTAATTAATAAGTTGATTGGCGAAGAGCGGGTCATTGCTTTTGACATGCCAGGAACAACGCGGGATGCTATTGAAGTTCCTTTTGAGCGCAATGGCAAGCCTTATATCCTGGTTGATACTGCAGGCTTACGTCGTCGTGGAAAAGTATTTGAAGCGATTGAAAAGTTTTCGGTAGTTAAAACACTGCAAGCGATTGCAGATTGTAATGTGGTGATTTTGATGCTCGATGCTCAACAAGATATCTCCGAGCAAGATGCGCACATTGCAGGGTTTATTGTTGAGGCCGGCCGCGCGCTCGTTGTGGCTGTGAACAAGTGGGATGGGATTGATCATTACGTCAAAGAGCGGGCGCGCTTAGAAATAGCGCAAAAACTGCGTTTCTTAGATTTTGCTAATGTGCACCCAATTTCAGCAAAAAAAGGCACGGGATTAAAAGAGCTCTTTAAGGATGTTGATTCGGCCTATGCGGCAGCTATGGCTAAATTGCCGACCCCCAAATTAACACGTATTTTGCAAGAAGCTATTGAACATCAGCAGCCAAAGCGTGTCGGCATGGGTCGTCCAAAATTGCGTTACGCCCACCAAGGTGGCATGAACCCGCCGATTGTGGTGATCCATGGAACCTCCTTAAGCGGGGTCACTGATAGCTATAAACGCTATTTGGAAGGTCGCTTTCGAGATGTCTTCAAATTGCGTGGCACCCCTTTGCGCATTCAAATGAATACGGCTAAAAATCCATATGTGGTCAGCGACAAAGGGAAAAAAGGCAACAAGAAGTAAAGGTTTGATTGTTTACTATTGACCCAGCGTTAAGTTTAGTGTGATGATTTAGTTCTGATGAATCAAAAAATCAAGACTCCATAATAAAAATTGAAGAAGGAGCGGTATGAATACGAATAAGATCCAGTTGCTACAAGACCCATTTTTAAATGCATTGCGTAAAGAGCATGTGCCTGTCTCCATTTACTTGGTAAATGGAATCAAACTACAGGGCAATATTGAGTCCTTTGATCAGTATGTGGTTCTCTTACGCAATACCGTAACCCAGATGGTATACAAACACGCGATCTCTACAATTGTTCCCGCACGTGCAATCGATTTCCGTTTAGACGAAGGCAGCTCTGTATAAAACGGGGGTAGATGCAGCTCGCGCAGTTCTGGTTGGGGTTGATACTGGACGCGAGGATTTTGCAGATAGCATGGCTGAGCTTAGTCTTTTGGCTGAGAGTGCTGGTTCCATTCCGTCGGCCAGTGTTATTGCTCGTAAAGGCCGAGCAGACCCTGCGCTCTTTATTGGTTCTGGCAAAGCGAATGAGCTTAAGCGGGCCATGGAAGAACATAGCGCTGAATTGGCTATTTTTAATCATCCACTTTCACCGACTCAACAGCGTAATTTAGAGCGCCACATTGGTTTTCACGTAATGGACCGCACCGGTCTGATATTGGACATATTTAGCCAACGCGCACAAAGTCATATTGGTAAAACACAAGTTGAATTAGCACAGGTGCGCTATAGGATGTCCCGTTTGGTTAGGGCTTGGAGTCATTTGGAGCGCCAGCGCGGCGGTATTGGTGTACGAGGTGGTCCTGGTGAAACACAGATGGAGCTTGATCGGCGTATGTTGGCTACTAAAGCAAAGCGCCTTGAGGCTGAGCTTGAAAAACTGCAACGTCAACAGCGCACCCAGCGCCGAGCACGAAACCGAAAGGATATTTTTTCTGTTTCTTTGGTCGGGTATACCAATGCGGGTAAATCGACCTTATTTAACGCTTTAACGAAAGCTGGCACTTATGCCGCCGATCAGCTGTTTGCCACCTTAGATACCACTTCTAGGAAGGTGCATTTGGAAGGGGTAGGGTCAATTGTGGTCTCTGATACTGTCGGATTTATTCGAGATTTACCCCACCAATTGGTAGAGGCATTTCGGGCTACTTTGGACGAAACTATACATGCGGACCTTATTTTGCACGTGATTGATGCCTGCAGTCCGGTTGAGCGTGAGCAAAAAGCAGAGGTTGAGGCTGTTTTACGGGAAATCGGCGCCGATTCCACCCCGCGTATAGAGGTTATGAATAAGATTGACCAGATGCCGCAGACCTTTACGAGGGGGCCGGTTCTCCACAGGGACACCGATGGCATGCCAAGTCAGGTTTTTATCTCGGCTAAAACAGGTTTGGGCCTTGATTTATTGCGTCTCGCATTGGGGGAATGCTCACAAATGACTGATAGAATAAGGGTCGAGCAGAATCGATCGAAGTCTCAGATGGCCTCAGATGAATTTTTGGAACCACTGGCTGAGCGACCTGAATCCGCTGAATTTAACCCGCTACCAAATCGCCGATATTCACCCAATGACGCTTAAATTTCTCGACCTATTCTCGGTCAATAGTCCAGGTGATGGACAGCAAGATGCTAAGGGTAGCCAGGGCGGGGGACAGGTACCCAGCGCTGGTTCCGGCAATGGGGCCGATACATCGAAGCCCACCAAGCCAGATGCCCCCCCTGATCTGGATGAATTGTGGCGTGATTTTAATGATCGCTTAGGGGGTATTTTTGGCGGCAAAAGCAATCCTAAGTCGGATGCTGGCCCCTCTATCAAGCCATCGCCGACCCGTGTGAATGCCGGGGATATTCTCCCGCCTTCTGAGCGCAATCGTCCCGCAGGTAGCGGCCAAAAGCAGCCTAGTTTGCAATTTAATTATCGACTGAACTCACAGGCAGGTATTCCGCTGATTGTTGCTGGGCTGCTCTTGTTATGGTTGTGCAGTGGATTTTTCATCATTCAAGAGGGGCAGGCTGGCGTTGTAATGACCTTTGGAAAATATGATTATTCCGCTAAGCCTGGTATCCACTGGCACTTTCCCTGGCCAATTCAATCCGCAGAAACGATTAATGTTTCAGGGGTCCGCACGGTAGAGGTGGGTCGACCACTTTTGATAAAAGCAAGCAATCAAAAAGAGTCATCGATGTTGACGCAAGACAACAACATTGTTGATGTTCCATTTTCTGTGCAGTACCGCCTAAAAGATCCAACCGAGTATGCATTTACCAATCGAAATCCTGACGCAGCAGTTATACAGGCTGGAGAAGTGGCGGTTCGTGAGGTTGTTGCACGCAATCCAATTAATCAGGTGCTGTATGAGGGCCGTGAAAAAATCGCTATTGATATAGCTGGCTCGATTCAGAAAATTTTAGATGGCTATCAGACTGGCATTGATGTTGTTAGCGTCACCCTGGGTAATGTTCAACCCCCCGAACAGGCTCAAGCTGCGTTTGACGATGCGTTAAAGGCAAAGGCGGAAGAAGATCGCTTAAAAAGCGAGGGGCAGGCATATGCTGACGACATTATTCCTCGCGCAAAGGGTGCTGCTTCGCGCTTAATTCAAGAGGCGGAAGGGTATAAGTCACGCGTGATCTCATCTGCTGATGGTGACGCTTCTCGATTTAAGCAAGTTTATGCGGAGTATGCAAAGGCACCGCAGGTCACGCGAGATCGAATGTATATCGATACGATGCGCGATGTATATAGCAATGTCACTAAAATTTTGGTGGATACGACAAAAAATAGCAGTCTTTTATATCTCCCGTTGGATAAGCTAGTCGCTCAAGTAACCACAGAAAGTTCGCATTCAGTTGCTAGCCAAGCGCCAGCGTCAGACTCTGCGACACCGTCACTCCCATCTGGCCCGGTTGTGGTTGGGCAGCCTGCTGCTGCTAACCCGGCCGCTAGTACTACTTCCGCTCCAATTCCAGCTCCAAATACAACGGTCGACAAGCGTGAAAGTTTGCGAAGTCGCGATAGGGATTCTCGCTAATGAATCTAACTCGTGCCATCGCAATCTCAATTGCATTAATTGTGCTGGCTTACGCATTGTCGTCAAGCATCTTGATTGTTGATCAACGTCAATTTGCATTGGTGCTTTCATCAAATCAAGTAGTTCGGGTTATCGATGAGTCTGGTTTGCAACTGAAATACCCTGCACCATTACAGACGATTCGCATGTTGGATCGCCGAATTCTAACGGCCGATAATCTTGAAGGCGATCGTTTCACCACAGCCGATAAGAAGAATATTTTGGTTCGCTCTTATATGAAGTGGCGCATCACGAATCCCACAAAATTCTTCCTAAATATGAAGGGTGATGAACAATTTGCAGAAAGTCAGTTGAATAAATTGCTACGTGATGCACTAAACCAGCAAATCTCGCGGCACACCATTCATGAATTGATTTCTGATGAGCCAGACCAGGTGATGGAGGCTATTCGAAAGCAACTTACAGCCGGGTTGGGCGATAGCGGTATAGAGGTTATTGATGTGCGCTTAACAAAGGTTGATTTCTTGGCTGAAACCACTAATGCTGTTTATCAGAGCATGGCCGATGAGCGCCAACGCCTTGCTAATCAGTTGCGCTCGATTGCAGTTGCTGAATCGGATCAGATACGTGCGAATGCTGAGCGGCAGCGCGAGACCATTCTCGCAGAAGGATATCGGGATGCTCAAAAGATTAAAGGCGCAGGGGATGCAAAGGCGGCAGCCCTTTATGCTGATGCTTTTAACCGCGACCCTCAATTTGCGCAGTTCTATCAAAGCCTTGAGGCATATAGAAGTACTTTTAAAGACAAGAAGGATGTGATGTTGTTGGAGCCTAATGGCGACTTCTTTAAGTTCTTACATAAAAAATAAACGAAAGTGGATTGATCTGATCATGAATCGTTGGTTATTGCCTGAAGATATTGCAGATATTTTGCCTGCAGAAGCTCGCAAAGTTGAGGATTTGCGTCGTGCAATTCTGGATCTCTATCAATCCTATGGGTATGAGTTGGTAGCCCCTCCCATGTTGGAGTTTTTAGATTCATTATTAACTGGAACGGGCTCCGATTTAAATTTGCAAACCTTTAAATTGGTTGACCAGCTGTCAGGTCGAACCCTCGGACTGCGTTCAGATATTACTCCACAGGTTGCGCGTATTGATGCCCATCTTCTAAATCGCGCTGGAGTGACTCGGCTTTGCTATGCGGGCTCTATTGTGCATGCGCGCACGCCTGTAGGTCGTTCAGCGCGTGAAGAGTTGTTACTCGGCGCTGAAATTTATGGTTGTGCAACATGGCAAGCTGATTTAGAGGCGATTTCATTACTGCTTAAGACCATTCATATAGCCGGTCTTAAGCGAGTTTATTTAGATCTTTCGCACGCTGGTGTATTGGCCGGCATAGTGGAGAAACTGGAGTTTACTGCTGCTGATATGGAGGCTCTTTATGAATTGCTTCAGTCAAAAGATCGTCCACGTCTGAAGGGTTGGCTCGGCAGATTCCCAATAGATTCAGCCAGCGCCTTGATGGCGTTAACGGAGTTAAATGGCCCATGCGCAGAAGTTATCGCTGCAGCCAAACAGATTTTGCCAAAGAGTGACACTATCAACCGGGCAATTGGGGAATTGGATCAATTGGTGGCGGCTATAACAACCTTAGGTGATGGTGTTGAATTAAGTATTGATTTGGCTGATTTACGAGGTTATCAGTACCATAGTGGCGTGATGTTTGCGGCGTATGTTGACATGCTGCCACAACCGATTGCGCGCGGCGGTCGTTATGATCATGTAGGCAAGGCATTTGGAAGATCTCGTCCAGCCACCGGGTTTTCATTTGATCTTCTGACCTTGGCCAATCTCTCGCCTATTCATGAGCGTAAGCGTGCTATTTTGGCTCCCTGGGATCAAGATCCAGATTTGCTTGCCGCCATCGCTGGGCTTCGTAAGAGCGGCGAAGTGGTGATTCAGGTTTTAAGTGGCGATCATCCGAGTTATGCTGAGTATGACTGTGATCGAGTGTTGCAAAAAACGGGAAACTCCTGGACCATTGCTCCACAAAACCCGTCTGCGCACTAAATCATATTTGCATTAATTAATCTTTGTAATTATTTTTTTGGATTTCATTATGTCTTCAAAGCAACAAGCACAAGGTCGTAACGTCGTCGTCATCGGCACCCAGTGGGGGGATGAGGGTAAGGGCAAGGTAGTCGATTGGCTAACCGATCACGCCCAAGCTGTTGTGCGCTTTCAGGGAGGGCATAACGCTGGTCACACACTCATCATTGGTGACAAGAAAACCATTCTCCGCTTAATTCCGTCTGGGATTATGCATCAGGATGTCATTTGTTATATTGGCAATGGGGTTGTGCTCTCGCCTGAAGCGCTTTTTAAAGAAATTGGCGAGCTCGAGGCAGCGGGCCTACATGTTCAGTCTCGCTTGAAAATCTCAGAGGCAACGACCTTAATTCTCCCGTATCACATTGCTATTGACCAGGCTCGCGAGAAAAAGCGGGGAGAGGCAAAGATCGGAACTACTGGACGAGGCATTGGCCCCGCCTATGAGGACAAAGTTGCGCGGCGTGCATTACGTGTCCAAGATCTGTTTTATCCCGAAAAATTTGCAGAGCAATTGCGTGAAAACTTGGAATACCACAATTTCATGTTGACGAACTACTACGGAGCGCAACCGGTTGATTTTGATACTACTCTGGCCGATGCAATGTCTTATGCTGAGCGTATCAAACCGATGGTGGTTGATGTCTCTAGCGCACTCTATGCTGCTGAACAAGCTGGTCAAAATTTATTGTTTGAGGGTGCTCAAGGTACGCTACTGGATATCGATCATGGCACCTATCCTTACGTCACCTCGAGCAACTGTGTGGCGGGCAATGCTGCAGCAGGATCTGGAGTTGGCCCTGATTCCTTACAATACATCTTGGGGATTACTAAGGCCTATTGCACGCGTGTAGGCGCCGGTCCTTTCCCGAGCGAGTTATATGACCACGATAATCCAGCCAAGCAAGATCCGATTGGCGTGCGATTGGCTGAAGTCGGTAAAGAGTTTGGCTCGGTTACTGGTCGCCCCCGTCGCACTGGATGGCTAGATGCCGCTGCATTGAAACGCTCCATTCAGATTAATGGCCTTTCTGGCTTATGCATCACCAAGCTCGATGTGCTGGATGGCCTAGAAACCATTCGCCTGTGTGTTGGGTACACGTTGGATGGCCAAAAGCTGGATGTTTTGCCGCGTGGCGCTGAATCAGTAGCTCGTTGCCAGCCAATTTATGAAGATTTTCCAGGGTGGAAGGGTAGCACCTTTGGGGTGCGAGAGTGGGATAAATTGCCATTAGAGGCGCAAAAATTCCTGCGTCGCATCGAAGAAGTAGCTGGAAAACCGATTGCTATGGTCTCAACCGGCCCAGAGCGCGACGAAACTATTCTGCTCCAGCATCCTTTTCAGGAATGATGCAAAATATTTACCTTCTTTATTCTTTAACACCCGCTTAGAAACAAAGGTTTTGATATGACTGCACGCACCCTCTGCAATGGCCTTCAAGTTGCCACTCCTCTTTATCAATTTATTGAATCTAAGGTTCTTCCGGGTACCGGCATTCAAAGCGCTGATTTTTGGAAGGGGTTTTCTGAAATCGTAACGGATTTGAGCCCAATTAATGAAGCATTATTAGCTAAACGAGATAGATTACAGGCTGATTTGGATCGCTGGCATCAAGCTAATCCAGGCCCAATCAAGAATATGCCTGCGTACCGCAAGCATCTCCAGGAAATAGGTTATCTTGATCAGGTGCCGGGTAAGGTGGTGGGCAGCACCCAAAATGTAGATGACGAATTGGCATTACAAGCTGGTCCGCAATTAGTTGTTCCGGTACTGAATGCCCGATATGCTCTCAATGCAGCCAATGCACGTTGGGGCTCACTGTACGACGCTCTTTATGGTACTGATGTTATTCCAGAGGAAGATGGCGCCACAAAATCAGGTTCTTATAATCCAATTCGGGGCGCTAAAGTTGTTGCCTATGCCCGCAACTTTTTGGATCAAGCTGCACCATTAGCGTATGGCTCTCATCGTGATTCTGTGCATTATGGTGTTGATCGAAATTCATTAAAGGTAACCCTTAAGGATGGCAGTATTACAGGGTTAGTAAATGAAAGGCAATTCATAGGCTTCCAAGGAGAGGCTAGTGAGCCAACATCAATTTTGCTTCGGAACAATGGCATTCATATTGATATTGAAATCAATAAAACCAAAACAATCGGCGCTAGCGATCCCGCTGGAGTCAATGATGTAGTTTTAGAGGCTGCTCTCTCGACAATTCTAGATTTGGAAGATTCTGTGGCTGCTGTAGATGCCGACGATAAGGTCTTGGCTTATGAGAATTGGTTGGGGATTTTGAAGGGCACACTGGTCGAAAAGGTGAGCAAAGGCGGTACAACATTTACACGAGCTTTGAATCCAGATCGCCAATACAAAGCAGCAATTGGTGCAGAAGATGCGAAAGATGGCATTGTTACTCTGCACGGGCGTTCTCTATTATTTCTGCGCAATGTAGGCCATTTAATGACCAACCCAGCTATTTTGACTGCGGATGGTAAGGAAATCTATGAGGGCATTTTGGATGCAGTGGTCACAGTATTGATTGCGCTCCATGATATTAACCGCCCTGCAAGTCAGTCAATTGGAAATACCCGCAAGGGCTCTGTTTACATCGTCAAGCCAAAAATGCACAGCCCTGAAGAAGTTGCCTTTGCTGGCGAGTTATTTGGCCGCGTCGAAAAATTACTTGGATTGCCGGCTGATACTGTGAAGCTTGGAATCATGGATGAAGAACGCCGCATGAGTGCAAATATTAAAGCAGCTATTGCAGCAGCAGGTGCTCGCGTAGCGTTTATTAATACCGGATTCCTGGATCGCACCGGAGATGAAATGCATACCTCTATGCACGCTGGCCCAATGATGCGCAAGGGGGATATGAAGTCTAGCAAGTGGCTATCGGCCTATGAGCGACGCAATGTCTTAGCTGGTCTAGATTGCGGTTTACGAGGACGCGCACAAATTGGTAAAGGTATGTGGGCCATGCCAGATTTGATGAAGGCAATGGTTGAGCAAAAGATTGTTCACCCTAAAGCTGGCGCAAATACTGCCTGGGTTCCATCACCTACAGCAGCTACCTTACATGCATTGCATTATCACCAAGTCAATGTGGCTGAGTTGCAAAGGGAGATGGAGAAATTAGATACCGCCGCGGAAGCAGAGGCGCTAATGGATGATTTGCTCACGATTCCAGTTGTTGAAAATCCAACTTGGACGAAAGAGGAGATTCAGCAAGAATTGGATAACAACTGCCAAGGCATCTTGGGTTATGTAGTTCGTTGGATTGATCAAGGGGTTGGTTGCTCCAAAGTTCCCGATATTCACAATATTGGCCTCATGGAAGACCGTGCTACCTTGCGGATATCTAGTCAACATATTGCTAATTGGCTCTTGCATGGCATTGTTACTGAAGCGCAAGTCAATGAAACATTGCAGAGAATGGCTAAAGTAGTGGATGGTCAAAATGCCGGTGATCCGCTTTATCAGAATATGATGCCAAATTATCAGAATTCATATGCATATAAAGCGGCAAGCGATCTAATTTTCAAAGGGCTTGAACAACCAAGTGGTTATACCGAGCCGCTGTTGCATGCTTGGCGTCAGGTTGTTAAAAAGGCTGCTGGCAAATAATTGAGCAAGTTCGAGGCTGTGGTGTCGAATGCAATGCGATGGACTTACCTTTCGGTAGGTCCATTTTTATATCTCCGTCTTCGCTAGTGATGTTTAGGTTTCTGAGTCTTTTTAAACATACCTCATCTGAGCTCAAATTTTGCTGGAATGATGGCGGTAGGGGGGAAGCAGGATTTAAAGGGGGAGCCGGGGATTGCGTTGTGAGGGCAATAGCAATAGCGGCACGCCTGCCATACATGCAGGTGTACGATGACTTGCGCAATGCAAATGCGATGTATGCGCATTCAAGAGATGATCGATTGGCTAAGCGCTTACATGAAACTGGGTCCTCGCCCCGGAATGGAAACCATCGCAAGGTATTTCATCAATACATTATTCATTTGGGTTTTGAGTGGGTCCCAACCATGACGGTGGGAGCGGGCTGTCAGGTTCACTTGCGTGCTGATGAATTGCCTATGGGCACCCTTATCGTCAAAGTATCCAAGCATTTGAGCGCTATTATTGACGGTGTGATTCAGGACACTCATAACCCCTCCAGGGGTGGAAGCCGTTGTGTTTACGGATACTACTTAAAGCGCTCCGGATAAGTTGATCGTTGATGTATGCAAATTAAAGGGGTAAATATGATTAAATTTCAACGGCCAGATGGTCAATGTGCGAATGCTTATTTCGCGGAGCCGCCGAACCCAAAGGGCGCCCCAGGGATTGTGGTTATTCAAGAGTGGTGGGGTCTAAATGACCAAATCAAAGGCGTGGCTGATCAATTAGCTGCCAATGGTTATAGGGCCTTGGTTCCTGATCTGTATCGCGGCAAAACTGCCTTAGAGGCGAATGAGGCTGAGCACTTGATGAATGACCTGAACTTTTCCGATGCTGCTACTCAAGATATTCGTGGAGCAGTTCAATATTTAAAGAATTCAGGATCAACTAAGGTGGCGGTGACGGGTTTTTGTATGGGCGGTGCTTTGACGGTTTTATCGGCATGCCATGTTCCAGAGCTAGATGCAACAGTAGTTTGGTATGGCTGTCCGCCATTGGAGTTTGTGGATGCGCAAAAGATGGTGAAGCCTATGATGGGGCACTGGGCGCTGCACGATGATGCATTCCCGATAGACATGGCAAATCAATTGGAGGAAAAACTACTGAAAGCTGGTGCACCAGTAACATTTTATCGTTACGATGCAAAGCATGCCTTTGCAAACGAAGAGGCTAACGCCAAAAACTTGCCATTTTTACAATATAGCGCGGAGTCAGCAAAACTAGCCTGGGAACGTACTATGACGTTTTTTAAAGCCCACCTGTTTAGCTGATTTTAATTACACCGACCATTGACTATTACTGATTGCGATGCATCTCTTTACTGAAAACCTTGCTATTGAAATTGCAACTTATTACCGAAATCTCGCATTGGGTCACGGCGTTATCCCCAAAGTTTTTACCTTAGTCAATTCCGATGGCGATCAGTACCTTTTCTTTATAGATGATTTGCCTTTAGAGGAGGCCGAACAATCATCTTTTCTGGCGTACATCGTGCAGGCCCACAACGCCGTTTGTTACGCCAGAGGAACCTTGGTTATCTTAGATAATCAAGAGCAGTTGATAGAGTACGCGGTTATTGATAAAGATAATGCTGATGCAATTGTTTGTTCTGCAGAGCTCACACGTAATAGTGATGACAAACCAGTTGGCTTAACTGAATTCGACAAAACTCTAGCTCCAAAACAGAAAATCTTCTTTAATGGCTTATTTACGCCCATTAAATTATCTGCTAAGAAGAGTGAAGAGTTTGCTGATCTTTGGGATGAAATGAAAACCAAGATTTTGCATAGAACCATGGATTTATAGTGAGGGAGGCTGGAAAAGCCAGGTATTT
>Ga0316231_1002451_pt1 | contig 17741 bp, 14 predicted proteins | sample TBH18027metaG_FD_206002 | JGI IMG/M metagenome (GOLD analysis project Ga0316231, IMG submission 206002) | Freshwater microbial communities from Trout Bog Lake, Wisconsin, USA - TBH18027 | ecosystem: Environmental > Aquatic > Freshwater > Lake > Hypolimnion/Profundal zone | place: USA: Wisconsin...
TCAGAACAAGCCAAAAGATACAGTAGCGAACCTCTGGGGTTAAAATACAATTATCTGGTTTACAATACCGGACCTGCTGCCTATTTCAGGGAATTAATCAGACCTCAGCTCGAGGAGTGGTGTGCAGAAAATGCCAGGGCTGATGGCAACCCCTACAATCTCTATACAGATGGGTTAAAGATTGTGACAACCATTGATTTTCGGATGCAGCGGTATGCCGAGATGGCGCAACAGGAAAAGATGAAAGAGTTACAGGCTACTTTCGAAAAGCATTGGGACGGAAAAGATCCATGGGGGAAAAACAGTGCGGTGGTTCTCCGGGCTATGAAAAGGTCGGAGAGATACCACAAGATGAAGGAGGCGGGAAAATCTGCAGTCGAGATCAATCAAACCTTCAAAGTTCCGGTGAATATGAAGCTCTTTTCATGGGAAGGGGATAAACAGGTAAGAATATCTCCTCTTGACTCCGTGAAATACAGCCTAAAACTACTTCACAGTGCTTTTATCGCAATCGATCCCAGTTCGGGCGATGTTAAGGTTTGGATCGGGGGGAATGATTTCAGGCATTTCCAATTTGACCATATGATGGCACCACGCCAGGTAGGATCAACCTTTAAACCGATTCTTTATGCCTCTGCCATTGAACATGGAATTCCACCGGATAAATATTACCCCAACGAAAAGAATACCTATTCTGAATACCAGGACTGGTCTCCCGGAAATTCGAATGATGAATATGGCGGATATTATTCGCTGGAAGGGGCACTTTGTAAATCAGTGAATACGGTTTCTGTACAGGTAATCATGGATTCCGGAATCTCCGAGGCTATTTCCCTTGCCCGTAAAATGGGAATCAAAGCCGATTTACCCGAGGTACCTTCCCTGGCTTTGGGATCAGCAGATATTCCGCTGCTTCAGCTGGCACAGGCCTATGCTTGCCTCGATAATCTCGGGAGAACAGTGACCCCCAATTACCTGATCCGAATTGAGGATGGTCATGGAAATGTTCTCCAGAAATATACCCCTGAGAACCAGGAGCAGGAGGCAATGTCACCCGAAACTGCCAAAATAATTACTCATTTCCTGGAATCAGTTGTCAATGAAGGGACCGGATCTGAAATCAGATCCCTTTATAAAATTGAAGGACCATTTGCAGGAAAGACAGGGACCACCCAAAATTTTGCAGATGGATGGTTTATGGGTTATACCCCCGATCTGGTGACCGGCTGTTGGGTAGGGGGTGAAGAACCTTCCATTCACTTCCGTAATATTGCATTAGGTAGGGGCGGTTATATGGCTCTTCCGATTACCGGAAAATTCTTCAATAAGCTTTACCATGATCCTTCATTCAGAGATTATAAAAATCATCCTTTCCCTGCGATGGACGAATCAACTCTGGCCATGCTGGATATTCCCCATTTTAGAGAAACTTACAGAGAGAAAAAAAAATCAAGCATATGGAGCCTTTTTGGCGGAGATTCGAGGAAACAGGATGAACATAAAGCGGAACATGTAGACAGAGCAAAAGAGCCTAAGAATCAATCGGATGTAAAAGCAGAAGCTCCAAAGGAGGAGGAACCCAAACCAAATATCTGGAAAAAGATAAAAGATGCCTTAAAGAAGAAAGAATGATTTTTGTTACCTTTTCGGTTCAAATCTACATTCTATAAAAGATTTTTGTATTTTTGGCGACCAATTATTTGTTCTTTTTGTTGCCGTATTAACGAAAAACGATTCTAATCAGAAAATATATGTGTGGTATAGTCGGAGTATTTGATTTAAAAGTAAAAGCAGAGGATTTAAGGGTGCAAGTCCTGAAGATGTCTAAAAGAATCCGCCATCGCGGACCGGATTGGTCGGGAATTTATTGCGGTTCAAAAGCAATTATTGCACATGAAAGACTTGCTATTGTCGATCCATCTTCTGGTGGACAGCCCCTTTACAGCAAAGATAAAAAACTGATATTAGGGGTAAACGGTGAAATTTACAACCATCGTGAATTGCGGAAACCTCTTGAAGATCATTATGAATTCCTTACAGAATCTGATTGTGAAATTATACTCGCGCTATATCGTGAGAAAGGGATCAGTTTTCTGGAAGAGCTTAACGGAATCTTTGCTTTCGTACTTTATGATGAAGAAAATGATTGTTACCTCGTAGCCCGGGATCATATTGGAATTATTCCATTATATATGGGATGGGATACCTTCGGGAATATCTACTTTGCTTCAGAACTAAAAGCCCTGGAAGGAACCTGCAAAAAAATTGAAGAATTCCTGCCTGGGCATTATCTGTACAGCAAGGACGGTGTAATGACAAAATGGTATACTCGCGACTGGACTGAATTTGAAACTGTTAAAAATAATAAATCAGATATTGATATATTGAGAAAGGCACTTGAAGATGCGGTTCACCGCCAACTGATGTCGGATGTACCCTATGGTGTTCTTCTTTCCGGAGGTCTTGACTCATCTGTTATTTCAGCAATTGCCAAAAAATATGCCGGGCGCAGAATTGAAGACGATAGTACACACGAAGCCTGGTGGCCTCAGCTCCACTCCTTTGCAGTGGGTCTTGTTGGCTCGCCAGATTTGGCCGCTGCCCAAAAAGTAGCAGACCATATTGGAACTATCCATCATGAAGTCCATTTTACGGTTCAGGAAGGTTTGGACGCTTTGCGCGATGTAATTTATCATCTTGAAACATATGATGTTACAACCGTTCGGGCATCTACTCCGATGTATCTTCTCTCCCGGGTAATCAAATCCATGGGGGTTAAGATGGTATTATCCGGAGAAGGGGCTGATGAACTCTTTGGCGGCTATTTGTATTTTCATAAAGCACCTAATGCTCAGGCATTTCACGAAGAAACTGTTCGAAAAATCAGTAAATTACACCTTTATGACTGCTTAAGGGCCAATAAGTCTCTTGCAGCATGGGGTGTCGAAGGTCGTGTTCCTTTCCTCGATAAAGAATTTATGGATGTTGCTATGACCCTGAATCCTGAGGATAAGATGGCAAAGGATGGAAAAATGGAAAAATGGATTCTTCGTAAAGCCTTTGAAGATTATCTTCCTGAAAGTGTCGTATGGCGCCAGAAAGAGCAATTTTCAGATGGAGTTGGATACAATTGGATTGACTCACTCAAAGCAATGACAACTGAAAAGATTTCTGACGAACAAATGGCTAATGCGATGTTCCGTTTTCCGATCAATACCCCAATGTCAAAAGAAGAGTATTTCTACAGGTCAATCTTTACTGAGCATTTCCCTTCCGATGCAGCGGCAAGCTGCGTACCTTCAGTTCCATCAATTGCCTGCAGTACTCCTGAGGCACTTGCCTGGGACGCTTCGTTCCGCAATAATGCCGATCCATCGGGAAGATCAATGAAAAGTGTTCATACTGACGCCTATAAATAATATATCTGCTAAAGGTCAAAGAGAAGTAAGGGTCAATAATCATTGACCCTTACTTTTTTAATACCTGCTACTTGTAGTTCGATTCAAGTATTTTAAGTAGGTCATCTGCCGAAACATTATCCATCAGATCCCCATTACCGGAGATTGAAATATGACCGCTCTCTTCGCTGACGACAATCACAAAAGCATCAGTTTGTTCCGAAAGTCCGATGGCCGCCCTGTGCCGCAATCCCAGGACCGGACTAATTTCGAGTTTCTGAGATATTGGTAAAATACACCGTGCCGATTTTATCCGGTTTAACGATATGATCATTGCCCCATCGTGAAGTGGTGAGTTTTTGAAGAATATACTTTTTATAAGTTCCGAAGTGATAGCTGCATCAATGTTTTTTCCTGTTTCAACATACTCCTGCAGTTCGCTTTCCCGGGCAAGGACAATAAGTGCTCCGGTATTGTTTTCTGACATCTGCCTACATGCCTCGACAATCGTATGTAAACTGTCCTTTGAAGCAAATTTAAATTGGTTTGAAAAGAGATTTTCGAGTGAAAATCGACGATTCGTTCGGTAACGGCTTCCCAGCATCAGTAAAAATCTTCGCACTTCCTGCTGAAATACTATGATAATTGCTATCACCCCAACTCCAAAGAGCTGGCCTAGTATAGACCCCAATAACTCCATTTTCAAGGACTTGACTACGAGCCATACTATAAAAATGATAAAGATTCCCATAAAAATACTCAAGGCTACAGTTCCTTTAACCAACCTATAAATTTCATAGAAAATTATTGCTACGAGAAAAATATCAATCACATCAAGAAACCTGACCTGGATGAATAAATCGATCATTAACTACAGTTTTTAGTATTGTCAACCAGTTTTATAGCTTCAATTGCCTCCTTCACATCATGAACCCTTAAAATATCACAACCTCCCGCCAATGCAAGCGTATTAAGGACAGTTGTTCCATTCAAACTTTGATCCGGGGTCAGGTTCAATTCTTTCCATATCATCGCCTTTCGCGACAAACCAACCACTATGGGCAATTCAAAGATGCGAAATGCATCGAGCCTGTTCAATAATTCATAATTATGAGTTGCACTCTTCCCGAATCCAAATCCCGGATCTAACAAAATATCGCAAACACCCAATTGTTTTAGTTTTTGTACCTGGGCAGACAAAAATAAGATCACCTCTTTTACGACATCAGTATAAACAGGATTATTTTGCATGGTATCACTTTTCCCTTTGGTATGCATTAAAACATATGGAAGATTCAAACTCGCCACTTTTGCAAACATCTGAAGATCAAAGGTTCCACCAGAAACGTCATTAACTGCAAAGTCACCGATTTCATCATAAACCTGCTGGACAACTTCCGACCGGTAAGTATCGATTGAGAGTGAAATATCCGGAAATTCCCTTTTAATAATCGTTACTGCGGGCAGTAAACGACCAATTTCCTCCTCCTGGGAGATCTCTTCCGCCCCCGGGCGTGTGGACATTCCGCCTATATCGATAAACCGGCCTCCTTCTTCAATGATCTGAGCTGCACGTTTCAAGATTGTGATATCAGTATTGTAGCGGCCACCATCGTAAAAGGAATCAGGTGTAATATTCAAAATTCCCATAACCACAGGGGAACTTAAATCAATTAAATGCCCGTTCAGATTTAGGGTGCTTTTTTTCCTGTAAAAACTTTTATCGTTTGGCGTAAACAGCATTTTCGATTGTTTCAATTTAGAGTGTCAAAGATGTGATAACTGTAAAAATTTATAAATCAAATCAATAACACAAAATAACCGACTCTTGTCCAATCGGATGAGATACAAAAATAAGAATAAATGTCACATCCATTCCCTAATTTTTAATACTTTTATGGTTCAATATTTAATTATGAATAATACAAATCAACAGTTTGATCATGTCATCGGTATTTGCAGGGCAGTTTTTGTGAAAAAAATGAAAGATTATGGAACTGCCTGGCGAATTCTGAGACCTCAATCGATGACCGATCAGATTTATATCAAAGCTCAAAGAATCAGAAGTATCGAGGAGAAAGGTGTTGCAAAAATAGCAGAGGATGCACGTGATGAATTTATCGGGATTATTAATTATTGTTCCATGGCCTTGATTCAATTAGAATTAGGACCTTCAGACGATGAACTTCCCCCTGAAATTACTGAAAAAAAATACATGGATAACCTGGAAAAGGCTAAAAGCCTGATGATGGAAAAAAATCATGATTATGGTGAGGCATGGCGCCAGATGAGAATCAGTTCCTATACCGATCTTATTTTAATGAAAATCAAGAGAACAAAACAAATAGAGGATAATCAGGGACTTACAATTGCGTCAGAGGGCATTGATGCCAATTATCTGGACATGATCAACTATGCGATTTTCGGTCTTATAAAACTTGAATTTGAATAAGATGAAGCAAAAAGGGCTCGTGCTATCACGGTGGCTAGTTGGAGTTTTGTTTGTCTTTTCAGGATTTGTAAAAGGGATTGATCCGGCAGGATTCCAATACAAACTGGAAGATTATCTGGAAGCACTCCATTTACAGGTAATGGGATTTTTTATTGTGCCGGGGTCATTTTTACTTCCCTTTGCTGAGTTTGCTATTGGTATAACCCTCTTGACCGGCATACTGATCCGGCTTTCGACAAAACTGGCCTTTGCCTTTATGCTTTTTTTTACGCCACTAACGTTTTATCTCGCCCTTAAAAATCCAGTCACTGACTGCGGCTGCTTCGGTGATGCCCTGGTTATCAGCAATTGGCAAACTTTTTACAAGAATATTGTATTGATTATTCTGGTTGCTATATTACTGATCAACAGGAAAAACCTTCTTTTTATTTCTGCATTTAAATTCCGAAGGATTATATTCACAATAGCGCTGGTTAGTTATTTCTCGTTAGTATATTGGTCAGATATCCATGAACCTCTGTTGGATTTCAGACCTTACCAGGTTGGAGTCAATATAACAGAAGGAATGTCAATTCCTGCAGGAGCACCTACTGATGTTTATCAGAACACTTATTATTACCGGAACCGGCATTCAAATGAGTTAAAAAAATTTGGAGATCAAAATTATCCCTGGCAGGACACCATTCAATGGAAATTCGAGTCTATGGATCCCCCATTGCTGATTAAAAAAGGGTATCGGCCGTCAATTCATGATTTTTCAATACAGACCGCTGATCAACAAAACGTTACTGATATTTATCTAAAGGATTCACTCTTTACTTTTGTCGTAATTGCCTATGATTTGGAGAAATCTTCCAGTTCAAAGCAGTATGAGCTTAATTTACTGGCAAAGTGGGCTAAACAAAAAGGGTGCCGTTTTATCGGTCTCACGTCGACCTCAGGAGCTGCACTCCTTAAATTTCAGCAGGAGAAAGTTCCGGCTTATGAATTTCTCTTTGCTGATCAGACAACTTTAAAAACAATTATCCGTTCCAATCCTGGGTTAATTCTTCTGCGCAATGGAACCATTCTGGCCAAATGGGCTTATGCCGATTTTCCGAGCCCAGAAAAAGCTGAAATTTTTATCGGGTCTGAGGTGAATAAAAAGTTAAATCATTGATTTGAGTAACGGCTCTGTTTCAGACTATCCCATTAAGTTTTATCTTTGTAACTTAATTATTCCAATTAAGCTTTTAATTCATAATTTTTAAAAATAGCAGGGTAATGAGAAAGAAAATTGTAGCCGGAAACTGGAAATGTAACACGACTGTTAAAGAAGGTGTTGAACTGGCAAAAAGTGTAAATGAATTGGTCTTAACAAAAGGTGCAAAAGATGTGGTTGTCGTGCTTGGCACACCTTTCACACACCTGACCAGCGTAGCTGATGTTGTTGATGCTACCAGGGTTAATATTGCATCACAAAACTGCGCCGCCGTAGCAAAAGGGGCATATACAGGAGAAGTTTCAGCCTCGATGGTTAAATCAGCTGGTGCGACTTATGTGATCATCGGCCATTCCGAACGCCGTGAATATTACCACGAGACAAGTGAAATACTTAATAAAAAACTGGCCTTAACGCTTGAGCAAGGCTTAACTCCAATTTACTGCTGTGGCGAAGCTCTGGCGATCCGAGAGGCAGGAACTCAAAATCAATTTGTAAAACAACAACTTGACGAAACGATCTTCCTTTTGCCTGTCGAACAAATACTTAAAATAGTAATTGCTTACGAACCAATCTGGGCTATCGGTACGGGCGTAACTGCATCAACTCAGCAGGCTCAGGATATGCTTGCCTTTATCAGGGGATTAATCTCTTCCAAATATGGGAAAGAAGTTGCTGAAGAAATTTCGATTCTTTACGGAGGCTCATGTAGTCCAGGAAATGCCAACGAACTGTTCAGTCAACCCGATATTGATGGCGGTTTAATCGGAGGTGCTTCTCTGAAATCAGAAGATTTTTTAGCCATCATTAATGCTTATTAATCAGTAGATTATAAAATTATTTGGTATAAAAAAGAGTGGAGATGGGTTACCATTTCCACTCTTTTTCAATATAACTGATCAATTATTGCCTGATGTTTGTTAACTTTAAATAAATAAGTAATTCTAACGGATAATAGTTATGATCTTTCGCTTCAAATCAGCAGTCATTGTTACATTACTATTATTTTGCAACTTAGCCTCCTATTCCCATAACCTTAAAGGTACAATCAAAAGCAGGGATGGCACTCCGATTCCCTACGCCACCGTTTTTATCAAAGAGGTCTCGTTAGGTACATCCACCAATGAAGAGGGAAAATTTGAACTTGATTTGCATCCCGGGGTTTATACAGCCAACTTTAGAAGTCTGGGGTATATGCCAAAAGTTGAAACCATTACCCTATCCAAAAAGTTGACAGAAATTGAGGTCAACCTCGAAGAACAAATCATTCAAATCAATCAGATCGATGTTCATTCAGGTGATGAAGATCCTGCCTATGGCATTATGAGAAAAATAATTAGCTTGTCCTATGTACATCTCAATCAGGTCAATTCCTATTCTGCAGATGTTTATATCCGGGGAACTGTAAAATTTGAGAATGTGCCCGGATTGATTCGCAACCAGCTCAAAAAAAAGGATATTGACGTGAAATCAGGAGACATTCTGGTAAACGAAACAGTCAGTCAGATTAACTATCGTGCTCCTGATAAATATGAACAAAAAATAGTTTCTGTGAATTCAACATTCCCTAAAGTGGTAGACTTTTCTGTTGATGATTTTCTGGGGGCAAGCCTTTATCAGGATAATATTAATATCCTTTTTTCACCGTTGAGTAAAAATGCCTTCACCTATTATAATTTCAGATATGAAGGTTTCCAGCAAGAAGGTAAATATACGGTTAATAAAATAAAAGTAATCCCACGAAGAAAAAGCAAGCAACTTGTTGAAGGATATATCTATATCATCGAAGATTTATGGTGCCTTACCAGGGCTGATTTAAGTTTTGAAACTCCGTTTGGTGCCGTTAGCTTCCGCCTGGTTTTTGATGAGGTACTTCCGGGAGTCTGGTTGCCGATCGACCATAATTACACTTTTAAAGGTGGTATGATGGGTCTTAAAGGAAGTGCCAAAATTCTGGCATCAATCAAATATAACAAACTTAAGGCCAATGAACAGGTACTGGCAATGCTTGGAATTCAACCTTCGAAATCTGATAGCCCGAATCAAGCATCTTACCAGTCAACCCAAATCACTAAAATACCCAAAATCCAGCCTGGGAATAAAAAGGAATCCAGGATCGGTCATATCCTGGAAAAGGAAAAGCTTACCAACCGGGATATGTCAAAACTATCCAGGTTGATGGCGCATGAAGACTATTCCCATAAACCAGACTCTTTGAAATCACTGGAAATCAAAGACAAAGTGAAAGTAACTATTGAAAAGGAGGCAGAAACCCGTGAAGCAGGTTATTGGGCATTGACACGTCCTGTTCCTCTTTCAAATGATGAATTAAAAAGTTTCAAACAACATGATTCTATAATCGCGGTTCAAAAAAAGATTGCCCCAGATACCACATCAGTAATAAATCATAAACGTAACTATGGCTTGTTAAATCCACTCTTTTTTGGAGTCCGACGACCAATAATCGATTCAACCTGGACCTTAAAATACGATGGCTTGGTTTCTACTAAACGGATCAGTTTCAATGCAGCTGATGGATGGAAAATAGCCCAAAGTATTGATTTAACCAAGATTTATAAACCTGGTAAATCATTGATTCTTACTCCCTTTATTGCCTATGCCATCAACAGGAGTGCTATTCTGGCCACAGGAACGATCACTTACAGCTACGCTCCTCTCCAACGGGGAACATTGGTAATTTCAGGAGGAAGAAATACGCTTGATTTTAACTCCCCATCTCAAATGGTTCATCCTTTTATTAATTCGGTTGCTTCACTCTTTTACAAAGAAAATTATGGACGATTTTACGAAAACCGGTACTTAAATCTGTCCAATGTAATCGATATTGATAATGGACTGGTATTAAAAGCTCTCTTTAAGTGGAGTGATATCAGGCAATTACAAAATTCAACAAACTTTTCCTTCTTTTGGAAAGCCAATGATTATAAACCGAATCTGCCCTCCAATAAAGAGATGACGAATAAATCAGTTGAAGATCAGATAAATACGGTTGCAGGGCTGAGAATCGAATATACGCCCCGCTATTTTTACAGAATCAACAGAGGTGTCAAGGTGATGTCGCAAGCCGACTATCCGACTTTTTATTTAGAATATAAAAAAGGGATTAAGGATCTTTTTACAAGTGTGTCTGATTTTGATTACCTGAGTGCAGGTCTCCAATACGGCCGGGAATGGAGTCAAACTTCAAGTATTGCAATGGATCTTCATGGTGGATGGTTTCCAAATAATAAGAGCCTCCATTTCTCAGATTTTGCGCATGCTCAGACTCAAACAAGCCCGATACTTCTGAGTGAATATCGTCATGCCTTTTTTCTTCCCGGCTATTATTCACTGAGTACTTCAGACAAATTTATTGAAGCCCACCTCTCGGTAAGGGCTCCTTATATTGCTCTTAAATACCTGCCTGGCCTAAGTAATACCCTATGGCGTGAAATGGTTTGGTTCAGTTTCTATTCCTCACCGGTAACCCGTAACTATGTAGAAGTTGGGTATACCCTTCTTGAAGTATTATTATCAGCAAATATAGGAACCCATGTTGGCTTTGATGATGGTAAATTTAGCAATATCGGGATAAACCTTGCTTTTAGAATATCGTATTAATATAAACTGAAATGGAATACCTGAAAACTAGTTGCATCTTACACCCGGACACCGAGATAAATCGTGAGATTTTGGTTGCAGATTTAGGGAATATTGGTTATGAAAGTTTTACTGAAACACCGGAATGTCTGGAAGCTTATATCATAGCTTCCGATTTTTCAGAAGAAGCGCTTTTACATCTCTCACCATTTGAATTTCAGAATTTTAGGGTCTCTTTTACCCATGAAATCATACCAGACCAAAATTGGAACGAAGTGTGGGAGAAAAATTATTTCCAGCCGTTAGTTATTGCTAACAGGTGCGTAATCAGGGCTCCATTTCACGTCAATTATCCAACTGCAGAATATGAAGTCGTTATTGAACCGAATATGGCCTTTGGAACAGGCAATCATGAAACGACCATTCTGATGATTTCTGAAATTTTAAATCAAAACCTGTTTGGAAAAACAGTACTTGATATGGGTTGCGGAACAGGAATTCTGAGTATTCTTACTGCAAAAAAGAGGGCAGCAAAGGTTATAGGCATAGACATCGATCAGTGGGCAATCAACAGTTCAGTTGAAAACGTTGCGATTAATAAGATTTCAAATCTTGAAATTATTCAAGGTGGTGTAGAAGTTATACCTGCAATGAAATTTGACTATATCTATGCCAATATCCAACGGAATATACTTTTAAATGATATGCACCTGTATTCTAAGGCTTTGGAGAAAGATGGAGAATTAATTGTGAGTGGATTCTACCTGGCTGACCTGGGAGCGATCAAAGCTCGGGCTGATGAACTTGGAATGCGATTTTTACGATTTTCAGAAATTGACAAGTGGGTTGCAGCAGTATTTACATGGAAATAATCCCTTTCCGGCCAAGTTCAATCACTTCCAGATCCTTTATCATTTGCTTATCAATAGTAAAGCGGACTAAAGTCCTGATCTGATGAAATCCCTGAATTCCGGCGGCACCCGGATTGATATGCAATAATTGATATTTCTGGTCATAAATCACTTTTAGAATATGGGAATGTCCTGAAATAAACAATTTCGGAGTTGACGAACTGATCTCTCTACGAGCCTCAGTTGTATAATGTCCGGGATATCCGCCAATATGAATGATTAGGACTTCAACCTCTTCACACTTAAACCTGAGTCTTAACGGATAATCCTGACGCAATTCGGTTCCATCAATATTTCCGGAAACGGCTCTCAACGGTTTTAAAACTGAGAGCTGTTGAGCTGTTTCAAAATTTCCAATATCGCCTGCATGCCAGATTTCATCACATTCCCCCAAATATGTCAGAATCCGTTCATCCAAATATCCATGCGTATCTGACAACAAGCCTATTCTTATCATACCCTAATGATTCAAATCCAAACAATTGCAAATTAAAAAAGAGAGATTATCACTCAATGACAATCTCTCTTCTATTTTATTTATGGATTCACCCTTAATCAGGTGAACAAAACTAATTATTCAATTATAATCGTTTCTGTTCTGCGGTTAAGTGCATATTCAGCTTTTGTGCAAGGAACACCGTCTTTACATTTATTTACTGGTTGAGTTTCACCAAATGCCTGAGCATTAATCCTTGAAGTGCTGATTCCCTTGCTCACCAGGTAATCAATAACTGATTTACCTCGTTTTTCAGAAAGTTTCATATTGTAGCTGGCAGGACCTCTGCTATCGGTATGCGATTTAAGGCTTACATTTACCGTTGGATTTTCATTCATATCCTTGGCCAGACGATCAAGATCAGCTGTTGCTTTAGCATCAAGATTCCATTTGTCAAATGCAAAGTATACTTTGTAAGCATTCCCAATAACCGCAGGTTTCTCCACCTTAACAACGGGTTTTGGTTCCGGCTTTGGTTCAGGTTTTGGTTCAGGTTTTGGTTGTGGTTTTGGTGGCTCAACTACCGGTGCTGGTTTTTTCTTTTTCCCTAACATAATGGATATACCAGCATAGGTATAAAGTTTAGCTCCAGAAACAGATGAACTCGAAGGCACTAAATTTTCACCAGCTACTCCGTTAAGCCTGTCTGTAGGCATCCAGCTCCATTGGGTACCTAAATTAATTCTGACCTTGTCACTAAGTTTAATACCGAGTCCACCACCTACAGGTAAAGTAAACACTGTCGAACTACCACTATAATTTGCTGCCTGTTTGTTATTTATTGCGGTTGCACCAACCCCTACCTTTGCAAACAAATAAAATCTTCTGTCAAATTTGTTCTTTGCAAGTAAGTTATTAATGTTCCATACTGAATTCAGATCAAACTCATTGGTTGATGTATTGTAAACAGAAGAAGGGTGGTAGACAGGACCAAATCCATGATAAACATTACCCTTAAGCGTATTATTGTTCCAACCAAATTCCAGAGCAATTACATGCGAGAAATTCTTTTTTACGAATGCTCCAAATCCGAAAGCACCCTGGCTATCCCAGTCAGAATAAGGAGACCAATTGTGCATATTGTACTCAGCCGAGAAATTACTTACTCCGCCATTCACACCAATCTCCCACTTATTGAATGGTTCTGTATTTGCCTGATCCTGTTTTGTCGGAACCGCTTTTGTTGGAGCCGCCTTTACCTGATCTTGAGCAAAAGTTAAATTGCAGTAGGAAAATATAACTACAATAATGAGAATTAGTTTTTTCATAATAATTTTATTTTTAATTTTTGACTTAAGAAAGCAATATGTACAATAAACAATTTAATTATCCTTTATGTTGCAAATATACTTAAAGTATAGAAACATTGTACAATTATATTGACTATTTTTTCACTAATTTTAACAATTAAGAGTTTGCTAGGTGAAAAATAATTAAAAGCTCTTTAAAAAATTATAAACTTCTAAATATCAAATTATTAATCTGGTAAAAATATTTAGATATACCTTATTAATATTCTTTGGGCACCTGCTTAATAAATGTTCTGAATTATTAAAACCCAACCAAAACAGTCACAAATTTAACTAACTATCAATAAATCAACGACTTTCATGTTACCCACAAACAATAAAATAAATATATTAAAAAATTGTTAAGAATACACTCTGTATTAGTAAGTTATATTATTGATCTAAAAGTACTCTAATTTTGTACCATAAGAGATGATTATTGTTTATAATAATCTATTTTTATCAACCGTACTTTGTTAAAAAGTTGCCATATTAAATTATATTCAATGGATCAGGAAAAATTACAAACCTCCGGTGAGGAGAGGTTAAACACAATTACCCATGCCTTAGGTTTTATCCTGGCCCTGTTTGCCTCACTTTTTTTATTAAAAGATAGTCTCAGCGAAGGTTTTCATCTCAGGTTTATGAGCAATCTGGTTTATTGTGTTGGATTGCTTACGCTTTATCTGGCTTCGACCCTTTACCATTCGGCAAAAAATCAGGAAAGAAAAAGAAAACTAAATATTTTTGATCATTCAGCAATATACGTGTTAATTGCAGGAACATATACTCCGATAATGTTGCTTACAATAAAAGGATTTGCAGGTATAGCAGTTCTCTGTATAGTTTGGACCTGTGCCATAGTTGGAATAGTTTTAAAACTCTATTTTACAGGACGCTATCCAAAAATTTCAACAGCTACTTATATACTGATGGGGTGGGTCATTGTAGTTGCAATTAAACCTTTGATAAATAGTATGGTTCTGCCAGGTCTGATATGGCTTGTGGCAGGTGGAATATTTTACACCATTGGCGCCTTGTTCTACCAGCAGAAATCGATGAAATATAATCATGTCATTTTCCATATTTTCGTAATGCTTGGTAGTTTTTGCCATTATCTGGTTATTTTGAAATACACCTTTTAATTGAATTATTTTAACTTAGCCAGTCTTAACTTCCTATAAGTACAGGTTTTTAGTTCACACAGATCACATTCATATGCCGTTTTTCTGACCCCCTCTCCAAATCCGATAATTCCACTGACTGATTTAACAGGTTCCATCAGGCACGATTCGGTAAGTTCAATTCCGCAATAATTATCAGGAAATAGGTCAAAAAACAGTTTCTGCTCACTTAAGCCCCATCCGCAATAGCCCGGACTGTATCGGTTAGCGATTTTTTTGCCCTCTTTTAATAATTCATCTTCTAAACTGGTCTGAATCTTATCAATTGCTGCATCCACGGTTAGGGAACCAATCACGTCAAGGATATACCCTTCCATCAGATCACCAGCCGACATTAATTCTTTACTTTTTTCTCCAATTCCTGGCCCGGCAGTACAAATAAATAGAACTCCCCCTTCTGCACTTTTTAGTTGTCTGGCAATTTTTTTTCCAACTCCAAATGTAACCGAATCAATTTCAATGTATCCTGTGCGATCAAATAAAAAGTGGTCTGAAACACGTAAGCTTCCCCTAATATCGGCTAAGCCAACACTTTGAGAAAGGGCAAATGAAATCATATCCGGAAAAGGTTCAGGCGATTGTCCTTTTTCATAACCCATAGCCTCCTCTATGAGTTCCATATTGAGACCCAACTCATCAAATGAATAAGTGAAATTCCGGATTCCTGGATTCATAAATATTAAAATTTTAGTACAATAATCATCTATAATTCATTGACTACCTTTGAGATTTGACGAATATGTTCAGGTGTTGTTCCACAGCATCCGCCAATAATATTTACTCCAGCATCAATAATTGCCATTACAAATCCTGCAGTTTGTTCAGGTGTTTCCGGAAAGTGAGTCACTCCATCCTTAAACACCGGCATCCCTGCATTGGCATGTACCAGGATCGGTATAGATAAATTACAAGATCGGATCTCATTTACTATCTGTATCATCCCTTCAATTCCATTTCCACAATTTGCTCCGATAATATCAACTCCTTCTGGGACCAGTTCGTTAACCATTTCTGTAGGAGAAACACCCATCATCGAACGGAATTCGCCATCAGGACTCTTTTGGAAAGTCATCGTACAAATCACTTCACGCGTAGTATTTTCTTTTGCAGCCTTCACTGCCAATCGGGCCTCTTCCAGATCAGTCATAGTTTCCACAATTATCGCGTCCACTCCCCCCCTTTCCAGTGCAATAACCTGTTCCTTAAACGAATCATAGATCTGTTCGGGAGTTACCTCTCCCATCATCAGGATCTTACCCGTTGGTCCGACAGAACCGAGCACAAATTTGTTTCCTGCAGCCTTTCGCGAAATAGCAGCAGCAGCTTGATTAAACTCTGAAGCACGGGAAGATAGTCCGTAATGTGCTAATTTAATACTACTTCCTCCAAAGCTATTGGTTTCGACCATATCTGCACCGGCCTCAGTATAACTTTTGGCAATATCAAACACCTCTTCCGTGTGTTCAATATTCCATAACTCCGGACATTGACCGGGTTTTAATCCTTTTGAATGGAGAAATGTTCCCCAAGCTCCATCAGAGACCAGAATTTTCCCCTGGTTAAGTCGATCAGTAATTTTTCCCATATCGAGGTAAATAATAAGTTTTGAATTGGCAATTTTTATTAAAGAGCAGCCTTTCTCATAGCCATCAGATTATCAACCGGAGTGTTTACGATGATTTCACATCCTGCAGACAATATAAATTTCCTGTCTTTTTCATTATCGCACAGCATTTTACATACAGAGAATATCTCATCCGGGTATTTATTTAAAACAAATCGGGGGTCTAAGTTTCCGCAGCGAATCACATCTGGTCCCATTATTTCAAATGCCTTTTGAGGATCAACCTGCCAATCGATATCGAGAATGTCAATTCGGAGATCTTTCATAAGCGGCAGAAGGTGGGAAATATCTCCGCAAATATGCACTTTTACCAGAGCACCATTAGCGTGAATAAAATCAATGATTTCGCGATGTCGCTCCTTTACAAAGATCTCATAAGTTTGCGGATCTATCTGAGAACAGATCGCATCACCCATTCCGATGATATCACAACCTGCCTCAATCTGAGCTTTTGCAAAATCTTTAGCCGTCAACACACATTTGTCAAGGAGGATATTTGCTGAGTCGGCATCCATCATCATCATAACCATAAACTGCTCAATCCCTGATAGATCACAAGATTCGGCCATTGGCCCTTCAATCCAGCCGAAAACCGGTACCTCACCGTTAACGTGCTTTGACAATAATTCAGCTCCCAGAATCCTGTCGCGGGTTCGTTCGCATTTATAAACATCAGGCCTTCCAAGATTTCTGACATCATCGGAATTCTTGATTACAAGGTCCATGCACCGGGGAACCCCATCGGGGATGAATTCAATCCGGGCTCCGAATGCACTTGTCTCCCGGTAAGGGTCTGAGATCAGCCCTACCATGTCAACATCAAAATTCGCAAGTGCACGAAGATTCGCCTCGACCAGAAACCGGTAATCAGAAGCAAATCCGGCATAATTTCCGCCGGCATATCTGGCGATAAAGTGCATTAATATAGGCACAAACATCGTTTTGCCGGGCAAAATATCTCCATTACACAGATGATGCAAATATTCCTTTTTGGTCATGATTCGGGCTAATTGAAAACGTTTGATTTTGGTACTATTGATCGTTATTCATATTTAAAACCAGGACAAATTCTGGAATAGCTCCACTGATCCCTCATCTCCCTTTTTCTGAATTTGTCAGCTTCCGGGTCATTTTCAAAATGTTCATCCTTGCAATTCCAGATTACTTTCCGATTGAGTTTCAAAGCGATGTTCCCACAATGGAGCAAACTACTAGTGCGATGTCCTGCTTCGGCAGTTGCAGAGGGTTTCCGTCCTGACTTTATGGCCTTGAGAAAATCAATTATCTCGTCATTTGCAATGGGTAAAACAACATTCTTCCCGGTTAAATCCAGTATTTTATTATTGCTTGTCTCCAATTTATTATTCCATCCTGCAGATTGAATCCATTCTTCTCCCCCTTCAATCCGGATTAAAGCGTCGCCGCTTTTAACCCTCATGGTCATACTATTGGGGTATTGGTATTGCAGATCGAACTGATAAGCAGTATTGAAGATCCCATCCCGATAATAAAGGGTATCACCAACAGGATTTACTTCAGCCGGACCTGAAAACTCATTGCCTGAGGCTAGTTGTGCGGTATCACAA
>Ga0316231_1002453_pt1 | contig 17734 bp, 17 predicted proteins | sample TBH18027metaG_FD_206002 | JGI IMG/M metagenome (GOLD analysis project Ga0316231, IMG submission 206002) | Freshwater microbial communities from Trout Bog Lake, Wisconsin, USA - TBH18027 | ecosystem: Environmental > Aquatic > Freshwater > Lake > Hypolimnion/Profundal zone | place: USA: Wisconsin...
GCATACCGCGTGCTGAATATGGCAGGGAAAACGACGAGGAAAAAGACCGCAATCGGTGAGGTTGCGGTCTCTTTATCGTCAAATTCTTTGAATATATGGTTTAAGCAGAAGTATCGACTGTGTCGCCCACAGACGCCGTGTCCTGACTTTGAGTGTAAGCGCTGCTGCTGTCAGAAGACGTTGGCCCGTTTATCACAGAGGAAAGCGCTGGATCCATCTGGTATAAGGTGGCGTCGCCGATCTGCCAGGTGAGAGGATCGCCGAGGGAGTTAACTCCAGCGGGACTGACGGCGTACAGGTCTGTCTGGGTCGCTTCGCTGGCCGGTTGCGCCGACGTGCCGGCAGTGGTGGACTGAGTCGTAGGAAGGCCCATCAAATAGGAGAGTTCAACCGGCGTAAGCTGGCTGAGTAGGTTGGGGTTGGAAAAGGCGAAGGGAAGCGAATACGAGAATGGGTTAATGCCGGTGGATGAAGCAGCAGCAGTCTGGCTGGTCAGGCTGCTGTCCAGAGTATAGGCCGGGGTGGCGGTGGATCCGGTGGACCCGGCCGATAGCCCGCTGTCGTTCAGCAGGGCTAAATCGTTATTATAACTGGTCAGAGTTGGGTCATAGCTGATACCGGATGTGGGATTGACGGTCGCCATTAGCACGCACTCCTTTGCACTGAAGAATTGCACTTCCATTATATATTATTTATCGTGGATATTCTCTTTTTTCTTAAATAGTTCTTGATAATAGCTTGATTCGCGCAAGGCAAATTCTCCTGCGCTACCTGCGGGGAGGGCCCTTGGCGGATGATCGTAACGACTGTCAGTCGATGGCTTTAGAAGGAATCATCTGTTTTATCTCGAATTTTGAGGAAGAGTTCCGAATCCGGGTAACCGGGTCAGGGAGGAAAATCCGGGGGGAGTTATTATGGAAAAAATGGATTTTATCGTTGTCGGTGCCGGGGTGGTGGGATTGGCGGTCGCCGCCGAGCTGACCAGGCGATTTGAAGACCAGTCGGTTGTATTATTAGAAAGGCACTCTAAGTTTGGCCAGGATACGTCAAGCCGCAACAGCGAGGTTATGCATGCCGGGATGTACTATCCGACCGGCAGCCTGAAAGCGCAGTTGTGTGTTGAGGGCAATCCCTTGCTGTATAAGTTTTGTGAAGAGTACAACGTTCCTCACCAGCGGATCGGCAAACTGATCATCGCCCGCAATGACAGCGAGATCCCGAGCATTGAAGGGATTATGAAACAAGGCCGAGCCAATGGGGTGAAGCTGGAACTAATTGATCGCGACCAGATCGCCAAGATGGAGCCCAACATCACAGCTGTGGCGGCGGTGTATTCGTCGGCGACAGGTATCATCGACAGTCATAAACTTATGGCTCAATTGGAGCGGTTAGCGCTGCAGGGCGGGGCAATGTTGGCCTATAAACATCAGGTGACCGACGTTCACTTCCAAGGTGACGGCTATGAAGTCGTGTTTACGGGACCGGACGGGGCCGAGGACTCCCTGGAATGCCGCTGGCTTATTAATTGCGCCGGATTATACGCTGATCTCATTCCCGCCCGCCTCGGAATCGATACCACGGCGGCCGGATATAAAATCTATCCTGTGAAAGGCGAATATTTTACTGTCGCTGCCGCCAAGTCGAAGCTGATTTTTCACCTGATCTATCCGCCGCCGCTGAAAAGCCTCCACGGTCTGGGTACTCATGTGACGAAAAGCCTGGACGGCCGGGCGCGACTTGGTCCGAATGCTCACTATGTCGACAAGATCGAAGATTATGACGTCGATGCCGCTCATGGCGAAGAATTTTATCAGGCAGCGAAAACCTATCTGCCCTTTATTGAAAGGGAAGATCTGCAGCCGGACATGGCGGGAATGCGGCCCAAAATCCAGGCGCCTGACGCTCCTGTTGCCGACTTTGTGGTGCGCCATGAAGATGACCGGGGACTGCCTGGACTGATTGATCTTGTCGGAATAGAGTCTCCCGGGCTGACCTGCAGTCTCAGTCTGGCGAGAAAAGTAGCGGGAATCGTTGCTGCAACCAGCTGATGAACAGACTATAAGGAACTGGGTGATTAATTTGTGGAAAAAAGCGATATGCGTATTGGCGATTCTGCTGTTTGCGCTGCCGGCAATGGCGGCTCCGGCGGCAGACGACTCTTCAGCAACCATGCTGCAGACCATCTGGAAAGCGCAAACCATGGATGGGCTCAACAACGGAATATGGGCGATTCCCGAAGACGCAATCAACCAGTACTTTGGTTCTCGCACAGATTATGAAAAGATTAAGAATCCGGCGTTAAAACTGCTGGCAGACAACAGGATGCTTGTCTCCTTCGACAGCAGCCTGGGACGGGTTGTTCTTTATTGTGAACTCAAGGAGTTCATTCATAATCAGACCGAATCGTACGCCGAAGTCTATGTCCGCAAAAAAGAGGTTGCCGGTAAACCGTTTGTTTCCTGGATGCTCAAGTTTATTCCGCTGGGTGCCCTAGCCGATTTGTACGGGAATCCGCTCAAAGATGTAAATCAGGTTGACGCGAAGTTTTCCGGCAACACCCTCAAAGTAAATTTCCGGCCGCTTGTTGAAAAGTCGCTGCTTAACAACGAGTTCGGCCGAAAGGTTGAAATCAGCAGCATGACGACCCGGGAAGGGGTCCTGGAGCTGCATACCAATATGAAGGCCGCCGACCTGTTGGGGGTATTGATGGACGGCCAGAAAAACGGTTAGTATAGACATTTAGACTGTGGAAAAGGCAGTGACTGCGCAAGAAGCGGTATGTAGCAATAAGGCGCAAATCATATGCTGAGAACACTGTAATTCAAGGAGGAGAACCATGACAACCAAAACTTTTGACTTTCCCTACGGCGACGAGGTGGTTTCCCTATCGCTGCCGGCAGAACAGATACTCAATGATATCCGGGGAACCAAAGTGAAGGCGATTGCTGATGTTCCCGGAGCTGTCAGGGATGCCCTGCGCAATCCTATCGGCACGCCGCCTCTTTCCAAAATCGTCAAGTCCGGCGACCGGGTGGCTATTCTGGTCAGCGATATTACCAGGGCTTACGTCAAATTCGACCAGTTTCTGGCGGTGCTGCTTGATGAACTGAACACGGCGGGAGTGCCTGACAAAGACATCTTTATTATGATAACCCTGGGGGCTCACCGGATCAACACGGACGAAGAAATTGCGACCATCTGCGGCCGGGATGTCTGTCACCGGATCGCGATTTTTCAGCACAACACCCATGACAAGGACAATTTAGTTTATGTGGGCAAAACCTCACGTGGTGTCGAAAGCTATGTCAACAAACAGGTCATGGCGGCTGACAAGGTTATCCTGACAGGCGGAATTGTGTATCATCTGATGAGCGGATTTGGCGGCGGGCGCAAAGCCATCATGCCGGGAATAAGCGGCTATGACAGCATCCAGGGCAATCACCGCTATTGCCTTAACGCCGTGGTCGGCCAGGGCCTCAACCCGAACTGTGGTTCAGGCAAGGTCCAGGCCAATGAAATGGCGCTGGATATGAAGGAAATAGGGGCGTTGGTCAACCCTGACTTTCTGCTGAACGCCGTGTTTACCCCCCAGGGTGATTTCGCCAGATTTGTGGCTGGACATTGGCTTGAGGCTTGGGAAGAGGGGTGCCGGGAAGTCGAAAGGATCAACGGGATACCTGTTGACAGCCAGGCTGATCTTACCATTGCCTCTGCCGGCGGTTATCCGAAGGACATCAATCTGTATCAGGCGATCAAAGCCATTGATAACGCGCATATGGCAACCAAGCCCGGCGGAGCGGCCATCGTGTTTATGGAATGCCGTGACATCTATGAACCGCCTGAGTACAGCGAGTGGCTCAAGATCAAGGACCCGCTGGCGTTTGAACTGGCGCTGCGGGAACAATTCACTGTCCCGGGGTACTCGGCGTTTCGCCTTACCCACATCGCCAGGGACATTACCCTGATTGGGGTCACAAAACCGGAAAACGCCGAATTTATGCGTAACGCCGGGATCATAGCAGTCACGGATTTTGAAGAGGCAATGAAGGTTGCCAAGAAGAAAATCGGTCAGACAGACTACAGCATCAATATCATGACCCAGTCGGCCAGCACGGTGCCGCTGATCAGGTAAAGCGCTCTTTAACTTTGTTGCAGGAAATCAGCTCAATCCTGCGATTCGATGTTTAATTACGATGGCAGAGAGTGAAGAAATTTCATGGACAATTGCGAGGATTTTCGCCAAAGCCTGCTGGCGGCAAAGGAATACAATGATGAGAAATTTGCCGTTTTCCTGGCGGCAGCTGACGTTCTGGCCGCGAAGATGAGCCTGGAAGAACGGGCTGCCGCCGTAAGCGGCGCTTTAGCCTGCGGCCAGGCAGCTGCCGGTGAGATTGCCGATGGTTTTAGCGGGCGGCGGCCGAGCGAAGTAGCCGGGCAAATGGGGCTAAAAATAATCGAAGCTCACCGGGTATTTATGCGGCCGATATTGTCCAGCTATGATCCTCAGGCACGGACGATTTCTGTGAATCCCACGCTGCTGAATACCATTGAGCGAATTGTGGATGAATATGGCCTCTCAGAGCTTTTGGGAGCGTTCACCCCGCGGGAAGTAGCAATAGGCCATGAATTGTTCCATCATATCGAGGGCGGGGACAAGAATCTTTTTGTTAAACGCTTTACCATCACCCTGTGGCGGCTGGGGCCGTTTCGTTACCGGTCTACCGTTCCGGCGGTCAGTGAAATTGCCGCCTTTGCCTGCGCCAAGGGACTTTGCCGGCTGGACTTCAACCCGCTGCTGCTTGACGCGATCATCCTGAAAGGCATCCATCCGGAACAGGCCGAGCCTTGGTTCAGGCGGCTGCGGGACACGGTCTGACGACGGCGGGATGAGAGATTGCTCGCGGCACCGAAGTATTGCAAAAATTGCGAAAAAAGGAAAGGGAATGTTCGACAAAGATAGAAATAGACTGTAGAGAAAAATAATACCTATTTTATTGTTCTACAATGTGAACAGTGTTCATAATTACGAACAATTTTCTTTCTGTATCCTGGGCTGGACATCATGACCTGCCCTGTTACCCGGGTTTCAAAATACATATATGGTTATGGGTCGCAGAGAAGGGTCGCTTGGAGGTGATAGCAGGCAACATGTTTGTGGAAAAAACATCAGACCGACAGTAAGCTTGGCAGGTTTGCCTGATGAGCTGACAAGACCAGGCCGTCAGCGTCGCCTGGCAACCTACGACGCCCGAATTCGCAACCAGTTTAATAATAGTGGGGTGAAAATATGGAGAATATTCAAGGACTATTATTGTTATTGGCGTATATCGGACTCGTTTATTACACCGTGAAGGGTGGAAATCTGATGGTCGGCTTTTTGGTGTCGGCCATCGTATGGGTAATCATCGGCCGGGTTCCTTATGCCCTGGCTATGAGCGACGTATTTCAGAAAGCTGTTGACATCTATGGGCCCACCGCCATTGTCATCATGCTCGGCAGCTGGTTTGGGCGGGTGCTGGTGGAAACCGGCATCGCCGGGTCGATCATCCGCAGGTCGGTGGAACTCGGCGGCGATAAGGCCTTGGTCACGACCATTCTCGCTTCACTGGCGACTACTTTCATTTTCATGGGCACCTACGGCGTGGGGGCCGTTATCGCGATAGGGGTTATTGCTCTTCCTATTCTGCTGTCCATAGGGGTGCCTGAGCGGGTGGCTACGGCGGCGTACACCATGTCCATCGGTGCCGCAATGTGGATCAACCTTGCTCTGTTCAAGCAGATTGCCCTGTTTTTCCCTCCCAATTCCGTGCCTTTCGCCGGGCCATTCTTTAATTTTGGCGTCATGGCGATGCTGATATCGGTTGCGTTCATTATTTTGATGCTGACCTTCAACCTGGGCGGACAGCGGGTCAGGACCTGGGCCGTTCCCAGCGTAAATCCCCCGACTATCGTTCATGTCCCGGTCTACAGCTACATTGTGCCGATCGTGCCGGTGGTCATGGCCGTTCAGTTTAACTGGGGCCCGGTAGCGGGGATGTTCCTGGGGGTTTTCCTGGCACTGCTAACCACAGGCAAACTCAAAAGACTGAATGATGCCCAGTCGTTGACGCTCAAGGCGCTGCGGGACGGTATAGCCGACGTTGCCCTGCTTCTCGGCATGCTGTTCACTCTGGCGATGTTCTGGGACGCTGCCGGTAAGAACGCCGGCATTATTAAAGCCGTGCTCGGCCCCGTTCTGCCTGACAACCCGTGGTATGTTGCCATTGCTTTCGGCGCTTTGGCCCCGCTCGGGCTGTTTCGCGGCCCGCTGATGCCCTGGGGCGCGGGCAGCGCGACCATAGCCGTGCTGGTAGGCCTTGGTTATTTCAAGCCGACACTGTTATTGCCCCTGGTTCTGGCCCCGGGTCTGGGTATGGCGATTGCCATGTGCCCGACCCAGTCCTGGAACCTGTGGACGGTCAGCTACACCAAGGTCGGAATCACCGATTATCTGAAAACCGGTGTTCCCTGGGCCTGGATGACGGTAATCGTAAACGCCTGTTTAGCGGTGTATATGTTCGGCTAAGGCTCTTCATCAGGCCGGTGGATCGCTGATCCGGCGGGTGCGGAGGAATTACTTTTGACTGACAGGCGGCAGAAGGGTCTGCAGGGATGCAGGCCCTTCTGGCTTGGTTAGGTTGCAACAAGAACCTGATGGTATCGAAATCCACATTACATTTTATAGGAGGTGTCGGCATTGATTGAAAAACGGACGAACTATCGCTGGGCCCTGGCCGTCTTCGGCATGCTTATGACTTTCATGTCATACATGGACAGGGTCAATTTGTCGGTTGCAACACCGGCAATCATTAAAGAGTTACACTTCACAATCATTGAGATCGGCATGATGCAAACGGCATTTTTTGTATGTTATGCACTTTTTATGATTCCCTCAGGTACCGCCACAGAGTTCTTCGGGCACCGGAAAACTCTTCCCTTTGCCCTGACATGGTGGTCTGTTTTTACGGCTATAACGGCTTTCTGCCAGCAGTTTTGGACCTGGGTTTTCGTCCGGGGCCTGTTCGGGATGGGGGAATCCCCGGTTTTTCCTGCCTTAAACGCTGCCTTCTCCAACTGGTTTCCCAAGCAAGAGCGGGCAAAAGCCGTTGGCTTTATGTTGATGGGCTCCCATAGCGGACCGATTATAGGCATGCCTCTGGCGGTTTTCATCATGGTAAATTGGGGCTGGAGATGGGTATTTATCTCCTTTGGTTTAATGGGCTTAGTCATAGCCCTTGGTTACTGGATTCTCATCAGGACACATCCCCATGAAAGTTCTTTTGTAAACGCCGCAGAGGTGCAGTACATTGCCGACGGGCGGGAATTCGCCACAGATGAGCGAAAATTAATGCCGCCCTGGAAAGATTTTTTTGGATCCAGTCAGTTTTGGGCTATCGGTTTGCAATTGGGTATGGCGAATTATATCTCTTATGTGTTTGTGTCCTGGCTGCCGCTGTACCTGCTGGAAGCCCGCCATTTCTCTCTGAAAGAAATGGGGTTTGCGGCGGCTTTGCCCAGCCTGGGTATCGTTTTGGGCAACTGGGTGTGTGCTTTTGCCAGCGATTACCTGGTGAAAAAAGGAGTGTCGAAGAACAAAATCCGTACTCCTTTTGCTTCGATAGGATTGCTGATGTGCTGCGCCGGCCTGTATCTTGCGGCAACCGCAACAGATCGATGGGTAACTGTGCTGTGGTTGACCTTTGCGTTGGCCTTTCTCGGGTTCAACATGAATTCCGCCTGGACCAGCTGCACCGATCTTGCCGGCCGGTTTGCCGGCACTGTGTCCGGCTGGATGAATTTCTGCGGCAATCTTATCGGTGCAACCGCTCCTCCGCTTACCGCCTGGATAGTCACGGTTTATGGCTGGGATTCGGCTATTTTGGCTACAGGATTAGCGGGAATCATCGGGGCCATTATCTGGCAGTTTGTAAAACCGGATAAGCCGCTGCAACACCGCTATCTGACTGAGAACCAGGGCTAAGTCGGCTCCCTGCCTCAAACGCATGAATTGAGCTTGTTTAACGATCATCACAAAGACACGGAAAATCATGAAAGGCAGGATGATTCAACCTGCCTTTCGGGGTCGGTGATAATCTCTTGAGGAAAATAATGTTGACGAATCTTAAACCAGATGGTACCTTTTAGACAGGACGCGTATGCAAACCAGGTTCGCTTATGCGAACTGACTGTGAGGGACTTGCTATTTTAAAGAGTAACAAATCAGCAGCCAGGACCATTGATATACTGTGCTTACTGGCTAAAAGCCCGAAACCGCTGACCCAACAGGAGATCAGCCAGGCTTTGGGTTGGCCTAAAAGCAGCACCTATGAGCTGATCTATACCTTGTTGGAGAAAGAGATCCTTGAGTTCGACAATGAGGACTTAAAGACTTTCCGGCTGGGTATCAAGGTCTTTGAAATAGGGATGTCGGTACTGGAAAAGACCGACCTGCCCAAGATAGCCCGCCCGTTTCTCGAGGAACTGAGTGCCAAGACGGATGAAACGGTATTCCTGGCGGTGGAAAATAAGGATGCAATAGTCTATTTGGATAGGATCGAGAAAATGAGTTCGATCACTACTTCTGCCGGCCTGGGAATGAGAAGACCGATGTACTGTACCGGATTGGGGAAGGCGATGCTTGCCGCATACCCGGCATCCAGGGTCAAAGAGATCTGGGATGCCGGCGACCATCCGGCTGTTACCAAAAATACTATTCGCAGCTACGACGAAATGGTTCAGGCCCTGGCCCAGACTCGACAGCGCGGCTTTGCTGTTGATAACCGGGAAATGGAAGACGAGATATTTTGTGTTGCGGCTCCCATCTATGGTCGTTCGGATAAAGCCGTCGGAGCCATAAGTATCGCCGCAATTTATCTAAAAATGAATCCAAAGAAAACCGAGCTGTTCGGGAACATGATTGTGGAAACGGCGTTGGCGATATCGAAGCGACTCGGTTATCGCCGCGACAATCTATATTCTGAGGGTATTGCGTTTTGATTTGACGACATGCGGGAAGGGTGCCTGCAATTACAAACGAGGTGTAGCAAATGGAGTTTATGGGGTATCGCCGGGCTGATGGAACGGCGGGAACGCGAAATCATGTATTGATCTTGCCGACAGTTGCCTGCGCGAATCATGTATCCCGGGCCATCGCCAGACAGGTTGAAGGCCCGGTGTGGGTTGAGCATCAGCACGGATGCTCGCAATTGGCTCCTGACGCCGCCCAGACGGCCCGGGTGTTCGTCGGACACGGCATTCATCCCAATGTATTCGGTATTGTGGTGGTGGGTCTGGGCTGTGAAGGCGTTAGAGCCCAGGACGTGGCTGCCGAGATCAAACGTCTGTGCCCTTACAAGCCGGTTCATTGCGTGATTATTCAGGATGCCGGAGGGTCATTCTCCGCCATTGCTGAAGGAGCCCGGGCTGCCAACCAGATGGTGAAAGACGCCTCACTGTGCGTCAGGCAGCCTATTTCTATCGCCGAGCTTGTTTTAGGGACGGCGTGTGGTGGTTCTGACGCATCCTCGGGATTATCGGCAAACCCGGCACTGGGTGAAGCCAGCGATATGCTGGTGGATGCCGGCGGCACCGCCGTTTTGTCGGAGACTCCGGAGCTTATCGGCGCGGAACATCTGGTAGCGGCGAGAGCTGTGAACAAGGAAGTGGCTAAGCGGTGTTATGACATGGTCAGACGCTGCGAAGAATCGGCGAATGCTTTGGGTGTCGATATGCGGGGCAGTAATCCCAGTCCCGGTAATATCGAGGGAGGTCTGACCACCATCGAGGAAAAGTCGCTGGGCTGTATTTATAAGGGCGGGACCAGACCGCTGGTGGGCGTATTTGAATATGCCGAGAAGATCAACGCCAAGGGTCTTGTTTACATGGACACCCCTGGTAATGATGTGGAACAGTTAACCGGAATGGCTGCAGGGGGCTGCAATATTATTGTTTTTACCACCGGACGGGGGACGCCGACCGGTTCACCCATCGTGCCGACCATCAAGGTTGCGGCTAATTCCGAGCTTTTTCATAAAATGGCCGAAAACATGGATCTAAACGCCGGCGCCATCGTTACTGGTGAGGAAACGGTGAAACAGGTCGGTCAGAGAATCTTGGCCGAGATGATTGAGGTCGCGTCAGGGCGTCTGACGAAAGCTGAAATTTTGGGACAGAACGATTTCGGCATCAATCGGATCGGGCCATCGATGTAGTCCAAACAGCTGCAGCAGGCGGATTCGCGCTGATGAAAAAATGTCGCAGTGCAGGGGGAATGGAAATGATACGATCGAAAGCGCTGGTTATCAAGGATACCGACAATGTCGCCACAGCGATTCAAGCCATTCGGGCCGGGGAAGCGGTTAGCCTTGGGATCGGTGAACATGTGCTGGCGATAAAAGTGCTTGACGACATAGCCTTCGGACATAAATTCGCGCTGGTTGATATCGCCGCAGGCGCGCCTGTCGTAAAATACGGCGAGCCGATAGGGGCTGCGATCAAAGACATTAAAACCGGTCAGTATGTGCATGTTCACAATGTTGAAAGCATCCGGGGCCGTGGCGATAAGCAGCAGCCCAAGGGCTGAACTTTACCGCAAGAACGCGTCCGGCATGGGTATAAAGCTGCTCCGACTATGGATAAGAGGTGTTTTTAGGTGAGGAGAATTATTGTTCGCAAGGAAAATTGCAGCGGGTGCCGGAGTTGTCAGGTCATCTGCTCCATGCACCACGAAAAACATGTAGCGCCCAGTGAGGCGCGAATCAGAGTAAAAAGCGACTATCCCTGGAAAGAAGAGCCCGCTGTCTGCCAGCAGTGCAAGAATCCAGCCTGCCAGAGGGCTTGTGCGGCTGGCGCGATAACGGCAGGCGGGACGGTTCCGGTCATTGATAACGAAAAATGCACCCGGTGCTTCGAGTGCGTCAAGGCTTGTCCGTTCGCCGCTATCTGGGAAAACGGCGCCAAAATGCCGCTGGTGTGCGACACGTGTTCGGGACAGTATCTTTGTGTGCGCTGGTGTCAGCCGAAAGCCCTGACGTTGGGGGAGGAGGATTAACGATGGCGGGTGGATATACGGGAAAGCTGCTGCGAATTGATCTTGGGAAGCGAAGCCATTCGGTGGAGAACATTCCGGAAGAAATAATCAAAAAGTACATTGGCGGAAAAGGAATATCGGCTTATCTTTTGTATAAGGAATTGCCGGCCAAATGTGATCCTCTGGGCCCGGAAAATATATTGGTGTTTGCCAATGGGCCGCTGACCGGGACCCTTGCCCCGGCTTCTTCCCGGGTTACTGTAAGCACCAAGAGCCCTCTTACTGGAGGGTGGCTGGATAGTAATTGCGGTGGATTCTGGGGGCCTGAGCTGAAATACGCCGGCTACGATGTCCTGGTCATCGCCGGCTGTGCTGAGAAGCCCACTGTTGTGGTGATTGAGGATGAAACGATACGATTTGAATCGGCAGCAGAGCTGGGCGGCTATGATTGCCCCAAAACCGAAAAGACCCTGAAAGAAAAATACGGAGCCGATCATCGCGTCGCCTGTATCGGACCTGCGGGAGAAAATAGGCTGCCGCTGGCGGGGATTATCGCCGAGGGGCGGGCCTTCGGCCGCGGCGGGTCAGGCGCGGTAATGGGCAGCAAGAATCTCAAAGCCATTGTTGTCCGCGGCCGGGGCAGTGTTGAAATTGCCCGGTACGAGGCTTTTCTTACCGCTAACAACGAAGCTATGAATGAATTGACCATCAACCCTGATACCGGGGGTTCCAGGCCTAAATACGGCACCAACAACATCCTTAGCGCCATGGATGTGCTCGGCATTCATCCGGTGCATAACTTCCAGGGAATACCGTGGAGCGGCGCCGAGAAACTCAATGAAGAGGTCCTGGCGGATCAATATTTTAAAAAGAACAAGGCCTGTTTCGCCTGCCCGATCCGCTGCAGCAAGGTGTCCAGAGTGGATAGCGGCAAGTATAAAGGCAGCGTTGTTGAGGGACCCGAGTATGAGAATGTCTGGAGTTTCGGCGCCCAGTGCGGTAACGCCGATCCCGGAGCGGTGATTGAAGCCGAGCGGCTCTGTGATTTTTACGGGCTGGATTCGATTTCGGTCGGCAACGCTGTCGGGTTTGCCATGGAATGTTATGAGCGTGGGCTGATTACCGAAAACCAGGTCGGTTTTGCTTTGAAATTCACTGACGATGATGCGATGATCAAACTGGTTCATCTGATGGGTACCAACGAGGGCTTCGGACAGGTGATCGGCCGGGGCGTCAAACAGGCTGCGGCGATTATCGGCAAAAATGCCGCCGATTTCGCCATGCATGTCAAAGGGATGGAACTGCCGGCCTACGATCCGCGCAGCGCCTTTGGGATGGGCCTGGCCTACGCGACCAGCGACCGCGGCGGTTGTCACCTCCGGGCCTTTCCGGTTGGGGCGGAAGTCCTGCAGAACAGAGGCAGGATGGATCCTTTCAGTACCGAGTATAAGGCCGATCTTGTGAAAAGCCAGCAAGAATGGTTCGCTATTGTTGATTCTATCGGCTTGTGCCTGTTTGCCACATTTGCCTTGACGCCGCGCCAGGTCACCCTGCTTCTGGCCGGGTTGACCGGCATCGAAGAATTTGCCAGCGCTGACTACTTGATAACAGCCGGTGAGCGAATTTATAATCTGACCCGCCTGTTCAACATCAGGGAAGGTTTCGGCAAGAAGGATGATACCTTGCCCAGCAGGTTGCTCAATGAACCGATGCCCAGCGGGCCGGCTAAGGGCCTGACCGTCGATCTGGAACCTATGCTGAAGGAATATTACTATATCCGCGGCTGGGATGAAGAAGGCGTACCCAAGAAAGAGACGCTGGATCGTCTGGGACTCAAACAATGAACTCGAAAGTCAAAGTAAAGGTGCAATTCCTCGGACCTTTTCGCGAAACGGCGGGGAAACGGCAGGATGTTCTGGAAGTGGAGCCTGACGTCAGAGCAGCCATCGCGGAAATAGAACGGATTTTTCAGTTGAAGACTCCAGAAAGCGAGCTTGCACCTAGCGGGGTTTTTGTTAATGGTCGCCATGTTTCATTATTGTCAAAAGAAAAAATGTTGCTCAAGGACAATGACATCATCACCTTTATGCATTATGTCAGTGGCGGTTGAGTAGCGGTATGGGGGATGTATAATGTTTAAACCTTCTGGAGTTTATGCGGCGATGTTGACTCCTTTCCGAGCCGACGGAGATGTTAATGAGGAAGTGCTGCGGCGTCTGGTGGATTTCCTGATTGCCAAGGGTCTGCATGGACTTTTTCCGGTCAGTTCGGTCGGTGAGTTTGCTCATATGACCCTGGAGCAGTGCATCAGAACTATGGAGATCGTGATTGACCAGGCCAAAGGCAGGGTGGCGGTTACGCCGGGAGTCAGCTCCACCTGCGCCGAACATTCGATCAAACTGGCCAGGAAGGCTCAGGAACTGGGCGCCCAGGCGGTGGTTATCTGTCCGCCCTATTATTACTCTATCAGCCAGGAAAATATGGAGAGACATTTTGAACTGGTGGCTGATTCGATTGATATTCCGATGATTTTGTACAATATTCCCTTGTTTGCCACTCCTATTTCCAACGATGTGGTCAAACGCCTGAGCCGCCGGAAAAATGTCGTGGGGATGAAAGATTCCAGCGGCAATATGGTTGATCTTATGCATTTTATGGATAAAGCCCGTTTGGCCGGTTCGGACATGAATTTTTTGACCGGGCGGGAGGAAATTCTGGCCCCGGCGCTCTTTGTAGGCGCCAGCGGGTGTATGGTCGGCTGCGGGGGAATCATTCCTGAAATCATGGTGGGGATTTGGGATGCCTTCCATGCCGGGGATTACGTCAAGGCTAATCGTATCCAAGCCGCGATGCTCCCCTTGGTGAGGGCGATGTTTGCCGCGCCGTTCCCGGTGGGATTCAAGGCCGCTCTTGAATTGCGGGGCTTTGAGATGGGACCGCCCAAACAGCCGCTGTCGGCTGCGGAAGAATTCAATGTAAGCGGCATCAAAGCGCGGACGAAAAATATCCTGAACGGTTTGCTGGAGTTTATCGAAAAAGAAGGACTGGACAAAGAAGTCAAAGCATAAATACTCTTTTGGAAAGCTCTTGATGCACAGCGGGTTCTCCCCGAAAGGGGCATGATAATGCGACAAAGTGCAGCGCCAGAAAGGAGTGGAACTAAGCGGTCCCTAGTCAGACAAAAAAATATGGAGAGTGATAGGAACATGGCAGCTTCTACAAGAACACAGCTTGCTGACCGGGCAATGGATAAAGCCCAAAGAAAGATCGTGCCTTTTATCCTGCTTATGTATATCCTGGCATTCCTCGATAGGGCCAACATCGGATTCGCCAAGCAGGCCTATCAACTGGATACCGGTATAACCGACGCCGCCTTCGCCATGGGCGCAGGCATATTCTTTATTGGCTACGCACTGCTTGAAGTGCCCAGCAATATTATTATGCATCATGTCGGCGCGAGGGTCTGGCTGGCCAGGATCATGATCACCTGGGGTATCGTGGCCGCCTGCTTCGCCTGGGCGACAACCGAAACCTCCTTTGTGGTTCTTCGTGTTCTGCTGGGTGTTGCGGAAGCCGGGTTTTTTCCTGGCATAATCTATTTCTTTACCTTCTGGTTTAGCGCACGCCGCCGCAGTACGATGATGGGTCTGTTCTATTTCGGGGCGCCGTTGTCTTTCATCTTCGGCTCACCGCTTTCGGGTATGCTGCTGGACATCGACGGTTTTCTTGGAGTTCATGGCTGGCAGTGGATGTTCGTGGTGGAGGGTCTCATGGCTACCGTCGTCGGCGTATGGGCCCTGTGGTATCTCACTGACAGGCCAAAAGACGCTGATTGGATTCCGGCTGACGAAAGACAGGCGCTTATTGAAGAATTGGAAGAGGAAGAGGCCAACAAGCCCAAGGAAGGCCATGTCGGTCCGCTGGCTGTTCTGGCCAATCCCAAGGTGTGGTATGCTGCGGCCATCTATTTCATGATCCAGATAAGCGTTTATGGCGTTATCTTCTACCTCCCCACCCAGGTGGCCGGCCTGCTGGGTAAAAAAGTCGGGACGCTGGTCGGTTTTGTCAGCGCGATTCCGTGGATCTGCGCGTTAATCGCCAACGCGACCATTCCCCGTTATTCCGACAAGTCAGGCAACCGGGGCAACCTGGCCACTGTGCTTATGTTTATAGCCGGTCTTGGGGTTATCGCCTCGGCTACCGGTAACCCGTTGGTTGGCATTATAGCGCTTTGCGTAGCTTCAGCGGCCTATTTCTCTGTTCAGCCGATATTCTGGAGCATGCCTACCCGTTTCTTGAGCGGGGTGGCTGCCGCCAGCGCTATCGCCCTTATTAACGCCATCGGCAACCTGGGCGGGTTCATAGCCCCCAATTTGCGGGTGTGGGCGGAACAGACCTTCCACAGCTCGTCCGCCGGTCTTTATGCTCTCGGCGCGGCAGCTTTTGTCGGGGCGTTGCTGTTCTTGATATCCATTCCCCTGGGGATGGGCAAGAACACCGAAAGATTGCCTGATTGAGCCTAACAGAGTGTCTTGGTGCTATTTCTTCGAAGAAAAGCGGCTGCTAACAGCCGCTTTTCTTCTTTTTGCTAGGGAAGCAGGGCTTTCGTCCTTTGTATTTACATTTTATTGCAGGAATCATTTTAGAAAAGAACGAAACTAATAATAGCAAAACCGGCTTTGCTGGCTGTTCGCCCGGCAGCTCGCTACTGAGCGGGACACCCGGGTGAAGATGGAGGGAAGAATGAGTACCACCGATGAAAGAAAAGTCATCCCCAAAGAGGACGTCAATAACGTGGTTGAGATGGTTAGCGAAGTGGTGGACAAGTACAACTCGTTACTACGGATGAACCAGCTGTTTATGGGATTTGTTCAGGAGATGCAGCTGGAGGAAGAACTGCTGGCGTACTTACAGCGCCAGGGGCTTCCGCCTAAATTCTTCAGTTGAAATAGGATGCATGAATGGTCCCCCGGGTCCGGCAGGCCGGGTAAGGAGCTGTGACGCGGCCTATTCAGCAGTCTGAGCCTTCGGCCCGGAAGCCGGGGGTTCTTTTGGTTGAAGCTCGGCGCAAGCCGGGTTTTCTAATAGGGGAATGGCTGTTTCTCAAACGGGAGTGTTGCAAAAGGTGCATAGAGGAGGAGATTTCAGTGTCAGCAACCAAAGAGCAGGCCTTCAGGTATATTGACGACCACCGGGATGAGATGCTTGTGCTCTGGAGGGACCTTGTTAACCAGGAAAGCGGCTCTGCTTGTAAGGAAGGTATTGATAAGTTGCAGGGAAAAATCAAAGCTATCCTGGAGGCCGATGGCGCCGATGTTCATATTCACCAGTTCGAAAAGGCCGGCAATATGCTGGTTGCTCAGATCGGCAATGCCTCAAAACCTGCAGTTATTTTCGGCGGCCATGTCGATACTGTTTTCAAGCAAGGCACTGTTAACGAGCGCCCTTTCGCCATCAGGGACGGCAAAGCTTACGGTCCGGGCGTGCTTGACATGAAAGGCGGTATTGTCGCAATCCTTTATACCGTCAAGGCTCTCCGGGCGGCAGGCTTTAGTGAGCGGCCATTGAAAATCATGTTGGCCGGAGATGAAGAAGTCGGCCACCCCTTTTCGGGTGCGGCGGAAATTTTTATCCGGGAGGCCGCAGATTGTGCTGCCGCCTTCAACTGCGAAACCGGTTTTGTCGACGACGCCATCGTTGTCGGCCGCAAAGGTGTCGCCCACTTCATCATGGAAACCCGCGGCGTTGCCGCCCATGTCGGGAATGACCCTGAGAACGGCCGCAGCGCTATTTTGGAGCTGGCCCACAAGGTCATCGAAATCGAAAAACTCACCGATTGGGCCGTAGGCACCTCTTTCAATGTCGGTGTCATGGAAGGCGGTACAGTAGTCAACGCTACCCCCGACTTTGCCAAGATTGCCATTGATGTCCGGTATGTCGCTGAGGCGGCCATCCCGGTTTTTACCAAACAACTCGCCGCTATCGCGGCTAAGACTGTTGTGGCCGGAACCACAACAAATCTCACCGGTGGAGCTACTTTCAAGCCGATGGAGACGACTGAAGGCGTAAACCGCCTGTTTAAACTGGTCGAGGAAACCTGCAGCGAAAATGGCTTTGGTCGGCCTCGAAAGAAGCAATCCGGCGGCGGCGCTGATTCCGCCTATACCGTGATGGCCGGCGTGCCCACTGTATGCGCCATGGGCGTCAAAGGCGGGCGCAATCATAGCCCGGAAGAATTTGCTCTTGTCGACTCGCTCTTTGAGCGGGCTAAGCTGCTTGCCGCCTGTGTACTCAACCTGGACAGGCTGTGAGGAACCGGGGAGTTGTCTGACCAAGGGGTCTTTTGGCTGTAAAGGTCTTGTTCTACACCAGCGAAAAAAGTCATATGATAAAAATGCAGAATCGCTGCTTTCCGGATAGCTTTCAGTGGCAGCCAGCAACCTTTGGCTGAATCCTCCGGCTGACCAGACATCATTGTAAGGAGTCGGGCTGATGCGACAGGTGACTATTGTAAACTGTGACAGTACGATGATTATGGGCGATTGTGTCGGTGTTGCCGAAACAAAGGTCGAGAGGGTAAAAGGCTTATTGGGGACTCAATGCCTTCCTTGCGGTCACGGCTTATTACTGCGGCCTTGCAGTGGCGTTCACACTTTCGGCATGAGG
>Ga0316231_1002454_pt1 | contig 17731 bp, 4 predicted proteins | sample TBH18027metaG_FD_206002 | JGI IMG/M metagenome (GOLD analysis project Ga0316231, IMG submission 206002) | Freshwater microbial communities from Trout Bog Lake, Wisconsin, USA - TBH18027 | ecosystem: Environmental > Aquatic > Freshwater > Lake > Hypolimnion/Profundal zone | place: USA: Wisconsin...
AACTGTTGGCACCCCAAACCAAGGTCCCGCCAGCCCCGCCCAGGTTGACGGTCAACGTCCCCCCGTTCGCCGAGAACCCGCCGCTGCCGGCCCACTGAATCGAGCCGGCGCCGGTCCCCACACTGCGAGTCACCGTCATGACCCCGTGACTTTCCAGGACGCCATTGGTGAAGATCAGATTGCTATTCGGCGACAACCCGCTGGAGTTAACCCGCAGAACGCCACCGGCAATGGTCGTGGTCTGCGTGTAGCTGTTGTTCCCGGTCAACTCCAAAGTGTTCGGCCCGGTCTTGAGCAACCCCGAGCCATAGCTATCGAAAGTGATGTTGCCCATCACGGCAATGTCGCCGTTGCTGGCATTGAACGTCCCGCCCTGGGCGCCCGCGATCTGCACCGGCAGATTGATCGTCTGGAGGTTGGCGCTGAGATTGATCACGTCGCCTTCCAACGTCACAGTGTGGTTGCCGACCAGGGCGCTGTTGAGTGTGAACGCCCCGGCTTGATCGGCAAACGTGATTCCAGAAAACCGGGCGTTCCCCAGATCGTTCGTGGTGTTCAGATAACTGGTGCCAGTGAAGATCGCGGTGCCATTCGTTGGCACGCGGCTCCCATCCCCCCAGTTGGCCGGACTCGACCAGTTGACATTGGTGGAGCTGCCAACCCAGGCGGTGCCCTGCCCGGCAATCGTCAACGTGACCCACCCGCCATTCGTGCCGAAGGTGTAGGTCCGATTATCAATTGTGTTCGCCACCGCGAAGTTGGTAAACCCGCTCTGCAGAATCGCTCCGGCATAATCGATCAGCTTGTACGTCCCCAACGTGTCGAATGTCGTGGTGTTCCCCGCTTGGTACAACTGGAACGTCCCGCCGTTAATCGCCAGCCCATTGGTCGCCGTGACGAAGAGCTGATCGTTGGCCGTCCCGCTAAAGTCGTAATTGAACAGGCTGCCGTTGGTCACGTTCAAGCTGGTCAGCGTCAGCGTCCCGACCCCGCTGATGCCGGGTGCCACGCTCCCGCCACTGCTGACCGTTACATTGCCAACGGTCCCACCGTTACCGGCCAGCGTCGCGCCGCTGGCCACCGTCACCAGACCGGTCGAGATTAACTTGCCATTCACTTGCAGTGTGCCGTTGCTGATCAGGGTGGCACCGGTATAGGTGTTGGTGCCGGTCAGCACTAGAGTGCCACCGGTGGTCTTGATCAATCCAACATTCCCGGCGAGCACAGCCGCTACAGTCCCCGCTTGGCCGTCGTAGTTCGCGCCGGATTTCGTCAAGGTCCCGTTGCCGAGACTGCCGCCGCTGATCGTGACCGTGTTGGTCGTGAACTGGGTCGTGCCGCCCAGGTTGAGAACACCGCCGGCCACAATGATCGCGCCGTTGGTGGAGAGTGTATTGGCCAGGCCGCCCAACTGGAGCGTCCCGGCACTGACCGTTGTGCCGCCGAGGTAGGTCTGGTTGGTACTGAGCGTCAGCGTCCCGTTGCCGAGTTTGGCCATGGTACCACTGCCGCTGAGAACACCGAGGTAAGTGGTGTTCGAATTGTTGTTACCCACGCTCAGCGTGATCGAACCACCGTCGGTATTGGTCAGGCCGAGATTGCCGGCGCCAGTCAATCCGCCCAGAGTAAAAGCGCTGCTGTTGCTGAAAACCAATCCGCCATGATTGAGATTATTGACGGTGCTATTCTGAACCGCCAGCGCACCGGCCAGCAGGAGCGTGCCGCCGCTGATCGTGGTCGTGCCGGAGAATGTATTGGTATTGCTGAGCACCCACGCACCGCTGCCAGACTTGAGCAGGGCAGTTTGTCCGTTGCCTGGATCCCCAAGGCTGGCCGCCAGCAGACCGGTGCCGCTGCCGGTGAGAACCAGCGTCCGACTGTTGGTTCCGCTCATTCCCAACGCGCCGGTGTTGGTAAAATTCAACGCGGCGCTGTAGGCACTCAACGTCCCGCCGTTATCCCCAACAGTGAACAGCCGATCGACGCTGACCCCGCTCCCGGTATACCGGAGGGCGCCGCCGTTGAGCACCAGATTACTGGCCGGGCTGCTCGCCGCGCCAATGGGGCTGGCCGCGCCACCATCGCTCAGGAGACCAACACTGAGCACCCCGCCGTTGATGATCGTTGTTCCGCTGTAGCTACTGCTCCCGTTACTGAGCGTGACAACATTTGTGCCATTCTGCACAACGTTACCCGGACCGGTGATCAGGTTGCCAAAAGTGAGATCGTCGCTGCGATTAAACGCCAACACGCCGGTGTTGGTCACGGCAGCGTTATTGTTGATTGTCCCGGTGTTGCCGCCATTGCCCAGTTGCAATGTCCCGCCGTTGATTGTCGTGCTGCCATTATAAGCGAGCGTCCCAGTCACGGTCAGCAATCCGTTACCGGCCTTGGTCAGCGCCCCGTTGGAAACAGCACCCGCGATGAACGTGTTGGCGGTATTATTGATGGTGAGCGTGCGCGTCGCATTGCTCAGGTCGAGCGCACCCGCGAAGGTCAGGGTCTGGTTGCCGCCCACACTAAAATCCCCCACCACACCCACGGCATTGTTGAACGTCTGCGCACCGTTGGTGGCCAACAAGCCGCCGGCGTGGATGTAGAGCGTGCCGATCCCGAGCGCCCCAGTGCTGCCGATCGAGCTGATCCCAATCCCAAGCGTCCCGGCGTTGAGAACCGTGCCGCCGCTGTAGGTGTTCAGCCCTGCCAAGACCAATAGATTCGTTCCCGCTTTGGCCAACGTAAATACGCCATTGGTTTCACTGATGACACCGTTGACGATGAGGGTGCCATTACTGGCATTGAAGGTCCGGGTGCCGCCATTACCTTCCAAAACCAGCGGCAAAGTAATCGTCTGCGCGTTGGGGCTGAGATTGAGGACATCGCCTTCCAGGTTGATCGAGTTCCCGCTCAACGAAAACGCATCCGCAGTAGTCGCAAACGTTATCCCGGCGAGCACGGTGTTATTCGCCAGATCGTTGACCGTCGCGACATTGTGATTGCCATCGAACACCGCGGTCCCATTGGTTGGGACATTGCCCCCGTTCCAGTTGTTCGTCGCCGACCAGTTTGGCGTAAGGCCCACGCTGGGACCGCCGTTCCAGCCAATGCCCTGGCCGGCAATCGTCAGCGTCACCGCTCCGCTATTGGTCCCAAAGGTGTAGGACCGGTTGCCGATCGGGTTGGCGACTGCAAAATTAGTGACCCCGCGGCCGCCGACCGTGCCAACGTAATTGATCAGGTTGTACGTGCCGAGCGCGTCGAACGTCTGGGTCGTGCCGGCCTGGTACAAGGTGAACACGCCGCCCGTGACGGTCAGGCCATTGTTGGCGGTCACGAGGAGCAGATCATTGGTGGTGGCCGTAAAATCGAAGTTGAACAAGCTGCCGCTGGCCGTCGTCAACGTCCCCATCGACAACGTGCCAATCCCGTTGTTTCCGGGCACGATCAGGCCGCCGGTGCCAACCGTGACATTGCCCAGCGTGGCGTTACCGGTCAGCGTGGCGTTGCTGAGCACGTTCACCAGCCCGGCATTGTAAAGTGAACCGTTTACGATCAGCGTGCCGTTGCTGATGGTCGTCGCGCCGGTGTAACTCTGCGCGCCGGTCAAGGACAGCGTCCCGGTCGTGGTCTTGGTCAACCCGGCGCTGCCGTCGAGCGTGGCCGAAATTGTCCCAGACTGTCCGAGGTAGTCCGCGCCCGATTTTACCACAGTCCCATTGGTGAGAGTGCCGCTGAGAATCGCGAAGGTGTTGATGTTCGTCTGGGTGAACCCGCCCAGATCCAGCGTGCCGGCGGCCAAGGTCACCGCGCCATTGGTGAACAACCGGTTGTTCCCCCCGCTCAACTGCAACGTGCCACTACTGACCGTGACTCCCCCGCTGTTGGTATTCGCGCCGGTGAGGGTCATGATCCCCGAACCGGTCTTGATCAGCACGCCAGATCCACCCAATGCGCCGGCATAGGTCGTATTGCCATTGTTACCGCCGACCGTCAGGGTCACGGCAGCGCCGGTCACGAGCGGGTCGCCGCCGGCGGTATTGGTCCAAGTCTGCAGGATAATATTGGCGGTCCCACTCAACGCACCGAGCGTGAAATTGGTCGCGCCGGCCGTGGCCTGATAGAACACCAGTGAATTGCCGTAGCCCGACACATCATTGACCGTGGCAAATTGGAGCGCATTGGTGGCATCCAGGGAGACCACGCCGTTGTTCCCATTGCTGCTAATGGTGAGCGTTCCGCTGTAGGGATTGTTGTTGTTGGAAAATCGCACGAGACCACGACCGGCACCCGCCGCTCCGTTATCGTACACCGTCAGCGCCCCGCTGCCGCTGACCACGCCGGTGAGGAACAGGTCGTTCGTACCGGCTTGCGCGGAGAGCGTACCGCCCCCGCTGTTGACCGTGAGTGAGCCGGTCAGATTCTGAACACCCGCCACGGCATAGATCGTGCCTGCGCTGAGCGCGATGCCGTTGCTGATGGAGTAATTCATATTCGCGCCGCCGCCCAGACGCAACTGGCTGTTGCCGGTAATCGTCACCAAGCCGCTGCCCAAGGCGCCGGCATTCTCGTTGGTGGCGCCATCCGCGCCGAGCGCCAGGATGCCGGCATTGATAACCGTGCCACCCAAGTAGTTGTTCGCGGCATTGCTGAACACCAGCGTCCCAGCCCCGGTTTTGGTCAAGGCCCCAGACCCGGTTCCATTAGTGATCGTATTCCCCACTAACAACGTCGAGCTGGTGTCCACATTGAACGTGCCGCCGGGCGAGTTCAGCGTAATCGGCCGCGTGCTATCCAGTGCAAAATTATTCGTCGTCTCCAGCGTGCCGCCGCCGAACGTCAGCGAACCACCGGCCGCGCCCAGATTGTTGTCGGCGCTGATCGCAAGGGTGCCGTTGCTGATCGTGGTCCCGCCGCTGTAGGTGTTGGTGCCGGCCAGCACCAACGTCCCAGACCCAAACTTCATCAGCCCGTTCGTGCCACTGATCACGCCGCCCAGCGTCAACTGCGCCGCACTGTTGGTGACATCAATAGACACAATTCCGATCCCGATATTGGTGATCCCGCGCGTGGTCGAGCCGGGACCGGCACCGGTAAACTGCAAGGCGCCGCCGTTGAAGGTCAACACGCCGCCCGTGCTGATGCCGCTGGCGCCACTGTCGGCAATCGAACTAACACTCAGCGTGCCAGCATCGAGGAGGGTGCCACCGGAATAGGTGTTCGTGCCGGAAAGAATCAATGTGGCCGCGCCATCCTTGGTCAGGATAACCGCGCCGTTGGTCTCGCTGATCGCGCCGTTGACCACCACGTTGCCGTTGGCGGTATTGAACACCAGATTACTTGCCGCCAACACCAGCGGCAGATTGATCGTCTGCGTGTGCGTGCTGAGATTGATGACATCACTGATCAAATCCACCGCGTTGCTGTTCAGGGTGAATGCGCCCGCCGTGCTATTGAAATAGATCCCGCTAAATTGGGTGTGCGCCGTTAGGTCGTTGGTATTGATCAATCCGGTCTGACCGTCGAAAATCAGTTGGTCGCCGGCCACGGGCACAATTCCGCCCGCCCAGTTATTCGTCGCGCTCCAATAATTGTTGACCGCACTGCCGACCCAGCCGAGGCCACCGGTGCTGGTGATGCCGAGCGTGACCCACCCGCCACTCAGACTGAACCCGTAGAGCCGGTTCTGCGTGGCGTCCGCCACGGATAACAGATTGGTCGCCGTCGGAGCGACCGTACCGTTGTACTTGATCAGCTTGTAGCTGCCCAACATATCGAACGGGGTCGTGGTATTGGCCTTGGTTAAATTTACCATTCCACCGTTGACCGTCAGCCCATTGGCGCCGGTGACGAAAAGCTGATCGTAACTGACGGCCCCGGCGTTGAACTCAAACACGATCTGGCTGTTGGTCGCCAAGGTCAGCGCCGCCGCCGTGATGCTCCCGACGCCGCTGTTGCCCGGCGCGATCGTCCCACCGCCGTAATTGGTGACCGAGCCAACCGTTCCGCTGCCGGTCAGGATGCCATTGGTCACCACATTCACCACGCCCGCGCTGAGAAGTGAGCCGTTCACCACCAGCGCCCCGTTGCTGATTGTCGTCGGACCGGTAAACGTCTGGGGGCCGTTCAAGTACAGGCGACCCGTGCCATCCTTGACCAACCCACCACTGCCAGCGATCACCCCCGAGACAATCGTCGTACTCACCCCGCCAACGGTGAGACTGTAGTTGTTGGTGATATTGCCGGTGCTGCCAAGGGTCAGCTGATTGGCGTCAGAATTGATTCGCGCGGCACTCGCCAGGGTGATAAAGCCATTGTAAGTGTTGTTGCCGGTCAGATTGCGGAGCGCGCCACCGCCACTGGCACCCATGCCGCTGATCGTCACCGCATTGCCGACGCCGCTGAGATTGTTACTCAACGCGAGCGTCGCGCCATTAATGACCGTCGCCGGGGCGACACCCAGGGCGTTGTTATGGGCGGCGAGCAACACGCCATTGCTGACGATCACGCCTCCGCTGAAAACGTTCACCCCGCCGAGCGCCAAAGTCCCACCGTTGTGCACGAGGACACCGGTGCCGGCGAGGACACCGGCAAAACTGCCGCCAACGCTGTCCGTAAACCCACTGGTGTTGGTAATCGTCCCGCCGGTGCCGTTGAGCGCGGTGACCGTGATGGCGTTGCCGTTCTCATCGAAAATCCCGCCGGTGACTGTCAACGCGTTACCGGGGAACGCCCCGACCGCGGTGAGTTTCAACGTCCCGCTCTGAACAACCGTGCCGCCGCTGTAGGTGTTGTTCGAGTTGGTCAGCACCAACGTGCCAGTGCCGTTTTGAACCAGCGCACCAGTGCCGGCGATCACACTGGCGTTGGTGAACGCATCGGTGCGGTTGAAAGCCAGGGTGGCGTAGTTGCTGACGGTGCCGCTGCCCAGCGCGCCGCTCGCGCCGCCAGCGCCAACCTGCAACGTACCGCTGTTGATGAAAGTGAACCCGCTATAGGTATTATTGCTGATCAGAATCGAGGTGCTGCCGGATCCGCTCTGGATCAGGTTGCCGGTGCCGGCGATGAGATTCGCGTTGGTGAACACATCGGAACGGTTGAAGACCAGGAACCCATTATTGGTGACCGTGCCCGCCCCCAAGGCGCCGGTCGCAGCGCCATTGCCGACTTGCAGCGTGCCACCGCTGTTGATGATGGTGAACCCGCTATAGGTATTGTTGCTGATCAGAATCGAGGTGCTGCCGGATCCGCTCTGGATCAGGTTGCCGGTGCCGGCGATGAGATTCGCGTTGGTGAACAAGCCGGAATGGTTGAAGACCAGGAATCCATTATTGGTGACAGTGCCCGCACCCAAAACACCGGCCGCACCGCCATTGCCGACCTGTAGCGTGCCACCGCCGTTGATGATGGTGAACCCGCTATAGGTGTTGTTGCCGATCAGAATCGCGGTGCTGCCGGATCCGCTTTGGACAAGATTACCGGTGCCGGCGATGAGATTCGCGTTGGTGAACAGGTCGGAGCGGTTGAAGACCAGGGTGGCGTAGTTGTTGACGGTGCCACTGCCCAGCGAGCCGCTTGCGCCGCCATTGCCGACCTGCAACGTGCCGTTGCTGATGAGTGTTCCTCCGGTATAGGTATTGTTGGCGCTCAAGATCAATGTGCCGCTGCCAGTCTTGGTAGTCGGACCGCCGCCCGAGATCGCCCCGGAAATCATCGCAAGATCGGTGGCGCTGTTCGGATTATCAGCCACCTGGACCGTCAGATTTTCCCCAAACATACTGAGCGGATTCTGGAAATCCACCAGACTGTCGGCGGTGGCCGAGTTGAGCATCAGCGTGCCGTTGAGGTACGCCCCCCCGACGGTGCCGTCGCAGAGTTGGACGAGGCCGGTAGCGCCGCCGAGGTTGACAATGCGATTGCCGCCGAAGGCCGCGAATCCGCCGCCGCTGCTGCCGTACCATGATACTTCGTTTGGGTTGGGGTAGGCGCCGATGCCCAGCGGGCGCAGGAAATCCCCTGCGCCGAGTTCGACCACTCCGCCGCTGAATTTGAGCGCCGCCGTGCCGCCACTCGCGCCGGTACCGCCGGGTAACGCGTAGGCGTTGCCCAGCCGCAACGCGCCCCCGTTAACGGCCAGTGTCCCTGTGAACGTATTGCTGCCCGACAAAGTCCAGGTGCTGCTGTTCTCCTTGGTGATGGGGGAAGCAGAACCGGAAATCGTACCGACAATGACATTGCCCGTCGTGGTGCCACCCAGCCCGAGTCGGTAATTGGCCACGCCGGACACGGTATTGAGTGTTACATCGGCGCTCATGGGCGCGACGATGTTCTCTGAACTTTGGCCGCTGATGTAGGTGTTCCCAACGAAGGAAAGGCGATAGCCGTCCGCCCCGTTGACCGCAAGCGTCTGACTGACATTGGCATTAAAGGTCAGGTTGTTGAATTGAATCGTGTTACCGATGTTGGCGCTGACCCGGTCGACCGCCACAGTTGCGGTAGAGAGATGCGTGACATTCACGGACAGACTATAACCATTGGGGTTGTTGTTGGGGCTGCCGTACAAGATGGTGCCATTGTTGCCGGTTCCGTCGTTGGCCAGCTTGAGTGTTGCCCCATTGCCAGTCAGCGCGACCGCTGATGTCGAATCTCCCAAGCCGTTCGTGCTGGTCACCACCAACATGCCGCCGTTGATGGTCGTTGAACCGGTGTAGGTATTCGTCCCGGAGAGTGTCCAGGTGCTGGAGTTCTGTTTGGTGAGGTAGCCAGAACCGGAAATCGCGCCAACAATGACACTGCCTGTTGAGGTTCCGTCCAAATACAACTTGTAACTGGCCACGCCAGACACAGTGTTGAGCGACACATCGGCGCTCGTGGGGGCGATGGTGGCACCCACCCCGGAGGCGTTGTTGAGATAGGTATTCCCGACGAATGCAAGGTGATAGCCATTCGAGCCACTGACCGCGAGTGTCTGATTTAGATTGGCGGAAAAAGTCAGGTTATTAAGTTGAATCGTATTGCCAGTGTTGGCGCTGAGCTGATCGACCACCACATTTGCGATCTGGTTATGCGCGACAGCAACGCTGAGGTTGTAACCGCTGGGGTTGGCGGTGCTACCATAAATAATGGTGCCATTGTTGCCACTGCCGTTGTTGACCAGTTTGAGCGTCGCATTGGCACCTGAAATCGAAACTGCGGTCGCCGAGTTTCCCAGCCCATTCGTACTGGTCACAACCGCCGTGCCGGCATTGATGTACACAGGCTTCGTAAAGGTGTTGGTCCCGCTGAGAATCACGGTGCCACCATTTAGATTAAACCCACCACTACTGTTTGCACTCAGAATTGGGCCGCTCAGAGTAAGCGGATTGGCGGAGTAATTCTGGACGTAGATGGAGTTGGGCTCGTTCAGGTTCAGAGTGGCACTCACGGTGTCACCTGCACTCGTGCCGATTTGGTTGAAATATGTGTAATAAGAACTGTTGAACGTCAGCGCCCCACCGGTTCCGTTCGCAATCGTGAACGCGCCACCACCGCTGGCGGCGCCGAGGTTAAGCGTCGCAACGGTGATCGTCTGGTTGAGATTCACGGTCTGGTTACCCGTGATCCCATTGGTCAGACTGGCGATGGCCGTGTTGCCGTTGGGGAACGCCCCATCCCAGTTGCCGCTATTGTTCCACACCCACGTGCCCGCCGCCGTCTGTGTCCAGTTTTGGGCACGGGCTGTGTTGGTCAGCACCAGTGCCAAAACCGCCAACACGAACGCCATTTGCCATCGGCAGTTGAATTTCGATTCTGCTGAAAAACCCCGACTACCCATCGACGCAGCCTGAAGGCTGGACACCAAACGTGCGGGAACTCGAAGAGGCCGAGCGTTCGATGTCCACGCTTTAGCGTGTCCACAGGTTTTTTCAGCAGAATCGATTTTCAGAGGGTCACCCCTGCTCGGTCACCGAGTTGCCCGGTCACGCGCAAGCCCGCGCATTCCTCTTCAGCCACCACCGGCAGCAAAACCGACGCCGCCGGCATCTCCCCGCGCCGCTGCTGGTCAATCCGCTCGACGCAGAGCTCCAGTAAATGCGAAATGTCAAACCCGAGCCGCGTCACCGGTACCGCCGCCGGGGTCGGATACGGGAAATTGGTATGCGCGATCACCAGCACGTCCTCGGGCGCGCGCGCACCCGCCGCGTGGACGCCAGCCGTCGCCGCGGGAACGAGGTTGTCATCCGTGATCAGCAACGCATCCGGACGCCGTGTTGGGTCGGCTTGGAACAGCAACTCCGCCGCGTGCCGCGCCCAATACGGCGAGTCCAACCGCGCAGCCTGCAGCCACGGGCGCTGGATTTGCAGGCCGCGAGCGGCCGCCAAATCCACCAGCTTGTCGAACCTTGCATCAGTATCCCCCGCTTGGGCTAGCGTGATCACCGCCACCCGCCGCCGGCCGGCCGCCGCGAACGCATCAAGCGCGCGGGCCGAAAAGCCGTCCAAATCCGGATACACCGACGGCACCGGAAACCGCATCGTCGGTTCGGAGATCATCACGCGCGGCACGCCGGGTTCTTCGAGCACCGGCAGCCCTTCCACCAAAAATGGAATGCTGGCGAAAATAATTCCCGCCAACCGATGCGACCGCACCAGACCGGCGAGCCGCAGGTAATCCTCGGTATCGGTATGCCCGCTGATCTCATGGAAACAAGTTATCTGCCGGTGCGGCGTGGTGAGTTGCTCCGCCTGCTGCTGCAGCGCCCGAAAGAATTGACAAGTGTCCTCCTGCCGCGACCACGGAAACGCCAGCGCATAGTGTTGCGGCGCCAGCACGGGATCGGCTACGAACGTGCCCCGCGCGCCATCGGCACGGATCAATCCCTGGTTGATCAGCAGATTGATCGCCTTCTGAAGCGTAACCGCGTTCGTACGCAGTGTGGCACACAACTTGACACGGGTCGGCAGACGAGTGCCGGGGGGGAATTCTCCGCAGAGAATCCGGCGGCGCAGTTTGAGCGCCATGGCGCGGTATTTGTCCGGCCCGCCACGGGGTTTGCTGAAACGTGGAAACGACGATTTCATCTCATCAAAACTTGATAAATACTCACCGTAATAACTATTTATCATATTCCCCGCTGAATGCAATTATAATATGGATAAAATTAAGGAGGAAAAGGACATAAGAATTTTGTGGTTTTGGAAGAATCGACGCCGTTGATTTTGGAAATTGATGGGATCGTTGATGGAAGGCTATTGTCAGCACGATGCTGGGAGTATATATACTGAGTAAATTATGATTCAGCTTGTTCTCACCTTGCTTGCCACGTTCGCGATCATCAATGTCAACGCGGCTCCCCCAACCAACCCGCGCGGCGGCAATCTGGCCGCGACCGGCACGGCGGCCGTTTCAACCGACAGCGCAGAGCCAATGTTGGCAATCACTGCCGCGGACCTGGATCTGGAGTCGTCGCGGACGTTCCAGAACGGCAAGGCCGATGCGCCCCCGTCGGCCAGCCTGTTGCGCCGGTTATTGGGAATCGAATCCAGCGGTGAACCGGCCCCGTGGTCGGCGGGACAAGCGGAAGCAACCTTTCAGTATCTGCTGGTGTTTCGACAACCGGTCGCAATCGGGTCAATGCTGGTTTGCGGTGCCGGGCCATTGACGGTTGCGAGTCTCAAGCCCGACGTGACCGGGGCTGCTGATCCGGCCGTGTCCAACCAGTGGACGACAGTGGCGATACCAGCGCATCAGTCGGGCGGTCAAATGCTGACGTTCGCGCCGGGATTCAAGACCCGGGCGCTGTTGTGCACGGAGGCGCGGACTTACGGACGGTCGGAAATCAGTTTGTGGCGATTGTTCCGGCAGCGCTGGCACAACCTGACCCCGTCGGCCATCGCCAATGCTGAAAGCGAGTTTACAGTGTTTCCTGATATGGGCTCTCCCTTCACGCAATTTGCCCGCCATATCACCGAGGGCGCCGGCTATTGGCAGAACAGCGGGCCGGGCAAAGACAAGCACATCCACCGGCCGCCGATCAGTGACGTGGCGCCGTCATGGTTCACGCTGACGTGGGAAGAACCGCAGCGTCTCGGCGGGTTGCTGCTCGTGGATAATTTCCAGAAATTTGAGCTGGCCACCTACCAGGGTCCCCCGGGCGTGAATCCCGCCGTCGCGGCGGAGCGCGAGTGGACCCCCCTGCCGGAGTTTCCCCAACGGCGATCGGCGGCTGGCCATTTGTTGTTTTTTCCACCCGTGCAGGCGCGCGGATTGCGCGTGAAAATCCTCGGCACCACGCCGTCCACGGAAGCGAAGATCAGCGGGTTTCAGGTGTTCACCGATCTCGCCGACGGGCCGGTTCCCGAGGTGGTGAAGGTGGCGGATGCGCCGGCCTTCAGCATCCCGTTCACGGTCCCCGAAGACGGCGAGATTGCGATGGTGGTGGAAGACGCGGCCGGCAGGCGGATCCGGAATCTGGTGGGACGGTCGCCCCGTCCGCAAGGCCCGACGGCGGTGGCGTGGGATTTGAAAGATGAGACCGGCCATTACGTGCCGCCCGGAGTGTTTACCTGGAAAGCTCTCTGGCACCCGCCGCTGCAATTGCGTTACCAAATGACGCCCTACCCGAACATCGAAGCCAACACCACGAACAATTCGCCCTGGCTCAACGGCGCCAGCGGCCCCGGCGGCTGGCTGGCCGATCACTCCGGCGTGTGCGCGGTCGCGCCATGCGGGCCGCGGGTCTACCTGAGCGCACCGTGCGCCGAGAGCGGGGTCGCGTTGATTGCGTGCGATCTTGATGGTCGCAAACTGTGGGGCCACCACAATTTCGCCGCGTGGACGGGGCCGTCCTTGCTGGCCGCCGACGGCAAAGCGGTCTATGGCGTCGCTCCGCCCAACCTCGCGACTGGCGGCACCGAGTATTTGTGGCGGGTGGATCCGCAAACAAAACAGGAAGCGACTTTGCTGGCGGTGCATTCGAGCAGTCAACGCCGCCGCGGGATTGTCGGATTGGCCGCGCATGCCGGCCAGGTGTATTGCGCGGTGCACGGCCCCGACAACTGGCTGGATAACGCGGCTACCGGCGCGGATGTTGAAATTGACCATTGTGTGCCGCTGTACCGGGCCAAGCCGGAGCATGGCGACCGATACGCCTCCAATTTGCGCACGGATTTCCTGCGCTTGTTCCGGTTGACCGGCACGCCGCCGGGCAACAGCGATGGGTTGATCACACTCGATAGCACCAGTTTTGCCCGTTCACAAAATCACATTGTCCTGACGTTCAAACACGAAGTGGCAATCGGTTCATTGGTTTTGCCGCTGCCGGAGCAGGAGATGCGGTTTGAGATTTCAGTGCGCAAGGCGGGCAGTCCGGGCGTCCCCGATCCGTTCCACGAAGCCGAGTGGACCAGTGTGTGGAAGGGAATGCCGGCGTCGCGGAAAGACCGCTGGTGGAGCGTCATTCCGTTGCCGGAAAACACCACCACGCGGGCTGTGCGGCTTTCGTTCCGCAAAGGTACCGACGAATTTGATGACATGCTGGTGAACGACGACCCCGACAAGGAACTAGGAGGCACAACGAAAGCCGCCGCCGGCAAACCGTGGAAGATGTCTCTCGAAGGCGTGAAATTGCTCCGCCGGCGGTTTGAGTCCCTGTTGCCCGCCGCCACGGTGCGGGTGAGTTCGGGACAGGTCAACGCGCAGGGCGAATGGGATGCCGCGCGCACCCAGCCAATTTCGGAAATTGATCCCGGCATCTACGCGCTCGAATGGCCGCAGCCGCAGCCGGTGCGCGGGCTGGCCATTAAGGAAATTGACGGCCAGCGGACTTTGATTGATGTCTTCGAAGGCCCCGGTGCCGTGGACATCAAGGCGACAAACGGCTGGCGGCAGGTCGCCGCTTATGAACAGCCATTGCGCGACTATTATCAGCCGGACGAAAATCACAACTCGCGGGCGCGCTACGTGGACGGCTATGTTGATTTCGGCGAGGAAATTTTGACCAAGGCCGTCCGCTTGCGGGTGGTTAAACAATGGTCCACGAAAGACCATCATCCCAGCGGCGTGCGCAATGATCGCGGCGGCCAGACACTCGATCTGCGGCGGTGCCGGATCTATGGCGTCGCCCCCATGCGTTACCTCGGCGGTGAACCGCCGGTTGATTCGCTCGCGGCGACCCGGCTCGAAGTGGTGGACGGCGCGACCGGAAAGATCGCGAAAGAACTTCCGTTGGCCCGGCCCGGCAAGCTTGCCTGTGGTGCGGCCGGCGAACTCTTTTGTCTCAACGCCGGCAAGCTCGTTCAGATTGATCTGCAAGATGGCCAAGCCAAAGACATCATCACCGACCTCGTGAAGCCCGCTGCAATTGCCACAGATCAGGACGGCGCATTGTACGTGTTCGATGCCGGGGCCGGCCGGCAAGTGGTGCGGGTGTATGATCGCACCGGTAAATTCCTGCGCAGCATTGGCACGCCTGGCGGATTCCAGCCCGGTCCCTGGGACCCGACCCGACTGGGTGCGGTGAGCGATTTAGCGGTGGATGAGACCGGGCAATTATGGATCGTGGAAAACTCCTTCACACCCAAGCGCGTCACGGTCTGGGCGGCTGCAACCGGCGCATTTAAGAAGGAGCTCTTGGGTAACACCGCCTACGGCGGTGGCGGGGTGCTCGATCCCGATGATAAATCGCGATTGTTCTATGCGATGCCGGGTGCCACGGCGGAATTTGCGATCGATTGGGAAACCGGCGCCACCAAGTTGAAGAACTGGTTCCCGTGCGCGGCGCGGGCCGGCGAACTGCCAATTCAAATCAACGGCCACACCTACCTTGTCACCCGCACGGAATTTGGCCGGCAGCAGGCCGGGGTGGTTTACCTGTACGAGAAAGGGCAAATGCGCTGTGTGGCCGCAGTCGGAGCCGTGAACGGATTTCCCCCGTTACAAACGCCCGAGATCCTCGCCAGCCTTGGCGGGCAATCACCGGCCGACCTGCAGTTCATCTGGAACGATGCCAACGGCGACGGCAAACCACAGGTCGGCGAAGTAACCTTCCACCCGAAACAGCCTGGCGAAATCGCGTGGTTCGACCGCACGCTGGGCGTCCAGGCGGGATCCGTCCGGTACGAGGTGAAGGAGTTTCGCGCCGACGGCACACCGGTCTATGTTGAGAAGCCAGCTGGCACGTTACCCAATGCCCCGGGAGTTCAATTCGCCGATGGCAGCACTTTCTTTTTCCGGTCGGGCTCGGAGCGGAGCCGCTCGGCCGATGCCGTTTACGGAACCAACGGAGTGGAACGCTGGGAGTGGGCAACCGAAGGCTATGGCGTGCACGCGTTATACAGCGCCAAGCCGTACCGCGAGGATCAGGTGGTGTCAGAGTTCGACGTGGTCGGCGTCGCGAAGGCGCACGCGGGCGATCTCGGCGAATTTTGCGTGACCACGGACAATGTCGGCTGTTGGAATATCTGGAGTTCCGACGGGCTGTTGGTGGGCCGCCTGTTCCGTGACATTCGCGACCCGCGCCGGCAGGCTTGGAGCATGCGCGACCATCAGCGCGGCCTGCGGCTGGACGATGTCACGGTCGGACAGGAACATTTCAGCGGTTACTTTTGCCGGACGGCGGACAATCATTATTATGCAGTCGCCGGCCACAATCATATCAGCGTGATCGAAGTGACCGGGCTGGAGCAATGCCGGCGTTCTCAGGGACAGTTGACCATCACTCCCGAAACGCTGGTGAAGACGCAGGAGTGGGAGCGCAACCGGCAACGCCGGCTCAGTTATGAGAGCGCCAAGGTGGTCGCCTGTCCGCCGCTCGGCGGCCGGACGATTACGATCGATGGCGATGACAGCGACTGGCCGAACGGTGGCGCGACGATTGATCTCAATCCGTCCCAGCCCAGCGAAAATCCCGACCTGACCTTGCGAATGTTCGTCGATCCACAGCGACTCTATCTTTGCTATCGTGTGCGCAACCATGGGCCGATGAAGAACACCGGCAACGATTGGCATACCTACTACAAAACCGGGGCGTGTGTGGATCTACAACTGGGCGTGGATCCCGCCGCCGCCGCGAATCGGCGTAATCCGGTTTCTGGCGACCAGCGCTTGCTGCTGACCGTGGTGAACGGTAAACCCGCCGCCGTGCTCTACCGGTCGGTGGTCCCCGGTGCTTCCCGCGACCAAACCTGGGAAATCAGCACAGGGGTGGCGAAGACCAGCTTTGACCAGGTCGAGCGGGTGACCGACGCCGAGTTGGTCTGTCGCGAAACCGACAATGGGAGTGGGTACATTTACGAAGCGGCGATCCCGTTGGCGCGTTTGGGACTCAAGCCCGAACCGGGGATGCGTTTGAAACTCGATTGGGGCATCCTCGAATCCGGCAGGGACGGGACCGAAGTGCTCCAACGGATTTACTGGTCGAACAAAGCCACGGCCCTCATCTCCGATGTGGCAGAAGAGGCCACATTGCACCCGGACCTCTGGGGCTGGGTTTTGTTTGCTGAGACTGGCCATGAGCAGAAGATGATGGATGCCAGGGATCCGTTGGCTCCGGCGCAAGACTTCAAGCAGATCGACGACCTCTTGGGCCGATAATGCCAATGTTCTGAAAGTTGTCCCCGGTCTTTCCGTTGCGCAAATCACCGGGTAAGAATTATTTACGATGTGAAATTCCTGGCGGAGCAAGCGGCAAACGTGATTAGCTGGTCGCGATTTGATCCGACCAACCAGGTTGAAGAATTAGCCGGGGATCAGGAATGATCAGCGCGGCGACGACTGCAAGCGCGGTGCTGAAGTAGTCGCAGCGTGGGCACTTCTTGCTGAACCGCTCAGGACCTTCGGGCGCGAACCGGGTTGGGAAGGGTCAAGGGAAACGGGACGGCAGCCGTCCGGTGTCCCTTGCCGTGGCTGTTGTCGGCCGGATTGTTTGTGTTGACGAATTGCGAGTATGCAGTAAAGTTCCAGTGCAATTACACGTAGGATGAGTCGATGAGCGAGCGAAAACAAATCAAAGATTACCCCGATCAAACACCGGGGAGCAAACTGGCCGCAAAAGTCCGCCAGAAATCCAACATGCTCACGGATGAACAGCGTGGCGACTCCTTTAAACGCGGTCTGGCGATGATCTATGGCGGCGCCCCTGCAAAAAAAGCAGTTAGCGCTCGACACTAACATCCTGTTCGATCTGGCGCAGAATCTGAACGCTGCGCATGACTTTCGGGAGACCTTCCTTAAAGCGGGCTATTTGCTTCGCGTTCCCCCGACGGTCGTCCAAGAACTCGTGTTTGAAGCCGACCATGGTGACGACGCCGACGTCGCAATATACGCCCTCACAAGCATGCTGAGCTGGAAGATCACGCCGTTTGACCTGGCGGCGGTCGGTCACGGCCTTACCGATGCTTTCACGCGCAAGCTGCTACGCAAAGGCCTGCTGCCCGAAGGCGAATACAACGACGGTTTGATCCTGGCGGAAACCTCGCTGGCCGCGATTCCGGTTTTGGTAACAGCGGACAAACACCTGCTCGACCTCGACGAAACATTTTTGAGCCTGACCTTTGACGAATGTGATTTGTTCCACGTTCGCCCCTGCCACCCCAAACCGCTCTTGCGGGCAATGCGATAGCTGTACACACCGGTGTCAGGGCAGACGCATCTAAAGTCCCAGTAAGCGGAGCAAATAGGTGTGATCCCAGCCGGCGTTGAGTTGTTTACCTTTCATGCCCCGCCGCTTGGTCTTATCCCGTTTGAGCAGATTCA
>Ga0316231_1002459_pt1 | contig 17711 bp, 10 predicted proteins | sample TBH18027metaG_FD_206002 | JGI IMG/M metagenome (GOLD analysis project Ga0316231, IMG submission 206002) | Freshwater microbial communities from Trout Bog Lake, Wisconsin, USA - TBH18027 | ecosystem: Environmental > Aquatic > Freshwater > Lake > Hypolimnion/Profundal zone | place: USA: Wisconsin...
ACGAACAGAAGCTGCGTCCGGAACTTGAAAGGCAGCACGGCATGAGGAGCGAGCAAGCCTTCGCCTTGCCCCCTGAGGATGCCCGAGGCCAGGCGTTTCGCGCCGATGACCGCACGATCAAGACCTTGTTGCTGGCCGCGCTGGCGCCCACGGTAAGAACGCTCAAGGACATGGACGCGCAACGGCTCGTAGCCTTGAACCACGGCAGCTACCGCACTCCCATTCCCGGTCGTGAACAGACGGTCGTCATTGACAAGTGCCGTCGCTGGGCGGGAGCAACGGGGGTCATCAAGCTCGAAGGTTCGAGCGACAATCCCCGGATCACGCTGCAGCTCACGGATGTGGACACCGACCGCATCATCGAGCAGGTGCAGGCGGAGGACAACGACGGCAACCGGCGGCGGAAGATCCGTGAGCTGTTGTTCGAGGAGTTCGGGTTGCCTAAGGACGACGCGCAGCAACTGTTCTATCGCTACCGCTTCCGCTGGCGCGGTACGGACCGGGAGTGCGAGTTGCAATACGCCAACGTGCGCGAGCAAGCGTTCGATGCGTTCCGGAACAAAACGGAACAGTGGCGCGTCATCATCGACTTTCCCTTCGATCAGCCACCGCATGGCCCACGCAGTGATGTCTCGAAGTTGCAGCAGTTCCGCAATGAGAACGACGAGGGTTATCGCACCCTGGTGTGGCTCCCCTCGTTCCTGAATCACGAGGCGCTGAAGGAACTCGGTAGGCTGGTCATCCTGGACCACATCCTCACGGGGGAGCGGTTCGACGGCTATGTGGGTCACTTGTCGCCGGCGGACAAGGCAAGCGCCAAAGGCCTGCTCGAAACCCAGCAGAAGCAGCTTCGCGCCAAGATGGTGGCCCATCTGCAAGCGGTTTACAGCGCCGGCAGCGGGCTGGCGAATTCCGCCGATGCGGCGCAGCGATTGGAACCGAGCGAGCAGTTTCAATGCCTCGACGAAACGGGCGATATCCAACCGCCGGTCGCGGCGAACTTCAAACAGGCGCTGACCTCGCTGCTGGGCCAGGCCCTGCAAAAGCAGTTCCCGGCCCACCCGATCTTCGACGACGATGCGAACCTGCGTCCGGCGGTCCTCGGCCGGGTACTGGAGGAGGTGACACGGGCGATCCAGACACAGGATGGCCGCATCATCGTCGAGCAGTCCAAGCGGCGTGAACTACGGCAGGTCGCCAACCCGCTCAGGCTGGGCGAAATGACCACCGAATCCGCGTTCGTGTTGGGCCAGCATTGGAAGAATCACTTCGACCGGAAGGAAGCCGAGCACGGGGGGCCGGTCACGGTGGCGAAGTTGCGGGCGTGGATGGACGAACCGCAACGCTGGGGGCTCCACCGGGACTTGCAGAACCTGGTGCTCATCTTCTTTGCCACCCACGCTCAGATGAACTTCCATCTGCATGGGAGGTTGCTTGAGCCGGAAATCACTGACTTGCCGGACGAGGCGGAGTTGCGGACGCAACGGTTGCCTTCCCAAAATGACTGGGACGAGGCGGGCAAGCGCGCCGCCAGTATCTTCGGATTGGCGGCGCCGCCCTTGTTGAGCGCGGTGAATACCGCCAAGCTCGCTACGGACATCAAAGCCATTGCGGAGCAATACAAAACACCGGCGGACCAATTGGTCCCACTGGTAGCGGACTTATGTCAGAGGGTCGGGGCCGGCACCACCGCCGCGCGAATCAAGACGGCGCGTGCGACCAAGACGCTCGTGGACTCGCTATGCGCCGCCGAAGGAGTTCCGGTCATCGAAGGGCTTGCGCGTGCCGCGGTGGAAACCTCGGCTTCGGCGATGGGAACAAGCTTGAAGTCATGCCAAGCACTCGGCGAAAAACTGAGGCAAACCAACTGGCAATTGCTGGAGGCGGTACGGCCGTTGAGAGACCCTCACAAGGCCGAGGCGGATGCGATCTGGGCGGCCTTGAAGGACGCAGCCCAGAAGGACGAGTATGTCGTTCCGTTGGAGTCATCACTGCGCGCCGCCGAGTCCCGTGCCATCAGCTTACTGGCGGCGAGCGCGGCGGCCGCGCCAACCATCCAGCCTCCGCCGGCGGTCGCCGGACCAGTCGTCCCGCAGCCTCCAATGCACGACAAACCGTTGTCGCCTCTGTTGGTGTTCAAGCCCAACGTGGTTGCCTCGCATCTCGGCGTGTTGAACAGCGATGAGGATGAGATTCGGGCATTTTATGGCAACGATACCGACGGCCTGCGCCGCAATCGCCAACTCGTCGAGGAGTTGAAGAAACTCTATCGCACAAGTCAGGTGGAAGGCGACAGTCTCCCGGAGGGACTGCCGGCCGAGCGTATTCTGGAGGCCCTGGAGGTCCACCACATCAAGGCCCTCGGCAAGGGTGGGCCGGATGAAAAGCGCAACATGATCGTCCTGTCGGCGACCTTGCATGCACTGATCCACGCCGACAGCGATTGCCTCATCGATCTGGCCAACGGCAGCATGCTGCTGTTCGGCGTGCGACTCAAAGTCCAGGTCCATCAATCCCACCTGTAGCCGCCCACTCCATGCCTGCTCCCTCACCCCAACAAGTGCGCGCCTTGGTCAGCCGGCTGTGTCAAAAGCGGCAGGAGAGGCCGTTGGTCGTCGGCATCCAGTCCCCGGCAGGTTGGTCGGGACCACCAGAGTTGGATGTCGAGGGGGAGAAATATACCGTTGCCGAGGGGGATTCACCTCTGGCCATCCGCGAGCACTTGCTGAAGGCGGAGGCCGCCGGGCAGCGGCTCGTGCTGCTGACTCCCTTGCAGACGCAGGATCTTGGGGATGATGTGGCGGGGCGGCTATGCAAAGCGAAGCTCATTCCGTTGAGCGCACGGGAGAGCCTAAAGGACATCTTCCAAGCTCAAGGCATTCACCCGTTCATCCTCGCCCACCGCTGGTTCGCCGAAACGCTGCTGGAGTGTGTGCCGTCGGAGCGGGTTGCGCCGGCACCCAGTGGATTCTTGGATTTGGAGACGGCTTGGGGGCTAGTCTTGCGTCGAAAGCTGGGGATCATCCAAAGCCATCCCGACACACAGGACCTGCTGGCATGGAGTGCCGACGACGCACAGCGGTTGGCTTGGCAGAACTGCCGGCCAGAGCTCAAGACCGCCGCGCGCGACTGGGTCAGCCAGACCGCCGGTCCCAGCGGCCTCTCGATTGTTGACTGCATCGAAGCCGGGCATGGTAAGGAGGCGGTGGCACTCGGGTTGGCCTTTCACGTGGTTGCCTCCCCGGAAGCTGCCACCATGGCACCACTCCGGGATGCGGCAGTGAGGTTGGAGCGGTTCACAGGCAACCGGCCGATCTCGCCGGCGTCGGCTGAGGCTTGGAAGCGAGCCGCCACCGAGTATATCGAATCACGAGGGCGCCAGGGCGGCGATGCCGCAGTGCATGATTGTCTGCAGCGGTCAGACGAGCTATTGCGCCAGGTCCAGGTGGATTCGTATGCCCGCCTTAGCAACTATTCCCCGGCCGGCTTTGAACAGCGGCTCCAGCAGTGTGGTGAGTTGATCACCGACGTTTTGCAGAAGGTCGGCCGTGGCAACCTGAAGGAGTTGGCGCGGCTGGTGGACCTGGTGGATGACCACCACTTGGCTTCGTTGGCTGCTCTGCGGGTCAACCGCCTGCGGATGGCCCTCCGGCTGACACGGTGGCTGGCCGAGCGCAAACGGCAGGTTCCGGACTCGTTCGCCGAGATGGCACGGGAATATGCTGATGAAATCAGTTTCGTGGACTGGGCGCGGTATTCGCTTTACCCGGGGGATAGCCTTGCCCCGCTGGGCCAGGCCTACGCGCGCGTGCTGGAGACCGTCTCCGCCAGGAGGGAAGATCTGAATCATCGGTTTGCCCAGGCACTCGTCCAGTGGAGTCCTCCGCCGGGTTCCGACATCATTCCCATCGAACAGGTTCTCCGGGATGTGGTAGCGCCGGCGGCGACCCTTCAACCCGTGCTGCTGGTTGTGATGGACGGGATGAGCTTCGCGGTGTTTCGGGAGTTGGCCGCGGACTTAGGCAAGCAAGGCTGGGTGATGACCAGCCTTGAGGGTCGCCCAACCATTCGCCTTGCCGCTGCTGCCTTGCCCACGGTCACCGAACATTCTCGCCGTGCTCTCTTGTGTGGCCAAATGGATGCCGCCCTCGGTGAAGTAGCCGGATTTGCCGCGAATGCTGATCTGGCGGACGCGTCGGCCCGGAGCCATCCGCCGCGACTGTTCCTGAAAGGCGATTTGATGGATTCGGCCGAGGGTGGACTCTCGAAGGAGGTGCGCGATGAAATCGGATCGCCGCGGCGAAGGGTGGTCGCTGCTGTCGTCAACGCGGTGGACGATTTGCTGACCAAGGGCGATCAGGTTTCTCTGCCCTGGAAAGTGGACCATTTGCACGTGCTAGGACGACTGCTCGACGCCGCACAAGCCGCGGGACGCCTCGTCATTCTCACTAGCGACCACGGGCATGTGCTCGACTACCAGGGTGAACTGCGGGCGGGCGGTGAAGGCGACCGCTATCGTTGCACGGGCGGGGCGGTGGCTGCGGGAGAACTGGAGGTCCGGGGACCGAGAGTTGGAAGTTTCGCGGGTGGGCGCTTCATCGCACCATGGAGCGAACGCATCCACTACACCTCGCGCAAGGCCGGCTACCACGGTGGACTATCGCCGCAAGAGGTTATGGTCCCGGTGGCACTATTCACCCGCGAGGGGTTCAACCTGAAAGGCCTGGTTCCAACCTCGACCGTCGAACCGGCTTGGTGGACGGAAGAAAGTACGGTGGGCACGGAAGAACCTTCCTCGGCTTCCGCGATTCCGAAGCTCGAACGGGAACTGCCACTATTCGTGGCTGCGGAGCACCGCGCACAAGCGGCGGCACGAGATTGGATTGAGCATCTGCTGGTATCGCCAGTTTACCAACGGCAAGCCAGCCTGGCTGGTCGCACCGCTCTTTCGCCCGATTTGCTGCGCGCTATTTTGGGGGCTTTGCAGGACCGCGGCGACCGCATGCTCAAATCAGCCCTGGCGCAACGAATCGGGCAACCCGAGTTCCGGCTCCCGGGAGTGGTTGCCAGCTTGCGACGCGTGATGAATGTGGATGGGTATCCGGTGATCACCTTCGAGGAAGCGTCGGGAACCGTGTGCCTGAATCGGCAGCTCCTCAAGACCCAGTTTGAAATCGGGTAAAGCCTTATGATCAGCCCACAACGACGCATCGAGATTCTTGACGCCCTCAGGCGGGGCACCGTTCCTCGCCGCGGATTGGAAGCCTTCGCGGTGGGGATGGATCGCTTTGAAGGCGCGCTCGCCGAGGAGTTAAAGCAAGTCGCTTCCGGAGGCAGCGTGTTCAAAGCGGTTCGGGGAGAATACGGCTGCGGCAAGACCTTCCTGGCTCGCTGGTTGCAGGACCGGGCGCAACGCGAGGGTTTCGTGACGGCTGAGGTGCAAATCAGCGAGACGGAGACTCCTTTGCACCGGTTGGAGACCGTGTATCGTCGGCTCATCGAGCGGTTGAGCTCGACCGAGGGCGATGAGGGAGTGTTTCGGGCGTTGATCGATGGCTGGTTCTTCGCACTCGAAGAGGATGTGTTGGCCGGTGGAACCACCACCGCTGCGGCCCCAGAGAAGTTGCTGGAGCAGACTGATGAATTGCTGGAAAAACGCCTGGCGGCCATCAACCGCGTGGCTCCGGCCTTCTGTATGGCGCTCCGAGGCTACCGTAGCGCCCAGGCCCGGGGTGAATCTGCCGTGGCGGACGGACTCCTGGCCTGGCTGGGGGGCCAGCCGAATGTCGGGATGGAGGCGAAGCGCGCGGCGGGTATCAAAGGGGACGTGGATCATTTCCTGGCGCTGGGGTTCCTGCAAGGACTGCTGGCCGTGCTCCGGGATTCGGGACGGCCGGGTTTGGTGGTGGTCCTGGATGAAGTGGAGACCCTCCAACGGATGCGTGGTGACGTTCGGGACAAGGCGTTGAACGCCCTTCGCCAACTCATGGACGAGATCGACAGCCGGCGCTTTCCCGGACTGTATTTGGTGATCACCGGAACCCCCGCGTTTTTCGACAGCCCACAGGGCATCCAGCGGTTGCCGCCATTGGCTCAGAGGCTGCACGTGGACTTCAATGGAGACCCAAAGTTTGACAACCCGCGGGCCGTTCAATTGCGCCTCAAGCCGTTCGACCTGGGAGGGTTGGTAGAGGTGGGCAGCCGGGTGCGGGACATCTTCGCCGAGGGTTCTTCGAGGGGTGAACGCATCCGTCAGTTGGTGGACCAGGCATTTCTGGATCGGTTGGCCGGACTCATCGCCGGGAAGCTGGGCGGCAAAGTGGGCATCGCCCCGCGCATCTTCCTGAAGAAGCTGGTCAGCGACATATTGGACAAGATTGATCAGTATCCAGAATTCGATCCGGGTCGTGATTACTCGCCGGCCCTGGCTCCGAGTGAATTGAACGAGGCCGAGGACGCGGCGCGACCGGCAGGGTCGGTGGATGGCATCAATATCAAGGTGTGAGTGCGTTCGACCGGTTACATCCCGCCCTCCAGCACCACATCGTCAACTCCCTCGGCTGGCGTGAGCTGAGGCCATTGCAGGACCGGGCCATCGTGCCGATTTTGGACGGGCGGCATGTATTGCTGCTCGCGCCCACGGCCGGCGGAAAGACGGAGGCCGCGTTCTTCCCGGCCCTCTCGCGGCTGCTGACGGAGAATTGGACCGGGCTCAGCGTGATCTACGTTTGTCCGCTGAAAGCCCTCCTGAACAACCTCCACCTTCGGCTTCAACAATACTGCCAGTGGGCGGGCCGGAGCTGCGCCCTCTGGCACGGGGACATCAGCCAGGGCACGAAAGCAAAAGTGCTAAAGGAGGCCCCTGACATTCTGTTGACCACCCCTGAATCTCTGGAGGTGATGCTGATTTCCAGCCGTGTGGACAAACGAGCATTCTTCGGGAACCTCCGCATGGTTATCGTGGATGAGCTTCATGCCTTCGCCGGGGACGACCGCGGATGGCACCTGCTGTCGGTTTTGGAACGGTTGACGCGGATTGCCGGACGGGAGATCCAGCGAATCGGCCTGTCAGCAACGATCGGTAACCCTCAAGCGCTCTTGGACTGGCTCGCCGGCCACTGCACAGGGAATCGTGAACTGGTGGTCATCCCTGCTGCATCCACTATCCGCCAGGAGGTCCAGGTCGATTACGTTGGGAGTTTGGAAAACGCCGCGACCGTCATCTCGCGGCTGCATGTCGGCGAAAAGCGACTGGTATTCTGCGACAGCCGATCACGCGTCGAGCAGCTCGCCTCCCACCTCCGACACCTGGAGGTCGAAACCTTCGTCTCGCACAGCTCGCTCAGCTTGGATGAGAGAAATCGCGCCGAGTTGGCGTTCGCCCAAAGCTCGAATTGCGTGATCGTTGCGACGAGCACTTTGGAGCTTGGCATCGATGTTGGCGACTTGGACCGGGTCATTCAGATCGATGCGACGGGTTCTGTCGCCTCATTTCTGCAACGCCTGGGGCGAACAGGTCGCCGGCCTGGGACCGTGCGCAATTGCCTTTTTCTCACCACGGACCAGGAGTCGCTGATCCAGGCCATCGCGATCGTCGAGCAATGGCGGAGCGGGTATGTGGAGCCGATCCAGCCGCCTGTCCTGCCGCTTCATATTCTGGCCCAGCAGATCATGGCCCTGGCCCTTCAGGAACATGGGATCGGAATCCGTGGCTGGCAGCAGTGGCTGCTCCGACTACCGGCCTTTGCGAAGATCCCGGAAGACGACCGGGCGGCGATCCTCAAACATATGCTGGATGGAGGCTGCCTGCAGGAGGACCAGGGGATTTTGTGGCTCGGCCGGGAGGGAGAGGAGAGCTTCGGCTACCGCAACTTTATGGAGTTGTTTTCCGTGTTCACCAGCACCCCTGAATTTGCCGTCTTTTGGGGCCGGCAACACTTGGGCTCCGTGCATGAATCCACCTTCATCACACGGAACGAGGGGCCGATTCGCCTTTCCCTCGCGGGGCGCGCTTGGCGGGTGGAGGAATTGAATTGGTCGGAACGGACGGTCTGCGTGAGCCCGGAGCATGAACGAGGTATTTCGCGCTGGTTGGGGTTAGGGCGTCCCTTGACGTTTGATCTTTGCCGGAAGATCAGGAGTACTCTGGCGACCCAGAATGGCTATGGATACCTCTCGCGCAGAGCGACCGAAGCATTGGCCGAAGCGAGGCACGAATTCTCTTGGCTGAAGCCAGACGCAGTCTGCGTGCGCGCTCCCGCCGGTGGGGATCGCACGGAAGTGTGGACCTACGCGGGTCAGAACGTCAACTCGGCGCTCAGCAACGGGTTGGCGAAAATCGGCGGCTGGACGGCTACGGCCGACAATTTTCGCCTGCGGATCAGCGGAATCGCGGGAGCCGACGTCCTGTCTCACTGGTTTTCGGAAATCCGAAAATTGGGACCCATACCGCCGGCCATTTGCGATTTGAAAACCTTGCTTGAAAGGCTCAAATTCAAACAATGCCTTCCCCAAGAATTGGCGGAGCGCATGCTTTCGGTCCGAACAACGCCTGGACCGGAACTGGGTGCTGCTCTGGCAGAACCCATCGCGGCCGTGTATGCCGCACCATGATCGGTCGGGTAAATCTATGTTTGGTCAAATATGTTGATACAAAGAGAGATGCCTGGGATGCCTGAGGCTGTGCAGGAAAAGTGGCTCAACTCGCCCGTGCGTAGAATAAAAGGAACGCTGAGCGAAATCCGTAAACAGGTGCCGGAATTCGAGCGGCGGGAGTTTCGGTTGCCGGAGGCTTCCGGGGAGAACCCGTGCGTAAATGCGCGCCTGGACACAATTGTGCGGAAGCCATTCGGCGAGGACAGAAACCACGTGCCCGTGGGAACAGTCTCGAAAGATTACGCGTTAGTGCCACACGGAGATGTACTGGATTCTGCGAGCAAGGCATTGACCGCAGCCGGAGTGAAGGCCGAAGGCACCGAAGCGGCATTGGAGATCACAGAATACGGGGAGAGAATGCGCCTGAGCGTCTGGCTGCCCTCAAAGTTCTCTTTCGATCCGGGCGATGGGTCGGAAATCGGGATGCGCCTGGAGTGCCTCAACTCGGTTGACGGGAGCACGCGCTTCAGGGCCTTGATGGGCTGGTTCAGATTCGTTTGCAGCAACGGCCTGGTTGTTGGAGTTACGCAATCGGACGTGAAGCGCCGTCACATCGGCGACTTGAGTCCGGGGGATGTGGGGGTGGTTCTCTCATCAGGGCTGGCGCAAGCGGAGGCCGAAAAGACCAACTTCCGCCAGTGGCGACAGCAAGCGATAGACGCGATTCGCTTCGCAGAATGGGTGAATCGGGATGTTCGTGAGATGTGGGGTTTCAAGGCCGCAGCGCGGACCTGCGGCATTGCCCGGACCGGCTATGATGTGAAGATCGAGGGGCAATACAAGGAGCGCAAACCGACAACGATCGAAACGTCGATGTTGAGCCGGGTGCCTGGCACGCCAAACCATAGCCGGAATCTCTTCGAAATCAGCCAGATCCTGGCCTGGCTGGCCAAAGAACGCCGGGATGTGCAGGAACAGGTGGAATGGCGTGAACAGATCCCGGCCCTTCTGGCGAGGATGAGGAATTGAACTGCTTGGGTGATGTTTGCGCGACCTCCAGGTTGGGTTTCAGCAAGTGCGGTGGAGGCGGGGTCGATTGACCCGCTTGGCTACCAGGCGCAAGCCGACGCCATTTCCGAGTCGCTTCTCCCCGGAATCACGGTCTTCACGAGCAGGATCAGGTATTTGAGTTTCCTGTGCTGGGCGCTGCGGACGACGGGCGCTAACCGCTCACTGATTGACCGGTGGGATGTGGCGCTGAGCATCGGCGAATACCAGCGCCACGACCGTAGCGACAGGTGTAAGTACCCAGGCGTGCTTTTGTTGGAGTGGCGCGAATTGAACAATGGCCACCCAGTGCCCTCCCGGCTTCACACGCCTCCGGTTCGGCAACGCTATTTAGGCCTCGCACGTTCCTGCGGATTCGTGGATGAAGAGGAGGAATGCACGGCGAGCGGCGAGGCGCTGGCGGAGTGTTTTGGAAACGATGCTCCAGGGACGCTTCCGAGGGTAGTTTGGGCCTGCCGGAAGATGCCCTGTCTTTCCTTGGCCGGCGCCTGGGAGAAGCGCCGCCTGCGCCAGGGGCTCCTTGAGGATACCGAGGACGCCGGTCGGAGAGAGCTGACGCTTAGGGAGATCGGTAAGCGCATGATCGGCCACCCGGGACCGGAAGCGGCGATTGTTCTTGTGCTGCGTCACTACCTACGCTCCCCGGCGAAGACGGAAGTCGGCCTTCTCCTCCGGCGAGCTGCGATATTGGAAATGGAAGCACTGCCGCTCACCCGGCTTTTCTACTACTTGTACCGACGCGGTGATCATCTGGCAGGCAAGCTGCGCCTTGGCCAACGTCTGCATGAGCCTTACTCCATCCGTTCACCAAACCAGGATCTTGACGGTTTCCTTCGCGATATAGCCGCCCACCTTCAATGCTTGACGCGATTAGGGGGAACAGAATACCCGCGCAACCTGGAGGACCTCAAGAAGGAGCTGCTGGATCGCCATTATTCGGCCAAACCGGACGGCCCTTGGGTGGACGAAAACTGGGGCCAGCTGCGCAAGAACCTGGCTCTCCGAGGAGATCCCGAGATTCATGGTTACAGGCTTTCCCAGTTCGCGTCGTTGCTCAGGGATCTGGGAGAATTATGATCCACGAGATTGATATTCCGGAGTACGTGGACGCCTTTTTCCGGCAGTCCGGTTGTGGTCGCCGGCGGATCTTGTTCCTCACTTTCCAATTCGATCCCACGGCGTTTGAAGCCAGATTCGATCGAGTCCTAAAACGGCCGGGCATCCGGATTGACGTAGTGGGGGGGGGAGCGCCAGCAAAGCCGAGGCGCGGTCATTACAATATCTGGCGGGCGAACTGGCGAGGCACCTTTCATCCCAAGATGGCTGTGATGCTCGCCGATGCCAGCGTCGCCGTTGGGCTCGGCTCGGCAAACCTGACATCCGGGGGCCTCGCTAGCAATCTCGAATGTTGGCAGTTTTTTCGTGACACCGAAGGCGATCTCCCGTTGCTGGCCGCTGTCCGAGGTTTTCTTGAGTCACTCCGCTCAGGATTCGTGGTCTCGAAGCACCTGGGCATGAAGGAACTGATTGAAGCGCTCCCTCGCTCTGAATCGCAGTGTCTTGTCAGTACGTTGGGTGGGCAACTGCTGCGCCAAGTGGAGCGGCTGGTCGGCTCGGGAGCAAGACGCCTAGACATTATTTCTCCGCTCAACTGCAACCCAGCGTCGGTTTTGCACCGGTTGAGGAAGAACTCGAAGATCAGAAAGGTCTGCCTTTACAGCGGCACGCACGAACGATTTCCCCGCATCGCCGGATGTGACCAGTGTTTTTATCTTCACCCGCCCGAGCGTTCGTTGGATGAAGATCGAGTCGGACGGCGTCTAGGACTGCCCCATGCCAAAATGTACGCCTTTCATCGCAAAAGCAGGGTCGAACTGTTCTGGGGCAGCGCCAACCTCAGCGCTTCGGCCTGGGTTCGCACCGGGAAGCAAGCCAATGTGGATTTTCTGGTGCATAGCCAGCTTTCAACAAAAGAGTGGATAGCGATAAGGGACAGGCTACCTGCGGGCTATAGGTGGCGAGCAGGCAAAGCCGCCGATGACGCGAGTCTGCCTGAAGAGGTTCCCCTTGAAGACCACTCATTTCGCCTGCTGAACGCCGTGTGGGACGGGAAGAGGCTGTGGCTTGAATCAGGGCAGCGTGGCGTTGTGTCGTTCTGGTTGCGCACATCCGAAAAGAGCAAAAGGCGGTTCTCATTGAAGTTCGCAAGTCAAGGAGCTTCCTTGAACGCAGAGGAGGCACAGGGACTTGGTTTTGGCCCGGAGGCAGCACCGGAGTTCCTCGACTATGCGGTCCCAGGAGCGCGCGTTTGGGACCGGGTTGAGGTGAACTTCCCAGCCCGATCCGGGTTAACGGGGCCGTGTGATGCGGCGACTTTGTTGTCTTGGCAGTACGCGGGCCGTGGGCTGCCAGGGCCGAGTGGTGCTGGCGGAAACGGGCCGGCGAACGCCCAGGCGGAAAACCAAGGGACCCTGGACAGCGAGGAGGGGGAATTGACGCAATGCTTACATCAAGGTGCCTTGGACCGATTCGTCCTCGTCTGGCGCCTGAACGTCTCGCGCATCAGGTTGTCCTCAGGCCGAAATCGGGGCCTGTTACGGGAGCGGATCACGCATGCACGACGGCTCGTGCAGGGTGAAGCGGCGACCAACGGGATGCTCTGGCCGAAAGAACGCCTGAAGTTCGTCGAGCAGCTCTTCAAAGACGCACTGGAGGAGGGGTGATGGCGCGGGTCAAAGAAGTCAATCTACTGCGGCCGCATCAAGTGAAGGCTTACCGCCAAGCCAGGCGTGCGCTCCGAACGGAGGGCGGCGTCATCCTGGCGGATGGAGTCGGGATGGGCAAAACCTACGAAGCGTTGGCGACCGTGGCTACCCATCTCGCGCAGCAGGAACACGGTAAAGAACGGAAGCAAGCACAAGCCCACTCGGTATTAATTCTCGTGCCCCCAACCTGGTTACAAAATGGGCCTCGGAACTAGAGGAGGACGGATTCCTCAAGTACCTTCGGCCCTGGAAATCAAGAGCCACCCGAGCTGTCCGCAAGACCTTCTCCGAAGGAGTTGTCGTGCTCCGTCGGCTCTCGGACCTTAAGGACACTCGCGGCGTCCGTCGCTACGGCAGCAATCAACTCCCGCCTGGTTGCTACATCACCAATTCCAACCTGCTTTTCCGTGAGGGCCAGAAAGTTACGCAGCTGAAAAGAACGCAATGGGATGCCGTTATCGCAGATGAGGCTCATCGGTTGCCTATGCCGCTCGCCGAAACAGGGCTGTTGAAGAGCAAGACGAAGGTGGTTCTCCTCACGGCGACACCTTTTCAGCTCTCGCCCGGAGAACTCAGAAGCTTACTTGCTGACACATTCGCGACCCGTGGCGATGCAGCGGAAGCCCAGCAGAGAGCGGCGGCGTGCTATGATTCAGAGGATTTTCGGATGTATCGGGACTGCCTCAAGCGCTATTTCCGCCATCAGGAAGAATCGGCCCTAAGCGACGCTGCCAAGCGGAAAGTGGATATTAGCAATGCGTTACGACAGAGGATGATCCGAAACCCCAAGCGGGACAGGCGACTCTACTCGTTTGTCGACGGGGAAGGCGTTCCTCGAAGGATTCCGGGCAACCTGTTCGAGTACGGCGACCTCGAATTGGCGGCAGTGCTACGCGGCCACGGCGTGATATCTCTTCCGGGCCGGGATACCGCAATTTACCTTCAGGTGAGGAATCAGCTCGCGGAAGCCTGTGCCGAGGGAAAGAAGCCATTCGTTGCCGCGGCCATGCGTCAATTGCTTTCGACATATGGCCAGTTTCAGCAGAGCCAATTCGGGCAATATGCAAGGCGTCGTTTGCCAGCGGAAGAACACCCAAAAGTGCGCGCGGTGAAGAACTTGTTGCACGAAATCATCGAAGGCCAGATCAAGGCAAGCCATGCGCGGAAAAGGGGTTGGTTTGAAAAAGTGCTGATTTTCACGACCTTTGTTGGTGCCGAAACTGAGAACTCGCAAGCGCGAAGTGAACGCCGGTATGGCACAGCGGGGACCTTAAAAAGCGAACTGACCCGCGTGATCTGTGAGCTGCTTCCGATGCCTCGCAGGGAGGACATTCATCAACTGCGGCATGAGTTGCTGAGCGTGTTGCATGCCGAGCGGCACTACCTTGAGGATTCCGAATACGACGAGTTGACAACGTGTTTGCGCGTGTTTGCCGGTTCCCGCTGCGGACATTATCTCCTGTCTCATAAGCCCAACCTGGTTCGAGAGAAACGGTACCTACGCTCTCAAATTCGGCGTTTGGGGGGCAAAGCAACGTCGGATGATCCCGAGGAATTGCGTAGAGCGGCTGACCGCCGCATGCTCAGGCTTGAAGCCCTGGTGCATCGCTATTCAACCCGGGATGTGGTGGCTCGGTATGACGGGTCCGGCAGCCAATCGGACCGGGATCGGCATCTGCGCGGGTTTAATTCACCGTATGCGCCTTGGGTTTTGATCGCGAGCGCGGTGGGCCAAGAAGGAATCGACTTGCAGAAATTTTGCAGCCACGTGATTCACTACGACCTTGAATGGAATCCGGCCAAACTGGAGCAGCGCGAAGGACGGGTCGACCGCCAGGGCCGTGAGGCGGACGGGCCGGTGAGAGTCTATTTCCTCGTGTGTCGAGACACCTATGACGAACGAGTGCTGCACACCATGATTAACCGGATGCGGTGGCATCAGGTGCTGCTGCCAAACAAACGATTCCTCGCCGGGGAGATCGATCCCAGGGAACCTCGGCTTGATGAGAAGTGGTTTCGAAAGGTGGCGTTGGACTTACGGCCACGCGAGTGGTAATCCACGAGACCTCCCGTAAACTTGGCAGGTGCTGTTGACTCAGGTGGGAAAACCCTTGAAGGTCGGTTCCAGATCCGCTTTGTATTTCTCATACCGCATTTCGTTCATCAATAGCCTGGTACGAACTGGATGATCGTTTGAAAAGACGCCGAAGAGCTTTGCCAGTTTCATGAATCGCGCCCACTGAGCAGGCGAAAAGAGGCGGGCTGGTGACCCGAATTTGGGGACTGCGCGAACGGCGGGAGACCGTCTTTCCGAGAGGAGCCCAACGCGTGCGATGGTGGGCTTCTGGCGAGATTCCACTCGTATAAACCCCGTGAGTGAAGCTGCCTGAGATCGGAGCTTGCGTGGAGGACCGGGTTGATCCAGTTTGCCCATAACCATGAGCCGCTTGAGCATGTTTACCTGGGGGTATTGGGGGTGGGGAAACGCCACCGAGCACTTGGTGTCGCTCGTCGATTCGGTTGAACACGAGCGGGGGTTCGCTCCGCCGATCTTCGTGGACATCCGCATCCGGAGGACCGTTCGCGCCATCGGGTTTCAGGGCAACGCTTTTGGGGACCGCCTGGGAGGAGAACGCTACGTTCACATGCCCGATTTGGGCAATCTGAAGATCCTGGGACGCCCGGGCCCGGCGGTTCAGATCAAGGACGAGCGGAAAGCCGCCGACTTGCTCCACGTGGCCATAAATGGGGCAAGGACCAAGCGCCGCGTCATTCTCTTCTGTGCTTGTGAATACCCCGGGATCGAAGGACACCAAAATGCCTGCCACAGAGCCACGGTAGTAGGGTTGGTCCTCACGTGTGCGAAGCGGAAGGGGATCGCCTTGGAATTGGGCGAATGGCCTGGCGGGGAAATGAAGTGCAGCGATTTGGCGCTGCCGCCGGGGGAAGCGAAATTGCTCCTACGCGGTCGCAAGTCCATTTCGCTTGGAAAACAGATGCCCGGCGCCGACGTGGCAAACCTGGCTCCTGGTTCGGTGGTGCGTTTCGGTTCGGCGTCCGGGCACTACGCGGTAATGGTGGGGGGCGTTCGGTTCGGAAGTGGCGTCTGGTATTTACCGGTTCTTTCGGCTCCGGCTTCCGGGGAGGCGGGTATGCACGATTTGATTTCCGAAGTGCGTGACTGGCGACGCAAACACGGGTTCGAACCAAGGAGAACCACATAGGAAGTGCCCGCGTTCTTGAGGGAGATTCGGCGATCGGCTACGGTCTCACTCCGCCCGTTCGGGGTGTCGGGAACCGAGGTCCTTCTTTTGCGGCTCAGGTGGGTGCCGTCGTCTCTATTGGGCTGGCGAGGCGTTTTTTCCCCATTAGCGCCGAATCACCCCGTATTGGCGCGGCTCCCGGGCAATTCCGGGCTGTTGTTGCTAGCAAACCGTTAACGCCGCAAGTCATTGGCGGAGTGGGTTTTGGCTGTTCTGGATGTGGATTTGCGCACCGTAGGTGCATGATGTGTGGAAAAACGATTTGGGGCTGAGAGAGAGGTTTTTAGGGGGGACCCTCGGATTTTTGACTCGTGCTTTCTGAACTCGGTTTGTGGTAAATGCGGCGCTATGGAATGGTTTGTCGGGCTGTCAGGGGATGACCGCTTTCGCGCCTTGGTGGTGGTTCTGGTTTGTGTGATCGGGATGTGCCGAGGTGGTCTGAGGGTGGGGCGGCAGGTTCGTTTATGTGGGGCCGAACTGCGGGGCAATCGGCGGAGCGGGATTTATCATTTGAAGGGGTGCGAATGGGCCAGGGGCGCGAGCCTGGCGGCATGGGTTCCTTTCGAAACATGCCAGGAAGCGGAAGGCAGTGGATTTTGGGCTTGTTTTGTTTGCCGACCGCGGCAGGGAATTCGCGGCACTGTTCCGACGGGCATGTGGCGATAGCATCCTGTTAACCAGGGTAGGCCGGTCGTCTCGCGTTTGGGGGGGGCGTTGGGGGGGAAGGTAGATAGCCTGGGTGCGCCTCCAGTGCACCGGGATGCCCAGGGCGGAGTCAACGCGGTACCGAGGCCGAGGGGAAAAAGGACACTTTTCCCCTCGGCCCGAGCGTTGCGAAGCCAAAAAAGGGGCGGGCGAAGCCCATCCGCTTGCGTCAGGCACGGCAAAAAAAGACTCCGCGCAAAGCGGCTAGGCGGCAGCAGTCAGACCTCAACCCGCAGGGCGTCGTTTCGCTCCTGCGGGTCGTCGCTCGTTTTCCTATTTGCCCGTCCCGCGCTTCATATCCTCCAACGCCAGGAAATCCTCTACCGTCCAAAGAGATGTCTCACCTTGGTCGTTGGTTATAACATACAGGGATCGCGCATCCGCCGGGAAAAAGGACGCAAGAGAGCCTTGCGATAGCGAGTTGATTTCATTCTGCTTCACAACTTCAGGACACATTTTCCCCCAATCGCCTTGCACATGACGAGCCAGTGCAGTTTGAGCCTCGGTGAATGTGTTGAGGCACAAAGCACGTTGAGATATGAAAACGTCGCGAAGCGTGAACTTTACACCAGCGATGCGCGGCGTCCAACCGTTGGGTGTGGACTCGTATCCGACGGCATAGGCATGACCTGGGAGATGCCAATGATATTCGGGATCAAAGTCTCCCCAGTTATCGCACTGGCGCAAGGGGCACAAAAACTCATGCCTCCATTGGCCTTCGCTGTCTTCGATTGTGCGAAAATAGCGCCGACCTAAAGACGTGCCTTCCTGCGCCATATCGTCCTTTAGCATTGCTTCTTGCGCTGCCAGAATCCCAGGGTGGTCCAGCGGAAGCACACACCACTTCCCTTCGGAGTCGCTCGCCCAAAGGACAAACCGCAATGAGCGTATCGCTCGTTCATGTAGGGCCTGTCCAAGGTGCTGAGCAACTTGAATGATGTCCATTGTTTCCTCCATTATTTCGCCCCGCCGCCTACCCAACGTTTCCTCCTGGTTGGCGTCGGGGGGTTCGCAAGAACCCACCCCCCGACGCCATCCAGGGGAAACGCAGTCAAAAACAGGGGCTGGCCTGAACTGGGGCGCGTCGTCTGGCCGACGCGTCCAGTTCGGGCCAGTCAGCTCGGATGAGGGGCGGAGTCAACGCGGTACCAGGCGGAGGAAAAGGCCAAGCAAGGCGTGACAGGTTCCTCCTGGCACGTCTTGCCCCTTTTCCTCCGCCTAGCGTTGCGGAGCTAGGTGACGGGGCGGGCGAAGCCCATCCGCTTGTGTCGGAGGAGGCAAAAAGGCCCCGCCGGAAACCGACGAGGCCGTAGGA